>Ga0315307_1000052_pt1 | contig 48620 bp, 38 predicted proteins | sample TDP2_MG_FD_203079 | JGI IMG/M metagenome (GOLD analysis project Ga0315307, IMG submission 203079) | Freshwater sediment microbial communities from Lake Towuti, South Sulawesi, Indonesia - TDP2 | ecosystem: Environmental > Aquatic > Freshwater > Lake > Sediment | place: Indonesia: South Sulawesi...
CTCGGCCTTGACCGCAGCCGTGGTGTTGACATAGGCGACCACTGGCACGCCGGGCAGCTCGGCCTTGCGTCTCCGGACCGCCTCAACCGGCGCCATCTCGCACATCGGACAGCCGGCCCGGGGATCGGGGATGAGCACGCGGCGCTGGGGGTTCAGGATCTTCGCGGTCTCGGCCATGAACATCACGCCGCAGAAGACGATCACCTCGGACTCGACCGCGCTGGCGCGGCGGCTCAGCTCCAGGGAGTCGCCCACGAAGTCGGCGATATCCTGCACCTCGCCCAACTGGTAGTTGTGGGCGAGAATCACCGCCTTGCGTTCCTGCTTCAGGCGTGCGATCCGCTCCGCCAGCTCTGCGCGAGGGTCAAGTGCAGCAATGGTCACAATCGCAGTTCCTCGATGCTGGACTGGCGCCAACCCAGTGACGCCATCGCACCTGGGCGGCTGAGCGCGCGGATCAACGGGCGCCGCGGCACTACCGGCCATATTAGCTGACCCTCGCGCCCGCGTCAACGCTGGCGCCGGCCTGAAAGCGGCGGCCAGCGATCGCCCGGCGGATCGGCCACCCACAGGCTCACGAGCCGCTCTTTGTGAGAGGCCCGTCCGTGGGGCGATCAGAAACCGGCTCGAGTAGCACGTTATCAATCAGCCGCGCTTTGCCCACGAACGCGGCCACGGCCAGCACCGCGGGGCGATCGAGATGGCTAAGGGTCACGAGCGTCTCCGCGTCACGCAGTTCAGCGTACTGCAGCCGAGCGAGCGGCTCGGCCTCGATGGCCGCTCGCACCGTGGCGAGCAGGGCAGCCGCGTCGCGCTCACCCGCGGCCGCTTGCTTCTGGCCTTGGGAGAGAGCGCGGTACAGCACTGCCGCAGCCTCTCGTTCTTCTGGTGAGAGGTAGACGCTGCGCGAGCTCATCGCCAGCCCGTCGGGCTCGCGCACCGTAGGCATGGGCACGATCTCCAGCGGGAGCTTGAGATCGCGGACCATCTGCTCGATGACTCGCAACTGCTGGTAATCCTTCTCGCCGAAGTACGCTCGGTCCGCGCCGACGATGTTGAACAGCCGGGCGCAGACCGTGGTCACGCCGCGGAAGTGCCCAGGCCGGTGAGGGCCGCACAGCCCTTCCACCAGCGTGCCCGTCACCTCCACGAAGGTAGCGTCACCTGGCGGATACATCTCCTCCACGGAGGGTGCGAACACGAGGTCAGCGCCTGCCGCGCCGGCCTTGCGTACATCCCCTTCCAGATCCCGCGGATAGCGCTCGAGGTCCTCGCCTGGCGGGAACTGAGTCGGGTTGACGAACACGGTCACGACCACATACTCACAGTCGCTGCGCGCCCGGCGGATCAGGCTAAGGTGCCCTTCGTGAAGCGCGCCCATGGTAGGCACCAGGCCGATGGCCTGTCCTTCGGCCCGCGCCCGCGCTACGCGCCGCTTCACCTCAGCCGCGGTGGTGACGACCTCCAGCGCCATTCCTCATTCCATGAGCTTCGTGTAGCCCCGGAAGTATCCCAGGTAGAACGCGATCACTGTGAAGGCGATGAGTGCGGCGACGATCAGGTAGATGGTCAGGCCCACGACAATGGCGGTCTGCTTGCCCCCGACATCGGTCTCCGACTCGTAGTAGTCGGCGACCTTTTCCAGCGCGCCCTCGTACGACCCCGCCCGCTCCGCTGAGGCGAGCAGGTCCACGGCCATAGGCGGCACCGCCCGACTGGCCGCCACCACTTCGGTGACCGTGCGCCCCTCCAGCACACCCTCAGCCTCCTTGGCCAGGCTCGCCTCCATCGCCCTGTTCCCACTGGCCGCGGCCGCCGCGACCAGGGCCCTATGCACCGGCACCCCCGCGCTCAGCAGCGTCGCCAAGGCCCGCGCCCAGCGTGCGGTGGCAATCCTGCGGGCCAAGCTGCCGAACCAGGGTATCGCAAGCTTGACCCGGTCAACCGCCTTGGCGAAGGCCGACCCGTGCCGCAGGGCGCGCCACCCGTACCAGAGCACTGCGATGGCCGCCAGCCCTGGGAGCCCGCGCCATAGCACCTCCGCCAGCCACGCATGGAAGCTGCCGAAGAGCAGCGTCTTCGCGGTGGGGATGACGATGAGCGCGATCAGCAGCACCTTGGGATAGAAGGTCTGCCACCGGTAGGCCTGCTCGAGCTGGAAGATCCGCTCGTAGTACTTCGCCAGCCGATCGGCTGCTTGTTCGATCAGGCCGGACTCCTCGCCGGCCTCCAGGATAGCGGTGGTCGTCGCGTTGAAGGCCGAGGGATAGCGGCCGATGACGCGGGACACGGGCTGGCCTTGGGCGGCCGCCTCGGACATCTCCCTGGCCGCGCGCACGAGGGTAGGGTTGCTCGTGCGCTGAGCGAGCACACCCGTCGCCTCGCCCACACTCATGCCGGTAGAGAGGAGGACTCGCAGTGAGGTGAAGAACACTGCGAGCGACTTGCTGCCGACCGGATAGAAGACCGGGGCCAGCACGTCGGCGGAAATCTTTGCCCCGCTGCGCTTCCCTCGTGCCCGCAGCGGCCTGACGGCGACCACGAAGTATCCCTGCGCCTGGAGGGTCCGCGCCACCGCCTGCGCGCTCTCGCCCTCCATGGTGCCGCGCTGGACTTGCCCGGTGCGCTGCCTCACTTCATAGCTGAAGCTCGGCATGGATCCCTTGCTCTTCCCGCAGCCGCTGGGCGATCGTCGCGGCGGACTCGCCTGTGGGTCCCTTCAGGTCGGGCGCGAGTTCCGCCAATGGCAGCATCACGAACGCCCGCTCCCACATGCGCGGATGCGGGACCTCCAGGTCCGCATCGCTGACGCGCTCTTCGCCCACCAGCAGGAGGTCAATGTCTATCTCCCGCGGGCCCCAGCGCTCCCGCGCGACCCTTCCCAGCTCTGCCTCAACGCCCTTTGCCACCTCGAGCAGGTCCCGGGCGCTGAGGCGGTCGCCCAGTTCGACCTCGATCACCATGTTGAGGAAGCGCGGTTGATCGGTCACCCCCATTGGCTCCGTCTCATAGACGCGCGAGGCGCGCACGAAGTTCACGCCCGGGGCCCTGCTGAGTCGCGCCACGGCCTGACACAGGTACCGCGCTCGGTCGCCCAGATTCGATCCCAGAGAGAGGAAGGCGCGCCGGGTCACCTCACTGCTGCTCCCGCTGATGAGCCCACTTGTGCTCACTGCCCGCCGGTGGCTCGTGCCTCACTCGCACCACCGCGTCGGCCACTCGCGCCACGCGCGCCATCTGCTTGACATCGTGGACTCGCACCATGTCCGCCCCGGCCGCAACGGCCAGTGCCACGGTTGCCGCGGTGCCCTCGACTCTCTCCTCAGGCGGCAGATCACCGAGCAGCTTCCCAATGGTGGATTTGCGGGAGGTGCCGATCATCACGGGGCAGCCCAGGCACCGGAACTCTCGCAGCCGGCGGAGGAGCTCCAGGTTGTGCTCCACCGTCTTGCCGAACCCGAACCCTGGGTCCACCACGATCTGATCCCGCCTCAGCCCAGCCGTCTCGGCCCGGGCGATGCCCTCCTCCAGATAGTCGCTGATCTCCCCGATGACATCGCCGTACTGTGGGTCCTTCTGCATGTCACGGGGCGTGCCCCGGATGTGCATCACCACCACGGCCGCGGCTGCGTCTGCGATGACCCGCGCCATCTGGTCATCAGCATGGAGCCCGCTGATGTCGTTCACCAGGGAGGCGCCCGCGGCCAGCGCCTCCCGCGCCACCTGCGACTTGTAGGTGTCTATGGAGATTGGCACCGCGACTTGCGCGCACAGGCCGGCAGTCACCGGCAGCACGCGCGCCAGCTCCTCCTCCAGGCTCACCGGCTCGGCCCCGGGGCGGGTGGACTCGCCGCCAATATCCAGGATGTCCGCGCCATCGGCCACCATCTGCTTGCCGAGCGCGACGGCCGCCGCGACATCGCCGCCCAGCCCGTCACCGGAGAAGGAGTCGGGAGTGACGTTGATGATGCCCATGACCAGCGTCTTTGCGCCGAGCGGCAGCTCTCTGTCGCGGCAGCACAGCACGCCGGCGGAGGGCCGCAGGAAGCCCGCGAGCGCGGCGCTGACGCGTGCGCCGACCTCGCCACCGACTCGGGATGCGACCGCGCTCAGAGACTGCGCCGCACCCATCAGCACCACCTCGGCGCGCTCGGGGTCCTGCCGCCCCGCGGGCCGAGATAGCACTGCTATCGCGCCCGCATCTGCCGCGGCCCGGCGCAGCCCCTGGGCCGTATCGAGCTTCAGAGGGCCGACCAGCATCGCCCGGCCGAGGCCGCGGGTGATGATGGCCCGCACGGCCTCGGCATCCGCTCCCCGCGCGTACAACTGGGCGACCACCTCGTCGGCGGCGAGCGAGTCCAACACCCGGGCCCTCAACCTGTCTTCTCTCTTCACATTACCGCCTTCCCCACCTCGCCGGCAGCTGTCCGGCCCCCGTGCCCGCCGGCCCCATACCCCCGGGCCCACCATCTCCGCCCACGCAGTCTGATCGTCACCGCCCCATCGCGGTCTGTCCTCATCAGCTTCGCTCCCACTCGCTCGAGCTCCCGCACCATCTCCTTCGATGGATGGTCGAAGGGGTTACGCGCCCCGACGCTGATCACCGCCAACTGGGGCCGCACCGCCTCCGCGAAGTGAGGAATAGCCGCCCCCTCGGAGCCGTGGTGAGGGGCCTTCAGCACCGTGCTCTGGATCGCCTCTCCGAGCCGCGCCATCCGCAGGGCCCCGGCGCGCTCGATGTCTCCCGCAAAGAGCACGCTGAGGTGCCCGTCCGTCAGGCGCATGACTACTGAATTATTGTTGAGGTCATTGCCCGTCCCGGTCAGCCTCGGCTCGGGCGGGTTGAGGATCTCCACCCGGACGCCCTGGCCGAGGTTGATCTGCTGGCCTTCGGTGGCCCTGCGCGAGGGGACCTCGTGCTCCCCTATCTCAGCCTGGAGCCCGCGGTATGTGTCTGTGTCCGATCTGAGCTGGGGGTCCAGCAGCAGGCCCACCGGCACTGCTTCGAGCACGGCCGCGAGGCCGCCGATGTGGTCCTCGTGGGGATGGGTGATCACCAGCACGTCAATCCTCTTGACCCGCCGCGCCAGGAGCGCGGGCAGCACCACCTCCCGGCCGACATCATAGCCCCCGGCCTCCTGCCCGGGCTGGCCACCGCCGTCAATGAGCATCGTCCGTCCGCTGGGGGCCTGCACCAGGACGCAGTCACCCTGGCCCACGTCGAGCATGGTGATGACCAGCCCACCCGTGATCGCGCCCCACGCCGACCACCAGACGGCGATGACGGCCGCGAGCAGGAGCAGCAGAAGCAGCCGTTCGCGAGAGAGTCTCATGGTTCGATCAGGCCGACGTCGAGCGCCGCTCCGCTACTCTCCCCAGCCACCACCCCAACGCGATCATCCCGGCGTACCATGCAATGGTCACAGGCCAGCCGGGCTTTGCCACCTCTGGGGAAGCGCCGGGCATGGCGGCGAAGGCGCTGCTGACCCAGATCATCCCGCGCGTGGACCACCCAGTCATCCAGCCCGCAACCGAGGCCAGCCATGGGGCCAGGGCAGCCAACAGACAGGTTGCCATGCCGGCGAATAGCACTACAGCGGCCAGTGGCACTGCGGCCAGATTCGCCGCCAGGCCGCCGATGGGCGCCTGTCCGTAGTGCCAGGCGAGGATGGGAAAGGTTGCCAACTGGGCCGCCAGCGTCCCGCCCACGCCGACCCGCAGCCAGCGAGGGAGGCCTGGAGTCACCTCTTCGACCTTCGGCGTCAGATAGAGGATCGCCCAGACCGCCGCGAATGAGAGCTGAAAGCCGGGCTGGAACAGGACGGTGGGCTCCACAACCAGGATTGCCAGCGCGGCGACGGCCAGCAGTGTGTATGCGTCCACGTTGAGCCCCTGCTCTCGCGCCACCGCAGGAACGCGGCGGAGCACGAAAGCCAGGGCCACGCACACCCCCATGACGGCCGCCCGCGCCACCGCCTGTCCCCCCTCGGTAAGCACTGCGTAGTAGACCACGACCCCGATGGCGATCAGGGCCGCGGCCAACCCAGGCCACTGCTTGACGCGGCCCCGGCCGGTCAAGGGCCACCCCATTTGCCGTTCGGCCATCAGTCGCCGCCAGCTCGCCCCCAGTGCGCCGGGGAGGAACAGGAAGCCGAACACCAGGGACACCATGGCGCCGGATACCACCAGCAGATGGATGGTTCCTGCACGGCGGAAGGCATCGGAGATCTCCTGGGGCGGCGGAGTGGCGTGCACGCCGAAAATGACGCTGGCGGCCACGGCCGCCGTGAGGCCAGGATAGGGCCCCGACACATGCCGCTCCAGCAGCCCCAAGGCCCGCCGCTGGGCTCCGTAGGCGTGCGCAGTCAGCGGTCCTAACCGGCCAGGCCCAAGGCACTCCGCCAGCTCGGACGCGCCCACCGTGAGGACCGCGGTCACCCCCAGGCCGGCCAGCCGGGCCGCCTCTAGGCGGCCGCCGGGGTTCCTCTCGCCTCGCGGCGCCCGCAGGCTACCAGTAAGCCGCCACCGCTGCCCTCTCTCCAGTGCCTGAGGCGATCTCAGGCGCACGTAGGCCCGTCCCCGCGTCGGCTCCTGCCGGCGCCCGTGCTCATGTCGCTGAACCGCCAGGACGAACCTCCACACCCCGTCGCTGTACCGGGGCACGCCCGCCACCGTTCCCACCAGCGTCTGGCCGCCCTCAGGCAAAAGCGCGACGTCGGCATGGGACGGCGTCCCACTGGCGACGAGCAGGCTAGCACCGGCCATGGCCGTCAGCGCCAGGACCGCCAAGCCGACCCAGGCCGGCTTCCGCCGCCAGAGGAGGGCGACGAATGCCCCCAACCCGCACGCGCCCAGCAGACAGGCGGCAACAGTCCCCAAGGCCCCGGCCAGGGCGATCCCCCCGGAGAAGGCAACAGCAACGCACACGAGCGGTCTGTCAGATAGCTCTCTCATGCCTACCCGTCAGGACCTTCTCCCGGCTACCCCGGCCGCCCTCTTCGCTCTGACGGCTACCTGGTATATGGTCTTATCATGCCAAAAATCTTCCTGACACATCTTGACATCGGGGCATCTAGTAGCATATCATCATGTGGGTCATAATGAACCAAAGGAGGCAAAGACGATGGCCAAGCGCGAGCAGCAGCGAGAATCACCTGGGGAGGAAGTGGTCGCTCTGGACCAAGCCGCCGGGATACTGGGCGTCAGCCGCTCGACGCTCCAGCGCATGCTCAGACAGGGGAACGTGCGCGGTTTCAAGGTGGGGCGGCAGTGGCGATTCCGCCGCTCTGATCTGGAGAAGTTCGGGCGCATGGCCCATCCCTCTGCGGCAGGTGTGAAGGTGAGCGATCTCCAGCGGCTCACCGCCTCGCTCGCCGAACAGACGGGGGCGTCCGGCCAACTGGAGTTCGAGTCCGGTCCACCGGGGTTCCCGGCCACTGACGAGGAGGCCGCCGTGGACGCGCTCCTCAAGACTATGCTCGCCGCCGCGGCGCGGGCCAATGCGAGTGATATCCACCTGGACCCGACTCGGCACGACACCACGGTTCGCTTTCGCATTGACGGCGTGCTGCACCAGATGATGGAACTGCCGCGGTATGCCCACAGACCCACCATCGTGGCGATCAAGCAGCACGCCGGCCTGGCGTTGGACCAGGAGCAGGTGGCTCAGGACGGGCGCTTCCGATTCGCTCTCGACGGGGGCGAGTGCGACGTCCGCGTCGCCACTCTGCCCTCTATCCACGGCGAGAGTGTGGTAATGCGCCTGCTGCCCCGGCTGGCGCAGCTCTTCCATCCTCTCGACTCACCGGGCCTCGGCATGAGCCCGGTGGACTTGGAGCGCTTCAGGCGTCTGCTCCATGCGCCCGCTGGGATGATCCTGGTCTCGGGCCCGAGTGGGAGCGGGAAGACGACCCTGATGTACTCGGCCTTGCAGGACGTCGCCAACCCCGAGATCAAGACCTTCACGATCGAAGACCCAGTCGAATATGCGTTCCCCTGGGTGACCCAGGCATCTGTCAACGTGAAGGCCGGCTTCACCTTCGAGCAGGCAATGCGCGTCGTGTTCCGCCATGACCCGGATGTAATCATGCTGGGCGACATCAGAACACTCCAGGTAGCGGATCTGGCCACTCGCTATGCCATGACCGGCCGCCTCGTAATGGGCACCATCCACGCCAGCAGCGCGGCTGGCGCCATCTGGCGGCTCCTGGATATGGGCGTCGAGCCGTTCGCGCTCGCCGAGAGTCTGATCTGTTTGGTGTCAATGCGCCTGGTGCGCAAGGTCTGCGGACAGTGCGGGGCTCCGGATCAACCGAACTACACGGTCCTCTCGACGGTGGTGGAACGGGCAAAGGCTGGCGGCTACAAGCTGCCCGAGGACCCGCAGTTTCGCCGTGGCTCTGGCTGTGAGGCCTGCCGCCGCTCCGGTTACTACGGGCGCACTGGCATCTACGAGGTGATGGAGATTGGGCCGGAACTCCAGCGCCTCGTCGCCTCCCGCGCCCCCGCGGAGACCCTGCGCGAGGCCGCGGTCAGGAACGGCATGACTACCCTGGTCGCAGTCGGCCTCCGCAAAGCCGCAGAAGGCATCACCAGTGTCGCAGAGGCGGCGCGGGTGACTCCCGAGCAGCCCTATTGACAACCGCCCTGCCTGGGAGTATCTTTGGCTCGGCTGACCTCCGACATAACGAGAGCTGCACCGCAGGACCACGCGACCTCAGCCCTCGACGCGCCTGCTTTCTGCCATCCGGATCCCCGAGTGGCGCGAAGCAGGCGCGTGTTCCTTGCGAGAAGGGCCCCCGCAACGCGAGCGGGGCGGATGAAGGCGTTGTGCAGCACGAACAGAGGGAGCAGAGTTGCCCAGGCCGCAGTTGCCCGATTCGATCAAGCGCTTGATCGCCGACCAGTTCCCCGGCGCCGATGCCCGCCTGGCCGCGCAGAGCGACCTGGCCCCGGACGGCAGCTACGGGGAGCAGTGGCTGGTGCTGGCCGGAGAACGCGTGCTGGTCTCCTCCGCTGATGGCGCGGCCGCCAGGGTACTGGTGGACGTGCCCCTGGCGGAGATCAGCGAGGTGGAGATCGAGAGTCTGGTGGGCGGGGCGGCGCTCCGGGCGGTGGTGAACGGCCGCAAGGTGGACCTGGTGGCGTTCACCAACGCCCTGGGGGATCGCTTCGGCCGGGTCCGGATGCAGCTCGACGCGGCCGTAAAGGGCAAGCCTATCCCGGAGCCGGAGGAGAAGCTCAAGCACTGTGAGACCTGCGGGTTGGTGCTGGGCGAAGACACCCGGGTCTGCCCTCGGTGTAGCCGTCGGGGCGCGACCTTGCGCAGGCTGCTGGGGTACGCCAGGCCCTACCGGGGCAGGCTGATCTTGACCGGCGCACTGATGCTGAGCGGCACCGCTTTCGGGCTCCTGCCTCCCTACCTGACCAAACTCCTCCTGGACAAGGTGCTGGCGCCGAGGTCGCCGGCGGACAAGGCGTTTGCGGCCGAACACGGCCTGGCCCTGCTGGGATGGCTGGTGCTGGCCCTGGGGGTGAGCAGCATCCTGAGCACCGCGCTGCAAGTGTGGCGGAACCGGATCACCGGTTGGCTGGGCGGCAGAGTCAGCTTCGACATTCGCGCTACGCTCTACGAGAAGCTCCAGTGGCTGTCCATGCGCTACTACGATCGCCACCCCGCAGGCGCGATCATTTCCCGCCTGACGCAGGACTCGGGCGGAGTCCAGGACCTGCTGGCCTTCGGCCTGCCCTTCCTGGTGACGAACCTGATCACCATCGTCGGGGTCTCGGCGATGATCTTCGTCACCAACTGGAGGCTGGCGGCGCTGGCCATCGTCCCCGCGGTGGCGATCAGCATGCTCACCCGCCGGTTGTGGGAGAAGATGAGGTCGGCCTTTCATGCCTTCTGGTATCGCTGGGGCCGCTACCACAGCTTGGTGAACGATGCTCTGAACCGAGTCAAGGTCATCAAGGCCTTCTCTCAGCAGCCAACCGAGCTGGCGCGCTACGGTGTCCGCAACACGGATCTGATGAATGCGTCGGTATACGCAGAGCAGACCTGGGGCACTATCTTCCCGGTGCTGTGGCTGCTGATCGGCAGTGGCTCGCTGCTGGTGTGGTACTTCGGCGGAGTCATGAGCATGCGGGGCACCCTGACGGTCGGCGACTTGATGATGTTCCTGGGGTACCTGGGGATGCTCTACGGTCCCTTGAACTTCCTGACGAACGTAGTGCAGTGGGTCTCCCGCGCGCTCACCGCGGCGGATCGCATCTTCGAGGTGCTGGACGCGGAGTTCGAGAGCGAGGAGACCAAAGGCGACGTGGTGCCGGATCGCATCAAGGGCGAGGTGGAGTTCCGGAACGTGGTCTTCGGGTACGAGAAGCACCGACCGGTGTTGAAGGACATCTCATTTAGGGCCGAGCCGGGCCACATGCTTGGGCTGGTCGGCAAGAGCGGCGTCGGCAAGACCACGGTCATCAACCTGATCTGCCGGTTCTACGACGCGGACGAGGGGGAGGTGCTGGTTGACGGCGTGGACCTCAGGAATCTGTCTCTCCGGGAATACCGCAGCCGGCTGGGTGCAGTGCTGCAGGAGCCTTTCCTGTTCGCGGGGACGGTCGCCGAGAACATCGCCTACGGCAAGCCCACCGCTTCGCTGGAAGAGATCATGGCCGCGGCGAAGCTGGCGAACGCGCACGACTTCATCGTCAACAAGCCAGACGGCTACGACGAACAGGTGGGCGAGCACGGCAACCGACTCTCGGCCGGCGAGAAGCAGCGGGTGTGCATCGCCCGCGCCATTCTGCACAACCCCGCCATCCTGATCCTGGACGAGGCCACCGCGAATGTGGACCTCGAGACCGAGGAGCAGATCCAGGAGGCGATCGCACGGCTGGTGGAGGGCCGCACCACGTTTGCGATCGCTCACCGCCTCTCGACGCTGCGCAATGCGGACAGCCTGCTGGTGCTCGAGGACGGCAAGGTGGTGGAGTTCGGCACCCACGAGGATCTGGAGGCGAAGAAGGGAGTCTACCACGGCCTGCTCGATCTCCACCGGAAGACCTCCACGATCACGGCGGTGGAGGGATAGGCGATGACACCGGCCAAAGAGGCGCTGACCCTTCGCTACCTCGATCCCGAGCAGGTGAAGGTGTACCGGACCGAAGAAGGCAGCCTGCGGGCGACGATTGCAGATGAGCTGACCGTGCTCTCGCCGCGGTTCCTGCGCGCCTGCCCGCTGAATGACCCGGACCGCTACATCTCCATCCGGGGGCCGGAACCTGGAGGCAAGGAGTTCGGGCTGCTGCGCAACTGGCGCCGGCTCGACCGGGAATCGCGCCGGCTGGTCGAGGCCGAGCTGGAGCGCCGCTACCTGCACCCGAGGGTGAAGCGGATCGTATCCCTGAAGGACTACTCGGGGCTGCAGCTCTGCGTGCTGGACACCGACCGGGGGATGCGGGAGGTGACCTTCCGGGACGTGCGCGACAATGTCATCTACCTCGGGAGCTCGCGCGTACTCATCACCGATGCGGAGGGGAACAGATACGACATTCTGGATGCGAACGCGCTCGACCCGGCGAGCCGCAAGCTGCTGGCGAAGATCCTGTAGCAGGTGCTGAGCTTCCCGCGGAGGGATGCGGGGGCGCAGTAGGCAGCCGTCGCACCGTGAGAGGAGGCGTTAGATGAGAGCAGCTCAGGTCGTGGGGATATTGGTCGCAGTCGCGGTGGCGGCGGTGATCGTGGGTGTGGGGTGCGGCCAGAGCGCTTCTCCGCAAGGCCAGGCACCAGAGATCGCGCTCCCGCCGCCCGCTACCACTGGGACGGTTTCAGTGGAGGAGGCGCTGGCCAAGCGGCGCTCGGTGCGCGCGTTCAGCTCGAAGGCCCTGACTCTCGAACAGGTCAGCCAGCTCGCCTGGGCCGCCCAGGGCATCACCGAACCCGGGCGCGGGCTCCGCACCGCGCCTTCGGCCGGCGCGACCTATCCGCTGGAGCTCTACCTCGCCACTCCGGATGGCCTGTTCCGTTACCTGCCCCGGGGTCACAAGGTCGCGAAACTCTCCGGAGAGGATCGTCGCGCCGCCCTCGCTGAGGCGGCGCTGGGGCAGGCATCGGTGCGTAACGCGGCCCTCGACATCGTCATCACTGCCCTGTACGAGCGCACCGCGGGCAAGTACGGGGCACGCGCGCAGCGCTACGTCCACCTGGAAGCCGGGCATGTGGCGCAGAACATCCACCTGCAAGCGGTCAGCCTAGGCCTGGGCTCGGTGCCGGTGGGCGCGTTCGAGGACGCGGCGGTGAGCAAAGTGCTGGCCCTGGGGTCGGGGGAAACCCCACTGTACATCATCCCGGTTGGGCACCCGGCACGCTAGCGAAAAGCCCCCGATCTGGTGCCGGTCACAGCTCACCCGGAGGCCCGAGAGGCTTGCAGGCTGATGGGCTTACCGGCCTAGGTCTGGGACCGACCGGGAGGTCGTCTGGGGAGGGGAAGCTGGGCCTATCGGTTGCCCTCGAACACCTGGACGTGGCCGTCCGCGTAGGCGACGACGCGGAACCGAGGCCGGAAGTCGGCCACCACCACCGGGGTCTCGGCGGGGTTCGGGAGATCGGCGAGCCGCGCCCCGGGAGGCATGAGGTACTGGATCATCACCTCGTCCTCCGTGCCCGGGCGCACGAAGACCTGCGGGCCTACGACGTATTCCTCCAGACAGGTGCGTAGGCCCTCGGCGTCAGTGACCGGGGGGAAGACGCCATCGTACTCAGTCAGGTACATCAGCAGACCCGTGGCCACGTGCTTCAGGTTGGTCGCGACCTGGTCTTTCAGCCCTGGCTCCTCACCCTCGAAGCGCTTCCTCACGGGGGTCAGCACGAGTCTGCCAGATAGCTTCGCGGATCCGGAAGGCGCAGCCCAGGGCAAGGCCGGGTCGAACTCGTCTGCACTAACATAGGCGACGATATCGCAGCCGCCGGACCAGGAGGGCGGCCCGGCCTCGATGTTGAGCGGCAAGGTGAAGAGCAGCGCGCGCTCGCCGGAGTACTGCTGGGGCTCGCTCGGCGAGTCGGGCATTAGCGGAAGCTGGGTGGGCATCAGCTTGCGCAGCCGCTCCACCGGGGGCCGGGCGCTGACGGCGAGCGCGAGGTCCATCGTGCCGAGCACGGTGACCAGGTTGCTGTCAGGCGACCACCCGAGCAGCTTCGTGACGTGGGCGCCCGGCAACGGCACCAGCTCCCCGGTCGTGGACGGAGCGGCATAGATGGTGAGCTGCTTGCCGCCTCCGTGGGCACCCTCAGTGAGCGTCGCGCACCGCGTTCCATCCGGAGACCAGATGGTATCTGGAGGCCGGGCAGGGAGGTGGCTGCCAGGACGTACCGTGTCGGCCTGACCGTCCCACTCCATCCCCACCCAGAGTGTCGGCGAGAGTGGCGAGAGCCACCTCAAGCAGTTGCCGTCCAGCGACCAGCGGAGGTGGTAGCCGCCTTCGCCAAGCTGTCGGTCGCTCGCTGGGCCAAGGGCGTGCAACCATACCTGCCTGCGGCCGTCGGCCTCGGTCACATAGGCAATCTGCTGAGCGCCGGGTCGCCAGGCTGCGTCAAGCACCGGAGCGCCTGCCACCCGGCTGACCACTGCGCCTGTCAGGTAGTCCACCACGACCAGGCCGCTGCCTGGCGCGCCAACACTTCGGAGGGCGATCCTGCTGCCATCCGGGGCCCACCAGATTGGGCCCCGCAAGCCCTCGCCTGCGGGTGCGGTCCACAAGAGACGAGAGGCATGGGTCCCGGACTTCACCGTCGGCCGGAACACCTGCTCACGCGAGAACGCGAGCACCCACAGGGCCGACCGATGGTCACCTTCCTCGGCTGTGCAGTAGGCGATCTCGCTCCCGCCTCGGCTGAGAGCGAAGCCGGTGACCTTCCCCATGACCTCGAACTCCGCGCCACCCGAGACATGGAAGTCGTAGGTCCATTCCCCCGCCACCAGCCTGCCTTCCCCGTACCGGAAGACGGCGGGAAACCGCGAGGTCGGCTGAGCCTGCTGACCGAACACGGCGCGGACGAGCGCGGTGACCACTGCCAAGAGCGCAACCCCATGCCGGAAGCTGCGCACCATGAGCGATCTCCTTGTCGAGCTGCATTCGCGTGACTAGACGCCTGTGCCGGCGCGTTTGTCGGCGGGCCGCGGCCGGCTTCTCGCGCCCCGGGCACGATGAACGCATCTACCGCCCATAGCCCTCTTGCGCGTGCAGCACCTCAACGAAAGCGAGCATGTTCTCCAGGGGGACATCGCCCTCGACGTCATGCGCGGGAGAGAAGATGTAGCCGCCGTCCCGGCCGAGTTCGAGCAGGTGAGCGGTCGCCCGGCGCACGTCCTCCGGTGAGCCGTAGGGCAGCGTCCGCTGGGTGGAGAGGCCGCCGTAGAAGGCCAGCCGGGCCCGGTATTGGCGCATCAGCGCGTCCACGTCCATCACTTCCGGCTGGAAGGGATTGAACACGTTGAGGCCCGCGGCGATCAGCTCGTCGAACAGCTCATCCACATCGCCGCAGGAATGGATGATCACATACTTGCCAGCTTTCCGCACGACCCCGTACATGCGCCTCAGTTCCGGCAAGATGAACTCGCGCCAGAGCGGGTAGCCCATCTGGAGGCCGCGCTGCTGGCCCCAGTCATCGCCGAAGTAGACGGCATCAATGTCGTGCTTCAGCGCCTCCTCGGTCTGAGCGATGTTGTAGTCGGCGATCGCCCGCAGCAGATCGCGGATAAACCGCGGGTGATCGCAGAAGTCCATCAACAGCGTGTCCAGACGTCGCAGCGTCCACGCCCTCTCGTACAACGAGAAGCCGATCTCGAACACCCTGAACCGGTCGGGGCAGGCGGAGATGCCGCGGGCGATGTCCTCCGAGAACCCGGGAGGCGTGGGATCGGGGAAGGCGTAGCCGGCGAGGGTCGGCTCAGGCAGCACCGCGCCCTCCACGTTCCCGATGTCCTTGTCAATCCTCCGGTCCCACACCACCCCGAAGTGGTCTCGCACCCGGTTGTTGCCGAGGTCCTGGAATATCCCGATCTCGTAGCCGAGCTTCAGGAAGTGGTTGTGCAGGACGGGCTCCAAGTCGGTGCTGCCGAAGTGCTGTCGGAGCTTGTCCCGCGCTTCGACCGTGAAGCCAAGCTGCCAGGGGACATAGGGCGGCCGCTGGAAGTCGAGCGCAAGCTTCACCACTTCGCGCTTGGTCATAGGTGTTCCCTCACAGCAGCGCGGTGCTGAAGTAGCGTTCGGCCCGGTCAGGCAGGACGGTGGCGATGTTGCCGGAGATGCGCTTGGCCAACTGGCGAGCCGCCCAGATGTTCGCGCCCGAGGAGGTGCCCACCAGCAGCCCATGGTCCCGGCCCAGCTCGCGGGCCGTCTCGATGGCCTCCTCGTCGCTCACCTCGACGACTTCGTCAACCAAGGTGACGTCGAGGATTGCCGGGATGAAGCCATCGCCGATGCCCTGAATGCGGTGGAGGCCTGGTTCGTGGCCCAGCAGGGCGGAGACGCCCTTGGGCTCGACGGCGGCGATCCGCACGCCCGGCTTGTGCTCCTTCAGGAACGTGCCTACGCCCTGGAGAGTCCCGCCGCTGCCCACGCCGGCGACGAAGCAGGCGATATCGCCCTCCATCTGGCGCCATAGCTCCGTCGCGGTCCTCTCGTAGTGCACCTTCGGGTTGTCGGGGTTCTCGAACTGCTGGGGCACGTAGATACGCGAGTCCTCCCCCGCCATCTTCCGCACCTGCTCCACGGCCCCGGCGATGCCCTCCGCGTCCGGGGTCAGGATCAGTTCCGCGCCGAAGGCGCGGATGATCTTCTTGCGCTCCTCGCTCATGCCCTCTGGCATTACAATTCGCACCTGGTAGCCCTTCAGCCGGCCCACCAGCGCGACGCCGATGCCCGTGTTCCCCGAACTGGGCTCCACGATGATCGAGTCTGGCCGCAGCTTGCCGTCGCGCTCCGCTCCCTCAATCATCGCCACGGCGACGCGGTCCTTGATGCTGCCACCCGGGTTCAAGAATTCCGCCTTCGCGTAGACGCGCTCGCCCTTCAGCCGCACCAGCGGGGTATCGCCGATCAGCTCCAGCACGCTCTCGCCTGGCATGCCCCTCCCTCCCACTGGGCCTCGCCCCGGAGGGAGTATTCGGACACCGCCTCCCCAGACTCCTTCTCTTGGGGGAGCATGAGACCCGGCCCAGGGCGGCCTCCTGCGGGCGAATGGCGTCCCGCTGCCCTGCCGCTCGAGCGCTTGACAGCCCTCTGGTTATGCTCTATGGTGCTGCCCGGTTGACTTCCGACGATGGGGAGGCGAGAGATGGCGCGAGCGAAATCGCTGCATGGGGTCTGCCGGTGGACCTTCAACGCCGGCAAGGGGGGATTCGTGCCCGCGAACATGCGGCCCGCGTGGGCTCCCGACAAGCTGGATACCGTGGGGATGATCCAGATCGTGAAGACCAAGATCGCCCCGCGGATGCCCGATGAGGTGGAGCTGGGCCTGGAGGCGCACTACGACAACGAGATCAACGAGCAGAACGCCGCGGCGGTAGCCGACGCGCTGCTCGATGCAGGGATGAGCGTGGCGCTGACCACGCCCGGGGCGCACGCTCACTTCGCCTACGGCGGCATCTCCTCCCTCGATCCGAATGAGCGCAGGAAGGCGGAGGACTTCGGCGAGAAGACCGTGGACTTGACTTACGGGCCGCTGCTCAAGGCCTGGCACAAGGACCCGGCCAAGGCCCCCACATTGGTGCTCTGGAATGGCTCGTTCGGCTACGACGTCGCTTCAGTCGGCCTCAAGCAGATGTACCAGAACCTGAAAAAGAGCGTGGCCGGGCTTTGCAGGTATGAGGAGAAGAAGGGCGGCCGCTTATACATCGCCTTCGAGCCCAAGCCCAACGAGGGCCATCCCGCCATGCTCATCCCCACGGTGGCCAGCGCGCTGCTGTTCTGGCGAAGACTGGAGGAGGAGTTCAAGGTTGCCCGCGCCCGCAAGGGAGTGAACAAGGAGTTCGGCCACTCCGAGATGATCGGCCTCGACCACGTCTATGACACCGTCGAGGAGATGGATAACGGCGAAGTGGTGCACATGCATCTGAACAGCCAGGGCTACAACGATGGCCTCATCCTGGGCGGGCCGGGCAAGTTCGACATTGACCACGGGACCAGGGTGAATGGCATGAACATCGCCATCGCGGGGCTGATCCAGCAGGCTGGCTTCAGCCGCTGGAAGGGCCACGATATGCAGCCCCGGCCGTATGACAACGAAGAGCAAGCGGTTGACCGGGTGGTCCGCAGCATCCTGAGCTGGGAGGCCTGCGCCCGCGCCGCGGAGCAGCTCGATACTGGCCTGTTGATGAAGCATCTCGCCGGGCGGGAGACGGCGAAGGCCGAGGACCTGATGCGCGGCGCGCTGGTGAGGGCCCAGCAAGAGTTCGACCAGATGTACAAGGGGTAGGCGCATCCCGCGGGGCGGGCAGGAGGCACGCTCCTGCCCTACACGCCGCCAAAGCCCGCGAGGAGGGCGCGGGACGGACCACACAGCCGCCTCCGCCGGGTGGGGCAGGTCGCGGACCTGCCCGACCTGTCTGTGGACCGGCAGGGCGCGGACTGGGCCCCCTGACGGAGCCCCCACTGGCTTAGCGGCTGAGGCTGTATGCCTCTGCTCACGCGCGTGAGCAGAGGCATACAGCCTCGACATGCCAGGTCTGAGGGAACATGTCCACAGGCTGGACACGGCTGGGCGTGTAGCCGTGCTCGCCCAGGTACTTCAGGTCCCGCGCGAGGGCGGCGGGGTGGCAAGAGACCAGAATGATGCGGCGCGGCTCGAGCTTCGCCGCCGCTGTGCAGACCAGTGAGCCACAGCCCTTGCGGGGAGGGTCGAGCACAATCACGTCGCTCCGCCACTTGCGCTGGGCGAGCCGAGGAAGCAGGTGCTCGACCTTGCCCTCGTACACGGTCACGTTGCTGAGCTGCCACTGCCGCAGGTTGGCGCGGGCATCGGCAAGCGCGGCCTGGTTGGCCTCAATGCCCACCCCGTGATGGGCGGCCCGAGCCAGGGGCAGCAGGAACGTGCCGACTCCGCTGTACAGATCGAGCACCCCATCGCGCGGCCCTACCTGGGCCCACTCGTGCACCAGCGCGACCATCCGGGCGGCCTGCTGGGGGTTGACCTGGAAGAAGGAGTCCGGCGACACACGGTAGGGGGCCTCGCCGAGCTGCTCCGTGAGATAGCGCCGGCCCAACACTACGGACGATGGTGATCGGTGTGAAGCCAACCGCCCGCGAGCGCGAGCGGCCGACACGCCCACCACCCCTTCGACTTCCTGTATGAGCGCCTCGGCGAGTGAGGCCAGGAAGGAGGGCCGACCATCGCACACCAGAGTGACGATGGCCTGCCCCGACGCGAACGAGACCAGGCACTCGGCGTCGAGCAACGCGGCCCGTTCCTCGCCGCCCTGGGCGATGCGGGGGAGAAGTTCGAGCAGGGCGCGGCGGACGCGCTCCGACAGGGGATGTTGAAGAGCGCACTGCTCCAGCGGGAAGATGTCGTGGCTGTGATGGCGGGTGAAGCCGAAGTACAGGTCGCCGGCCTCGCCGATCTGCGCGTGGTACTCGACGCGGCTGCGGTAGCGCCAGGGCTCCTCCATGCCCCAGGTCTCTGCGACCTCGATCCCCGAGAGGCCGCCGATGTGGGAGAGCGCCTCGCGCACAATTGCCGTCTTGTGGCGAAGCTGGGCCGGGTACGTGATGTGCTGGAGCTGGCAGCCGCCGCAGGAGCCGAAGTGAGGGCAGAGCGCGGTTACCCGGTCGGGCGACGGGGTGATCACCTCCCGCACGAGGCCGCGGGCGAAGCGTCCCGGCACCTCAGTGATCTCCACCTCTGCCTCATCTCCCGGGCAGCCCCACATGGCGAACACGGCCATGCCCTCATGCCGCCCCACCGTTTCCCCACCCGCGGCAAGAGAGTCGAGGCGGAGGCGAATGCGATCACCGGGCTGGAGGGAGGGTTCCGGCACGAGGAGAGGTTGTTCGCTTTGTGGAGTCCGATGACCTGCGCGGAGAGGGAACGCAGATCATCCGGGAGGGCGTGCCTGCGGCGTGGCCGCGCAGGTTGTCCCTCACTCCGCTCACGGCAAACCTGCGCCACTGGGAGGCTCAGATGGCGAAGTGGCAGGAGCAAGCTCTCGCCCAACGAACTTAGCGGCAGCATCGCGAGGGAGGCAAGCACGTGAGAAAGGGCATCAACTACTGGTCGTTCCCGGGTGGGCTGGACGGGAAGGCTGACCTGGGCGAGGCCGTGAAGGAGGCGAAGCGGCTGGGGTATGAGGGCATGGAGGTGTGCCTGTTCCCGGAGGGGCCGCTGAACATCGAGATGGGCGATGCCGAGGTCGCCGCGGTGCGCAAGACGCTGGAGAGCGCGGGGCTGCAGGCGGCCTCGGTGACGACGGGCATGCTGTGGGCGTCCCCGCTCACCTCTAGCGATCCCGCGAAGCGTGACCAGGGCAAGCGCGCGGTGTGCCGGTGCCTGGAGGTGGCCAGGGGGCTGGGCGCGACCGGCATCCTGGTGGTGCCCGGGGCGGTGGAGATCTTCTTCGACCCTGCCGCGGAGATCGTGCCCTACGAAGTGGCGATGAAGCGGGTCGAGGAGGCGGTCAAAGACCTGGCCAAGGTGGCCGAAAGGAACAAGGTCGCCATCGGCATCGAGAATGTCTGGAACAAGCTGTTCCTGAGCCCGTTGGAGGCGCGGGACTTCCTTGACAGGATTGGCAGCGAGTACGTGGGCTGGTTCTTCGATGTCGGCAACATCCTGCTGACCGGGTTCCCCGAGCAGTGGATTCGCATCCTGGGCAAGCGCATCAAGAAGGTGCATGTGAAGGACTTCCGTAAGGCCGTGGGAACCATAGATGGCTTCGTGGACCTGCTCGAGGGGGATGTGAACTGGCCGGAGGTGATGAAGGCCTTGCGGGAGGTCGGCTACGACGACTTCCTGATTGCCGAGATGATCCCCTACTATGCGCACGCGCCGGAGACAAGGCTGGCGAACACCGCGCTGGCGCTGGACAAGATCCTGAAGATGTGAATATAGGGCCGCCGTGGTTGGGCCGACAGGTAGGGCAGGTCCGCGACCTGCCCTTCTCGTCTCCGTAACCTCGGCGGGCCTGCGGAGATGGCTATGGAACTTCGCATATTGCAGTCACGGCGGCAGGGGTTTCGTGGAGCTTCCTGACGTGTTCTGTCTGAGTCTCGCCCTGAGTGCATTGGGCGAGACTCAGTAGGTCGCCGGCGGCGACCGTGGCTAGGCCCGCCCTACAGACGACAGCCCAGTGAGCAGGAGACACGCTCCTGCCCTACCCGCGTGCCGAAGCTACGGCTCGCCCACACGGGCGACTCTATCCAGGGCCTCCTGCCAGGCGCGGCGCCACTTCTCGATGCTGTACTGCTCGACCACCTGGCGACGCTGCTCCTCCCCTATCCGGCGTCGGTCCGGGTAGACCTCACCCATCACCTCCGCCAGGCCCACCGGCGTGGGGCGCGCGTGCGGGCCTGGCAGGTCCTTCAGCCCCGCGACCTCGGTGCAGATGGTAGCGGTCCCACAGGCCATGCTTTCCAGCGCGGCCACTGAGGTGCCCTCGCCGCAGAGCGACGGGATCAGGGTGAGCTGCGCGCTGGAGTAGATAGCGGGCATATCCTCATGCCGGGCGGGGCCGTGGAAGAAGACGGTCTCGGTGAGGCCCCGGTGGATGATCCGCCGATGCATATCCGCGACGTACTCGGGCTCGCCCCCGCCGCCCACGATGAGGAGCTTGGTGTCGGGGAACTGATGGTGGAAGATCTCGAAGGCCTCGATCGCCAGGTGAATGCCCCGGTTGCGAAAGAGATTGCGCGGCACCAGAACCGGGTTCATGGCGGCGATCTCCGGAATGGGCTCGGAGGGCCTGAACTTCTCCGGGTCCACGCCATTGGGGATGAACCAGACGCCTGGAGCGACCTCTGAGTACATTCCCTGCTGGGGCGCGATGGGGATGCCCATGGCGCGCAGGAACTCGGTGTCGTTCCCGATGTAGAGGTGGGCGCGGCGAAAGGCCAGGCTGGTAATCCATGCCTTCATGCGGCTGCGGACCGCGCCGGACGCGTCGTCCCAGAACACGCCGTGAGAGATGGCCACCCGGGTGGGCCACTTCCTGGGCCAACTGAGGGAGTAGAGCGCGAGCAGGTAGTGCGGGTAGTGGCAGATCAGCAGGTCGTGCCCGAGCAGCTCGCGGCGGAGGCCAACCAGGCCCAGCGCCTGTGTCCAGAACTCCAGCCGCCGGCCGCGGAAGGGGTTGGGGACGAAGCGCACCTCCGGCTCGGTGGTATCGGTCGTGCGCTGGTAGACCGTGCTCTGGTGGCCGGCCGCGGTGACCAGGTTGGCGAGCTGAGACACATAGGTGTCCGCCCCACCGGCGATAGGCTGGTAGGTGTAGGTGATCTGGGCCACCGAGAGAGCCCTGTCCGTCGGCAAGGGATTGGGAACGGGCCGGCGGCGCAACCGGCCGACGGTGTAGCCGGAGAGGTTGGCAAGGTCAACGACGAGCGAGAACACAGGAGAGAGCAGGCCGGCTCGCCAGCTCGCGCCGCGACGCCAAGCGCGGAGGGTGTAGCGCGTCCAGTAGGCCAGCAGAAGCCCAGGGAGGCTCACCAGGATCCAGGGCTTCGTGACCGAGAGCAGCGCGACCAGCGCGACGATGACCAGGCCGAAAAAGGCCTTCGCGTAGTGGCCGAACCAGTGCCCCAGCTCGCCGTCACTCACGGCATACCGGTAGAACTGCCAGAAGACGGCCCCCGCCGAGGCTTGCATGTGCCAGCGCACAACCGCGTTGCCCACGAAGCGGAACTCGCAGCCGGCCGCGCGCAGGCGAGTCCCGAAGGCCGTGTCCTCGGCGAAGGGAACGTTCTCGGGGTAACCGCCGACACGCTCCCAGGCCTGCTTCAGGAAGGCAACCGACCGCCCGGAGGGCAGGAAGGCATCGGCGTCCACCTCGGACACATCCGGCACCGTGGCCGCTGCGACCGCCTCCTCGGTGAGAGAACCAGCGGCCGCTCGGTAGTAGCCGCAGACCACCTCTGGGGGGGTCTGCTCCTCGAACGGCGCAGTCAGCCGGGCCAGCCATTCCACGTCGGCCACACAGCCGCCATCTGTGGAGGCAATGACCTCACCGCTGGCCTCCCGGATCGCCAGATTGCGCGCCCGAGAGCGGTTGGCGCCTGGCTCGACCAACACCCGCGCCTTCAGCCCGCGCGCCATGTAGTCGTTGATAATGGCCCCGGTGCGATCTCTCGACCCAGCGTCGCAGATAACCACCTCATCCGGCGGACGACTCTGCGCCAGGATGGACTCCAGAAGCGGGCCGATCGTCCGCTCTTCGTTGAGGACGGTGATGATCAGTGAGACAGTGCGCGCCATCTCAGGTCAGCCCGTGGGCGCGGTACATGGCAAGGTAGAGGTCGGCCGCCCGGTCCCAGGTGTGCTCGGCGGCGAGCGCCGCGCCCCGCTCCCGCATCTGGTCGCCGGACTCCGGTAAGCTCAAGTAGTGGGCGAGTTGATCCGCGAGCTCCTCGGCACTACCCGCGATCATCATCACCCTTTCGGCCTCCGGAAAGCAGAGCAGGTAGTCTCGCTTCAGCTCGTTCTCGCATACCGCGAACACGAGTCTGCGTGCTGCAAGCGCCTGCCAGATGGCGAGATAGCCGGAGGCGAAGGCGATGTCCGCGAGGGCGAAGTAGTCAGCGGGGTTGGCGACCGCGCCGAGGAAGCGCGTGTCGAGGCGTTGGGCCTTGGAGTACAGCTCGCCCGGCCGGCGCATGGGCCCGTCGCCGATCACGGTCAACGGTAAGGTGGGCCCATGCTCGGACTTCAGCAGCGCCAGCGCGTGCAGGTAGAGCATGATGGAGGTATCTTCCGCAAGCCGGCCGATGAAGAGCGCGCCCGGGCGCTGCGGCAGCGGCGCAGGCTCTGGCACAGAGTCAGCGCCGCCGTATGAGACCGCGAAGCAGGGGGTGCCATACCAGTGGCAGATGAACTCGCCCACGCAGAGCGCGTCTGTGACGCGGCGGCGCACGAACCGGCGCCAGCGGAGCGCTTCGGATCGAATCGGATAGCTCTCGTACCCGTGGAAGGTGATGAAGACCGGTCGGCGCGGGGGCAGGCAGCAGGAAGGCAGGTAGAAGTGGAGGAAGCTGTAGGCGTCGTGGCAGTGCACCACGTCGGCCCCGGCGGCGTGAGGTCGAACCGCGCGCCAGGCGCGCCACCAGTTGGTGCGAGGGATGCGGCGGACCGTGAGGGGGCCGAGCTGCTCCTCCGATGGCTCATCCGCATGGGTGAGGACGGTGACCTGGTGACCGCGAGCGGCGAGGCACTCGGAGACGCGGCGCACGTGGGTCTCGACGCCGCCCACCGCGGGATGGAAGCTGGGGCTGAGCATCAGCACGCGCATCTCGGGCCGGGCTATTCTAGCAGAGGTGAGGCCTTTTGTCAGGGGAGCCATCAACCAGCCGATTGCCTCCACCTGACCCCGCGCGGGCCCTGGTGGTGATCCCCACTTACAACGAGCGGCAGATGCTGCCGGAGATCACCCGGGCGGTGCTGGCCCTGCCGGGGCGCTGGCGGGTGCTAGTGGTGGACGATAGCTCGCCCGATGGCACCGGCGAGCTGGCCGACGAGATCGCTCGAGCCAACCCCCGGCTCACAGTCCTCCATCGGGCCAGGAAGGAAGGGCTCGGACCGGCCTATGTGGCGGGCTTCCGAGAGGCCTTGAGCAGGCCGGACGTGGACTTCGTGCACGAGATGGACGCCGACCTCTCCCACGACCCGGCCGACCTGCCGCGATTGCTCGAGGCGGCGAACGAGGCCGACCTGGTGATCGGGTCGCGCTATGTGCCCCAGGGCCGGACCGAGGGCTGGGGCCTGCGACGGAGACTGCTGAGCCGCTGGGGGAACGAGTACGTGCGGGTGGTTCTGGGCCTGGCCGTGCGCGACCTGACCGCGGGCTTCCGCTGCTGGCGCCGCCATCTACTGGAGGCGGTTGACCTGGACGCGGTGAGGACCCGTGGTTACGGGTTCCAGATCGAGATGACCTGGCGCGCCATTCGAGCCGGGGGGCGCGTCGTGGAGGTGCCAATCTGCTTCACCGAGCGGAGAGCGGGCCGGTCGAAGATGTCTGGCTCGATCGCGGCCGAGGCACTGGTGCTGCCGTGGGAGCTGCGCAAGCTGCGATGAACGAGAAGCCGCCAATGGCCCGCGCGGAGTGGGCGCTGGTCGTCGTGCTCTTCCTGCTCTGCCTATCGGCGATCCTGTTCACCGCCAACGACTACGGCATCACCTATGATGAGCCGCACTACGCCTCCGCCGGAGCCCGATATGCGGCCTGGTGGGCGCTCGCCTTCCGCTCCCCCTCTCAGGCCTTCCGGCACGATGCCGTTGAGAATGCGTGGCGGCTGAACCACGAGCATCCGCCCCTCCAGAAAGTCGCATCTGGCTTCTCGCAGCAGTGGTTTGGCAGCGTGCTGCTGGGGCTGATGGCCGCCCGACTCCCGAGTGGGCTCTGGTTCGCGCTCACCTGCTGCGCTCTCTACCTGTTCACGCGGCGGGTCTGGGGCTGGCGGGGTGGGCTGTTCTCGGCGCTGGCCTTCGCCACTATGCCACGGGTGGTCGCCCATGGGCACTTCGTCGCCCTCGATATGCCCATCACGGCCTGGTTCTTCGTCACCGCTGGCCTGACCGCGGAGGCGATGAGGCGGCGCTCGTGGTGGTGGACTGCGCTGGCGGGCGTGGCCTTTGGGCTTGCCTTGCTGTCCAAAGTCAATGCGCTCTTCCTTCCGGTTCTGCTCGTGCCGTGGGTCCTGCTCTGGCATCGGAGTCAGTGGCCGAAGCTCGCGGTCCTGTTGGCGATCGGTTCGGCAGTCTTCTTCGCGGGCTGGCCCTGGCTGTGGATCTCGCCGCTGGGCCACCTCCAGAGCTACCTGGCCTTCCACTTCCGGCACGCGGCCTACAACATCTGGTACCTCGGGAAGCTCTATCAGTATGCGCCCTGGCATTACCCCTTCGTGATGACCGGGGTGACTACGCCGGCGCTGCTCCTCGCCGCAGCGCTCATCGGCCTGCCGCGATGTTGGCCGCGGAGGGGTCAGGATGGCGAGCGCGCCCTGCTGATCCTAGGGCTGGTGGTGACACTGGCGCCCAGTGCCCTGCCCACCAGCCCGAAGTACAACGGGGTGCGCCTGTTCCTTCCCGCCTTCCCGTTCCTGGCGGCTCTGGCCGGGGGCGGCTACGAGTGGCTGACTGCGCGCCTGGCAGGGATGCAGGCGCTTCGCCGGCCCGAGCAAGCGAGAGTGGCAGCCTTGCTGGCGATCCTGCTGGGAGCGGCCCTGGTCGCGCCCGGCGTGCGCGCGGTCGAGCACACCCATCCCTATCAGCTCGCTTACTACAACGCGCTGGTCGGTGGGACGGCCGGCGCTACGCGGCATGGATTCGAGACCATTTACTGGGGCCAGGTGGTCTCAGAGGCCGTGAGCTTCGTGAACAGCATCGAGAGGGCGCGCCCCCGTGTGCTCGTCATCCCGAAGGGCGTGATCTCGCTGTTCGCCCTCCACCAGGCGCGCAGAGACATCCGCTTCACGGGAGACGAGGGCCAGGCCGCCAGAGCGGACTACGTCATCTTCCAGTGCATGCAGAGCGACTTCACCGCGCTTTGCTGGGAGCTGTACCGGCACGCCCGGCCCGCGTATGCAGTGATGCTGGGCGAGACGCCGCTGCTGGTGGCCTATGACCGGCGGGCGATCCGGGAGGCGCTCACTCGCCTCAGCAGGAGCGCACCGGCCCCGCCGGATAGGACCCACAGCGCGGTCAGAGACACGAACAGGCCGACCCTGAAGCTCGCCGGCTCGTAGCGCAGCTCGACGTTGTGTCGCCCTGACGAGACGGCGATGCCTCGGAAGGCGCGATTGACGAGGCGAATCTCCACCGGCCGACCGTCAACCCAGGCGCGCCAGCCCGGGTAGTACGAATCGGTGAGGACCAGTACTCCAGGCTGACTGCCTTCCGCCACGAGGGTAACCGCGTTGGCATCATCGCGCGCGAACGTCACCTGGCTACGCGCCATCGGCAGGCGTTCCTCCCCCTCTCTTGTCAAGTAGGCGCGCGGCAGCGCGGCCGGGTTCTCGTAGATGGGAGCCTCGGCGGCGTGGACCAGCCGCCAGGGGGAGGTGAGTCGTCCGCGCGTCATGAGGTAACGGACTGCCAGCTCGTTCATGAGCGGCGATTCGGGACTGGGGTACCTGGCCTGATCCGCGCCCGGGGGAGAGACCAGCTCGAACGAGCCGCGCACCCGCAGCGAGTCAGACCCGTGGATGTCGCGCAGCCCGAAGACCATCGGCGCGTTGTGGGGCATCCAGTCGAGGCCATCAGAGGAGAGCGAGGTGAAGCGAGAATGACCGACATGGTGCCGCAGCCAGCGGATCGAGTCGGTCTCGGGATACGCCATCCGCGCGGGCATGAACGGGTTGAACCCTATCCCGAAGCCGATGAGGTCGCCGCCCACCGCCGCAAGGGCAAGCCATCCGAAAGGAGCCGGCCCGAGGCGCAGGCGGGACCGAAGCTGGATCACCACAATGCCGATGAGGAGCAGGGCTACGAACCCGATGATCTGTCGGTTGAGGTAGGCCCAGAAGGCGGCGCCCATCTCGGAGATGAGCGGTTGGAGCGCGCGCAGGGAGGCGAACACGAAGAGGATCGCTAGCCCTCCGAACACGAACACGGGTCGCACCAAGGCGGGCTTCTCGCGCGTGAGGAGATCGTCTAGGCCGAGCGCGGCCAGCCCCGCCAGGCCGAAGGCCGCCAGGCAGAGCACGCGCCCAAGGCCGGCCAACTCGCGGAAGCCCGGGACCAGGTGATAGAGGAGCAAGTAGACAGGGGAGCCAATCGCAGCCAGGACAGCGAAGGCGGTCAGAGCCGCGAAGAACCACCAGCTGGGTTCGCGCCATCGGCGCAGCGACCAGACCGCCAGGAGAAGCGGGAGGACCCCCACATAGCAGGCGGTCTCGAAGAAGTTGATGGCACTCGGGTCGCGGAAGTGGCCCCAGTAGTTGTAGGCCACCGGATTGCCGAAGAAGTTCGGGATGAGGTAGAGCACCAAGTGGGTGAGAGGAAAGGCGGCGGCGACTGCACCCTTCGGACCATGCGCCGCGCGGCCGCTGTGGCCCGCGAGCTCCAGTGTGGGCAGGACCTGGGCCGCGGCCAGGGCCAGGCCGAGCGCGAGCGGCGCCGCCGCGAGGGCCGCCGTGACGGGGCGGGCGACGCCATCGGCGCCGGGGCGGATAAGGCGGATCACGACGTACAGTGCGAAGGCGATGAGGACATAGGCCGAGACCTGGAGGTGCCCGCCGAGGAACTGCATGCCGAGCGCCAACGCGCAGAGCAGGGCCCATGGCCCTCCTCGCGCGCGCAGGCTTCGCTCGTAGCACCACAGCATCATGGGCAGCCACATGAACACCCACAGCGAGAGCGTGGGGTACTCCAGCCAGGCCACGGTATAGCCGTTGAACATGACCACGAGCGCGCCGCATAGCGCGGCGGGTCTGCGGAGAGCTAGCGAGCGAAGGAACGCGTAGCTCAAGAGACCACCGAGGGTCAGGTGTAGGATCGCGGAGACGCCGAAGCCGTGGCGGGCGCCGGTGATCAGGAACAGCAAGTTGAGCGGATAGAGCAGCGCGGACTGAAGGTTCGCGAGAAATGGCGTCCCGCAGAAAGCATAGGGATTCCAGAGCGGGATGACTCCAGCGCGCAGCGACTCTACGGCATAGATGCGCCACGGCAGGTACTGCTGGATCGGGTCGAGCATCGGGTTGTGGGGCTGGTGAAACCAGGGGAACTGGCTTGGCGTCGAGGCCCGCCAGGGCAGCATCAGCAGGCACATGTCGGCGGGCAGCATGACGCGGCCCGTGAACACCGGCCAGCAGAACGCGCAGGCCGCGGCGAAGATCACCAGGGGCGGCCACCAGCTCGCACCGGGTTGCGCCGAGCCCTGCCGCTTCATCACCGGATGTCGTAGAGCGTGAGATAGCCGCGCATTACGATCGCCTGCCACATGCTGAGGAGCGAGAGCGCGGCCACCACCCAGGCACAGTTCTGCCTGCCGGCGAGTCGCGGTGCGGCCGCCAGCGCCAGCGGCCACATGAGGAACAGCCAGATGCGGCCCACTTCACCGCGCACCGTGCCCGACAGGTCCAGCAAAACGAGGGTGATCAGCCAGGCCCCGAGGAAACTCCACCCGCGGCCCAGCCCGCCGGCCTCGGGTCTGCGGAAGGCCGACCAGATAGCGGCCGCCACCAGGGGCACCCCGGCGAAGGCAGCCGCTTCCACAGGGTTCATGAGCAGCCAGTTCCAGTAGCTCCGGCCCGCCTCGACGGCGGTCACCCCGCGATGCGCGAACAGCCCTTCCCTCGCCACGGCCAGCGGGCGGTAGCCGAACGCGAAGTAGAGAGCTGCATAGAAGCACACCAGGCCAGCCCCGCCGACCGCTGCCTGGAGCACGGCGCGCCTGGCAATCGCAGAGCGCTGCCTCGACCTGACAATCCCCAGAAGCGCCCACAGGCCGAGCCAACCCGCCACTGATAGCAGGCCGAGGCTGAGGAAGAGCCCGAGCGCGAGGAGCAACCCCGCGAGGAAGGCGCGCACCAGACTGCTCCGACGCCAGGCCGAGTAGCTCAGCCAGAGGGTCGTGACTGCGACCGCCAAGACGATCAGGTCTGGCGAAGCTCCAAACAGGAGCAGGGCGGGAATCCCGGCCGCCAGCGCGGCCGCGCAGACGCCCGCTCCCGGCCCGACCAAGTCACGCCCAAGCAGATAGAGAGGACAGACACTCAGCGCGCCGATGAGTGACATCAGGAAAGGCGCGGCCATCGCGGCCGCGGCGTCAGTCGCGGAGGGCCCGATGCCGAACACGCGGTAGACCTCGGCTGCGGCATGGAGGAACTCCGACGGATGCGGGATCACGGCTTTGGCCGCGCGCCGCAGCAGCAGGAAGAAGACGATGAAGCCCGGGGGATGGGTGCGCGCGTGGTAGGGCAGAGCGCGCATTTGCTCGGGATATGCGGCGAGCCAGCCGCGCCAGTCACGCACCTCGAGAGATACTGAGTAGTAGGTCGTGGCGACCGGGCTCGCGATGATCGCGCCCGGCGAGGCCACCGGCACGCCCGCGGCGTTGAGCAGCGCAACCTGGAGCGCGAAGATGCCGAGGATGAGCAGCGCCATCCAACCGGCCCGCGCCACGGCCGGCGCCTCCTCCCACGGGCCCGGGCGCGAGACCGCCCAGCACACGCCGCTCACCAGGAGGGCGACGATCAGCGCCGGCCAGAGCTGAACCTGGATCTCATTGGGCCGCCACACCCATTCTCCCGGCACACCGAAGGGCCACTCAAGCGCAAGCCAGAGAAGGAAGCCAGCGGTAGCCAGGCCGGTTGCCAGGAGCAGGTTCCTGGGCGCCTTGCTCGGGGCGTCGCTCATGGGGGCGCCTCAGCCGAGCTCACGACTTGGTACACCGCCACGCGGTCGCGCTGGAAGACCCGAAGAAGCCACGCGGACTCATGCGGGTCGAAGCTCGCCGCCGGCTGTGCGCTGGGCGGCAGCAAGATGGTGTCGTAGATGGTGTCATCCCGCAGGACATAGCCCATCCGGTGCACCCGGCAGAAAGCTTCTCGCTTGGCATCCGCAGTGCCTGCCGCGAAAAAGGCAGATAATTCCGTGATTTTTCGGAGGTAGTCGAGTGTCTCTGACCAGTGGCCGGCGTAGGCCCGCATGCCGGCAAGGGAGGGCGCGTAGCTGCCCAGGAACGGGTTACACAGGAGGAGATCGGAGGGCCGGCCGCGCTCATCTAGCCACCGCAGCGCCTGGCCCTGGTCGGGCCGCAGGTAGAGCGGCGGCATCAGGTTACCGATGTAGGAGGTGTTGTTCGCGACGAGATCAGCCAGCGCGCGCTTCACATAGAAGACATTCGATGGGAGGGAGAGCGCTATCAGCAGGCCGCCCCAGACGAGGACGCGCCGGGCCGAGCGGCGCGAGACTGCTTCGAGCGCGTAGGCCGCGAGCAGGCAGATGGGGATCTGGAGGCCCTCGGCCAGCTTGCGCTGGAATGAGACGGGCAGGTAGGCCAGGGCAAAGCCCAGCACGAGCCAGAGGGCCAGCAACCGGGTGCGGTCGGGAGCGCCCCGACGGACCGACATTGCCGCGCCGCTGATGGCGAGCAGGAAGGGGAGACCAAGGCCCAGCGCGAGGTAGCGCGGCCCCCGCGAGTACTCCCATTGTCCCACTGTCTTCGCGACCACTCCCGGCTCGCCGCTTCGCAGCAGCCACCACTGGTAGCCGACCGCGGGAGCGGCGAGCGCAGCAATGAAGACGGCCAGGACAACAGCCCGGCCGCCGCAGCGCCGTGTGAGGAGTTGATGGGCCAGGAAAGCGAGGGTCACTGCGGCCACGGGCAGGAGATCGTAGGTGTGCACATTCCCCAGCACCAACGCGGCCAGGCCGGCGAGCAGCGCCCGGCGCGCTGAGCCCGACTGGAACGCATCGGCGGCGAGGCCAATCACGGCAATCATCAGGAAGACCGAGAAGCAGAACAGCGGGTTGAGCAGCAGGCTGAGGAAGGTGATCGCCTCTGGCATCACCAGGCCAGGGCCGTAGTCAATCGGGTGCGGCTGGCCGCCCTCAGCGTGGAACGCCCAACCGAATCCAGAGGCAGTGGCCGTGAGCAGGAACCCGATGCGCCGCGCTGCGACCGTGCTGAGGAGGCGAGTCGCCAGCCAGTAGACGGCCATCAGCAGCAGCCAACCGGCGACCAGGCGCGCGAGATGGTAGACGATGGGCAGGGGGAGATGAGTGAGGCGCGCGAAGAGCCCGAGGCCGAGCCACAAGACGTTGAGGACCAGCCCTCGCTGCGGCTCGGAGGTGAACCGGTCGGAGAATAGCAGCCGGCCATCAGCAGCCTGCCGCATCAGCGAGAGATAGACGTTGTGCTCATCGGGGTTGGTGAGCAGGCCGGAGTAGTACCAGCCGGGTTGCCGCAGCGCCAGGCCGAACAGATAGGGCAGGCAGGTGAGCAGCATGAAGACGGCTGCCACCGCGGCGGCCCACCGCAGCTCGCGCGTTCTCCCCTCTAGGGCGGGCATGTCTCCACACGGCCGCCGGCCGTCTCCCTGTCCTGGCGGCGGATGTTTCATCGGGGGTTGTAGTACATGGTGATGCGCGGGGACTGGTAGAGCCAGTCCGGAGGCGCGTACCGGCGGGGCGGGGCGAGCCAGGAGAATGGAGACTGGGCCCGCGCGAAGACGCGATGGTCCCTATAGACCTCGCCCAGCGCGTCCGCAAACTCCAGGGCCTTCGCGTCACCCAGCCGGATCAGGTCCTGCGATTCGAGGTCGGAGAGGAAGAAGAGGTCGGGCTTCTCGGCGCGGAGCCTGTGCGCGTCCCAGCCGGTGACGATGATGCGATCCCCGTTCTGCCGGTTCCACGTCTCGAACATGGGCCGAGAGAACGCCCCGGCGTTGTGGGGCGCAACGGGAGGGTCGGAGAACCAGGGCGCCTCGACCAGGCCGATGCGCGGGTTCGGCACGAACCAGGCGATGATGTCGCGACCAGTCAGGGCCGCTGAGCGGGGATCCGCACCCATGAACCGAGGCAGATACCCAAACGCGTAGGCTGCAGTCAGCCCGATGACGAGGCCGCCGGAAAGAGCTGCCGCCGGCCGCATGAGTCTGCGCGGCTTCGCCTCGCGCAGGCACATGATCCCTTCGGCCGCCAGCAGGCAGAGGAAGGGGGTGAGGGGGACCAGGTACCGGATGAAGCGCTCCCTGCCGAAGCCGATCGCCAGCAGGTAGAAGACGAGCCAGACAAGGGATAGCCGCGCCGAGAGTGACCCGCGCCGCAGCGACGCGACGACGCCCACGGCGACCGCGGCCAGCAGCGGATAGCCAAGGCCAGTCGGCAGGCCGCGGGACAGGTGGTACCACCAGCCGTTGCCCGTGCCCACGAAGGCCAGGGTCCCTCCGACGCGCGCGTGGCGGATTTCGAACTCGAGGTCGCGCCTGAACTCCTCTGTCCAGAAGAACGGGCAGCCGATGACGAAGCCCAGCGCGGCGCCCCCCACGCAGGCCGCAAGCCAGCTCCAGCACCACCTCCTGTCGGCCCTCAGGAGGGGCGCAAGCACAAGGGGAACGACGAACAGGCCGGCATTGTACTTGGTCGCCGCGGCCAGCCCGACGGCCATCCCCGCGGCGAGGCCGCGCCTGGGGCCGGTTTCCCCATTCCCGGCGACGGTGAGCACAAAGGCGAGCGTCAGGCAGAGCGTGGCCGGAACGTCCACGGTGGCATAGGCGCTGTTCACGAGGTGCAGCGGGCAGGTGGCGAGGAAGAGGGCGGCGAGCAGGCCTGCCCAGGGGTTTCCTCGCGAGGAGGCGAGGGAGAGCAGCGCGATGGTCGCCAGTGCCATCCACAGGGTCACATTCCGGCCCAACTCGTACAGGGGCCGGAGATGATCGGGGAAGCGCGTCACGCCCGGCACCACGTTGAGGACCAGTGCAGGTATGCCGACCAGGTAGATGTAGAGGGTACCGTAGTTGAAGAAGTGCGGGTTCCAGTCCCCCTGGGCGAAGTAGGAAAGGGGCGGCAGCACGAGGAAGATCTCATCAGGGTGGTAGGAGAAGTAGTGCCGGTCATCAGGCAGGCCCCACGAGAGCCCTCCAGAGCGCAGCAGGAAGGCGAGGACGAGGATGCCTGCGAGCGCAACGAGGCAGAGCCAGAGCTTGCCTTTCACCTTGGGTTGGGTCATCTTCGCATGCGCCCTGCCATGCCGGCCAGTGAGGCCGCGAGGGTGACAGTAGTCAGTGTGGTGAGCGTGATGAACAGGCCGACGCGGAAGCTCGCGGGCTCGTACCGGAACAGCACCGACCGTGTCTCCCGCGGGGGCGCGACCGCGCGGAAGGCGACGCCGGCGATGCGGATCGGGAGTTCGTGGTCACCAGCGTACGCGCGCCAGCCAGGCGCATGGCTATCTGCCAGGAAGAGGTATCCTCCCCCGCCCTGAGGCAGTTCCACCACCAGCTCGTTCGGCGAGAGGTCGCGGACCCTCGCAGTCGGCCGTGGACCCGGAGGCAGCTTCTCGGCCGACTGATAGGGGCCGGTCACGATCAAGCAGTCCTCAAGAGCGCCCAGGCGCACCATGGCGCGAACCGCTTCCTGTCGGGACTCGACGAACACGGCCGACTCTGTGATCCATGCCCGCGACCGCGCGTAGGGGTTGCGGTACCTATCGAACGCCGCCGCTCGCTCCAGTTGCAGCCCCCGCACCGGAATGAGCGACAGGACAGTGTCCACGCCTGCCAAGCTCAGAGCATCCCAGCCGTAGGATGGCCCGAGCCGGGCAAGCAGGAGGTTGCCGTTGCTCGGAGGGCTAGGATCACCGCCCTGGATGAGTGACGCGAAGTCGCGGTACTGGGCGAGGTAGAGAGAGTCATAGCCGAAGGCGTCGCGCAGGTGGTAGACGGTGGCGGCGTTCGGGGGCAGCACCGCGCGCGGGAAGCCGCTCAACGGCCAGTCAGCGGCATTCCCAAGCACTCGCCCCGAGATCGGCCCCGGATCGGCCTCGGCCGAGTACACCCAGGACTGCGGCACGATGTGGCCGTGGCGCTGCGCGGCGAGCAACAAGTCGGCGGCGATGATGACGAGCAGGCCGGCCTGAGCTACCTGGCGCAAGGCTGCCCTTCGGATGGATGCGACCATGACCACGGCCCCGACCAGGAGGAGCGCGGCTCTGACCATCTCGCCGCTCAGCGCAGAGCCAACCGCGGGCGCAGCGCGGCCGATACCGGCGCCGGCCGTCTGCCACCAGACCGCCGCGATGGCCCCGACGAGCGCGAAGGCGATCACGGGCCCGGCCAATGGGCCGGCCCGACCCGGAGCCCGCGGGCTGAGCGCATCCGCTCCCGCGCCTGCCAGCATGGCCAGGGAGAACACGGCCAGCAAGATGATGCGCGCTGGCCCGCCTGCTCCTGACATGCCAGGCAGCCAGTGGTAGAGGGGCCAGTTGAGTGGAGTGCCAACCGCGACCAAGACTGCCAGCAAGGCAGTCACTGCGAAGAGGCGAGCATGCCAGGTGCGCCAGGCAAACGCACCCCACAGCGCCAGGGCCAGGGCCACGATGCCAATGTAGCAGCAGTACTCCGCGTAGTTCTCCGGCCCAAGGTACGTGCCGAGGGCCGGATGGCCCAAGGGGTGCGGCAGCAGCAGGTTGGCGAGCAGCGGCGTTGGCAGCGCGCGGGAGAGGAAGGCGCGGTAGCTCTCAGGCCCCGGGATGAAGGTGCGGTGGGTGATACGGAGCAGGTCGAGGGTGGGCAGGAGTTGGGCAGCGGAGAGGGCGAGGGCGAAGACGGCCGTGATCGTGCCGGTCTTGAGCAACGCGACCAGGCGCACAGCCGGCGGCCGTCGGAATGCCCGCCCCACAGAGGCGATCAGGTATGCGGCGGTGAGGAGGGAGACGAAGAGGAAGATCTGGGGATGACCGCCGAGGTAGGAGAGCGTCAGGGCGCCGCCGGCTGCGAGCGCGTATCGCGCTTGTCCGCTCGTGAGCGAGCGCTCACAGAACAGGAGGACCAGCGGGAGCCACGCCGCCGTGCAGAGCACGGTGGGCAGATGGAGCCAGGCGACGAAGAAGCTGCTGGTCTGCCAGGCGAGCGCGCCGCAGAGCGCGCCGACAGGCCTCAGCCCGATGCGGCGCAGGAACAGGTAGCCGAACCACCCCGTGAGCACCAGGTGAAGCCAGGCCGAGACAGCAAAGCCGCGCGCCACGGGGAGCGCCAGGAACAAGAGGCCGAGGGGATAGAGCACCGCCGACTGGCCATTGGCCAGGAAGGGCGTGCCGCAGAACTGATAGGGGTTCCACAGCGGGATATGGCCAGTTCGTAGCGACTCCGCGGCGAACAGCCGCCAGGGGTAGTACTGGGCGACCCCGTCCCAGAGCAATGCGTCCCAGAAGGCAAGAGGCGGGTTCCCGACGTGGGACCGCCAGGGCTCGAACTGCACCAGCAGGTCGGCGGGCAGCAGGGCCTGGCCCGGCCCCAGCGCGGGAGCGAGCAGGAGGGAGGGCGCGGCGAGCAGCGCGCAGAGAACCAGCAGCCGCCGCATTGTGCGTGAGGATGAGCTCAGTGCACCACACCTGTGGAGGCGCCGAATCTGCTCACGATCGCCAGCCCCCCACACATCAGCACGATACCCACCCACTGCAGCGGAGTCACCGCCTCGCTGAAGAACAGCCGAGAAAGGACTACCACCGCCACGTAGCCGATGGCGATCATCGGGTAGGCGAAGCTCAGGTTCCACTTGGAGATCACCACCAGCCAGAAGCCCGAACTGATCGCGTAGCACACGAACCCCAGAAACACGTAGGGAGTGAACACGGCCCGGATCACGTCACCAACCAGGCCGGCCCCCACCCCTCCCAGCGACACCTTGCTCATGCCGTGCTTGAGCGAGATCTGGCCAAACGCACCCAGGGCGATAGCTATCATCAGGAACAGCGCCACAAACACGGATCGCAAATCGCCACTCCTTTCACCGGCCCGCGGCCGGCGCGCTGGCGGTCAAGGCCACCCGCACGGCCGTGCGCGGGATCACCTGCATTCGAGTGAACGGGTAAACGACGGCGACGGCCACCCCGTGGATGTACTTCCTCGGTACTGGCCCGTAGACGCGGCTATCCACGCTGTCATCGCGGTTGTCGCCAAGAAGGAAGTACGAGCCCTCGGGCAGTCTCATGGGGATCGTCACCGTCGGCAGCGAGGAGGTGGCGTACGGTTCCTCGTAGGCCTCCCCGTTGACGTAGAGCTGGCTGCCCGTGATGATCTCGCGGCCGTTCAGATTGAGCCGGCCCGGGACCATAGAGATCGTGTCGCCCGGCAGGCCCACGATGCGCTTGATCACCGTCTCCTGGGCCTGCGGGTCAGTCAGCACCACCACGTCGAAGCGCTTCAGGCCTAGCAGCTTCAGCACGAGCACCCGGTCCCTGGGCCGGAGCGTCCCCTCCATCGAACGGCCTTCTACGATCGCTGTCTCGAGCACCCAGAGCCGGACCGCGACCACCGAGAGGATGACCAGCAGCGCCATGCCTGGGGTGACGCGGCTGCGCAACAGCGATCTGCGCGGTTGCCGCCTTTGCTGCTCTGGTTGGCCGATCCGGACGACGGTCATGGAGCCTTGCCCTCGCGAGAACCTCTGCCGTCAAGGCATCACCAATGTACCCTCGGCCGGCCCAACCTCCTGTGTCGCCCGCGCCAAGTACGCTCCGGAGACGACCTGTCGGGCGCCTCCGCTCACATCGCCGGGCGCGGGCCTTATCTGCTAGGCGGCCAGCAGGCCCTTCGCCCGGTCCACCGCACTGGCCGCGTCGGGAGCATAGCCGTCGGCCTTGATCTCCTCGGCGTAGCTCTGGGTGACCGGGGCGCCGCCGATGAGAACGCGGGTCTTGCCGCGGATGCCGGCCTTGCCCAAGGCCTCGATGGTATCCTTCATCGAGCCCATGGTGGTGGTGAGGAGGGCCGACATGGCGACGATGTTGGCCGAGTTCTCGCCGGCCGCCTGGGTGAACTGCTGCGGCGAGACGTCCACTCCGAGGTCAACCACCTTGAAGCCCGCGCCCTCGAGCATCGCAGCAACCAGGTTCTTGCCGATGTCGTGCAGGTCGCCCTTGACCGTGCCGATCACGACGGTGCCGATGTAATCAACCGGAGCGCCGGACATCAGCTTGAGGCATTCCTTCATGGCGCGCTGGGCGATCAACAGCTCGGGCACGAAGAACTCGTTCGCCCGGAACTTCTCCCCCACAACTTCCATGGCGGGGGCGATGCCGTCAACCACAATCCCGCGCGCCTCCATGCCCTCGCCGAGCAACTGCTGTGTCAGCGCCTTCGCCCGATCGCGGTTGCCCGAGATGATCGCTTCCTTCAACTGGTCTAGCACGGCCATTCAGCGCTCCTCCTTGAGGTAGACTCTCTGCACTTCCTGTCATCTTCACCCTATGCATCGGCGCGCTGCCGCTCGGCTCACACCGGTCCCGACAGCGGCCGCAGAGCCATGGCCTCTGTGAAGCGGTCGTAGAAGCCCTCCTGCTCCGACAGCTCCACATGCTGCACCTGCCGGGCAATCTCCTCTCCCCGGCGTCGCAGCGAGACCGAACAGAGCACTAGTCGCGCGCCTAGCCCAGCGGCATTCCCAATCGAGACGATCCGCTCCGCGGGAAGCGCTGGCACCAAGCCGATCGCGACCGCGCTCTCCCTTCTGATGTAGTTGCCAAACGCCCCAGCCAGCAGGAACTGCTCGACTTCGTCCGTTCGCCGACCGAGCATCTCCAGCACCAGCGCGGTCCCGGCAGCGATTGCTCCCTTGGCAAGCTGCGCCTCCCGAATGTCCCGGGCAGTCACCGCCACCGGGCGCCCGACCCCCGACTCCGCGGCCGAGGCGAGAACGAACTCCGGACCCCCAGCATTCTCGGTCAGGCGCCGCCTCACCTTCTCTGGGCCGGAACCCACCTCCTCTGGCTTGCGCAGCCTTCCTGTCTCATCTACCAGCCCCACCCGGACCAGCCCGGCGATGGCGTCCACCAGGCCGGACCCGCAGATGCCGGTGGGCGCGACTTCACCGATCACATGGTAGCTGACATCACCGTCAATCTCAACCCTGTCTATCGCCCCGGCAGCGGCGCGCATCCCCCGGCTTATCCGCGCTCCCTCAAAGGCCGGGCCGGCAGCGGTGGAGCAGGCGTACAGCTCGCCGCCCTGGGCTACCACGATCTCACCATTGGTCCCGATGTCCACGGCCACCCGCAGCCCTCTGCTCTGGTCAAGCTCGCTCGCCAGGATCACGCCCACGGTATCAGCGCCCACATACCCGCCGATGTTCGGCACCATGTAGATCCGCCCAGCGGGGTGGATCCGTACCCCCAGTTCGGCCGCTTTGGCCGTCTGGGCACTCCTGAAGGCGGATACGAAGGGGAGCCGCACCAGCCCGACCGGCGGCAGGCCCAGGAAAAGGTGGCCCATGCAGGTGTTGCCCACCACTGCTATCTCATACACCTGCTCGCGAGACACACCCGCCTCGCCTGCGGCCCGGCCGATTAGGCCGTCAACGGCCTGCACGATCGCGCGGTTCAGCCTCCACAGGCCGTCGCCCTCCGAGGTCGCCAGTTGCAGACGAGAGACTACGTCTTCGCCGTACTGCGCCTGTGGGTTCAACTCCGAGGCGACCCCGACGACGTTGCCCGTAGGGAGATGGCACAGGTAGACCACGACGGTGGTAGTGCCGATGTCCACTGCCGCGCCATAGGCCGCCTCCGCGGTGTCGCCGGGCTCGACCGCGGTGAGCATGTTATCTGCGACCACCGCGGTAACATGATAGCCCGCGCTGCGCATCAGCCCGGGCAGCTCTCTCAGACTGCGGAGGCTGTCGGGCGCGCGCGTCCCACCGCCCAGCGCGTCGAGCACCCGGCTGAGATCATCGCGGGGATCGGTTAGGTCTGGCGGAGGGAGGCGCAGAGCGGTCTTGTGGACACTGGGCTCGACGAGGATGTCTCGACCCGTGCCCTCCACCTGGATGCGATGGGAGACAATCAGCGCGGAGGCCGGGACGTGCACCTCTAGGTCCCAGGTGACGCGACCCTGGCAGGCGAGACGCCAGCCCTCCGCCAGCTCAGACTCAGCGAAGAGCCGGCGCTCTGCCGGCGACGGCTCCGCCGCTGCCGAGATGACGCGGACTGCGCACTTGCCGCATCGCCCCCGTCTCCCACACGGGGTGTGCAAGGTCAGGCCCGCGGCCCCTCCCGCCTCGGCAATGCTCGTGCGCTCGGGGACTGAGACCGACCGACCGCCTGGCTGGAAGGTGACAGTGAAAGTAGCCACGTGTGGGGCCTATCGGGTCTCCTGGATTGGCCTAATGCGGAGCCGCGCGCAGAGGCGTTCTGCAGGGGGTCTGTGCGCGGTCTCAGGAATGCCTTTGCAGTAGCAAGTGCAACCCCGAAGCGGCTCTGAGACGGCACCCTAGGCCTTCTCGAAGTAGCTGAGCTGCTTTCTTGCCTCGGGATGGCCCGGGTGAAGCTGGAGCACCTGGTTGAACTCGACCTTCGCTTCGTCATACATCCCGAGCATGGCGTAGGTCTTGGCCAGGTTGAGGTGGGCATCCACCCACTCGGGCGCGCATTCGACCGCTCGCTTGAGCTCTTCGAGCGACTCGTCGAACATGCCGATGAAGCAGTAGACTAGCCCCAGCCCCAGGTGGGCCCGGGCGTGATCTGGGCTGCAAGCGATGAGCGCCCGGAACTGGGCGAGGGCCTCGTCGTAGCGGCCCTGGTTCTTCAGCTCCATCGCCTGATCGCACTGCTGCTCCAGGTTGCCGGCCTCGCCCGACGCCACAGCTCGGGTCTCCTTCCCACTCTCTCGCTCAGCGCGGCTCAAGGACTGGAACCATCCTGCCCAGGGCCCAGTTGCTCCCCCGTCTCCAGGCCGCGCCCGCGCAGATAGTCGTTCGCAGCCATCACTCTCCCGCCCGACGGCTGCACCCGGGTCACCAGCAGCCGCCCTTCTCCGGTCTTCACCCAGATTCCTTCGCGGGTCAGTTCGCTCACCCTGCCGGGCGTTCCTTTCCCGGCTCCCTCCGCCCCTCCCTGGCGAGCCGCAAGCACCTTGAGCAACTGCCCCCGGTGCGTGGTCCGCGCGCCCGGACGGGGGGAGAAGGCTCGGACCAGCCGCACCAGCTCACCGGCAGGCCGCTGCCAGTCCACGATTAGCTCCTCCGGCCTGATGGGAGGTGCATAGGTGGCCTCCGCGTGGTCCTGAGCCACCTTGGGTGCCGCCCCGCGGCGCAGGAGGTCCATCGCCTCCTGGGCCGCTTCCGCTCCGAGTGCCGCCAGGCGCTCACGGAGGGAGCCGTAGTCTTCCTCGTCGCCGATCGCGGTGGCGCGCTGGAGGAGTATGTCCCCAGCATCCACTTGGCTCGCCATCCACTGCACGGTGACGCCGGTCTCTGTCTCTCCTGCCAGGAGCGCGCGCTGGATCGGCGCTGCCCCGCGGTAACGGGGCAGCAGAGACGCATGGAGGTTGACCGCCCCCAGCCGCGGGATGGCGAGGGCCTGCTCACTTAGGATCTCGCCAAACTCGGCCACGAAGAGGACATCGGGCGACAAGTCGCGGAGTCGCTGGAGGGGCTCCGGGTTGCTGACGCGCTCTGGCTGGTAGACGCACAGCCCCAGCTCGCGAGCGGCGATCTTCACCGAAGGGGCCCGCATGCGGCGGCCGCGACCTGCGGGACGGTCCGGCCGTGTGACCACGGCCACGATCTGATCGGGGCCGTGGCCCAACTCGCGCAAACTGGGCACGGCGAAGTCAGCCGTGCCCAGGAACACGATCTGGAGCCCGCCGCTCACGCCAGCTATCCTGGACAGCAGTCACCTGCAGCACGACCTCGCCCTGTTGGTCGCGCGGATGCGAAGACCTTCAGCGCCTCCTCCAGAGTGGTCGGCTGCACGACCGCCTCTCCCTCTTCACCCGTCTTGATGCTCCAGTGCAGGGTTGATTGGTCCACGTGGTCAATGAAAAGCCGTCCGTTCAGGTGGTCTATCTCGTGCATCAGCGCGCGGGCCAGCAGGCCCTCGGCCTTGATCTTGACCCGCTTGCCAGAGAGGTCCCGCGCTCTCACCACCACCTGGGTTGGCCTGGCGACCTGGCCATACAGCCGCGGCAGGCTCAGACAGCCCTCCTCTGCCTCTTCGCTGCCCTTGGTGCTCACGATCTCCGGGTCTACCAGCGGAGTCACCTCGCCATCTATCTCGATCACGGCCACCCGGCGAGGAACGCCCACCTGGTTGGCCGCCAGTCCCAGCCCTTGGGCCCGCCGCATTGATGCCACCATGCGTTCCACCAAGGCCTTGATGTCGTCGGTGACGCGGCCCACCCGCGAGGCCTTCTGCCGTAGCGCTGGGTGGCCGTATTGAACGATCTGGAGCTCCTCTGCGCCCATGGCCATCGCTCGCAGCGAGTCTATCACAAGATGCTGACGCGGTCTAGCCGTCCGCGCTGGGCCCAATGATCGCCCGCGACCGCGCGTGCCAGCAGAAGGCCTACATCGGACACGAATCGCGAGCCAATACGAGGCCCGCCCCGCAGGCCGGCTTCACATCAAGGATGTCGGGTCCACATCCACGGCCACGCTCGCACCGGCCCAGTCACCTGCTCCTGACAGCGCCTTTCGCAAGACCCCTTGCAGCTCTCCCCGCGGGGCGCGCACTACCAGATGCCAGCGGTGCTTGCCCCGCAGCTTGGGGATGGGAGCCGGGGCCGGCCCAAGCACATCCAACCGGCCGGCGCCGATGACCTGCGGACATGGCCGGCCTATGAGCTGCCTGATCCGCTCGGCCAACCACTCGGCCCGCTCACGCGCTTGCTGCTCCTGCTCCGCGCTCACCACCAGATTCGCAAGCTGGGTGAAGGGGGGATAGTCCAGCTCCTGTCGGACAGCGATCTCCCGCCGGTAGAAGGCCTCATAGTCCTGCTGCGCCGCGGCGGATACGCTGTAGTGGTCAGGCCGGAAGGTCTGCACCACCACCTCTCCCTCCTTCTCCCCTCGCCCGGAGCGGCCGGAGACCTGGGTGAGGAGCTGGAAGGTGCGCTCGGCGGCGCGGAAGTCGGGAAGGTTCAGAGAGGTGTCGGCCGAGACCACGCCGACCAAGGTCACACCCGGGAAGTCGAAGCCTTTGGCCACCATCTGGGTGCCGATGAGGATGTCCGCGGCCGCGGTGCGGAACTGCCCCACGATGCGGACGTGCGCGCCCTTCCGGGCGGTGGTATCCCGGTCGAGCCGGACTGCGCGCGCCCGGGGGAAGACAGATGCCAGCTCGCTCTCCACCCGCTCTGTGCCGAAGCCCGAGAAGCGGATGTTGCGACCGCCGCAGCGGATGCACACAGTGGGCGCTTTCTCGGCCAGGCCGCAGTGGTGGCAGCGAACCTGCCGCTGCTGGCGGTGATAGGTGAGCGAGACGCGGCAGTCGGGGCAGCGCACCGCCTCGCCGCACGCGGGGCAGAGCAGGAAAGTGGCGAAGCCGCGGCGGTTGAGGAATAGGATCACCTGCTCGCCGGCCTCGAGGCGGCTGCCGATCGCCTGGCGCAGGGGAGTCGAGAGGATGGTGGTCCTCGGCCCGGCGGAACGGATGTCCACCACCTCCACCCGCGGCAGGGGCCGCTCCTCCACGCGCGTCGGCAGGCGCAGCAGATGATGCCGGCCGCACTCGACAGCGTAGAACGACTCCAGGGAGGGCGTGGCGCTCGCCAGCACGACCGGGCAGCGCGCCAGCTCTCCCCGCTTCAGCGCCAGATCGCGGGAGTGGTAGCGGGGCGCCTGCTCCTGCTTGTAGGAGGTCTCGTGCTCCTCGTCCACCACGATCAGGCCGAGAGACGGGGTGGGCGCGAACAGCGCGGATCGCGCGCCGATGATCACCCGCGCCTGTCCTGCCCTGATGCGCTGCCACTCGTCCCATCGCTCACCCACGGAGAGCGCGCTGTGCAGCACCCCCACCTGGTCCCCGAAACGGGCCCGGTAGATGCCCACCGCCTGCGCGGTCAGCGAGATCTCGGGCATGAGCACGATCGCCTGGCGGCCTTGCTCCAGCACCTGCTCGATCACTCTCAGGAAGACCTCCGTTTTGCCGCTCGCCGTGACCCCGTAGAGCAGGAAGGACGCCGCCCGCCCCGCGGCCGCCGCTTCTCCGATCACCTCCACGGCCGCGGCCTGCTCCACGGTGAGCAACACCGGCGCTGCCTCCTCCGCCACCGCCTCCCCCCAGGGGACGCGGCGGACGGGTCTCGACACTGCGCGCAGCAGCCCCTGTCTCACCAGGCCCTGCACGGCGCTGAGCGACACGTTCGCTCGCGCGGCGAGCTCGGATGGGGTGAGCGGCCCAGACTCCGCGGCGGTGTGGAGCGCCGCGGCGCGCGCGGGCGCGCGTCGCGCCCGCTGCTCGCAGTACCGCGCCACCTCGTCTGCGGGCACTGCCAGTTCCACCATCCGCACCTGGCGAGGCCTCGCTTCCGGGTGCCGGAGCGCGGCTCGCTCGCCCAGGAGTTGGTGTGACTTCAGCAGCCGCAGTGCCCGGGAGACCCTGCTCGCTGAGAACCGGCTGCGCAACGCCCCCAGGCTGACCTCACCCCGGCTCCCCTCGAGTTGCCTGATGACGGGCCCGGCATCGGGGTGGGCGCGGAGCGAAGCGGGTAGGGTCTGCCCTGTGAGGTGAAAGAAGCGAGCGATGCGGTAGGTGGTCCCCTGGGGAAGGAAGGGGCGGAGGGCCTCGCCGAGCTCACAGAGGTAGTAGTCGGCGATCCACCGCGCCAGCGAGATCATCTCCACAGAGAGAGCCGGAGCGTCTTCCAGGACCGCCTCGACCTCCTTGACCTCAGCGAGGGTGGTATCTGAGCGAAGCCCCATCACCACGCCCACCACGGTGCGAGGACCAAACGGCACCAGCACCTGGGCGCCAAGTGGGATCGGCCCCAGGTGTTCGGGGAGGCGGTAGGTGAAGAGCTGACTCAGGGCCCGCCCCGGATCAGGAAGGACGTCAACGTACTGGGACATGGCCGTTCTGGCCTGCCTGGCTCATGCAGGAGACAGCAGAGGCTGCCGCGGGGGGTACGCGCCCAACCCGTTGGGCAGGAGCTTGTCTCCTGCCATTGCCCCCCACAGGGGCGCACCGCGGTGCACCCCTACCGGAGGAGGGCCTATGCGATACACTCTGTAGTGCGGCCTAGTAGTCCTCGGCCGCGCGCCGGAGCTTGTCGGCCGCATCGGTCACCTCCCAGAGGACCGGAAGGTCAATGCGCCCGAAGTGGCCGTAGGCGGCGACTTGGCGGAACTGCGGCTTGCGAAGTTCCAGCGCCTCGATGATGGCGCGGGGCCGCAGGTCGAAGAGCTCGAGACACAGCTCGGCCAGTCGCCTGTCGTCTATCTTGCCAGTCCCGAAAGTATCCACCCAGAAGCCCATCGGGTCCGCGCGTCCGATGGCATAGGCGACTTGGGTCTCGACCCGATCGGCGAGACCGGCGGCGACGATGTTCTTCGCCACATAGCGCATCATGTAGCTGGCCGACCGGTCCACCTTGGTGGCGTCCTTGCCGGAGAAGCACCCCCCGCCGTGGCGGGCCATCCCGCCATAGGTATCCACGATGATCTTCCGCCCTGTCAGGCCGGTGTCGGCCAACGGGCCCCCCCGCTCGAAGCTGCCGGTCGGGTTCACCAGGATCTCGGTGTCCTCATCTATCATCTCGGCCGGGCAGATCTCTTCGATCACCTGCTCGACCATGTCGGCGCGAATGTGCTCGTGGTCCACATCTGGCCGGTGGTGGGCCGAGACCACGATCTTGGTGAGGTAGGCGGGCCGACCGTTCTCATAGGCGACCGTGACCTGGGTCTTGCCGTCGGGGCGGAGATAGTCAACGATCCCGAGCCGGCGCACCTCGGCCAGTCGCCGGGCCAGCTTGTGCGCCAGCATGATTGGCAGCGGCATCAGCTCCGGCGTCTCCGCCACGGCATAGCCGAACATCATGCCCTGGTCACCTGCGCCGCCGATGTCCACACCCATGGCGATGTCGGGAGATTGCTCCTGGATAGCCGTCAGCACGCCGGACACCTCTGAGTCGAATCCGAACTTGGCCCGGGTATAGCCGATGTCCTGGATAGTGCTCCGCACCACCGAGGGGATGTCCACGTATCCCTGGGTCGTCACCTCGCCCGCTACGATGACCAGTCCTGTGGTCACCAGCGTCTCGCAGGCCACCCGGCTGCTGGGATCCTGGGCCAGCATCGCGTCCAGAACTGCGTCAGAGATCTGGTCAGCCATCTTGTCCGGATGGCCTTCTGTCACCGACTCAGAGGTGAAGATGTAGTCGCGCGATGGCATTGGGTCCCTTTCTGCTTGCTCGACCGGGCTCCCCTATCCGGCCCGGTCTCTCCGGCCGCGGATCTCTGCCACGGCGTCGAGCACTCGTTCGGCGAAGGCTGACTTGTCCATCTCAGGGATCTCCACCTGGCGGCCATCGGCGTAGACCAGGTAGCCAGCGTTGCGGTCCGATGCGAAGCCGACACTCGCCCGGGAGACATCGTTCGCCACGATGAGGTCAAGATGCTTCGCCTTCAGCTTCTCCCGGGCGCGGAGCAGCAGTTCCTCGGTCTCGGCGGCGAAGCCCACGAGGATCTGGTCGGGTCTCTTCCGCCCACCACACTCGGCCAGGATGTCAACTGTCGGCCGCAGCTCGACAGTGAGAGGCCCGCTTCTTTTCCTCAGCTTCTGGTCGAGCGTCTGAGCGGGGGCGTAGTCGGCCACTGCCGCGGCCGCGATCAGCGCGTCGCAGTCAGGGAAGAGAGCGGCAACCGCGTCTCGCATCTCGGCTGCCGTCTCGACCTCCACTCTCTGGCACCCGGGCGGCACGGCGAGGGCGGTGGGGCCAGAGACCAGGGTCACCTGTGCGCCCCGCCGTGCTGCTGCCGCGGCCAGCGCGTACCCCATCTTCCCGCTCGACCGGTTGGAGACATAGCGCACCGGGTCCAGCGACTCTCGCGTCGGCCCCGCGGTGACCAGCACGCGCACGCGGCTGAGATCGCCCCCGGCGAGCATCTCCACGAGCGCGGTCGCGATCACCTCCGGTGGCGGCAGCCGGCCTTTGCCCACTGCACCTGAGGCGAGCCGTCCCTCCTCCGGCTCAAGGATGCGAGCACCTCGAGCTCGCAGCACTTCCAGGTGCTGCTGAGTCGCGGGGTGCGCGTACATGCTGCTCTCCATGGCGGGGGCGATGAGCAACGGCGCCTCAGTCGCGAGCGCAAGCGTGTAGATGAACTCGTCGGCCAGGCCCAGCGCCAGCTTGGCGATGGCGTCGGCGCTGGCCGGGGCGATCACCACCGCCGAGGCGCGCTTGGCCAGCGACACGTGCTCGACTTGCCACTGGGCGGGGTCGCTGAACATGTCAACCGTGACCGGGTTCCCGGTAAGAGTGCGCAGCGTCAGTGGTGTGATGAAGCGCGCCCCGGCGCGGGTCAGCGTGACATGCACCTCTGCGCCCAGGTCCATCAGCCGGCGCGCCAGCTCCGCTCCCTTGTAGGCGGCGATGCTGCCAGTGATGCCGAGGACAACCGTCTTCCCGCTCAGCGACTCAGCCACGTGACCCCCCGAGGAATGTGCTCGCATCCGTGCGCGCCACGCGGCTGTGCTCGGCCTCCAGGATCGCCAGAAATCGCCGCGCGGCGCAGCTCACCCGATCGTTTACGATCACGTAGTCGTAGCCTCGGATATGGCTGATCTCCTGCTGGGCAACCTCCAGCCGCCGCCGCTGCAGCTCGGCGCTCTCGCTCCTGCGGCCCGCCAGCCGGTGACGGAGGGCTCGCCACGAGGGGGGCAGCATGTAGATCAGCACTGCCTCGGAGCGCCGCTCTCGCACCTGCATCGCTCCTTGCACCTCGATCTCCAGCACCACGTCGTAGCCCTGCCCGAGCTGCTGATCCACCCGCTCCGCGGGGGTGCCGTACTGGTGATCCAGGTAGGTTGCCCACTCCAGCAACGCCCCCTCCGCCGTCATCTCCGCGAATCTCTCTGCTGGGACGAAGAAGTAGTCTCTGCCCTCGACCTCCTCTGATCGCTTGGGCCGCGTGGTCACCGAGACCGAGCGCCGCAGCCGGGAGGCGGTTTCGCCACGGCATGACATCGCGTGTAGCACCACCGTCCCCTTGCCCACTCCCGAGGGACCGGAGAGCACCACGAGCAGGCCCTGATCTTTCCCCTCGCCCGGCCGCGAGGTCAAAACTCTATCCACTTGATGCGATTGTCTATGCCCCGGATCCCAGGGATCTGGGTGATGATGTTCTCGATGATGTCCATCTCCTTCTTCGGATCCGGTATGTTCTGCCCCCGGGTCGGCCGCAGCTCGCCTCCCAGGTAGGCGACGCCGTGGATCACCTTCACCTCCAGCCGCATCGTATTCAGTTCCCGGCGGATGATCTCGGCGCGCACTCTGCGGGTCAAGTGCGCATCATCGGGCCTCATCCTCTTGCCTCTTTCCGCCCTCGCTCGGCGCGGGCTCGCCTGGCGCTTTCACCACCACCGGCAGATCAGCTCTGCCGTGATAGGTTCCCCCGCTTGACGCTAACTGCGCCACCAGATGGAACGTCCCGGCCTTCCTCGGCTCCAGATCGAGCCGGATGGTGCGCCGCTCCCGCGGGTTGAGCTCCGGGTAGAACAGGACCTGCCATTCGCCTGACTGCCCGACGCGCACTGGTGCTGGGGTGATGCCCTCGACCTCGAACTGGCTGAGGAACTCCTTGCCGATCTCGAACCGCACGTCGCTCACCACCACGTCGGAAGTGTTGTAGATCTCGGCAATGACCGGATAGGTCTCTCCCACCGTCGCCCCGCGGTAGTCGGCCTCCACCGCCAGTTCCAGCGCGCCGCGCGGCCGAGCCGGCGCCTGCCCCGGAAGCACCAGACGCAGCAACCCGTATCCGAGAGCGAACACCGCCGCGGCCAGCCCCATCGCCACCCAGATCGCCAGCCGTCCCTCACGCCTGACCTGGATGTCCCGCCGCGGCCCATAGTAGCTGCAGGGAGGGGTGGCCTCTTGGCTGACTTCGAATGCCCCCGCCGCCTCCGGCCGGCCACACAGCGCCGCCTGATCGTCGAACCACTGGCAGTAGCCACATCTCGCCAGGTTCTCCTGGCAGCCAATACAGAACGGGTAGTCCGGGGCGCGCGTATCGTTCACGGCCCCGCACTGGGGGCACCTGACCTGGGGCAAGACCGGCTGCCTCCCTGCCCGCTCCCGCGGGCTGGCGCACTGCGATTATAGTCATCGCTCTCAGCCAGTGTCAAGGAGAGCAGGCCTCACCCCCTCGCACCAGCACCAAGCTTGACAAGCCCCGCTGTCAACAACTGGCCCAGGTCCGCTCGATAGGGGTGACGGCCCATCATCAGCGGAACGCCGTGCGCGGCGTAGTCGCCGCTGGTGGGCGCGAACCGGTCAGCCGTGGGCGCGTAGCCTTCGTAGCCATTGGCATAGCCGACCACCCAGGTATTGTCGAACCCGAGCCGCTGCCGGATGTCGAGTCCGATCTGGGTGAACATCTCGAAAGGGTGAAACACGAGTGTGTAATCCGCTACCCTGAGCGCGGCAACAGGGACCGATCGAGACGGCTGCTTCTGCCTCCTCAGGCGCGCGGCCTCGACCCTCAGCAACTGAGTGGAGATGGCGGCGAGCTTCTTCCATCCCTCGTCTCTTCTGCCCAGCTCCGCGTCTGCCACGAAGCCGGCTATTGTCGCATCGTCCAGCACTGAGACGGGCAGGCGCAGCTTCCGCGATGCGGCAGCAACTGGCCCTTCGGCCGCCGCCACGGCAGAGCGCACTGCCTCCCCGACCGCGACCCGGAACCGGCCGGCGAAATGGGCGAGATGGACGATGGAGCGTTCCTGTCTCATGTGCGCCAGCACCGGGTCGATGTCGCTGCAGTAGCT
>Ga0315307_1000053_pt1 | contig 47084 bp, 50 predicted proteins | sample TDP2_MG_FD_203079 | JGI IMG/M metagenome (GOLD analysis project Ga0315307, IMG submission 203079) | Freshwater sediment microbial communities from Lake Towuti, South Sulawesi, Indonesia - TDP2 | ecosystem: Environmental > Aquatic > Freshwater > Lake > Sediment | place: Indonesia: South Sulawesi...
ACCCGGCCCTTCATGGAGCTGATGAGCGAGTACGGCCGGCCGCTGCTGATGCACACCACTCCGAACCTGGAGACGGTAGATGCCATCGCCCACCTCGCCCGCTCTTACCCGAAGGTGCCAGTCATCTGCGGGCACATGGGTGGCTTCGGGGCCTTCCATCCTGGCTTTGTGAAGCTGTGCGCAGTGGAGGCGAAGCAGGTCCCGAACCTCTACCTGGATACCGCGTTCGTCTTCCTGCATCACTGGATTCGCCTCGCGGTGGAGATCTGTGGGCCGGCGAAGGTGTTGTTCGCCAGCGACGGACCGATCATGCATCCGGCAATCACGTTGAAACAGATCGAGCTGTGCCACTTCAGCGACTCGGAACGGGCGCGCATCCTCGGGGAGAACGCTAAGAAGCTGTTGGGGCTATGAGCGCCTCGAGGGCCACGAGGGGGTCTCCAGCTTCCCGGAGCAGAGGCGAGGCCGCGAGCCGAGCCGGCCGCGCCCACAAGCTCGACCGACGGCTGGTCAGCATCGCCGCGGTAATTGCGGTCGGGTCGGTGGCCCTGGTGTGGTGTCTCTTGCCTCTCCCGCTGCACTCGAGCTGGCAAGCGTACCTGGCCGCCAGTCTTGTCGTGCTGATCGCGGCCCTGGGGCGAGCACTTCTCGGGGCCGAAGACCAGGCCTCGCACGACGCGCCAAAGCCGCCCCTGGGGAGGGCGCTCGGCGCCTATCTCCCCTTGCTCGCGCTGGCGACCCTTCCCTACTTGCACAGCCTGAGTGTCGGCTTGCTGTCCGATGATCTGGGCATGCTCTGGGCGGCACGGGCTTCGCCGGGGCTCGGCGATGCGCTGAACGCGCGTCCACTCCCCGCCTTCTACCGGCCGCTGCCCATGCTGCTGTGGTGGGCGGGGCTGCGTCTATGGGCGGGAGCGCCGGCCGGCTACCATGTGGCGAACCTGCTCCTCCATGCGGTCAACTCGCTGTTGGTGTTCAGCCTTGCCAGGCGGTTGATCCCCAGCCGCTACGGCGCGCTGATGGCCGGGAGCCTATTCGCGGTGCACCCCCTGCACGTCGAACCTACCGTGTGGGCCTGCTGCAACAGCGACCTCCTCTGCCTCTGCTTCTCGCTGCTGTCCCTGCTCAGCCTGGAGGCATACCTGACCGCGCCATCAGTAGCTCGAAGGCGGCTGGCGCTGGCAGGATCACTGGTTGGCCTCTGCCTCGCCTTGGTGAGCAAGGAAGCGGCGATGGCCTTGCCTGGGGTGGTCGTGCTGCGGCTAGTGCTCACCCAGAAGGCAGGCCGCTGGCCACGGCTGGCCTCCGTGGGAGGCCTTCAGGCTTTGCTGCTTGCCAGCTACCTGGTGTGGCGGATGCACAAGGTAGGGGGCCTGGGCGGCTACCCTGTGCCACTCAACCTCTGGAACACCGTGGTCCCCACCTCGCTGCTGCGTCACGTGGTGGCGTTCTTCTTCCCCCTCAACCGGACCCTGGTCGGAGGCAGCGGGACCGAGTGGGTCTACCTCCCGGCCGTGGTCGGCATGGCAGGTGGGCTTGTGTGGTGGATCCGGCACCTCTCGTGTGTGCCTGCCTGGCGTCTGTGGTACTGGTTCGGCCTGGTCGTGCTGCTGACTACCCCGGCGTGGGCCTTCGGCGGCCCCACCTGGGAGCTGGAGCACAGCAGGTACAGCCTGCTGCCCACGCTGGGGCTGTTCCTCCTGTTCGGCGACCTATGCGCTGGCACCGGGCCCGGGTGGCGACACAGCGGCCTTGTGGCTGCCTCCACCGCGCTCGTCGCGCTGGCCCTGACTGCCTGGTACGTCTTCCCTTGGCGGGAAGCACACCGCAGAACCGAGCGAGCGATTGCCGCGGGGGATGCACTGCTGGGTAAGCTGGAGAGAGGTCAGCACAGCCTGGAGCTCTACGTGCAGGGGCTTCCGGAGAGCTATCAAGGGGCCCAGGTTCTCCGTAACGGCTTCCAGCACGCGCTCAGCCTGCGGCGGGGGCGATGGGTGCACGTGCAGATGGTCGGCCGGGAGGCGGGTGTGCCGCCTGAAGTGATGGCTCAGTCGGTGCTGCTCCCGGGCGACTATCTGGTGAGGTGGCAAACGCGGCCCGGCCAGTTCGTCGTGGTGCGTTCAGGAGAGATGGAGCGATGAGACGCACCGCGCTCCGCATCTGCCTGGTGATGGCAGCCCTTGGATCGCTGCTCGCATCTGGGGCGGCGGTCAGAGAGCTCCCTCGCTTGAGGGCCCTGCGGCGGTCCGACCGGCTGGTAGCAGAAGCGCAGCGGCTGAGCGCGCGAGGAGACCGGCATGCCGCCCGCGCCGCTGTCGAGGAGGCGCTTGCCGAGGCGCCCAGCAACCCCCGCGCCCGGCGGGAGCTGGCCATGCACCTGCTCGCCCAGCGGAACTACCAGGCCGCGGTGGCTGAACTGCGTGAGGTCGCGCGAATCAAGTGGGGCGACGCTGGTGCGGCGCGCGAGCTGGGCGAGGCCCTCGGGCGCATGGGCGAGCACCGCAGCGCGGTAGACTGGCTGCGGAGGGCCGCCCGAGTGGATCCGACGAACGGCCTCACCCACGCGCTCCTAGCTCGGCACCTGCTCGACCTCGGAGAGACAGGCGAGGCGCGGAAGGCGGCCGAGCGCGCTGCGGAGCTGGCGCCACAGGTGCCCTGGGTGCAGGTGCTCCGTGGCCTGGTGCTGTGGAGGGCCGGGGAGGCAGGCGAGGCCGAACAGGCGCTGGAGAGGGCGGTGGCGCTCCGCCCCGAGGATCGCGTCGCCCAGGCCGCCCTCAGGGCGCTCCGTGGACGGCGGTAGGAGCGCTGCCAGCGCTCCAGGGCCGCTCGACCATTGCGGCTGCACCTCGCCGGCCGAAGGAACTCCACTCCTCTCCGATACTCCTCATCTGATCTCAAATCTGCTGGAATCTGTGGAATAGACCTCGCGCGGCTTGACATCGGACCAGGGGCAGGCCGCAGCCCGAAGCAGAGGCGTGGGACCGAGGGGTGTGCGGGGCGAGCGTGCGTTCCCTGTGTTCTCGTCCTGACTCCGTGTCCAGTAGCTCTCCCTATCCCACGCGGCGAGCGCGCAGCGCGAGCAAGGAGCGTGGCTGCGAGGAGGCGCGGCGAAGCCCGCGCCCCGCCTCTGCCCTGGGTCCTGACCGGCCGCGCAGGCCCATGCTAGCTGCATGGATGATGGGAGAATGGGGACTGGGGGGTTGGCCGGGGTCGGGGTGAAGTTAGGGCTGGCCGTGCTGCTGGCGGCGGTCGCGGCAGGGGCCGCGCGACGCTTTCAGGCCGCCAAGCTGAGCTGGCGACCCGTGGGGCGGTCGCTGCGGGTGATCGAGACAGCCCCGCTGGGCCAGCAACGAGCAATCCACCTGGTGACCGTAGGGCAGCGCACCCTTCTGATTGCTGCCACCCAGGCCCAGGTGGTGATGCTAGCCGATGTCACCGGCGAGTGTCCACCTGTGGCTGAGCCGCCGCCCCGCCGTCCAGACTTCGCGGCGACTCTCTCTCGACTGCTCGCGCCTCGCCAGCCGGCGCCTGACCCGTACGTGGGCCGATTGCAGGCCGCTCGCGAGACGCTCGCAGCAACACCCTGGGCCGCGGGCCTTGCCCCTCCGCCTGGGGCGGACCCCGCGGCAGGCCCGCCCTTGGGAGGCAGGCAGTGAGCTCGGCCGCGGGGATTGCCCTCGCACTACTCTGGGGCTCCGGCTGGGCGGGGCCGCTCTCTGCGGGCGAGGCGGCCGAGCGACCGGCCCTGACCATCAGCCTCGGCGGTGCGGCAGGGCCTCAGCAACTGCCGGCCACCCTGCAGATTCTGGCCCTGCTGACGGTGCTTTCCCTGGCCCCCGCGCTGGCGGTCATGGTCACCTCCTTCACGCGCATCCTTATCGTGCTCTCGTTCACTCGCAGCGCCCTCGGCACACAGCAGATTCCCCCGAACATGGTGCTGGTCGGCCTGGCCCTCTTCCTCACGGTGTTCACCATGGCCCCCGTGTGGCGCCGAGTGGATGCCGAGGCACTTCAGCCGTACCTGAAGCAGCGGATCGGCTACCAGGCAGCGGCCGAGCGGGCCGTCAGGCCGATGCGCGAGTTCATGCTCCGGCAGACTGATGAGTCAGAGCTCGCGCTCTTCGTGAGGCTCGGCAAGCTGCCCAGGCCGAAGGCTCCAGATGACATCCCGACCTATGTCGTGGTGCCAGCGTTCATGATCGGTGAGCTGAAGCGCGCTTTCACCATGGGATTCATGGTCTTCATACCCTTCGTGGTGATTGACATGGTGGTGGCCACGGTGCTGATGTCCATGGGCATGATGATGATGCCTCCGGTGGTGATCTCCATGCCCTGCAAGATCATGCTGTTCGTGCTGGTCAATGGGTGGGAGCTGGTGACGCAGAGCGTGGTGGCGAGCTTCCGATAGGAGCAGACGGGCCGGCGGCGAGCCGGGCAGGTCGGGGACCTGCGATACCGGGGGACAGAGAGGGGGTCGAGATGGGTGAAGGGGCAGTGCTGGAGCTGGGGCGGGGCGCGGTGATCACGGGGCTGGCGGTGTGCGCGCCGATGCTGGCCGCAGGACTGGTGGTGGGTGTGGTGATCAGCATCGTGCTTGCGGCCACACAGATTCAGGAGTTCACGCTCACCTTCATCCCGAAGCTGGCAGCGATGGCCGCAGCCGGCGCGCTGGGGGCCCCGTGGATGCTCAAGACCCTGATGGCCTTCGCCGCCTGGGTGCTGCACCAGATGGCTGCCGCGGGCGGAGGCTGGAGAGCCTGAGGGCGGTTCGGCCGCGATCAGGCGGTGGGCCCATGCTTGCCCTCTCTCTCGACCAGATCCAGTTGACGCGGTTTCTGCTCCTCTTCTGTCGGGTGGGAGGGGTGATGGTCCAGGCGCCACTGGTCGGCAGCGAGCGAGCACCTGCCCGCCTGAAGGCGGCCCTGGCGATGATGATCGCGCTGGTGCTGACGCCGGTCGCCGGCCCGGTGCCCGAGTTCGATGGCGCGGTGGCCATCGGTCTGGCGGCCGCGGGAGAACTGCTGGTCGGTCTGGCCATAGGCTTCGGGGCGAAGCTGGTCTTCGCGGCAGTGAGCATGGCCGGCGAGCTGGCCGACCTCCAGTCAGGATTCGCCTTCGCGGGGATGGTCTCGCCCCAGACGGCAGAGCACACCTCGGTCATCGGCCAACTTCACATGAGCGTTGCCTGGCTGATCTTCCTGGGGGCGAACGGTCATCACATGGTGCTGCATGGGCTGGGCGCGAGCCTTACAGCCGTGCCGCTGGGAGCCCAGCCGGGGCTGTGCGCAGCGGCGCTCACCCAGGCAACCGCCGGGCTCATCGCAGCGGCACTGCGCATGGCGGCGCCGGTGGTGGCCGCGGTGCTGCTGTCGGATCTGGCTCTGGGTCTGCTGACGCGCGCCGCCCCCCAGATGAACCTGCTCGCCATCGGATTCCCCATCAAGCTGGCGGTTGGCCTGGGGGCGACGCTACTTGCCCTTCCCGTTCTGACCGGCGCGGCGCGGGGACTGCTGGGGACGACGGAGGCGATCCTGCGCGCGGTGCTGATGGAGTTGAGGTAGGCTGACCAGATGGCTGACGAGCGGACAGAGCAAGCGACTCCTCGCCGACGGGAAGAGGCGCGGCAGCGAGGAGAGGTCCCGCGGAGTGCGGAGCTGTCTGGCGCCGCGGCCCTGCTGGGTGCACTGCTCGGGCTGCGGCTCTGCTGGCCGGCTGTCGTGGGCGCCGCGGAGGAGGCCGCGCGGTGGGGCCTGCGTGAGTGCGGGCGATGGCAGCCGACAGTGGAATCCATCGCGGACATGGCCGGGGCGGCGCTGCTGCAGGCACTGCGCATGGCCGGACCCGTGGCTGTGGGCGCGTGCATCGCTGCGCTGGCCATGAGCCTGGGCCAGGGGGGCCTCGTCGCCAGCGCCCATCCCCTCGCCTTCAGGTGGCAGCGGCTGAGCGCCGGGCAGGGGCTGCGCCGCCTCTGCTCCACCCGAGGCCTGGTCTCAGTTGTCCGATCGCTCGCCAGAGTGGCCGCCGTATCCGTCGTGACCTTCCTGTTTCTGCGGGGGCGTTGGAGCGAGGTGCTCGAGCTGGCCCACGGCAATCCCGTCACCGCCGGGTCTACCATGGCCGGCCTGATCTGGGGTCTGCTGATCCAGGTGGCCGTGGTGATGCTGGTCATCGCGGCCGCCGACTATGCGTTCCAGAGGCGCGACTACGAGCGGAACCTGCGCATGACCCGCCAGGAGCTGCGCGAGGAGCACAAACGCACGGAGGGCGACCCGCTGGTGCGCGCTCGCCTCCGTGAGCGGCAGCGCGCGCTGGCGCGTCACCGCATGCTAGAGGCGGTGAAGAGAGCCACCGTAGTGGTGGTGAACCCGGTCGAGATCGCGGTGGCGCTGCGCTACGAGCTGGCGCAGATGCCCGCGCCAGTAGTGGTGGCGAAGGGCCGCCACCTGATGGCGGAACGCATCCGCGAGCAGGCGGACCGCCACGGCGTACCGGTCACGAGGAACGCGGACCTGGCGCGCGCCCTCTACCGGTCGGTCCCGGTGGGGCGGCAGATCCCGCCCGAACTCTACCAGGCCGTGGCTGAGATCCTGGCCTTCGTCTACCGTCTCACCGGTCGGCCCGAGGCGAGGGAGATGGTGTGATGGCCTCTCGTGGACCCCATCGTGAGGCAGGTCGGCAACCCGGGGCCCTCACGGGCCGAGGCTTGCCGGAGCAGCTCGCGCGCCACAGCGACCTGCTGGTGGCAGGAGGGGCGGTGCTGGTGGTGGCGATGCTCGTCATCCCTCTGCCCCACTGGATGCTGGATGTGCTGCTCGTCGTCAACATCGGCCTCACCCTCACCGTGCTGTTGGTGACGGCGTACACCACCCACCCACTTCAGTTCTCCGTATTCCCGTCGCTGCTGCTGATCGCCACCCTCTTCCGGCTGGCCATCAATGTCTCCGCAACTCGCCTGATCTTGCTGCACGCGAATGCGGGGACGGTGATCGCGGCCTTCGGGGGCTTCGTGGTGGGCGGCAACTACGTGGTGGGCCTGGTGGTGTTCGTGATCCTGGTGGTGATCCAGTTCGTGGTGATCACCAACGGCGCAAGCCGGGTGGCGGAAGTAGCCGCGCGCTTTACGCTCGATGCCATGCCTGGCAAGCAGATGGCGATTGACGCCGATCTCAATGCTGGGCTGATTGACGAGGCGGAGGCGCGACGGCGGCGAGAGGAGGTGGCGCGGGAGGCGGACTTCTACGGCGCTATGGATGGCGCGAGCAAGTTCGTCCGCGGAGACGCCATCGCCGCAGTCGTGATGATCCTGGTGAACATCCTCGGCGGCTTCGTGATCGGCATGGCCCAGCGGGGCATGGATCTGCAGGCCGCGCTCCGCACTTACACGCTCCTCACGGTGGGCGAGGGCCTGGTCACCCAGATTCCGGCGCTCATCATGGCCACTGCCACCGGCCTGATCATCACCCGGTCCTCCTCGGGCGCGCCTCTCGGCCGCGAGCTGACCACCCAGATCCTGGGAAGCCCGCGAGCAGTCACCCTGGTGGCAGCGACCTTGGCCTCGCTTGCCCTCGTGCCAGGCCTGCCAAAGGTCCCCTTCCTGGTGGTCGCTGCGGGAGTGGCGATGCTGGCACAGCAGTTGCGGACCCGCCAGCCGGCGGGCTGGCAACCCGCCCCCCACCACAAGGCCCCTGCCCGCGCTGCTCCGCCCACTGCCGAGCAGCTCGTCGAGCTCATCTCTGTGGATCCCGTTGAACTCGAGATCGCGCTCGATCTCATCCCTCTGGCCGATGCTGCCCAAGGCGGCGATCTGCTGGAGCGCATCACTGTGTTGCGCCGGCGCATCGCCGAGGAGATGGGCCTGATGGTTCCGCCCCTGCGGGTGCGCGACAACCTCGCCCTGCGGGCCAACCATTACGCGATCAAACTCTCGGGCGCGCAGGTGGCCGAGGGCGCGGTGTTGCCTGGGCACGCCCTGCTGATGGGGGCTCCCGACGGCCCACCGCAGATCGCTGGGGTCGAGGTCCGAGACCCAGCCTTCGGCCTGCCGGCCCGGTGGATTCCGGAGAGCAGGCGAGTGGAGGCGGAGATGGCAGGGCACACGGTGGTGGATGCCGGGACAGTGCTGCTGACCCACCTCGGCGAGGTGATCAAACAGCACGCGGCCGAGATTCTCAGCCTCCAGGACGTGCGCACCATGCTGGATCACCTGCGGCAGCAAGCTCCGGCCATCGTTGAGGAGGTCACGCGGCCCGGCGGCATGACCGTCACTGAGGTCCACCGGATCCTCACCAATTTGCTCCGAGAGAGAGTGGCGATCCGTGACCTGCCGCGCATCCTGACCACGCTCGCCGCGCACTCGCCGACCGTGAAGGACGCCGAGGCGCTGACCGAGCTGGTGCGGCACTCGCTCGCCCGGACCATTACGGCCCAGCACTGCGATGACTCGGGCACGCTCTGGATCTGCGCGCTCGACCCGGCACTGGAGGGCCAGATCGTGGGGCAAGCCCAGCCCGCGGGGCAGGACTTGGGAGTTGCGCCGACCGCCGACCTGGTGGAGCGCGTGACGCGGGCAGTGAGGCGGCAGGCAGAGCGCATGGTGGCCCTCGGGCACTCGCCGGTGATCCTGTGCAGCCAAAGAGCCAGGCCGCTGCTGCGGGCCATGCTGGAGCGCACCGCGCCTTCCGTGGCCGTCCTCTCCCACGCGGAACTCGCGCCGGAAGCGCGCGTGAAGTCGGTTGGGCTGGTCACGCTGGAGGGGACTGATGCCGCTTAGCTTGTCACCACGGACTGATCTATCCCCCAGGCGAGTGCCCGCGACAGGTCGGAGCAAGCGCGGGAGGAGCCTGCGCCTCGATTCTCCAGTTGCTCGATTCCTCGTGAGAGGGGGTGCCTGATGAGGCTCAGCAACGTCGTGTCAGGTGTAACACTTGGGGCGGGAGTGGGCGCGTTTGGATTCACGGGAGCGCTATCCCTGCGCGCCGGTGTGGAGCCGCTCTATGCGGTGATCCGCAGCATCGTCGCCTTTACGCTCGTGGTCTGGCTGGCGCGGTGGACGGCCGGCCTTCTGCTCGGAGGAGAGAGCGAGTCGAGCGCGGACCAGTGAACGAAAGCGCCGCCGCTCGTTAGGCGGAGTCCCGGGGCGCCACGTGCCGCGAGGAGGTGAAGGGGTGGGAGAACTCACACAACTGTGGCAGCAGTACAAGTCGAGCCGCTCTGCTCAGCCGGGAGGCAGGCCAGAAGGCGATGCTGGCGAGAGCAGCTCAGCGACGACGAGGGGAGCGCGGCGCGCTCGCGAGCACCCGGCAGAGGGCGAAGCCCGCGCCCCGAACCCCTCCGATCTCCGCCGTCAGCTCATCGAGGCCTATGCACCACTGGCCCGCTATGTGGTCGAGAGGATGAACCTGAAGCCGGGGCCCTGCCTGGGGCACGAGGATCTGCTCAGCCAGGCAGTGGTAGGCCTGATTGATGCGGTGGACCGGTTCGACCCCGACCGGGGCATCAAGTTCGAGACCTATGCCTGTCATCGCATCCGGGGCGCGGTGATGGACATGCTGCGTGACATGGACTGGCTTCCTCGCTCCGTCCGCCAGCGCGAGTCCGAGTTGGCGGCGGCCCATGCAAGGCTCCAAGAGCAGTTGGGCCGGGCGCCAACCGACGAGGAGCTGGCAGGGGCTCTAGGTATCAGCGTGGACACGCTGGACCAGATCGCGCAGGAGGTCGCCTTCCAGGCGATGCAGTCCCTGGACGAGGCGATTGGCCTGAGGAGGGGAAGCTCGCAGCCGACCGCCTGGGAGGCGGCCAGCTTGGGGGACTCGATCGCAGACCAGTCTGCGCCGTCTCCCGAGGAGCATGTGGAGAGATGGGCCGAGCGAGAGATGCTGGCAAAGGCCGTTGACGCTCTCCCAGAGGCGGAACGCACAGTGATCAGCCTCTACTACTACGAGGGCTTGACCCTGAAGGAGATCGGCCGGGTGCTGGGGGTCACCGAGTCGCGCGCCTGCCAGATTCACGGCAAGGCAGTGCTGCGCCTCCGCAGCCAGATCGCTCCGGCCGGAGATCAGCAGCCCGAGCAGGCGCCAACCGCTAGGCCGAGACGGCGCCAGACAGTCAAGTCAGCAAGGGCCGGGCGTCAGCTCCCCGCTGCTCTGCCTCGGGAAGAGGCGACCACGACGCCGGCCCGTCGCTAGGCGCGGAGAGACCATGGGAGTTGACAACATCGCTCCAGCCGACCGTCCGCGGCCGCCTTCGACGGAGAACGACCTGCGGCCCGCGCCCGCGGGGCGCGCTCTAGCCCCGCGGCCCACACAGCCCGCGGGCGAGCCCTGGCCTGAGGCGAAAGAGCGCAGGGAAGGCAGACGCCGCAGGGCCAAAGCTCGGCCTGCCCGTGCCCAAAGCGAGGGGGAGAGCGATGACCGGTCTGGGCCTGAGGAGGAGGGCGCCAGCCCGACGGCGGACCAGATGAAGCCCAGTGGCGAGCGACGGCGCTTCGACCACAGGGCCTGATCGGGACCCTGGCTAGCCAGTGCCGACCTCCGGCGGCGGTGAGGAGGCGGCGCGGACCTCGCAGTAGACAGCGCGAGCGGCTTGCGTCGAGCGAGCGGCGCGCAGCCTCTCACTGAGCCGGCAGAGCGTCTCTCGCATGGCTGCTGCGACCAGATGCTCCTGCCGACCGACGATGTGCATCAGCGCTAGCTCCCGCTGCTGGAACCGCGAGAGGAGAGCCACCAGGGCGAGCTGTGTAGGCCGGGCATACCTATGCCCGCCACCACCCTGCGCCCCCGAGACGTGAAGGAAGGCCGCGGTCTCTGCGACCAGTTGCGGGCCATCCTGCGTGCGGATCTGCGCGACCAGGCACTCTCTTTCGGCGAGCCATTGCTCCCAGTCCCCTGCTTGCATGGCAGGCAAGCGCCCGCGGGCGAGCTTGGCAGTGTGGCAACCGAGGGCCAGCAGGGCCCGGCAGAAAGAGACATGACGGGCCAGCAGAGCTGCGGAGGGGGCTTGGCCCGCGCTTGCTGCGACCTGTGCCGAGTGCTCGCGAGCGCTCCCCGCTCGCCCGGCCGCGTGGCTCATCGCTCTCACCCTTGCTCGGCAGGCAGCGGCCGCGCCTGGCGCGCAGCCTCGGCCCAAGCTTCGCGCAGCTCGGCGATATGCGCACTCACGCGCTTGATGCAAGAAAGATCATCCTCCACGTCAGCGCGCGCCAGCTCTTCGATGAGCCAGGCGTACACGCGAGCGAGATTGGCCGCCAGCTCGGGAGCGACCGAGGCATCGAGGGTGCGGCCTAGCTCGAAGAGGAGGTGCTGGGCACGGCTGAGGCCGACGTGCTTCTCCGCGTAGTCGCGGTTCTCCAGCCCACGGCAAGCTCGCGCCAGGTGGCGCAAGACGCCGTCATAGGCCAGGAGGAGCAACTGCTCCCGGCTGGCGGTGAGGACCTGGTGCTCCTGATAGCGAGAAGCGACGCCGGGGTGCATCGCTGGTCACCGGTGGGAATGGGAGGTCGCGCTTGCCCCCTGTGGCGGCGGCCTTCTCTACGGCCCGGACCCTGCCGCATTGCTCTGCATCAGCGCGAGCTGGCTGGCGAGCAATTGGCTCTGGGTCTGGAACTGGCCCAGCGCGCGCTCCATGCGCAGGAAGCTGGCGCGCAGCCGCGCCTGTTCCTGCTCTATGAGGGCCTGGAGACGCGCGATCTCCTCGTCCATGTCGCTGATCAGGTCTTCTATCCGCTGCTGGCTGGTGACGATGGCTCCACTGACGCTGTCGGAGGCCGCGAGAGCGACTCGCAGGGCAGCCTCCGCAGCGCCCACGGTGAAGATCACATGCCCGTAGCTCCCGGGGCTGTCCGCGGTGAGGAGGAGGGAGAGCCCCTCCGGATCGCCCTCAGCGGCCGTGAGCATCTGTCCCGATCCGGTCGCGGGCTCCCCCCCGATCGTTCCCTGGACATCCAGGCCGACATGCCCCGTGCCTCCGCCCGATTCGCCCTCCGGATGCTCATCAGTCACCACAACGTTCCCAATGCCGCTCGTCCTGCTGCCACTCCCGCCTTGATTGGAGCGATTGGACACCGCCTCGATATGCAGGGCCGAGCCATAGGCCGAACGGGTGAGTGTCAGGGACCCGCCGAGGCGAGTCGCCACGACACCGGTCTCAGCTCGGTGCTCATTGATGGCAGCAACCACCTCATCCGCAGTCATCCCGGCGCTGAGGACGATCTGCACGCCCTGGATGGTGAGCGTCTCGTCGGCCAGCAACGTATCAGTCTGCGCGACGCCGGCGGTCACCTGGGCCTGGCGTGCCGCCTGGGTGACCTCGACCGCCCAGCCGGCCGAGCCCGAAGGCCTGGTCTCGGCCGTGGCCGCCAGGTAGATGACCGCAGTGTGGCTGGTCTGACCAACGGCCGCGAACACCCTGGCCACTGCCTCCAGATCGCTGGCCAAGGTGGCGGCCAACAGCCCAGTGTCCTGCAGCAGGTGTCCCGTCGCATCGGTTCGTATGCCAAGCTGAGCGAGAGCGCTCAGGCCGCCCGTGATCCCAACCACGGGGTTGGCCACGGCCGCGGCCAGTTGCTGCTGCAGGGACTGGAGACGGAAGTCCGCGAACAGCGCGCCGGCCTGGCCGGTGTCGGGATCGTAGTGGAACTGCTCGGTGAAGAAGTCTGTGATCGAGTTGTACGCCTCCACGAAGTCCTCGATCTGGTCTTGCACTGTCGCGGTGTCGCGGGTGACAGTCAGCGTCACGGGCGTGGTGCCATCGGCCTCCCACAGGTGCAGGGTCACGCCGGGGATCGCGCCGCTGATGGTGTTGGAGCTGCTGGTGATGGTGACCGATCCCGAGCCAAGCTGGAGCTGGGCGTCCTGAGCGGCCTGGAGGTCAGTGAACGTCGGCGCCCCGCCGTCACTGGTGACGGCCATCTGGCCGGCCAGGCCACTGGTCTCCGAGGTGATGATGAGCCGATAGGGAGTCGCCCCGCTGCCGTCATTGATGATGGCCGCCTGGACCCCGGCGCTGGCGGCATTGATCGCATCGCGCAACTCCGCCAGGGTCAGGCCCTCTGTCTGGATCACGGTGGGGTCGGCCTCGCCCACGGCGATTGAGACCGTGCCAACGCCGAACTCAGTCTCACTGAGGTCTGCATAGCCGCCCGAGATCTTCTGGTGGGTCTGGGCGAGCTGTTGGACGGTGAAGGTGTAGGTGCCGGGGACCGCGCCAGAGGAGGCTGTGGCCGTGACCAGATCGGGATGGCTGGTCGTGGCGGCGCAGGCCTGGAAGGCGGCAGGTCTGGCAAGCTGTGTGGCGATGGTGCGGAGGGCGATCAGCTCCGCCTCGAACTGAGACCAGGCGAGCGACTGCTCCGAGAGCTTGCTCTTCCTTTCCTCGAGCCGGCGCACCGGCGCTTGTGCGAGTTGGTAGAGCTGGTCGAGGATGGAGTTGGTGTCTATTCCGGAGACAAGCCCGCCTACTGACGCCGTGCCATCCATGTTTCACCTCCCTGCTTCCAGCCAGCCGTCGAGGTGTGCAGCCCGACGCGGGTCAGGCCCGCTTGTCCAGCGCCGGGGCTGCGGCTTCGCTGAGCTCGATGATAGGGCACAGTATCTTCTCCGGCCGGTTCTGACGGACGACCTGCCGGGTCTCCGGACGGATGAGAGTAACGACCACCTGACGGGCCAGCTCCTCGAAGGGGAAGCCGGCCTCCGGGCGAGGGGGGAAGGCCCCGGCGGGCCGCCGACCGGGGGGTGGCCGGGGGGGACGGCTGCCGGTCGGCGGCGGGCGAGCTGAGAGTGGCCGGGGCCGCCGACTGCTGGGCTAGCCAGATGGCCGGCCCCAGGGAAGGGAGGGGTTCCAGGGGTAGTGCCATTGCTCACCCTTTCCCGCGGGGACCAGGGCGGGGCGCGCGAGGCGCCCTGCTGGGAGGGTCACGGCGGGCCGCGGCCCTCCCAGCCCGGGCGAGTCGGAGGAGCTTACCGCAGCATCTGGAGGATGACCTGCGGTGCCTGGTTCGCCTGCGTCAGCATCGCCGAGCCGGCCTGAAGCAGGATCTGGTACTTGGTGAAGGCGACGATCTCGGCCGCCATGTCCGTGTCCCGGACGCTGCTCTCGGAGGCCAACAGGTTCTCCTTGGCCACCGCCAGCGAACTCATCGCGCTCTCCAGGGAGTTGCGCTGGAGCGCACCCTGGGCGGCGCGCTGGGTGGAGATCTGCGAGATCGCCTTGTCGAGCAGCAGGATGGCGTCGTTGGCCCCGGTCGCGGTGGTGACGTTAATCTCCGCGACATTGGTGGCGCCCCCGCCGCTCAGCCCCTCGGCCCCCAGACCGAGCAGGCTCGGCGCGGTGCTCTGCAGGGCCGCGGAGACCGTCTGGCCAGCGTTGGCGCCGATCTGGAAGGTGAGCGTTCCCGCGGTGACCGCAATGGTCAGGGTGTCGCTCACTGCCCCGGCGGTGATCAACATGCTCAGGCCGGAGCTATTGTAGCCGCCAGTGCTGGTCCAGAGCTGACCGGCGCCCTCCACCGCGGTGGCGTACTCGTCCGTGTGCGCCTTCACGTTCACCCCCTGAGTGAGGGTGCCGCCGGTGAGGTTCAGGCCGGTGGCGTCCAGGGCCACGGTGCTGCCGCTAGTGTCAATGTTGTAGGCCGATCCGTACTGGGTCTGGCGCAGCGTGAGCACCCCACCCGCCTCAGTGGCGCTGACCTTGCTCTGGGCAGACTTGGCGTTGATGGCGGCCGCTACCTGTGCCGCAGTGCTGTCGGCGGCGAGGTCAACGCTGACGCCGTTCAGCTTCAGCACACCCGCGGTGTAGGTGGTGGCCACCGCGCCGGCGCCGACCAGTTGGGTGCGGGTGGCGATCTGGTCAATGGTGATGGTGTAGGTGCCGCCCTGCGTGTCCGCGGTGCCGGAGACGAAAGTGCCGGCGGCAGTGCCAGTGGTGCCGGTGATCTGGCCCATGATGCCGGCCGACCCGTCCAGCAGCTTCTTGGTGCCGAACTGGGTCTGCGCGGAGATGCGGTCGAGCGACTCGATCGCCGACTCGATCTGCGCTTGGTCGGCGGCGATGGCGGCGGTCTCGTTGGCGCCGATGTTCGCCGCGTGCACGGCCAGGTCGCGCATGGAGCGCAGCAGGTTGTGAATCTCCTGCATGCCGCCTTCAGCGGTCTTGATCAGGTTGATCGCGTGCGATGTGTTGGACATCGCCTGCGCCAGGCCCTGTGCCTGGGCGCGCAGTCCCTCAGAGATGACGAGGCCGGCCGGGTCATCGGCAGCGACGTTGATGCGGAAACCGGACGAGAGGCGCTCGATGGACTTGCTGAGGGAGGAGTCGTTGATGCCCAACCAGCGGTGAGCATTCAACGCAGCGGTGTTGAGGTTGATGCGAAGTCCCATGGGGGTCTTCCTCCTTGACGTTCACCCGCCAGGGGGGCGGGCTCGGCCTCATGCCGAGTGGGTGGGAATCCGTCAGGCGGGTCTGCCTCGAGCTGGCTGAGGACACACCGCGCCTGCCTGCGGTTCACGGGCTGTGGTGCCGGATGCAGGCGATCCGGCAGCTAAGAGCGGGTCGCCGATGCGCCAGGCCTCCTTTCGGGTGACGCCGGGCCGCGGGAGCGGCGGACGTCGGGCTTGGTATGGGCGCGGGCTCGCTCGGTGGCTCGGAGGCTGGCTACATGTTGCGAGACAGCGCCACTATCTCTATCGGAACCCGACCTGCGGAGCTTTAGCGGCCGGGCCCTCGGCGCGGCGCGGGCCGGGCGCGGGCCGCGCCGCCGGGCGCCGTCGCCTTCCGCCCCTGGCGTCAGCGTGACGCCCCGGGGGGCCATCAGCGCGGCCCCGCGCGCCGCGGCCACGTTCTCGTTGCGCACCTGATCGAGGAGCTCGCTCCGGCAGATGGCGATGTCCCGGGGCGCGCTGAACCCGAGGCGCACCTGATCGCCGCGGACTGATACCACCATCAGCTCGATGTCCTCCCCGATCTGGACTCGCTCACCGATGCGTCGCGCCAGCACCAGCATCGCCAGCCATTCTCCTGAGCTTACAGCATCTTCGACCCGACCACGACTTCGACGCCGGAGTCGGTCCGGCCCAGGATCCCGATGAGGTGCCTGACGTGATAGCGCTCGTCATCCAGGATCACTTGTCTGGCCTGACGGCTGCGCGAGTTGATGACGATCGGCGCCACCAGGTTGGCGGTTAGCTGCGCAGAGGCCTCGAAGGAGGGTCGCCGCATGCGCTGCACCGCGCCCAGGGAACGCCGCCACACCCACTGGGCAGCGGCATAGGCCAGGCCTGTGGTGCCACGCTCGTGGGAGATGGTGATCAGCGTGAGAACCACGGCCTCGTCAGCCCGGTGGAGAGCGAGGCCCGCGGCGTCCTTCTCCGGGAGCTCCACTTCGTACTCTGGGAAGAACAGATGTGGCTCGGTGACCAGGAAGGCGAGGCCTGGATCGGTCAGGCTCTGGAGCCAGCGCAGCGCAGAGCCGCGGCGGTAAGGCAGCAGGCAGCACTGGTGCAGTTCCGGGAAGCCAAGGATGCCCTCGGGAAAGGTCAGGATTGCCTCTTCCGGGATGTCGAGCTCGCCGAACCTGGTCGTGTCTACACGCACGGTAGCTCCCCCTTGGCGGCCGCGCCGGGATGACGCTCTACCTCAGATAATCCAACAGGCTGGCGCGATGGAGGGAGGAGGCGGCCGCGGCTGCCGCCTGGTAGCCGATCTCCTGCGACCGCAGCTCTATCACCACCTTCGTGAGGTCGGCGTCCTGCACCTGAGAGAGCAGCCCTTGCAGGGTGAGCCTGGCATCTTCTAGCCGAGTCTTCGCCAGCTCAATGTGTTGCATGCGCGCGCCCAGCTCGGCTCGCAGGGAGACAATGCGTCCCGCGTGTCTCTCTAGCGCCTCCAGGCAAGCTGCGGTGCCGTCGTGATCGTTGGCGCGCAGAGCCACCTCTAGCTTGCGCAGCGTCTCCAGCACATCGTCCATGGCGGGATCAGCAGCCCCATCCAGGTTCAGAACTTCGGCCGCATCGAGGTTGGCCTTGATGGTGATCCCCCGCCCAAGCTGGATGGTGGTCGCGCCCCGGTCGCCCTGGTAAAGATAGGGCGGTACCCCCAGCGGGTTCTCGGCCAAGGGCGGTGTGAGCACCTTATGCCCGGCGAAGAGATAGCGCCCTTCGCTGGTGGAGTTCGCGTCTCGCACGATCTGGATCGCGATCTGGTGCACCTGATCGGCTAGCGCCAGGTTGCCCTCAGGCATGGCATCTGTCCGCGCCAGCGCGGCCGACCGTGCTTCCTGCAGCCCGCGGGAGATACTGGCGAGGCAGCCTTCGGTGAGAGACAGCCAGCCGGCCGCATCGTCGGCATTGCTCAGGTACCGCGTCACCTCGGCGATGCTCGAGCGGAGCGCACTGGCGCGCACAGCTCCCGATGGATCCTGCGAGGGCGTGCGGAAGGCCAGTCCGGAGGCCACCTGCTCCTGGAGCCGGAAGAGCCGCTCGCTCGCCTGGCCCAGCCGGGCCACGATCCCGGAGGCGATCATGGGATCCGAAATGCGTAGCATGTCCTGTCTCGCTCAGCGGCGTGCTTCTCCCGCGCCCTTCTACCAGCGAGGCTGGTTGCTCGCGAGCGCGCCGCGCTCGTCCCCTCTGCTGGCGAAAGCTGATCCTTCCGCCCCGCCGCCTAGGAGACCCCCAGGCGCTCGATGATGATGGCTAGCATCTCGTCAGCGGCGGTAACTACTCTCGCCGCGGCCTCGTAGGCGCGCTGGCAGAAGGCGAGGTTGGCCAGCTCCTCATCAATGGACACTCCTGCGGCCGACTGCTGTTGCTGTCGGATCTGGTGGAGGACGGCCTGGTGCGCTCTGACCTGGGTGTCCGAGTTGGCGATGTCGTTCCCGATGCTGCCCAGCAGGGATTGAGCGAGCTGGTTGAGGGTCTGCCCGCCCAGGACCGGCGTGGCCCGCAGGTTTGCGATCCCCAGTGCGGTGCTCCCGTCGCCGGGCGCGCCCGGCGCGCTCGCGGCCGCGATGGCCCGCACATCGGCCAGGACGGCCGGGTCCAACGCCATGTCGCCTGCCCCGCTGCCTGGAGCGAAGAAGCTGCGGCCGGCGATGTCGTCCAGCCCATAGCCCGCCTGGTGGCGGCTGTTCACCTCACTCACCAGCGTCTGCGCGAGTGTGTCCAACTGGCTCAGGTAGCCGGGTATGGAGCTATCGCGGGCGAGGAGCAGGCCGCCGATCTCCCCGCCGGTGATCTGCACGATGCCGCCGTCATAGCTGGTCCGCACCACCATGCCGTCGTCGGTGCTCGTCATCGAGAGCTGATAGCCGGTGGCCCCCTGGATCAGGGGCCGGCCGTCCAGGTAGATGATGAGATGGCCGCCCTCGCTGTTGAACGCGAGCGCGCCGGAGAGCAGGGCCAGGCGGTCCAGCAGCAGGTCGCGCCGGTCGAGCAGGTCATTGGGCGCGCGCCCCTCCGCCAGTGCGACGCTGATCTGACGGTTCAGCTCCCCGATCTCCCGGCCGAGGGTGTTGACTTCCTCCACCCGAGACTGGATGCCGGCGTCAATGCTCAGGCGGATGGACTGGAGCCGCTCCACCGTGTTGCGGAAGCTGTCGGCGAGCGTGCGGGCCGATTGCCTCAGCGCGTATCTCAGCGCTAGGTCCTCAGGCTTGTTCGCCACGCTCTCCCAGGTATCCCAGAAGCGATCGAGCTGCGCGCTGAGGTCCTCGCCTGGAGCTGGGGCGAGCACGGACTCGACTTCTCGCAGCGGAACCGCCCCAGCGGTCCAGCGCCCCAGCGCGCTGTTGAGCATCCGGGCTTGCAAGCCCAGGAAGGCTTCGTGGGCGCGGCGGATCGTCTCGACGTTGACACCGGTCCCGAACTGGCCCCACATCAAGGAGGCGACGCTGCCGGCCTGAGGCAGGGCGGGATTGGTGGTGAGCACCGCCTCCTGCCGGCTGTAGCCGGGCGTGTCTACGTTCGCCAGGTTGTGGCTATGGGTGTCGAGCGCGTTGCGGTAGGCGACGAGGGCGGAGACACCCAGGTTGATGATCCCAAACAGGTCGGACACGGCGGCACTTCACCTTCGCGTGTCCACGGCGAGGGCACCCCGTGGCTTGGCGTCCGGGCCAACCTCGGAATCGGCTTGGGCCCTCTCGATCAAGGAGAGCGAGAAGTCGGCGAACTGGGCGCCGCGGCAGGCGAGGAGGTAGTTCGTGCGGCTCGCCGCCCTCAGCTCCTCTGCAAGGCGACGCAGTTCGGCGAGCGCGGAGCGCTCCCGGGCTGTCCCCCCCCGGCCCAACAAGCGGGGGTGAAGCTCACGGCCCGGGGCAAGGGCGCTGGGCTGGGGACCTCCCGCGAGGGTCGGGAGTTGGCGGCGCAGATCCGCCTGCCGGTCGAGCAGCCGCGCGAGCAACTGGTTGCTTGCATTCAGGCCCTCTAGATTCCCTTCGATGAGATGCCTGCGTTGCTCCAGGGTGACGCGCAGCATCTCGTCCAGCAAGAGGCGCTGGCGCTGGAGGTACCCCGACCCGCTCGCCCGGTCCTCGGCCGGCTCGGCAGCCAGGTCCGTGCCCGCGGGCTCTGCAGAGCTGGCCCCCACGGGTTAGCTCCCCCTCAGGTCCCGCAGCATGGCCTCGGCAATGGACTGGGCGGAGACCTGGTACAGGCCAGCGCGAACCTGCTCCGTCAGAGCTGATAGACGCGCCTCGCGGGTCGCGAGTTCGCCGCTGTCAGCCGGAGAGCGCGCGCTTGCCAGGCCCACGCGCAGGTCCTCCGCGAGCGCGGAGAACACCGCTCGATCAGCGCTGCGCCCCTCCAGGCCGGTGCGGTCGAGCGGTCTGCCAGCGCGCTGGACTCGCTCCAGACGGGCCGCCAGGAGCCGTCCGACGTGCTCATTGGTGATCTTCATCCGCGGTCCTCCGCCAGAGGCAGGTGAAGGTCAGCCGGTCCCGCTGCCTCCGCTTACCTCTTCGGCTGAGCCCACATGAGGCTTTAGCCCGACTGGGCGCCCCGAGCCGTCCGGTATGGCGGTTCCGTTGCCCCGCACCCCTGCGCCTGGCCCTCCGTTCGCGTTCTGGGACTCCAACCACCTCATGAGCAGGTCGGTGAGGCCCAGGGGACTGGACTGGCCCGCCACTCGCCCGATCTCCTGAGCCCACAGTGACTCGAAGATGTCGCCGGCCACGCCGAGGGAGAGCACCCCGCCTGAGGTGGGCAGAGTCGCCTGCATCTGCCGCAGCAGCAACCCGAGGAACATCCCCTCGAACTCCTGGCACACTTCCCGTAGCTCCGGCGCGGGCTTCCCGGGTCCCGCTGGGGCGGACTCCCATTGCGTGCTGGCTGCTCGCGAGCGCTCCGCGGTGGTCCCTCGCGCGGGCTCTGGCGGCAGCCCGGAGCTCTCTAGCCCTGCGGCCCGCGGGCAGGGAAATGCCCGCCCTACAGTGGCCTCAGCAGCAGGGGGGAGCGCCATTCACAGCACCTCAAGCGTGGCGTTGAGCGCACCGGCCTCCTTGATGGCCTGGAGGATAGCGATGAGATCGCGCGGGCTGGCGTGGAGGGCATTGAGCGCGCGCACCAGGTCCTCCACAGTGGCTGCGCGCAGCGGCGTGAGTTGACCCCTCTCCTCCGTCGCCTCGACGGCGGTCTGCGGAGCGACGACCGTGCTGCCCCCAGACAGCGGAGGCGGCTGCGAGACCGCGGCAGTCGTCGTCACCTCCACCGTCAGGTTCCCGTGGGCCACCGCGACCGGAGAGATAGTGACCGGCCCGCCGACCAGGACGGTCCCGGTGCGCTCGTTGATCACCACTCGGGCCGGCGTGTCAACGGAGACAGTGAGTTCCCCGATCAGGGCGAGCAGCTCAGTGGCGCGGCCGCGGAAGGCCTCGGGGATGACCAGGGTCACTGTCCCCGGATCGGCGGCCGAGGCGCTGGCATCAGGCAGCAGCTGGTTGATCGCCTGGCTGATCGCCACCGCCGTCGCGGCATCTGGCCGCTGCAAGCTGAGCTGTAGGGCGGAGCTTCCTAGCCCCGCCGGCGGGCCTGGGGATACCGGCCCCGCAGCGGCGGGCGGATCGGCGGGCGGGGCAAGCTCCACGACGGCGCCGTTGGGGAGGCGGCCCACTGTCGGATGATTCCTCGTCAGCCGCGCTCCCGCGCCGGCCGCCGCGAAGCCCCCGATGGACACAGCGCCCTGCGCCACCGCGTAGACTCGACCGTCAGCGCCCTCCAGAGGCGCCTGGAGCAGCACGCCTCCCTGGAGCGAGCGGGCGTCACCCAGCGACGACACCACGACATCGAGGCGATCACCCGGCCTGGCATAGGGCGGCAGTTCGGCGGTCAGCATCACGGCCGCCACGTTCTTAGTCTTGACCTGCGCGCCGGTGTCTGGGCGATTGCCAAAGCGTGTGACCAGGTTACGCACCGCTTGGCTGGTGAAGGCAACCTGGGCGCTGTCTCCCGTGCCCTCAAGCCCGACGACAAGCCCGTAGCCCACCAGTTGGTTGCGGCGGTCGCCCTGGGCGCGGGCGATGTCCTTGATGCGCACTCTCTGTAGAGCCGGGCTTCTCAGCCCCGCCGCCGGCGCTGGCTGTAGGGCCGGGCTTCCCAGCCCCGCCGACGCGCCCAGGAGACACGCCAGGCTTACGACAGTGATGACCACCCTCATGGTCCCGCTCCCCGCTGGTAGGGCAGGAGCTTGCCTCCTGCCCCCACTCTCTCCTCACCAGAGCAACGAGAGCAGCGCCGACAGCAGGCCGGGCCGCTGCTTCTCCGGAATCGGCCCTCGCCCCGACCATTCCATCCGGCAGTCGGCGATCTGGGTGGAGAGCACGGTGTTCGCGGGCGCGATGTCATCTGGCCGCACCAGGCCGGAGATGGTGAGCGCGAGCTCATCCTTATTGAGCTTCACCCGGCGCACTGCCTGGATCTGCAGATTGCCCTGAGCAGTGACGCCGGTGACGGTGGCGGAGATTCTGTCCATCAGGCTGGTGGACTGGGTCGCGGCGCCGGCCCCGGAGGTCGTGCGATCTGCCTTGGTTGAGAGTTCCGGGAAGAGCCCGAGCACACCCCCGCCCGGCCCGCCGCTCGCCGCGAGCTTCTTCTCCGTCTCGTGGGCGGCCTGGTGGGAGGTCGCTGATCGCTCCACGATGAGGATCGTAAGGATGTCGCCCGGCCTCGCCGCGCGTCGATCCGCGATCAGGGAGCCCGATCCCGGGCCCCAGATCGAGCCAGCAGCGTGTGCCACACCAGACAGGGCCGCGGGGCAGCAGGCAAGCTCCTGCCCAATGGGCGGGGATGGCTTGCCAGCCGCCAGAAGAAGGAGGCACCAAGTCAAGATCGCGGGAACGCGGCCGGTCATGGCAGGATCACCACCTCGGCTCGGCCCGGCCCTGAGACGCGCACCGGAAGCTCATCTAGTTGCCTGTTCGTCATCTCCGCACCCCTCGCGGTTCGCACCCGGATGATGTCACCAGGTCCGCCGTCCGACAGCGCCAGGGCCTGGGTCGAGACAGAGATGGCCCCGACTTGGGCGGTCACGGTGAGCAGATCGCCCTTGCGCACCACGGGGATGGGCTCCAGGCACTCATCAGTGACCGCACTGCCGGCCGAGATCGGGCGAGAAGCGCGAGTTCCGCTCACTTCGGCGGCGCGGCGCAGAGGCCGGCCGCGGAGTGGGGTGATGTCACGCGCCTCGATCGCGATGTCGTCCTCGCGCAGGCTCTCGTGCCGGCGCACCGTCCGCCGAGCAACCAGCACTTGGCCCACCACCCGCGCCCGATAGCGCACCGTGCATTCCAGCTTCCAGCCCAGGTCGGCCTGATCGGCGCGATTGGCCGCCCCCGCGCCGTCCTCCTGAGCTGTGACCTCGACGACCCACAGCCCGCCTGGCAGCTTGGGCGGTTGCACCGCGACTTCGATTCTGAGCGGGCCTACCGGCGCCAGGTAGGAGCGGGGCGGTGCCAGCGGCGCGACGATGACCTCATCGCCTGGCACCAGTGACCGGTGTGTCGCTGCCAGGCTCTCCCGGATAGCACGCTCCCCGGCCGCGAGAATCTCTTCCGAGGCGAGGACGCGAGAACGGCGCAATAGGGTCACGCCCACGCTGGGCCTGCCCGAAACCCCAAGCTCCGCCAGACGCGCGGCCAGCTCCGAGGCCGTCAGCGAACGCCGTTCTGCGGGTCGGAGGCCCGTGACGATGGGCTGATCCATGCTGGCCAGAGGCGGGCTGATGCCCTTCACCATTCCGGCCAGATCCCGCACCAGGACCGAATCACCTGTCACCTCGATGAGCCTGTTCTCCGGGCTGGGCCCTTGGCCCGCAGCCGGGCCCAGCGTCAGGGCGAGCCCAAGCACCAGCCAGATTCCGAGCGGCCAGGCGAGCGCCGGCCGCACTCTCTCAGCCGCGGCGAGATGAGGGGTCCTGCTCATGGTTCGCTCCAGTCGGGCACGTGGTGGCCTACCGGTGCAGGTTGTTGGCCATGGCGAGCATTTCGTCGGCCACCTGGATGGACTTCGAGTTCACCTCATAAGCGCGCTGCGCGACGATCATGCTCACCATTTCCTCGATGATGTTGACATTGGACATCTCGACCAGGCCCTGGCCGACGGCGCCGATGCCCTCTGTGCTTGCCGCCGCGACCACCGGCTCCCCAGAGGCGGCGGTGGGCGCGAGCAAGTTGCCGCCGAGGCTGCTCAGGCCCGCGGGATTGAGGAACTTGGCGAGGGTGATCTGCCCGAGCTGCTGAGGCTCCGTCTGACCCGCAATGGTAACGCTCACCGTCCCGTCGGAGCCGACGGTGATGTGCGTGGCATCCGGAGGGACGGCGATCTCGGGCTGGAGGGGGTGCCCGTCGGAGTTCACCAGGCGGCCCTGGCCATCCAGCTTAAAGGTGCCGTCCCGCGTGTAGGTGGTGCGGCCGTCGGGGAGCTGGATCTGGAAGAACCCGTCCCCCTGGATGGCCAGGTCGAGGCTGTTGCCGGTCTGACGCAGCTCACCTGGGGAGAATATGCGCTGGATGGCGGCATAGCGAGCGCCCAGGCCGATCTGGACGCCGGTAGGGAGCTGGGTGCCCTCGGTGGCCGCGGCTCCGGCCTCACGCACGGTCTGGTAGATCAGGTCCTGGAAGTCCACGCGCCCGGCCTTGAAGCCGACTGTGTTCACGTTGGCCAGGTTGTGGGCGATCACGTCAATGTTGGTCTGCTGGGCGGTCATGCCCGTCGCCGCAGACCAGAGGCCTCGCATCATGGTCGGTGTCCTCTTCGGTGTGAGGAGCAGGACGCGAGGTTCTGCCCTGCCCGCTCGGAATCGCAGATGGCCGGACTATACGCGGCCAATGTCATTGATCGCCTTGTCGAGGGTGCGGTCGCTTGCCTGGAGCGCGCGCTGGCTGGCCTCGAATGCCCGGAGCGCGGTGATCATCGAGACCAACTCGCTAACTGCGTTGACGTTGGCCTCCTCCAGGTAGCCCTGGCGAACTCTCAGCGAGGCCGGTCTAGCAAGCGCTTGCCCCGGTGCAATGGTCACGCCGAGCAAGGCCTGCCCCAGCTTGCGCAGGGCCGCGCCCGCGGGCAATTCGACCACCTTGAGGCGGTCCACCCGCGCTCCGTCAACCAGCACCTCGCCGTTCTCCTGCACCTGGAAGTCACTGCCCGTGACCCGGATGGGCCCGGCCTCGCCCAGCACAGGAGCCCCCGACAGGGTGACCAGCCGACCAGCGGCATCGAGCCGGAACGCTCCGCCCCGAGTGTAGGCCTCGCCACTTGACGTTTGCACAGAGAAGTAGCCGGGGCCCTCCAACGCGAGGTCGAATCGCCCACCGGTAGCCCGAATGGGCCCCGGCTGTAGGTTCACCCCCACCGCAGGGGCGAGCAGCGCGGCCGGCCCGGCGGGGCCGGCGGCTGCGCCGGACAGCAAGTAATCGAGCCTGCGCTCGAAGGAGGAGACGCTGGCGATCTCGCCGCGCAGCCCGGCGACGCTCAAGCCAGCGAGATTGCCCGCGATCACATCGGTCCGCAGAGACTGAGCCAGCAAGCCGTTGGCTGAAGAGTAGAGCCCCCGGATCACAGCAGAACCCCTCCCCTACGACTGGCGGGCGCGGTGGCCCGGCCCTGGAAGTTCATTCGGCGCCTCGGACAGGAGACTTGAGTTCGCGCCGTCCGCTCTGCGCCGGATCAGTTCATGATGAAGCTAGTGAAGAGGACTTCTTTCACCCGCAGTTTCTCTTCGGAGAGCACCTTGGTCACCGCCGCCGCCAGCTCATCCTTGAGCTTCCCCTTGCCCTCGGCCGACAGCAACTGGTGGTAGGCGTGCCTAGTCATCACCATCAGCACTGCGTCTCGAATCTGCGCGTCCTGCTCTGGGACTCTCTCCTCAGGCCTCTCTCCCGCAATCGCCAGGCTCAACGAGGCCATGAGGTAATGCGGGTGGTCCTGATCAGCCAGGTTCACGCTGAGGTCGGCGAGAGCGAGCAGGTAGACGGTCTCTCGTGTCCGGGCCGGGCGTGGCAGGCCGCCGCTGAGGACAAAGAACGCGGCGCCCCCTCCGAGGAGTACAACCAGCGCGAGGGCGAGCAAGCCGGTCCTCATGGACTCGCCTCAACAGGCCGGTCCCCCTCTGACGACGTCTTGCTTGCGGCCTCTGCCGCGCCGGCGGGCCGAGAGAGGATGATTACGTCCACTCTCCGGTTGCGCACCCGGCCCTCTTCGGTGCGATTGGGCGCGACGGGGCGACTGTCGGCGTAGCCGGCGGCGGAGAGGCGCTGCGCCGGGATTCCTTTTCGATCGCTGAGATAGCGCACAACAGTGCAGGCGCGCGCTGCGGAGAGCTCCCAGTTGGAGGGGAAGCGGGGGGTGCTGATGGGGAGATCGCAAGTATGGCCTTCGACTACAATGCCGTTCGGGATGCGCCTCAGCAGCCCCGCGATCTTGTCCAGAATGGCGAGCGCGTCGGGTCGCAGGTCTGCCTCGCCCACCGGGAAGAGCAGGTTGTCACTGACCAGGCTAACGACCAGGCCGCGCGGCTCTCGGCCGAGGCGGATGACCTCTTCCAGGTCGCTGCTCTCGATGTACTGCTGGAGCTGCTCCTCGACGGATTCCACGCCCTCCTCCAGTGGAGGCGGCGAAGGCAGGCCGCCTGCAACAGGCAGGACGCCTCTGCTCGATGCCGCCTGGGCCTCGCCTGGACCTGGGCCGAACTCTTTGCGGAGGCTGTCGGCGGCCTTCTGGAACTTCTCCTGGTTGAGCACCGACATGGAGTACATCATGATGAAGAACGCCATGAGCAATGTGATCATGTCCGCGTAGGTCAACAGCCAGCGCATCATCCCAGCGGCGTCGTGACGAGCGGCTTCGGAAGCCTCCTGAGGGCCGTCTCTGCTCACCGGGCCGGCTCACCTCGCACCTCGAGCCGCTGCTTGGCACGGGGCGACAGGAAGGGGCGCATCCGGGTGGCGGCAGTGCGAGGGCTCTCCCCGGACTGCAAGGCCAAGATCCCTTCGATGGCGAGCTGGTAGGCGGCCAGCTCCTCTTCGCTATTGGCCTTGAGCTTGTTGGCGATGGGCAGGAAGACGAGATTCGCGGCCGACACGCCGTAGAGCGTGGCGATGAAGGCGCTGGCGATGCTGTGCCCCATGTCCTCAGGACGCTGCAGGCTGCCCAGCATGTTCACCAATCCCATCACCGTGCCAATGATGCCCAGGGTCGGCGCGAAGCCGCCCAGGGCATTGAAGATGCTCTGCCCTGTGGAGTGGCGAGCCCGCATGGCGCGCATCTCCGTGTCCAGGATCTCCCGCAGCAGCTCCTGCGCGGTGCCGTCTATCACCAGTTGTAGGCCGGTGCGGAGGAACTCGTTCGGCACCACCTGCACCTCCGAGTCGAGGGCGAGGACGCCGTCTCGGCGGGCCTTGCGGATGAAGTTGCTGAGGAGCTCCATCACCTCCAGGCTCTCCACTCGGCGGCCCAGGAAGGCCCGCTTCAACACCTGCGGCACCACCCTCGCCTGTTGCCAGGGCAGCCCGATGACAGTCGCGCCAATGGTTCCGCCCATCACCAGGATCAGGGCCGGCATGTTGAGGAACGCGCTGAGGCTTCCGCCCTCGAGCTTGACCGCAATCCCCAGCGCGCCCCAACCCAGAGCGAGGCCAACCAGAGTCGTGAGGTCCATGATGCCTTCCGCCGCGACTCGAGAGGGCGGCAGCCCGCGGGCCGCCGCAGCGCGCCCAGGCCAGCACTCCTCCTCCCTCCACCGCCCGGTCGCCCAAGTCCGTCACCGCGAGCCGAAGGCCGGCCCTAGGGGCCGGCCAGTTCGCCGTCGGCAGGCACCTGGTCGCCTGCTGGTGGCTCGACCCCTGTACCTGACGCTTCGCTGCACAGGCGATGTCGGTACTCCGTGACGCGAGCCGCGATCAGCTCCACCGGCTCCCTGACCATGATCTTCTCTCCCGTGGTGAGCGTGATCAGGGTGTCAGGAGTGGCCTCCACGAACTTGATCAGGTCCGCGTTGATGACCACAGACAGGCCATTGAGCCGAGTAGCTTGGATCAATGCACGCCCCTCCTCCGGCAGACCAGAGCCGACCTCCCGCGGCGGTGAGCAGCCGGCCACAGTCCCGCTGTTCTGCCCGCTATCTCTTCAACGTCAGCACATCCTGGAGCATCTCATCTGCGGTGGTGACGACCCGCGAGTTCGCCTGGAAGGCCCGCTGGGTCACGATCAGAGTCGCGAACTCCTGCGCCAGATCCACATTGGACATCTCCAGGAAGCCCGCGGCGAGGGTCCCGTTCGAGCCCACATTGGCCGGCTTGATGATGGCATTGCCCGAGTTGGGTGAGGGCGCATAGAGCCCCCCGCCCAGCTTGGTGAGGCCGGCCGGGTTGGTGAAGCCAGCGAGCGCGATCTGGGCAATCCGCTCCGACATGCCGTTGCTGTAGATGCCGGTCACGACCCCCAGCTCGTCTATGCTGAAGCTCTGGAGCGCGCCCACCGGAAGACCGTCTTGGCTGACCGCTTGCGCGGTGGTAGTCCCCACCAACTGGGTCACCGTGGTCAAGTTCGCCGCCACCGGGATGTCCGGCGTCGCTCCCTTCGGGTCGGTGAGCGTCAGGGTGAAGGTGATGGAGTCGGTCTGGCACTCACCGTTCTCGGTGAACGTGATCGTCCCCGTGTCTGCACAGGTGCCGTCTGGGCTGGTGACCGACCAGCTCCACTCATTCGGCGTAGCGGCTGACTTGGTGAACTCGATGGTGATCTGATGGGCCGCTCCCAGCGAGTCATAGATGGTGAAGGAGGTCGGCACCGGAACGGCCGGGTCCTGGCTGGCGTCTAGGTTGCCCTGGTAGATGGCACTGGTGGTCTGCCGAGCGGTAAGGCGAGTGCCGATGGGGATGACGATCTGCGTGCCAGCATCAACGTTGGTGGTGGTGTCAATGGTGCCCGTGGTCCGGTCGGCTAGCCAGCCCAGCAGGCGCATGCCGTTGCTGGCCGACACCAGCCGGTTCTTTCCGTCGAGCTGGAACACGCCGGCTCGCGTGAAGACGATCTTCTGGCCATCGCTCAGCACGAAGAACCCGTCGCCAAGGACCGCGACATCTGTCGGTCGGCCGGTTGACTTGAGATTGCCCTGGCCCATTAGATTCTCAATGCTCGCCAGTCCGACCCCGAGGCCGATCTGCATCGGGTTGGTGCCGGCCTCGCTGCCGGCCCGCAGGGTCTGAGCGAGCGCCTCGGCAAACGAGACGCGCGCCGACTTGAAGCCAATCGTATTGACATTGGCGATGTTGTTGGCGATCACATCCACAGCGCGCTGGTACGTCTGGAGTCCTGCCACACCGGTGAAGATCGAGATCATCGTACTCCCCCCAATGCAGGCTATAGGGTGTCTTGCATCACCGCGACGACGGTGAGGCAAGAGACAGCGGACAGAGCCTCTGCAGAGCGGCTCTCTGCAGACGGCTGGCCCATCTCCGAGAGGCGCCTTGGGCTGCGCATCGCGTCAAGGCAAGGGATCCTGTGGCTCACCAGACTCGGGTGACATCACCCGGGTCTATCTGCTGGTCACCTACTACCAGCTTGGCCTGCCCGTCCACGAACACCACTGCCTCCACCAGGCCGGCCGCGCCCCCCTCCTGGGTGGCGATGCTGCGGCCGATGAGCAGCAGCGCCTGCGAGGTGGCCTCTGCTCGCTGAAGGAGGGCGAGCTGAAGGTTCGCGGTCTCCAACTGCTCCACAGAGGAGAACTGCGCGAGCTGCGCGGCGAACTCCTCGGCCTTCAGGGGCGCGAGAGGATCCTGCATCTGGATCTGGGTGATGAGCAGCCGCAGGAACGCATCCCGGCCCAGACCATCGGACTGGCCTGCCGGCATCGCCTCCTGGCTCGGCCCTGCGGTATTCACTGCTGACGCGGCGATCATCTGTTCCTCACTTCCCGTCAGACGAGGCAGTCAACCAAGCGATGCGTCACATCACGCTCCAGCACCGCCTCGAGCTGGGGCGCAACACTAGGGAGGTGGAGCGGCGCGGCTTCCCCGGGCGCGAACGGCTCCTGCCATCCTCGCCAGGTATGCTGGTGTGCCGATGTTGAGAACGTTAGATCGTGCAGCGGCCGCCCAGCATCGGCCAGGTGAGCGCGCAGTGCCGAGGCATTCGCCGTCAGCCAGGTGTGAACGGCCGGGTCGGTGGCATGGAAGTGGGCGCGGAGCTGCCCCTCCCTGCATTCGACGGCGATCTGGATAGTGCCGAGCTCGGAGGGCCGCAACTGGACGGTCACCCGCGAAGGATGCGACTGCGCCAGCTCTTGCAGACGGCTCGGCTCCGTAGCTTTCACCACGCCCGATGTGACTTGGTCTAGCAAGTGCACCTCATCCCGCGGATTCCCTCCCTCGATGCCGCGCTGGTCGAGCTGTGGCGGCGGGAAGGCCACTACTCTGGCCCGGTCTTCGGCGGCCTCTGTTTGGCGCACCGCTGAGTGGTGCGGAGAGCTGCGCTCTCCCGTCACAGTCTCCTCCGCTCCGCGCGGCGGAAGCCATCGCACCGCGGGCTCGAGCTGCCCCTGCTTCGTGCCGGGCTGGGAGGTCGCGACGGTTCCGCGCTCGCCCAGGACGGCAGGCGCGGCCCGCGACTGCCGCCTGCTGGCCTGGAAGGTCGCGACCGCTGCGCGCTCGCCTGCGCTTACTTCCGGGAGGGCCGGGCCGTCGCCAGAGCTCGCCTCTCGCCCACTGACACCAGGGTAAGCTAGCAGCGGGCCGGAGACGGGTTCTGGCTCCCCCACAGGCGCTGCCAGGGCCTGGATGGCAGGCTCGGTGCCAGCCAGCGCCCGACGAGAGGGCTCCAGCCCGTCGGCCCCAGGAGCCAGATAGGCGCGCCCTGAGGAAGCAGGCGCAGGCTTCGCCCACGCCGACGGTCGTTCTCTCCTCTGAGGAGCTGAAGCCACCTCTGAGGGGGCCAGGCCCTCTGCTTGCCGAGGGCGGGCCTCGACCGGCTCGAGTGCGGCGTACTCGCCCAGAGAGGTAGCTCCTGCGCCCTGCGGCTCGCTGGTCAGCCCAAGAGCAGCCGGTGTAGAGCCTTTGGTCGGCTGAACCGCGGGCGGTGCCTCGCCCTCTGCGGCCTCTAGGAGGCCTATGTCCATGGGAACCTGCGGTTGTGCCGCTATCTCACTTGGCCGCCCCCCAACGTGGCGGGACCGGAACCCCTGGGACGCACCAGGGCTACTGGAAGCAAGCGCGGGCGCAGCCCCCACCACGACCTCAGTGCCTGCCTCTGCGACTCCTGGGAGGCCCCTGGCGGCATTGCGATCTGAGGTGCTGGGCGGAACAGGTGCCCGGGCCGAGGGCATATCATCCCGTCTTAGGCGGGCGTAGCCCTCGACCCGGGCGGGCGGAGGCAGAAGCGGTCCGACCTCCCCCGGCCGTGCGGGAGCGGCCGGAGGGCGGCTCGGACCCGCGGGCGGAGCTGTAGCACTGTCGGCTTCTCGCGGCATGGTGGCGGCTCGTACCACGATCGAGTTGCTCTCGGGCAATGCTGCTCTCAGCAGCACTCGCCGCGGGAGGACGAGCATCGGCTGTGGGTCTGCCTCGGCAGGCAGAGCGGCTGCAGGCATTAGGTCGTCCAGGGGAAGTGAGTAGGGCAGGAGCTGACCTGCCGTCCACGAGACCGGGATGATCGGCTGAGATGCCTCGCGGTGGCTCCCTGGAGCCCGCCCGAGCGGACGCTCTGGGGCGCTGCGGTAGCGAGCGTCCGTCTCAGGGCGGGCATCCTCGAACTCAGGGCGCGACGGCCTCGCGTCCCTCTGCATCGAACTCTGAATGGTCGCCGGGTCGTCCGCCTTCTCCCCCTCACGGACTCCCCGACCGCATTCCCGAACCGCATCCCCCTCCTGACAGGCCAGAAGTTGGGGTAGAGTGACCACGAAACGCGGCGGGGCCCTCTGCTCCTGCGGTGCGGGCGCAGCGTGAGGCGTTGGCCGCTCGGTCACTGCGTGCGCCGGCCAGCAGGCGAGCAGCAAGCCGAGGAAGCCGTGCGGTAGTGGGCCCTCGAGGTCCTGGGCCACCCGAGGCCCGGCGGCCGCGACTGGCTGGCCGATGCCGAGGATCGCGATTGGCTCTAGATCCAGGAAGGCCGTCATTGCCTGTCGGCCGGGCCGTGGCTGGGGCCCCGCGCTTCCCTCCAGGGACGGTCCGCAGGGCAGGAGCTTGCCTGCTGCGCAGACTCTCAGGGGCAGAACGCGAGGTCCTGTGCTACCCCTGAGTGCTTGCGAGCGCCCCGCGCTCGCCCGGTGTAGATATCGCCAGATGCGGCCCCGGGCTTTAGCGGCGGGCGGGGCCCCCGGTCAGCGAGCGAAGCGGAAGCGCGGGATGAGGTCGAGGACGCGCCTGACGAAGCGCTGCGTCTCCCCGTAGGGTGGAATGCCGCCGTGCTGAACCACAGCCCCGGGGCCCGCGTTGTACGCGGCCAGCGCCAGCGACAGGTCGCCGCCAAACCGGTCGAGCTGCTGACGCAGGTAGCGCGCGCCACCGTCGAGATTGGCCCATAGATCGAACGGATTCGCGACCCCCAGGGCCTGCGCGGTGGCGGGCATCAACTGGGTGATGCCCAGCGCGCCATCCGGTGAGACCGCCTCTGGGCGCAAGCCCGACTCGACGTAGGCGAGCGCGCTCAGCACTGCTGGCTCGATCCCGTGCCGGGCCGCCGCCGACGAGATGGCCTGCTGGACATCGGCCGAGGAGGCCATCGCCTGGCTCTCAACAGGCAGCGACACTAGCCGGTCGAAGGCCGCGCCGCACCCCGTCTGGCCGAAGCGCGCCTTGATCTCGGCGATGCGCTCCATTACCCGCAAGAGCCCTTCCGGCTCGCCCACGGGCAGGCTTCTCATGGTCGAAGATCACCTCCCTCTGTCATCTCGTCGGGGCGCGACCCCCCAATGCTGGTCTGGTAGCGGCCGCCCTCTGGGGTCACCCGCACACATCTGGCTGCACCGGCACTGCCGAGCTCGTCCAGATGCTTGGTCTCCGCGGCGAGTTCGCTGCGTCGGTGACGCTGGGCGAGATCGGCTCGATGGTTTTCCAACATGCGGCGCTCGCGCGAGGCCTCCACCAGCCGGTCGCGGGTGGCGGCAACCCGACGCTCAAACTCACTGTACAGCAGGCCGCAGCGGAGGATCAGCTCCCCCAGGCCGTCCAGATCCTGGTTGACCGCATCAAGCTGGCGCAGGGGTAAGGCGGGAGCTTGCTTCCTCCCCGACTCTGTGGGCCGAGAGCTTGCCCTCTGCCCCTGCATCCCTTGGCCGCTTCCCCCATCGCCCTTCAGCAGGTCTCGCACCCGGGAATGGAGCTCTGCCTGGAGAGCGCGCAGGGACTCAAGCTGCTGCCTGGCATGCTCCAGCGCCTCCTGGAGCGTCGCCAGCTCCATCTGGAGCACGCGCTCGCGATGCTCGGCGCGGGTGAGCAGGGCCGACAGCCGGTAACGAAAGGCTTTCATCTACTCGCCGCCAGTTGAGCCAGTGCCTGCAAGCGGCTGGTCGTGTCGGCCCACTCGCAGTGCTCCTCCGCGCCTTGCACCAGGAACTCCTGGATGGGCGCGAACATCGCCTTCGCCCGGTCTATCTCCGCGTTGCTGCCATCTGCATAGGCCCCGATGCTGATCAGGTCCTGGGCAGAGCGGTAGGTGGCCGTGAGGCCTCGTAGAGAGGCGGCGGCGCGCCGGTGCTCGGCCGTGGTGACCATCGGCATCAGGCGACTCACGCTCGCCAGGATATCTATCGCCGGGTAATGCCCGCGCTCGGCCAGCTCCCTGGTGAGCACGATGTGCCCGTCGAGGATGCCTCTCACGGTGTCGGCTACCGGCTCGTTTAGATCATCGCCCTCCACCAGGATGGTGTAGAGCCCGGTGATGGTGCCTGTCTCCGCGGCCCCAGATCGCTCGAGCAGTTGGGGCAGCGCCGCGAACACCGATGGCGTGTAGCCGCGTGTCGTCGGTGGCTCGCCAATGGCCAGACCGATCTCCCTCTGGGCCCAGGCGATCCTGGTCACCGAGTCCATGGTCAGCAGCACCTGAAGCCCCTGGTCGCGGAAGTACTCGGCAATCGCCGTGGCGACGGAGGCGGCCTTCAGCCGTTGGATGGCCGGCTGGTCAGAGGTGGCGACCACGACCACGGAGCGACCCATCCCTTCCCTGCCCAGGCAGCCCTCGATAAACTCGCGCACCTCCCGGCCTCGCTCCCCCACGAGGCCGATCACGTTTACGTCGGCGGCGGAGTTGCGGGCAATCATCCCCAGGAGTGTGCTCTTTCCCACGCCACTGCCGGAGAAGATGCCAACGCGCTGGCCCTTGCCACAGGTGAGGAAGGCGTCAATCGCCCGGATACCCAGCGGTAGTGCTTCGCGAATCCGCTGGCGACGCAGTGGGTGCGGCGGGGAGTGGTGCACTGACAGTTCCACGCCGCCGACGATCAGCGGGCCTCCGTCGAGAGGCCGCCCCAGCCCATCCAGGACACGCCCCAGGAGGCTGCGGTCGGCGCGCACGGTGAGCGGACGGTCGGTCGCGATCACCTCATTGCCCTGCGCGATATCGCCCATGCCGCTCAGGGGCATGAGCAGCACCCGGTTGCCGCGGAAGCCCACCACCTCCGCGAGGATGGGGGGCCGGTTGCGACCGGTGTGGATGTGGCAGATCTCGCCCACACGGCTGGCCGGGCCGACGGACTCGACGATCACACCCACCACCTGGGCCACGCGGCCATTGAGCCGCACGGCATCGGTCTGTCTCACTGCCTCGGCCAGCTTCGGCAGCCGCGAACCGCTGTCTTGGTACCGACCCAGGTCGAGCACCATCAGTCTCGGCCACTGGCGCGGGCTTCGCCCCTCTGTAGCGCGGGTATCTCGCCACCGGTGGATGCCCGCCGCCCACCCTCGCTCGTCGCGAGAGCTTCGCTCTCGCCCGCCCGGGAAGCTGGCCTCTCCTCTGAGTCTGCCGCCGAGTCAGGCATTAGGTCCGCCAGCACCCGGCTGATCTCATCAAGCTGTGTGCTGATGCGTGCGTCGAGCGTGCCGTTCGGCGACTCGATCACACAGCCCCCGGGATCAACCCGCCGGTCCTCGACCACCTCGAGCTTCCGGACGCCGTCCACAGCGCCCACGAGGTCATCGCGCGCCTCCTTGACCCTCTCCACATCCCGCGGGTTGACGCTCACGCGCAGCACCTCCCGGTCTCGCAGTCGTTTCATGCCGGAGCGGATGAGGTCAAGCACGGTCTCCGGCCGGAGCTCGAGTTCCCGTTGGACGACCTTCTCGGCGATGCTGACCGCGAGCCGCACCAGCTCGGGCTCGATGCGAGCGAAGAACTCGCTGCGTTCGACCTGCAGGGCCGCAGAGAGGGATTCGAGCCTGGCGAGCTTGCTCCGATAGGCCTCCTCAGCCATTTGGATCCCCTGGGCCAGGCCGCGCCGGCGTCCCTCCTCTTCGGGCATCTCCGCTCCAATCAAGGGCGGAGCGCCAAGGCCCTCGGGTGCGCGCAGAGTCGCCGCCTGGAGACTGGCAGGCAACGGCGCTTCCCCGGGCTGCCAGTCCTGTGGCGGCCGTTGGAGCTCGTTGGCCTTGATGATGCGAGCCATCCCCATCCCCTTCGCACGCAGAAGGTACGAGCCTGAGGCTTGCGCCAGGCTCCAGAGCTGCCCTCAATCACCAGCTCAGAGAGCGCGCCCGGCAGTTCCGAGTCTCGCCCTTACTCTCTTGACCGAGACCCGGTAGCGTCACACTCCCGAGCCGGCCTGTGTTGGACTCGGCTCGCCGCCCGCCGCGTGGTCAGAGGCGACCCATCCCCGCAGCACTGCGGCCGCCCGGTCTGCATCGAAGCCGGCCTCAGGTTTGAGGAATTCGGCGTGCGGCGTCGGCTCGGGAGCTGCGGCCCCGATGGCGGCCGGGGCGCGAGAAGGGAGGGCGGGCGCGCCGCGCCGCCGCAGCATCCCGGCCACAAACCACAAGAAGAGCGCGGCGAGCACGATGGCCACGAAGTCGCGGCCGACCTTGCCATAGAACTGGCGTGCTGCGAGCGCCCTGCTGCCTTTCTCTCCGCCCGTCGGCGCTTCGAAGGCAACCCGCGAGACGACCACCTCGTCTCCCCGCTGCCGGTCCAGCCCGGCCGCAGCCGCCACCGCGTTCTTGATCTCCTGGGTGTCACCGATCTTCGCCTCCTCGTCCACGAAGACCGCAATGGATAGACGCTTGAGCTGGCCAGGTGGCTGGAGTGTGCGCTCTACCTGCCGGGAGACCCGGTACTCGGCGGTCAGGTCGGTGTGCTCGTACTGGTCGGCGCGAGGGGTCGTTCTCGCAATCGTTGGCGGGGCTGCGCTGTTGGAGCTGATGCCGGGGATGCCGATGGCGCCGGGCTCGGCTAACCCCCGGTAGCTCTCCTTCGTCTCGCGGCGGGATTGCAGCACCCCGCTGCCGTCGGCTGTCGGCTCGAAGGTCTCCCGCTCAGTCTCTACCCGGTCCAACCTGAGGGCGGCGCTCGCCCTCACTATCGCTCGTCCCGGCCCAATCACTCCATCGAGCATGGACTGCACGGCTTGCTCGACCTGGCGCTCGAACTCCCTGCGCATCTGGAGCTGGGTGGAGGCGGCGGCCAGGCCGACGCCCTCAGGTCCCGCCTCGTCGGCATTGGAGAGCAGCCGCCCCCGAGCATCCAGTACCGTCACCGCCTCCGGTGCAAGCCCGCCCACGGCACCGGCCACCAGATGGACCACGCTCCTCACCTGGGCCGAGGTGAGTTGTCCTCCTCCCCGCAGCTTCACCACCACAGAGGCGGTGGGCTTCTCCTCTTCACTTGCGTAGAGCCGGTCGCGCGGCAGTGAGATATGCACGCGAGCTTCCTCGACGGGGTCCAGGTGGGAGATGGTGCGGGCGAGCTCTCCCTGGAGCGCGCGCTGGTAGTTGAGCTGCTCTCCGAACTCGGATAGCCCGATCCGGGTGCGGTCGAACAACTCGAACCCGGCCTGGCCTCCGGCCGGGAGCGATTCGCTGGCGAGATCGAGGCGCAGCTCGTCTACCCGAGCGGCCGGCGCCTCAATGGTGCCACTCCCGGTGACCCGGTAGGCCACCTTCATCTCGCGCAGCCGTTTGACCACTTCAGCCGCGTCCTCCTGTTGAAGGTTGGCGTAGAGAACAGCGAAGTGCGGCCGCCGTGCGAGCGCGGCAGTGAGTGCCAGAAGCCCGATGCAGATCAGCGCGAAGGCGCCCAGCCCAAGACGTTGAGCCGGCGTGCTGTCACGCCAGATGCGACCCACGTCCGATGGGAACGGCCTTCCCTCGCTCACCCCGACCCCCAGGGCACAGGCCAGCCTGTTTCAGGTTCACCTCAGGCCTGTGTCCGCAGCAGCTCCTGGATCCCCTCGACCAGGTGATTGCGCACTTCGATCACCAGGTCCAAAGCCAGACTCGCCTCCTGCATCGCGATGACTGCCTCGTGGAGATGGGCGAGGTCGCCGGTGGCGACTCGTTCTGCCCCCCGATCGGCCGCGGCTTGGAGTTCTCCCAGGTGCGAGACCGTTTCTCGCAACATCCGGCCGAAGCTGGTCTCCGCCACTTCCGCCTGAGGGGCCCCGTCGCTGGCCCTCGCAGGTTCGAGGAGCGCCGAGATACTGGCGGCGCTGGGGTTCACGATGTGGCGGTCCTGAAAGGATGCGACAGGTTCAATGCGCATGTCTCAGGCTCTGTCCTTTCCCCTGTCCGGTCAGGGCTCAGGCTCGTCCCAACTCGAGAGCGCGCTGAGCCATACTCTTGGCGGCGTTGAACGCCGCGGCGTTGGCCTCGTAGCTGCGCGCTGCGGAGACGAGGTCCACCATCTCCTCCACGATGTTGACATTCGGATAGGCCACGAACCCCTGTGAGTCGGCCTCCGGATGCCCCGGCTGGTAGACTCGCCTGGGCTCGCGAGGATCAGTGACAATCCCGATCATCTCCACCCCACCGGGCCCTTCTGGCTGGGAGGCGAAGATCGCCTGAAGCCGTCGGTACGGGCCACCATTCGGCGTCCTGGTGGTCTCCACGTTGGCGATGTTGCTGGCGATGATGTCCAGCCGCGCGCGCTGGGCCGAGAGCCCGGACGCGCTGATGTCAAAGCAATCCATCACTTACCTCCTAGCGCTTGCCCTGGTGGATGGCTGCGCGCAGCATGCGGAGGCGCGCGCTGAGCATCTCGCTCGCCGCTTGGTACTGGAGCGCGTTGCGTGCGAGCGCGGCCATCTCCCGGTCTATGTCCACGTTGTTGCCATCGGCGCGCGGCAACACTGACAGGTCTCGCCTGACGCTCACCTGGGTCGCCGCGACGGTCGAGGTGGCAGCAGAAGGCGCTCGCCGGGTCTGGTCGAGCGCGCTGGCGAGCGCCTCTTCAAATGCGACGTGCTTGCGGATGAAGCCAGGCGTGTCTACGTTCGCGATATTGTCGGCGAGAGCAACATGGCGAGTGGCCGTGCCCCGTAGCGCAGCCGTCAGGGCCTGGCTGGTCGGGTCTGACAGCAAAGCCAATCTCACGGGAGCAGCCCCCCTTACCTGGCGGCGGTGACGCCGCCGGATACCTGCTGCCCGGAAGGCCGTTGGGTTCCTGGCACCCAAACCGCTGGAGCGCTCTCCTGCATCACATGCGCTGGCCTACTGTGCAGCCATGTAGAGAGACGCGGTAGGTCCCTATCCAGCTTGGTTGCCGATGAGCCCGCGGATCGCCAGCAAGCTCAGCCCGTGCTTGTCTACCAGTTCTGCAATCTGCCGGATGCGGTCAACCTGCTCTGCTGAGTAGAGGCGCCGTCCCGACTCATCCCGCGCGGGCGTGATCAGCCCGTAGCGTGACTCCCAGAAGCGGAGGCGATGGGCCCCCACGTTCGTGAGCTTGACCACGGTCCGCATCGGGTAGAGCGGGAGGTGAGGAGGACACACCAACTGCCCTCCTCCGCCTGGGCGGGGCGTGTCCACCACACTCCCCCTTTCTTGCCCGTTTTCGCCTCTGGCAACCCGTGCCTTCCTGGTCGGGGCTCAACCACAGGCGGACGGAGGACTCCGGGACCTCGGGCTCGGGATGCCGTCCGCGCGGAGTTGAGCACTGTCGAGCCATATTCCATAAAGTCGAGCAGATTTGAGATCAGGCCGGCACCCCAGTCTGAAGTGGAGAACCACGCACCAGAGCCCCGTCCGTGTGCCCAGCGATGCACATCGGCGTGCCGGAGAGACGAAGAGCGAAGTCCGGAAACAGGGGAAACGCCTGTGGGACTGCGCACAGGCCCTGAGGGCCGGTCTCTACCGTGATCAGCTTCGCAGACAGAAGTCAGGTCCCGAACGCGTCGCGCAGCACCGAGACCTGCTCTCGGGCAGTGCGAGGAGACAAGCTGCTGCCGTAGGGGTTTCCTGGTACGCTCTGCAAAGGGGGGCATAGCGCTGATGCCTGATGGTGGCGGCGTCGCGCTAGCGGCCGCGGCCTGGCTGGTGGCTGGCGCGCTGGCCGTAGCATTGGGAGGGGCTGCCTTCGGCTTCCTGGCCCACTGGCGAGCCAGAGCTGCCCTCGCGCGGCGGCGCGCTCTGGAGGCCGCCGTGGAGGAGTTCTGCTCGGCCTTGCGGGATAGGCTGGTGTTCGAGCGGGAGCGCCTGGCCCAGAGGGGCGGTCGTGCGGACGCAAGCGGGCAACCGTTGGCCCGACAAGGTGCAGCGTCTCAGCGAGGCGGTGCGCGATCAGGTCAGCGCGCGTGACAGCTCACAGCGGCCAGACAGGGGGCTCGAGGTCCGCCCCAAGCTGTTCTGCGCCCATGCCCTGGAGAAGCAGGCGCGCCGGATCCGGCTCGTGCTCCAGCGCGGGGCAGCAAAGCCCCATGGCGTAGTAGAGCTTCGGGTCGTCCGGCCTCAGGGCCAGGGCGCGTCGGAGCGCATGGCGGGCCTCCGTGAGGCGGCCGGCTCGTCTTAGTGCCAGGGCGACGTAGTAGTGGATATCGCAGTGGCGCGGGCTGAGCTCGGCAGCGCGCTGGAGAGCTCGTAGTGCGCTGTGAGGTGAGCCGGTGTTGAACAGCAGCCGGCCGAGTTGCCGGTGGAGGCAGGGCACATGGGGGGCCTGGGCGATGGCGCGCCGGCACACTTCCAGCGCCGCCTGGGGCGCGCCCAGCAGATCGTAGATGGCGGCCAGCCGAAACCAGGCGCGGGGGTTGCTGGGCTCAATCCGGCGAAGCGCCCGGTAGCACAGTGCCGCCTCCCCCAAGGCTCCGGCACGCACCGCCGCGGCGGCCCGGTGACGCCACAGGCTGGCCTTGCCGCGGTCCAGCGCGGTGGCCTTCCGGTAGAACAGAAGCGCCCATCTCGGTCGGCCCCGGCGCACCAGATAGCGGCCCCACAGGTCGAACCACGTAGCCCGCGTCGCCCGTCCGAAGAGGCTGGACAAAGCGGTAGATAGCTTGCCTGTGCAGCACTTGTGCGACCCCGTCACCCCAGTTCTCAGCCCCATCACGCCCACTCCGCCTGATGAAGAACTCGCCCGAAAGTTGCACATAAGGAAGCGCGCTCAGCCTTCTCGCTAGCTTCGCGACGCCGTTCTTATGATGCGGGGGAGTGGGACATGGAGGCGTTCAGCAGGGATGACCTCCTCGGGCCGTATGCCGACTCCCCCCAGCGCGTCAGCGATCCCTGTGCATAGCTCTGTGAGGGACCTGTGCACCACCTGGTACCAGGCATGAAGCAAGCCAGCGCGCTCGGAGAGCGCCTGGCTCTCATCAATGAGATCGCGCATGCGCGCCTGGATGGAGGACTGATCTCTCATGGCGAGGGCGAGTTCATTGATCAGAGCCGTGGTCGCGACCACGAACGAGTCCAGTGTGCCGTGACGTGCGCTCCGCTCGGCCTCGAGGGTGACCCGCAACTGCTCGGCGACCTGCTGCGCCTCGCCGAGCTGCTGGGTGAGATCCTCGTTCTCTCGCTCCAGGGAGGTCAAACGAGCGCAGGTCTGCGAGGCCCGCATCTGGGCGCTCTCCGCCCGCGCGCCGACTTGCGCGAGTTGGCTCGCCCGCACCTGCAGCAGCCGGGCGCACAAGCGCAGTTCGGCCTCGCCCCGTCGCAGCTCCTCCCGGAAGCCGCGGGAGCGGTCTGCCCCCACCGCCAGCTCCTTCTCCGCGGCCGACTTCAGCCGCCGCCGGAGTTCCAGCAGCACGCGCAGGTTGATCGCCTGGCGCGCCTGTGAGGCCGCTGCGGCCGCTGCTGTCTGGTCCGCCACTGAGATGTAGGCCGCGCCAGGGCCCCCTCGTTCCTTCTCCATGTCCCTCCTCCTGAACGCGTGAAGGCCTACGGCCTCGGGTGACCGAGAGAGAAGCGTGCTTCTCGCCGGTCCCAAGAGCGTAGGCCATCTCGAGCCGATGAACGCGTCGCGATCTCACCATCACGTTAGCGGAAGATATGACCACGGGCAACCCTGGAGGTCAGCCCTGCGCGGGCGGGGCGACAACAGAGAGGCAGGGCATGTGACGCGGCGTGAACAAAGAGGAGTGCCAGCCCGGGAACAGAGGCGACCGGCCCGCCCTTCGGCCGGCCCCTGTTCGTGAGAGGATGGCAGCGGCCGCTGGTGTAGAACCCGCGTTGATTGGGCGGCTTCCGCGACAGTCCCCGGCTAGAGTCTGGGCCGAAGATAGGGGAAGGTAAGGTATACTGTAGCTGGCCGTATGGTCTGCGTCGTGCACAATCCTGAGATACCCCGCATGCGAGTAGCTGAGCGAGTAAGGACTCTGGTGGCGCTGCCTGGCATTCCAGTCGGCGCCGCTGGTGCTGTGAGGGAGGTTGGGCGCCTCTTCATCACGGTGGAGTTCGGGGACGGTCGGCTGGGGTACTACGCCGCACGGCAGCTAGCCCCGGCCTCGTCTCCCTCGGGCGCGCCGGCCTCTTCGGATGATGCCACGGTCCTTGGCTTCACCGAGATTGCTCTGCCCAAGGGGAGCCATCTCTGCCTTCTGCCGTATACGCTGGAGGAATCCATCACGGTGGTCGCGCACTTCGCACTGGCCGCACTGAGGGCCGGTGAGACTTGCCGGTGCATCGTTGACCCTGGGCTGATGGAGGGAATGCGATCAGCCATCGTGGCCCTGAGCAGCATGGAGCAACTGCCCCCCGGGGCCTTGGCCTTCAGCGACGTTAACGAAGTGTACCTGGCAGGCGGCCCTTTCACAGCCAAGGGACAGCTCGACAGACTCCACAGCATCTTGGACTCGTGCGAAGGCCAGGAAGTGCGCTTATACGGAGGAGTCAGCACGGCCCTCCAGCAGATACCAGCCGCCGAGTGGTGGAAGTACGAGCGGGAGGCCACCAAGCTGCTCAGGAGCCATGGGATCACTGCCATGTGCGGGTACACCGTCGGCAACCCGAGCGGCGAGCAGTGGAAGTACGCTCGCGCCACCCACCCCTATGTGGTGATGAACAGGGAGCTCAGCCTGGGCGGTCAGCGCCAGCCCTGAGCGCGGGTACTCGCCTCCGCTTCTCCGCTACTCCCCTATCGCTTTGACCACGACTCGTTTGCGCCTCCGTCCATCGAACTCCGCGTAGTAGATCTGCTGCCACGGCCCCAGGTCGAGCCGGCCGCCGGTGATGGGGACGATCACCTGATGATGGAGCAGCAGGCTCTTCAGATGCGCGTCGCCATTCCTCTCGCCGGTGCGGTGGTGGTGGTAGTCCGGGCCCTCCGGGGCCAGCCGATCCGCCCACTCATCAATGTCCCGGATGATGCCTGGCTCGGCGTCATTCACGTAGAGGCCGGCCGTAATGTGCATCGCCGAGACGAGCACCATCCCCTCCTGAATGCCGCTGTCTTCTACGACCCGCGCCACGTCATCAGTGATGTTGACGTAGTCCCGGCGGCGCTCCGTGTTGAACCACAGGTAGTGTGTCGCGGACCTCATCTTCTCTACCTCATGGCTGAGTTTGCCTCGGACGAGGGCACGCGGTAACGCCTGGGGCGCCGCGGGCAGCTATGTCCCTGAGTCACATCCACCGTCTGCGGCGGAAGTAGGCCAGCATGCCGAGGCCAAGCAAGGCCATCAGCAACCAGAGCAGAGGATAGCCCCACCGCCACGTGAGTTCAGGCATGTAGCGGAAGTTCATCCCGTACACGCCGGCGAGGAAGGTCAGCGGGATGAAGATGGTGGCGATGATGGTGAGGACCTTCATGATCTCGTTCAGCCGGTTGCTCATGCTCGACAGGTAGGTGTCGAGCATACCTGCAACCACGTCGCGGTACGACTCGATGGTGTCAATCACCTGAATCGTGTGATCGTACGCATCTCGCAGGTACACCACCGTGCTCTCCCGGATCAGCGGCGACTCCCTCCGCTCCAGCCCGCTGATGACCTCCCGTAGCGGCCAGACGGACTTGCGCAGGAAGATCATCTCCCGTTTGAGTCGGTGGATGGCCTGGAGAGAGCGAGAGCTGGGATTCTGAACCAGGTCCTCCTCTACGTCCTCGATCTGCGTGCCGAGCTTCTCCAGGATCACGAAGTAGTGATCCACCACTGCATCCACCAGCGAGTAGGCCAGGTAGTCCGGGCCTTCCCTGCGAATGCGCGACTCTGCACTGCGCAGCCTCGCGCGGACCGGCTCCAGCACGTCCTTCCCATCTTCCTGGAACGAGATCACGAAGTTCGGCCCGACCACGAGGCTCATCTGCTCTGTGACCACCTCGCCCTTCTCCCCCTCGTACAGCATCTTCAGGACGATGAAGAGGTAGCCCTTGTAGTCCTCCAGCTTGGGCCGCTGCTCGGTGTTGCCGATGTCCTCCAGCACCAAAGGGTGGATGCCATAGCAGGTCCCTAGCTCCTCCAGCAGCCCGGTGTCATGGACTCCCGCTACGTTGAGCCAGGTGACTGTCGGCTTGTCCTTGAACTCAACACAGGCTCCGGCCGTGGTGAGCTCCTGTTCCTCACAGTGTTCCCGGTCGTAGTCGAACACCGTGATTCTGGCGGCCTCGATCCTCCTCTCGCCGATATGGACCACGGTCCCAGGGGCGAGGCCGGCCATTTGTGAGCTTCTCGTCCTGAGTCTTCTCATCGCTGGTCATCCGAAACCGACTGGGATCGTGCGCCCTGTTACTACGCCATCTGGGAGAGCTCCTTTTCCACAACGTCCGGCAAGCCGTGGTCCTCTACTGAGTTTCATCCAAAGAAGCAAGGACGAGACTCAGGCAGACGAGGCGTCTGCGCTGCACCACGCCTTGGGCACTTTGCTCCTGTCTGCCAAGCTCGCTAGCCTCAGGGAGAGCACCAGGATCAACCCGAGTCCTTCGCGGGTGCCGGCTATGAGGGACGGACTGTGCGGGACGAAGACACTCCCTCGGCGGAGAGAGAGGGATTCGAACCCCCGAACCGTTTCCGGTTACACGATTTCGAGTCGTGCGCCTTCGACCAACTCGGCCATCTCTCCGCCTTCGAGTATATCGGCCTAGCCTTTCTGCTGTCAATTCGATCGGCAGGGCAGACAGGATGGCATCTGGAGGCGGCGCAGCGCAGGGTCAGCGAGGCGATCTCAGGCGGGCATCCGAGACGAAGTGGTGGGAAGATCTCCCCCAGGCCGCGGGTGACGTAGAGCCACTGACCGTTGATGCGGTGGAGGCCAGAGGCATACCGGCGGCCCAGCTTGGAGGGCACGTAGAGGGGCCCAACGTAGGGCAGGACGATCTGGCCGCCATGGGTGTGCCCTGAGAGCACCAAGGCCGCTCTGCCTGCCAGCGGCCTGCGCACGATGATGGGCGCGTGGCTCAGCAGGATCACGGTCTGCTCGTCAGGCACCCTGGCGAGCGCGGCGGCGAGGTCATCCTTGCGCGTATAGGCGGCATCGTTGACGCCCGCGAGGTAGAGATGGGCGGGGCCGCGGGAAAGCCGCAGGTGCTCGTTCGTAAGCACCTGCACACCGTGCTCCTCAAGGACAGCACGCACGCTCGCCTCTCCCAGCCAGATATCATGGTTGCCGAGTACGGCGACGATACCGTCCCGAGCTCGCACCTGTGACAAGACGCGGGCCGCTCCTGCCAGCACCTCTCCAGGCGAGTCTGCTAGATCCCCGCCAAACACCGCCAAGTCAGCATGCAGGGCCGCACCTGCAGCGAGTCTGCGCTCGACCTCAGCCACCGATGCCAGCGGGCCAGCATGGAGATCAGAGACCAACATGATCTGGTAGCCGTCGAAGGCCTGCGGGAGGCCGGCGACCGGGATCTCGAGCTGGGTGATCTCCACATCGCCGAGTTTCGGCCGGAGCAGCAGCACCAGGCCGAACCCCGTGAGGTAGGAGAAGACGGCAACTGCCCCGCTGCCCTTCAGCGCGTTCAGCCATGAAAGATGACCGGTATTGAGCAGCCAGAGCCAGACAGCCCAGAAGAGCCAAGGAAGCACGAACTGGAGGAGATAGCCGGTGTTCCACAGCCGTCGGAGACCCGGGCGGTCGAGTTGGAGGTGCCGTGGGAGGCTCAGGAGGGCGAGCAGAGAACGCAGGACCGGCACGGCCACGGCGATGCAGGCGGCAGCCTGCCAGAGGGCTGTGCGCCACGAGCGGCCGGCGAACAGCGCGATCCCTCCAGCATAGCCGGCCTCAAGCCACACCAGGAACAGCAGGTGGGCCGCCGCCGAGCGCCAACCGCGTCTGGCGGGCCGGCCTGCTGTCACCGCCAGGCCCGCCGATCATCGAGCCGGGTGAGCCCCGCGCCGAGCGCGGCCTCGATCGCCTGTCGGAACTCGGCCGAGGCGATCGGTCGGGAGATGGCCGCGACCTCATGGGCGCGGTACTGCGGACGGTACTGGGCCATCACGTTGACATAGGTGTGTCGAGACAGTGAAGCGAGGTAGGCCATCACCCTATCGGTCCCGGCCATCTGGTTCGGCAGCACCAAGTGGCGTACCAACAGGCCCCGCAACGCGATCCCCTGGTGGTTCACTTGCAGGTCGCCGACCTGGCGATGCATCTCGGCCAGGGCCTCCCGGTTGCGGTCCCAGTAGTCGGGCACGCGTGAGAGCTGCTTGCCGGGCTCGTTGTCCCCGTACTTCGCATCCGGCATGTAGATGTCAATGATGCCCTCGAGCAGTCGGAGCACCTCGACGGACTCATAGCCTCCGCAGTTATAGACCACGGGCACGCGCAGGCCTTGCTCACCGGCGAGCTGGAGCGCTTCGACGAGCATGGGCGCCTGATGCGTTGGCGTGACCCAGTTGATGTTGTGGCAGCCGCGCGCTTGCAGGTCGAGCATCATCCGGGCCAGGCCCTGAAGCGATAGCACGCTGCCGTGACCAAGATGAGAGATATCATAGTTCTGGCAGAAGATGCACTTGAGGTTGCAGTGGGTGAGGAAAATGGTGCCCGAGCCGAAGCGGCCCACCAGCGGTGCCTCTTCGCCGAAGTGCGGCCCATAGCTGGAGACGACCAGCTCTGCGGCGACTCCGCACACCCCGGTCTGGCCGGAGAGCCGGTCAACTCCGCACTTGCGAGGGCAGAGCAAGCAGGCGCGCAGCAACTCCCGCAGCGCCGCGACCCGCTCGCGCAGCGCGCCCGCATCGAGCTTGAGGTAGGCAGGGGCGAAGTCGCGTTCAGTCATCTGTTGCGCGTCAGCGGCCGTACACAGGGCGTTAGCGAGGCCCGGTGGCAGTCTACTCCGGCCACTGCAGGTTCCACTGCTGCAGCCCGGTAAGCAGGCCCTGGTCGGTGAGGTCGAGCCTGATGGGAGTAATGGAGATCTTGCCGCCCGCGATCGCGTGAACGTCACTTCCCGGTTGGAGCCGGGAGTCTATTCGGTCGCCGCTGAACCAGAAGTAGGCGCCGCCGCGGGGATCGGTGCGCCGCTCGATCCGATTCTTGTACCTCAGCCGCCCCTGGCAGGTGATCTCGACACCTGCGATCTCCTGGCGCGCCACGGCGGGCACGTTCACGTTGAGGAACGTGCCTTGGGGCAGGCCGCGCTTGGCAACGGCCCCGCTGAGGTAGCGCGCGAAGTCCGCCGCGGCGGAGAAGTCGGTCGCCCCATAGGAGGCGACGCTGACGGCGATGCTGGGCAGCCCGCAGATTGCGCCTTCCATCGCCGCGGCGACCGTGCCCGAGTAGGTGAGATCCCACCCCAGGTTGGGTCCCGGGTTGATGCCGGCCACCACCAGGTCCGGGGGGCCCCCAGTATGCTCGCTCACCCCAAGGGCCACGCAGTCTGAGGGTGTGCCATTGCTCGCGAACCCTTCGCCCCCCCCGGCCAGCCTCACCCGGGCCAGGCGGAGCGGCTTGTGCAAGGTCACAGAGTGCCCGCAGGCGCTGCGGGGTCGGTCGGGCGCAATCGCGACCACCTCTCCCAGATCGGCCAGCGCGGCGCGCAGGGCCGCGAGGCCGGGTGCGTGGATGCCATCATCATTCGTCACCAGGATCTTCATGTGCCCGCAATGAGGAGCTGCTCGGCGGCGCGTCCGCCGGGCCCCAGGCATCCTTGCAGCCTATGTCGAGAGCCCTCGCGGCTGCGAGGCCTGTAGGGCTGGCCTAGTGTAGTGTCTCACAAATAACTTTACAATAAGGCATGTTGGTGCTATAGTGCGTAGCATGTGGGCACCGACACAGCCTCTGGAAGTGAGTGAAGAGCAGTTGCGGACACTGTGCGCATGGG
>Ga0315307_1000055_pt1 | contig 46454 bp, 39 predicted proteins | sample TDP2_MG_FD_203079 | JGI IMG/M metagenome (GOLD analysis project Ga0315307, IMG submission 203079) | Freshwater sediment microbial communities from Lake Towuti, South Sulawesi, Indonesia - TDP2 | ecosystem: Environmental > Aquatic > Freshwater > Lake > Sediment | place: Indonesia: South Sulawesi...
CTTCAGCTCGCCCCGCCCCCAAAGCGCGGCCAGAGCTTCCACCACCTGGGGGTCAAACTGGGTGCTGGCGCACCGGCGCAACTCGGCGATGGCCTGCTCCGGGGTACGCTGTCGGTGGTAGGCGCGGTGCGCGGTCATCGCCTCGAAGGCGTCGGCCACCCCCAGAATCCTCGCCTCCAGGGGGATGGTCGCCCCTCGCTCTCCCTCCGGGTAGCCGGAGCCGTCCAGCCGCTCGTGGTGGGCCTGGACGATGCGGGCGACCTCCCCGGCCGTATGGGGGAGGAACTCCATCTTCTCGGCCAGCCGGCTGCCCTCGACAGGGTGCTGGCGGATCACCTCCCACTCGCTGCTGCTGGGCTTGCCGGGCTTGCGGATGATGGGCTCCCAGTCCTGGCGGCATTTGCCGATGTCGTGCAGCCGCCCGGCCCACTCCAGCAGTTCCAGACGCGATTCGGACAGGCCCAGCTCGGCCCCGAGGAGGAGGGCATAGCGGGTCACCAACTCGGAGTGGTTTCGGGTGTAGGGGTCATAGGCCTCCAGGGCGTTGAGCAGCGCGTGCACCGTCTGGCGGTGCACCTCCAGCATGTCCATCGCGCCCTGGAACGCATACCGGGCGCCCACCAGCGGCACCAGGAACAAGGCCACCGCCACGACCCCCAGACCGGGAGCCTGGTAGACCATGGCCATCAGCAGGCCGAAAGGCACCAACGCCAGCTCACGGGGCGCCACCCAGCGGAAACTGAGCATCCACGTTCCCAGCACCGACCTACGCTCCCAGAGGCCTACCGCGGTGGCGATTAGCAGGCTAGACACCCCGAAGTAGGCCACTGCACTCGCCAGCAAGGCCGGTCCCATGGCGGCGAAGGACACCGCCTTCCCCTCGCCTACATAGATACCCCCCAGCGCCTCGTAGACCCGGCCGGCCGTGGCAAAAGCTAGCACTAGCATCCCGTGGTTGAACACCACCCGCAGCGGCGGACTCCGTCGCAGGAGGACGGCGTCGGAGAGCACTCCGATCCAGGCTGCCACTGCCGGCCCGAAGATGAGGAGACAGGCGTAGTCAACCGCGAACCCGACGGTGGTGGTCGCGCCGGCGCGGCCAGGAAGCCGCACCGGGTGCATGCCGACCAGTATGGCGAGGACCAGGAAGAACCCCGCGTTCCAAAGCAGGGAGGGGGAGGCGCCTTGGCGCCACCGCGCCAAGGTGAGACCGGCCAGCACCGCGTAGCCACCAAGACTGACCAGGGCTGTGTAAGTAGGGAATGCTCGGGAGGCCTGACGCATGACTACGCCCGTTGCTGCGACTCAGTACTGAGATGATTCCACAAAAGCAAGGCGAGCCGGGGCCGTGCACTTCGCCAACCGTCACCAGCTACAGCAGCTTACGGCCAGTTCAGCCTAGCGCCCCCCGCCAGGATCAGCGCGAGCAGCGCCAGCAGAACCGAAGTCCACTTGCCCACAGGAACACCTCCAGGAGCTCGAAGCTCCGTCCGCGTTCCGCTACTGAGCAGACAGGCACCGCTCCGCTCGGCGCTGGTCTACTTCTAGTGGGCCCCGGCTCGCGTCCGCTTCAGTTGTGAAAGATGCGTCGCCCTATAGGTGGCCCTCAAGAGCAGAGGGCCGGCAAGCGCCGGTTGAGGGCATCCAGTGTCGCCAGGGCGGCCGCCTTCCAGGGGTCATCGCGCACCAGCGCTGATCCCAGTAACTCCTCCTGCTGCCGCGACCCCAGGACGCGCACCGTCACCATGACGTAAGGATGCCCGTTGTTCTCCGACTTGATCAGGTCCACGAGCTGGAGCCCGGGAACCCCATCGCCCAGGCTGTTGGACCGGATGAACTCCTCGATCGCCGCCAGGCTGGCGCGCGCGACCAGTTGTTCTTGATCCAGCACGCCGCCGACCGGCATGGAGACTGCGCCCGCGTAGCTGTCCTCGCCCCGCCCCAGCGTCACCCGCGCCCGCGCGGTGGTGCGGTCGAGCGAGTAGTCAATACTGAGGAACTTGAGCCGAATCTCGGCGGTCGGCTCAACACTTCCTCGCACCTGGGCAATGCTGATCTTCCGATGGTCAATCCGGATCCCGGCCTCGGAGATCAGCGCGGACTCGATATCGCGCCCCAACTGCTTCGGGTGGCGGGTCTGATCGGCAACCACATGGACCTCGCTGATCTCACCGCGGTCATCGGTGACCACCCGCGCCGACACGACTCCCCGCAGGCGGGATATGATGGCCTCGGCATCTCCGATACCGGCCCGATTCCTCACGTCGGCCATTCCCCCAGCTCCCTCCAGCCGCGCGATCCGGACCAGCGGGACGCGGCACCAGTTGCGGCCCGCAGGGGGCAACGGGCATCACCGCAGCCAGAGTGCGAACGGGGGCCCAAGCTCCTGGCCCCGCTTCCCAGGGGATGATACCAAGCGGAGACAGGGGTGTCAAGGATGGAGGAGGTCGGAAAGGCGCTAGGTCTTAGGCCCTTCACAGCCACCCGGAGAGCAGCCGCCGGGACCGCCGCTTGCCCATCATTGGCTTCCCTGGGTCCCACGGGGCCGCTGCGCCTGGCGCACCTTGGCGCGCTCCCGCTGCGCCCACTTGCCCTTCAGCAGCCCGCAGCGCTGGCGCAGGTCAATCATCCGCTCCATGGCCTCGACCCCGATGTCTATCAGCTCAGCCCGGGACATGACGTCGGTTTCGTAGTTCAGCACCTGCCGCAGGTCCGGGTGGCGCATCAGGGCCCGGTGCTCGGCCAGGCTGCGGGCGAACAGGCGGTAGCCAGTCTGGTCGGGATACTCGAAGGCCAAGCTGCCCGGATCAACGAAGGGGAGCAGGGGGGAGATCATCCCGTCGAGCTTCCCAGGATAGCGCTCATTGGCCCGCTCCAAGAGCCTTTCCGCGTACCCGACCGTCTCCAGCACTGAAGCGCGCGTTTGGCCGGGGATGCCAATCAGGAAGAACAGAAAAGCTTTGCCCCCCATGTGGAGCACCAAGTCCAGGTCCTGTTCGAGCCGCTCATTCGTGTAGCAGCGGCCGTAGCGAGCGCGCAGGTTCTCGTCATGGCTTTCCGGGGAGAGATGAACCTCGAGAGGCGGCCGGATGCTGGCCAGCTTCTCCAGGTGCTCTCTGCCGGCCGGCCCGAAGAGCTCGAAGCTCAGGGGACGCTTCGGCCTTCTCCGGCGCAGGGCCTCAATGAAGCGATCTGGCTGGTGTTGGCGGATATCGCCGGGGATGCCCACTGCGAAGGGAGTCATCTCCTGGGTGGCGGCAATCTCCTGGGCCAGGATCTCCGGATCTCTGACCCCCAGCCGAGTCCGGCCCAGAGCCCAGTTGGAGCCCCCGCAGGTGAGGCAGTTCATGAGACAGCCGCGGCAGAAGAGGGTCAAGTTGAAGGCGTAGGCGGGCCATTGGAAACCAGTGAGCAGGCCGCCTCGCAGGTCGCGGTAGCGGAGCATGTGCCTGAGCAAGCGACGGTAGTCAATCCTGATGTCCAGCAGGTCCGGCTGGTAGGTGAGGGGATTCACCACTACCTCGCCGTCGCATTTCCAGGTCAGGTTGGCGACACCCCTCGGCCTCCTCTTGGCCTCCAGGGCCCGGAGCAGATCGAGGACGGGCTGCTCGGTGGAATCCCCCCGCAGGACGTAGTCCACAGCAGAGGACTGGATAAGCTCCCGATGGTAGTAAGAGGCGCTCAGCCCACCAAAGACTACCGGGATCTCCGGGTGCTCCTGCTTGCAGATTCGCGCCACCTCCAGCCCCCCGTCGGCGTGCACCAGCCAGTGGAGGTCAATCCCGAAGGCCAGCGGCCTGAGCCGACGGATCAGCCGCCGGGGATCGAACCGCTGGCTCCTGGCCACCTTCACCGCCAGGTTGATGATCCGCACCTCGAACCCGTACCGCGCCAGGTACTCCATCAGGGCCAGAAAGCCGAGGGGGTAATACTCGAAGAGCGGGGAGGTGGCGACTGTCGCCGAGGCCATAGCGTGCCGTGTCCTCAGTTGCCGAGAGTCCAGCAAGCTCGGGGGATGAAGCAGTATCAGATGCGGACGCATGGAGGCCGCCTGTCCCAAGTCGGCATGCCCGCGCTGCGGCTCCGGTAGAGTACCACAAGCGCGGCGCTGGCGCTATTGACACGGTACGGGATGACTGCCGACTAGGCGGCGCGGGTCGCCTCGAGGACGAGGCTCCCACAGGCTGCTGCGCCACCCACGCGCTCCGGTCTGCGGGAGCGGCTAGGCCCTTCGGGCCGCGGTGGTCCCTAGGCGAAGCCGGGATGTGGCTAGGTCGCCAGAGGCGACCGCCATGGCGGCGGCTAGGGCTTTGCCCGCCGCGGCGGCCCTCGGGCCTAGCCGCCGCAGGCCTAGCCAGCGGCCCGCCGGGAGGCGTGCCTAGCCACCGTCGCCGTCCCGACCTAGCCACCCGGTCCGCCGGGCGACACCCTGTGGTAGGCACCGCAGGGGAACTCGCGGCGGGCGTCGAACACAGTGGATCAGGGGTCAGGGAGGCCGGCAGGGCCGCGGGCCGGCGGACAGAAGGTTCTCCGCCGCCGCTGGGAGAAGGGGAACGGGCGGGGGATGCAGAAGGGTATGACGGTTGCCGGGCCAGGCGCGGCGGGGAGGCGGCGACAGCCCCGGCCGGCGCACACGGAACGGGAAGGAGGTGAGCGCAGGAGACTATCCTGACGCACTCGTTGGGCCGTGACTTCATGGCGAGGAGGTAGTGGATGAGGAGGTCGTCTCGGGGATTCACGCTGATTGAGCTGTTGGTTGTGATCGCGATTATCGCGATCCTAGCAGCGATGTTGTTCCCTGTGTTCGCGCGGGCGAGAGAGTCAGCCCGCAAGATCCAGTGTCTTGCCAACGTCAAGAACATCGCCACGGCCATCCAGATGTACCTGGTGGACTACGACAGGTTCCCGCCGTGCGAACTGAACCCTGCGGCCAAGGAGTACTTCGCTGGGGAGCCCGGCGGGGGGACACAGGGGGACTGCTGCAACCGAGCCCCGCAGGCCAACCCCTTCCTGCGGTGGCAGGTCGTCCTGGACGAGTACACTCGGAACCGCGATGTTTGGCGGTGCCCAAGCTCGACGAACTGGGTCGGTGCGACCTTCATCGTGCCCGACTACGGCGGCTACATGAACTACCTGCACGCCACCGAGGGAGACTGGGGCCGCGCTGACAGCGGCTGCGACAGTTGCGGCCCGTGCGGGCTGGCCTTCCCACCGGGATGGGGCGGGACCGTGACCGACTCGATGGCCCAGGACATGATAGGAAGCGAAGATACCGGAGCCGTCGAGACGACCATCGGGCTGACCCTCAACTACAACGTGAAGACCTCCCAGATACAGGACCCATCCTGGTTCGTGGTCTGCGCTGACTCCACCCGCCACAGCAACGTCCTCGGCGTGGACGGCATCATGTACAGCCTCTGCCGGATCACCGAGTGCGGCGATGGCACCCACGACTGCTGCTCCGCCGACTGGGAGAACTGCCCAGACACGCAGACCTGCGGGCTGGACGTGGAGGCACGGGATGACTGGTTTGGCGACGCCTCCTTCCGCGCCAGGTACACCCGCCACCTGGGCGGCGCCAACGTCGGCTTCGCCGACGGCCACGCCTCCTGGTTCAACGCGGACGCCTTCGCAGTGCTCGCGCCCTACTGCGAGTGCTGCTCCGACGAGACCGGCTACAGCGGCAACACCATCCACACCAAGGATCGCCCGGTCAGAGGCCTCTGCCCGGTGGGCGCAGGCTAGACTCGTTGTCTCCGAGCTGACGTTGTAAGGGCGGAGTCCGCTCGAGGCGGACTCCGCCTCTCTTCGTCTGCCCTCACCTGAGTGCCGCTCGGCAATGGCCTTCGCGCACAGGTGTCGGGAGGCCGAGGCTTGCCGCAGGCTCCAGGGCTGCTCTGTCTATGGAGCTTCGCATATTGCAGTGACGGCGGCAGGGGGTTCGTGGAGCTTCCTGACGTGTTCTGTCTGAGTCTCGCCCTCACTGCATTAGGCGAGACTCAGTAGGTCCCACCCTCGGGCTGCTGGGGGAGGCCCAGCAGGCAGGGGCGGCCCTGCTGACCGTCTAAGTACTGCTGTAATCTCACCACCCATGAGGCAACCATGCTGCCCACCATCACCCTCGGCAACAAGCAGGTGAGCCGCCTGATCTGCGGCGGCAACCCCATCAGCGGCATCTCCCACTTCAGCTCCGAGATGGACTGGGATATGCTGCGCTACTTCACCATGCCCCGGCTTCAGCAGATGCTGGAGGAATGCTCGCGGCAGGGCATCAACACGGTGCAGACCCGCGGCGACCGCTTCACCATGCGCATGTACCTGGAGCATCGCGAGAACGGCGGCCAGCTCCAGTGGATCGCCCAGACCGCCTCCGAGTTCCGGGACATCTTCGCCAACATTGATGAGATCGCCAGGTACCAGCCCATCGCTATCTACAACCACGGTACCCACACCGACAACGCCTGGCACGAAGGGCGCATCGCCGAGGTGCGCGACTATCTGAAGGCGATCCACGACCGGGGCCTGCCCGCGGGTGTGGGGACCCACATCCCTGAGGTGGTCGAGTACATGGAGGAGAAGGGCTGGGAGGTGGACTTCTATATGGCCTGCCTCTACAACCTGGCCCGCGGCTACAAGTCCGCGCCAGCGGTGGAGCGGGACGCCTACGCCCGGGAGCAGTACCAGGAGACCGACCCCGACCGGATGACCGAAACCATCCGCCAGACCCCAAAGCCCTGCCTGGGGTTCAAGATCATGGCCGCCAACCGGAAGTGCGCCACCCAAGAGTCAGTGAAGGCGGCCTTCCAGTACGCCTTCGCCAACATCAAGTCCACCGACGCGGTGGTGGTAGGGATGTTCCCGAAGTACAGCAACCAGCCCGCGCAGAACGCGGGCTATGTGCGGGAGATATTGGGGGTGAGAGGCTGAGTCGCAGGTGCTCTCGGCCGGTGACTACGGGGTCTCTTGCGTCACGGTCGTCAGGGGGATGTAAGGGACACTGTAGTTGGCTGAGACTGGGGATTGTGTGAGATCGTTGACAAGAGGTTGCCGGCCCCTGGGTACCGTACTCGAAATGCAAGGAACAGGGTGTCGGCAGTCATGACGGTGAACTCCCCCGGGCGAGTGCTAATCGTCGAGGACAATGCTGAGCTACTCGCCGTGCTCGAGGAGCTCCTGGTGCGCCAGGGCTACCAGGTGCTCAAGGCCCAGAACGGCGTTCAGGCTCTGGTTCATCTGACCGGGGCCGCAAGTGACCTCCCTGACGTGATGGTGCTGGATGTGGGGCTGCCACTCCAGAATGGCGTTACGGTGCTGGACTTCGTCCGCAATGCCGTGCGCAGCAGCTTGCCGGTGATCATCCTCACCGCCAGCGCCGACCCGGACCAGGAGGCTGAGCTGCGCAAGCTCGGCGTCAGCGGCTACCTCCACAAGCCGGCCTCCGCAGAGCACATCCTCGCTGCGATCTCCGAGGCCCTCGCCCCTCACAAGCGCTGACCAGAAGGACCTCCGCAAGCGCCGAGCACTGCCCATGCGGCCCACTCGATCTGATCGCGGGATGTTGGAGGAACCGTACAAGAGGAGCTAGGCACATCCGGGGCGCGGATGGTATCATGCGAGCCGGCGCCGGTGCCTACCGCATAGAGGCGGCCCCAGGTTTCCCCCCTCGGCCTGGGGCCGCACCGCGTGTGAGGCCTATCGGCCAGCACCGTGGTGAGGTCGGCAGATAGAAGTGAGGTGCCGAAGGCGTCGTGCCCCGCCGAGACCTGTAGTGAGGCTCGCGTAATCCCTTCACGCTTGATAGGTCCTGACGCTCGCTGGGAGCCTTCTGAGGCCCACTGACCGGGAGACGTATTGTGCGAGCGTCAGTAGACCTTCGCATATCTACGGAGTCTCTTGCATCATGGTCTAACCATGATGCAAGAGACTCCTCGCCAGAGGGCGTGACGCCTGTCTAGCGGGATTCCCTTGCATTACGGTTCTAACCGTGATGCAAGGGAATCTGTAGGTAACGCACGCAGACTTCTCAGCGCTCCTGAGAGCGCCCTGAGGGCCTTCGGCCTTAGTTCTTTGGCCGAGACTCAGCAGGTCAGGCCTTCGCGCCAGCGCCAACGGAGACAATGTCGTAGATGGCCTGCCGCGGCTCGAGCCGCGGCGGCTTGCCTCTCAAGCGGCGCAGCCAGTTCCTGCATCGTTGGCGCGCTCTCTGCAGCCTCCCCCACCCCCAGGCCCCAGGGCAAGCTGGGGTGTGCACTGTCACTCGTTCGGCCAGGCCCTCCGCCACCAGGAAGCCGAAGCTTTCGCGCCTGAAGGTGTGATGGTGATAGTCCCCCACACCTTCCCTGGTGGGGTCCGGGGTCAACGGCGCGCCGCGATCACCCAACTGCTCGTACGGGACCATGATGCACAGGCGGGGGCAGTGAGCCAGCAGGCCCCGGGCCGCGGCCCGGTAGTCCACGAAGTGCTCCAGCACGTTGGAGGTGTAGATGACATCGTAGTGCTCGGTCACATCCTCAAGGCCGCCGACCCGGAAGCTGGCGACGGCGGCCAGTTCCGCCCTGCAGCGCGCAATCGCTACCTGGGACACATCCATGCCGGTGAGCGCGGCCTTCGGGTAGGCCCTACGCAGCACTCGGATCGCTTCCCCGAGTCCGCAGCCGAAGTCCAGCAGCTCAAATGCTCTGGTCTTGTCAAGCCGGACGTGGTTGACGAACGCCCTGGCGAACCCCCTCGTCTGCTTTCGGCCGCCTGCGGTCTCCCAGCCACCCTCGGGGGCGAAGTACCGATCCCACCACTCGGCAGTGGGAGGACTCCCGCCGCGAGAGCAATCTGGGTCAGTCATCTCTGCTCACGCCAGCCACATGGGCGGCGACCTCGCTGGTGGTGTCGGTTTCTCATCAAACACCATCTGCCACACGCAGCCGCCAGTCCTTTACCCTTTCCCACTCGTCTGCCCCGAAGAATGGCCGAAGTATAGTCACGCGCCATGATCCAGCAAACTCCCCAGGCGAGGTCCTGGCGTTCCTATGAGGGATCCTCTTGCATCAGGGATGTCACCCTGGTGCAAGAGAATCCGAAGCAAGATCAAGTGCAGGGACCGAGGCCTGCCCGCTCCCACGCAGGAGGCGCAGGGGTGATGCGTCAGCGTCCACCGACGTTCGCGCAATGAAGTAACATTGCGCGAACGTCTTTCGTCAGGCGTTTCGTAGCTTTCTGACGAATGTCGCCCGTTACTTCTTTGGGCGACGTTCCTTAGTGCTCGGTGTCTGAGGCGCCGCGCTCAGTGATCGCAGGTACTCGATGCTCGCCTCGACGCCGGCGACGCCGGGCACTTCGATCACCGTGGGGAGGCTCAGCCCTTGGCTCACCAGCGCGCCGAGCAGGTCCTCCCAGTCTATCGTCCCCTGGCCGGGAGGCAGATGCTGCGATCGGCTGCGGTCGTTGTCCGATACGTGGAGGCAGCGGATCCGATTGCCGAGTTCCTTGACCCACTGGCGCTGAGACTGCTTGCTGTTCAGATGAACGTGGGCTGCGTCCAGGCAGGCACCGACGGACTGCAGGCCGACCGCATCTACTCCCCGGCTCACCACCTCCGGCCTCGGCTCCCAGATATTCTCCAGGAACACGGTTACCGACCGGCCCTCTATCAGCTCCCGCCAGAAAGAGGCCTGGCGCTCCGCCCAGCGAGGGAAGTAGCTCGGGTCTCGCGCCAAGGGGAGGAAGTCGAGATGGAAGGTCAGGTGAGTCACCCCGAGCTGTTCGGCGATGTCCAGGCACTGGCGCATCCGTTCCATCGTCGCGCCTCGCACCTTCGAGTCACGAGAGCTCGGCACCAGATCCCACAGCGCCCCGTGGAAGGTGACCCGGCCCGCGACCCGGGGCAGGTGCTCCTGATACCAACGAACCATCTCCGCACAGCGCGGCGCATCATCGAGGAGGTGTTGGGAGATGAAATCGGAGACATCAACTCCATATCCCTGCTCGATGGCGAAGTCCATCAGGGACTCGCGCTGCTCGCCGAAGACTTGGATCAGGAAGTGACTGATCCCTGGTAGGAGGGGACTGGGCTGGCCTGCTTGCATTGCCATGGTGTTGGGTGGGTCCCTTACAAGACTCGTCCTGCCCTGCCCGGCGCGGGAGATGCTAAGCTCTGCCTACTCGCTTGTCAACCTGCTCCCGATCCCCAACTCGCCGACATGCTTGACGCCTCGCCCTGGGGGAGTTAGGATTCACTCGGCTGACCAGGGACAAAACCACACCGCACTAGCAGGGATACGTACCTCAGCCCATCGCGCGCCTGCTTTCCGTCATCCTGCTTGCTGGGTGGCGCGAAGCGGGCGTGTGTGTTCTGTCGGTGCGGAGGTGAACCATGGCCACGCGAAGGGCCGACCCCGGTCCCATAACACCCGAGGACGTCGCTGCGGTCGCGGACTGCCTGGTGCCGGTGGTGCTGCGCTACCGGGAGCAGCACCCGCTGCCGGAGGGGTTTGCCGATCTGCGCTACCCGGTCTTCATGCCGCCGACGCTGTTCCTGAGCCAGTACGCCGACCCGCACTCGCGATACTACGGAGACGAAGAGCTTGTGAGGCAGGCGTGGCGCGATATCGCGTGCTTGCTCGCCCAACCCCAGCCGCAGTGGTCGGCCTACGACACCGGGTTCGAGATCCCGGACCTCTACAACTGCTATCGTGCCGCCGAGGGCATCCTGTCCAAGTCGCAGCTCGCTCAGATGCGGGAGCTGTTCTGCCCCCTTGGCCAGTGCCTCATGGATGCTGGACCCTGGGACTTCGCCGCGGATGATCGCACCAATCCCGCGTTCCTCCGGGCGGCCGACCTGGGGGTGTGCGGGTGGATGCTAGACGAGGGGGCGATGCGCGAGGAGTCACGGACGCAGGTGGAGGCGATTTTCGCCCGCGTGGACGAGAACGATGTGCCCAGTGAGCTCTCCGTGATGTACCTCGCGCAGATGATGGCGTGGGCGCTGCCGGCCTGTGAGGTTGAGGCGCGGCCCGATCTGCTCCGCCTCATGGCGGGAATGCGCCGGCTGATCCCCATGCTCATCTACGAGCCGACGCTGGAGCCGATGGGGCCGGACTGCCGGGATCAGTACAACCAGCGGTGCCGGATGTGCACGGACGCGCTGGTGCTGGGCCTCCGTGGTGCCGCGGTACTCCTGGGCGATGGAGAGAGTGAGTGGCTCTCCCGCGCCCTGTTCCACAGGTGGATAGAGCAGACCGACCCGGACCGCGCGGTCTACTCGCCGCGCTCACCACGCTACATCGGCTGCGAGCGCTATGGCACCGGCTTCGGCGCCGCTGACTCTCCTCCTCTGACGGGAGAGCAGGTCAGCATGACCGGTGCCAAGCTCTGCGCGCTCAAGCGGTGGCTCGGCCCCGAAGTGGCGGCCTCCAAGCCGGTCGCGCCGGACGAGTACCACTCCTCTCGTCTCCACCTGCGCCGCTACCGGAACGGCGCGGACGTGGCGGCCATCGCCAACATCGTCCAGCCCATCAGCTACATGACTCCTGGTTTTGGCCTGCAAGGCATCGAGCTGTGGAGCGATGACCGCTTCTTCTGGTTCAACCTGGCTGGGTTCCATCCCACCGCCTTCTCTGAGCACGGGTTCAGCGTGCTACAGGCGCCGCATCCAGATGCTCTCATCAGGAAGACAGGGGATCCGACCACGGATCGGATCATCCATGGCGCGGCGAAGTACGGCGATCGCCTGCTCAGCCTCACCAAGATCAACTGCTCTCAAGAGTTGGTGCCTGGCATCGTCTCCTGGGCCGGCCTGCTCCTCGTCTCGGACCGGGAAGGAGAGGTGATCTTCGGCCGCGGGGAGGAGATCGGTCGCGGCCGCGTTTGCGAAGAGCAGGCCGAGTGCGAGTGGATCCTCTACCCCTGCGATAAGCGACGCCGCTTCGGCTTCGGCATCGTCGCGCTGGAGACCACCGGACACTCCCATCGCCTCGCTAACTTCGGGGGCGACTGGTGCGTGTGCGGTCTCAGCCAGAGCGCGGAGCCGATCGAAGGACTGCAGGCGCTGCTCATCCTCGTCCTGGGTCCGTGGGAGGGAACGCCGGAGGGGTACGGCGCATGGCTCCGGGCGTGGCAGGTGGAGGCCTCGCAGGAAGGCTGCCTTCTCACCGCTCCCGACGGGCGGAGGATAGAGGTGCCGTACCCGCCGCAAGAGGACACGCCATGAGAACCTACGCAACCTTCACCGGCGGCCCGTGCTACGCTGATCTGGACATCGGCGAATCGGCTCCCGCGCCGACTGGCGCACCAGTCAAGCTCCTTGGCGTCGGCTATCAGGGGCCGGTGGGCCGTCCGGGATGCGCCGAACTTGGGTGGGTCACGGTAACAGTTGGTGATGAGCGGGCCGACATCCCGCTCGGCTGGTGGCGAACGGTCGGTGGGGTACGCATCGCCGCTGAGCTGAACCGCGCCTACAACACCGAACCGGAGCGGAAGCGCTGGGAGCATGACTACTGGCGACTCGAGCACGACGCGCGGCTGCAACTGAGTGACGGTTCAGCCCCTTTGGCTCCCGTCGGCCGGTACGCGTTCCCCATTACCTGGGGTGGGTTCGGAGGCAGCAACTGGCTCACCAAGTACTCCGGATCGTGGGGTCTCAGCCCAACGCACGAAGGCGTGGACATAGCCTGCCCGTTGGATCAGGGCATGGTAAGGGCCGCCACGGGGGGCCGGATTGTCTACGTCGGTGGGTACAACACACTCGCCGAGATAGGAGGCCCGGGGATCGTCGTCTCCATCATCGGGGACGATGGCCTGGGATACCTCTACGCCCACATGAGCAGGCTCGACCCTCACATCCGAGAGGGCGCACAGATCGCTGCGCGCCAGGCTATCGGCCCCTCGGGGAACAGCGGGTTCGAGCGCACGAACGTCATCCCGCACCTGCACTTCGAGATGGGGTGGGGTGAGTCGGAAGACGCGCTCCTGCAGATGCTGCGTCCGCCATGGTGCGACGTGACGTACAGAACGCTGGCCTTCCGGGTCAACCCGCTGCCGTACCTGTACCAGTGGTTCCAGGAGTACCTCAGTTGGGAAGATGAAGTGATGGGGTGAGCTCCGGGCCCCGCCGCTTCCGACATGCGCGAGCCATCAGCCGCGCAGCGCCCACCTCAGGATCTCGGAGATCCTGGGCGCTTTGCCCTGCATCAGAATCCCCACTCGAAAGATGCGTCCCGCGGCCCACACCGAGGCAACCGTAAACAGCGCCACGCCGACCAGCCCTACCCAGGGCTGCCAGGCAGGGATAGTCACGGGTGAGGCGATGCGGACGAGCATCAGCATCGGCGTCCACGGGGGGAACAGGGATAGCCAGGTGGCAAAGCTGCGAGTTGGCTCCTGCATCACTGGGAACCAGAGGAACATCGGCGAGAGGGCGCAGAGCCACAAGGGCATCATCAGGGACTGCGATTCCTTCAGGTCATTGCACGCCGAGCCCACGGCGAGGAACATGGCTCCGAACATGAAGAGCGCGGCGACTCCGTAGGCGATGAGCCAGGGCAGCGCGTGGTAAGGGACGGAACTCGACAGCTCCAGGTGACGAGCGGTGACCAGGCCCGCGGCGGCGTAGATGGCCACCATGGTGATGGAGACGCCGATGGCGCCCAGCAGCTTGCCCACCATGAGCTGGAAAGGCCGCACCGACCCCAGCAGCACCTCCGTGATGCGGTGGATCTTCTCTTCCAGGATGGAATGCGCCAAGGGGTTCACCGCGGCCATGATGAGCACGAACATCAGGATCACCAGCGCATAGACAGGGAGGATGACCTGCAGCGGGCTGTTCCGCTCTGCATCTTGCACCTTGCCGGTAGCCTCGTCCACCTTGGTCAGCCCGAGTGGCTCGACCGGCATCCACCGGGTGAGCCGGCGCACCGTGCTCTCGTCCAGGCCACTCGCCTCGATGCGAATGCTCTGGATGCGTTCGTTCAGGGGGCCGACCACCCAGTTCCGGGCGTTGTCGAAGACGGAGTTCTCGGCGTGATAGGCGATCCGCGCGGCCTCGGCGTCATCACCAGGGTTGATCGCGTCCTTACCGATCTCGAGGAAGCCGGACAGTTCACCCGATCGCACTTGGTCGGACAGCGCGAGTCGTAACGCCTGGGGATCAGTATCGTTAGGGGGCACAACCTCGACTAGGTACCTTGGCTGGACCTGCCTGTTCCTCTGCTTGTCGTAGATCTCGGACTGGTTGCGCCGCTTCGCTGCCTCCACCAGGGTCGGCGCGATCAGGCCAGTGTGGTCCACCACCTTGATCCTTCTGTCTCTGGTGTCCACCCGCTTCTCGAACAGCGCCATGACGCCGATGCCCCCTCCCATCAGCATCGGCACCAGCAGCAGGCCGATGAGGAACCCCTTGGTGCGCACCGCCGCGTTGTAGTCGCGCACAGCCACCAAGAGTGTCTTACGCATTGCTGGCCTCCTCCGCGCCAGGCCCGGCGATCCGGACGAAGATCTCGTGCAGGGAGGGTCGCGCCAACTCGAAACTCCTCACTCGAGCCCGCGACATGATGGCGGCGAGCAGCTGCTGTGAATCGCGGCCGGCGGCGATCCGCAGCTCCTGCACCTGGCCCCGGTCGGTGATGTGCTCGACACCTGGGAGGTCGTGCAGCGCCCGCGGCTCTCCCTCGATGCGCACTCGCACCGTATCGGTGCCGTATTGGTCCTGGATCGCGGTCAGCGTCCCGTCCAGCACCTTCCGTCCCTTGAAGATCATGAAGATGAAGTCACACATGGTCTCTGCGACGTTCATATCGTGGGTGCTGAAGATGACGGTGGCGCCCTCTGCCTGGAGCTCCAGCACCACCTGCTGGAGCAGGTCGGTGTTAACCGGGTCCAGCCCAGTGAAGGGCTCGTCCAGGATCAACAAGTCCGGTCTGTGCACCACGGAGGCGATGAACTGCACCTTCTGACTCATCCCCTTGCTCAGCGCCTCCACCTTCTTGTCCGCCCAGGCGGTGAGGTCCAGCTTCTCCAGCCACCGATCCACCTCTCGCTTCACATCCCGGCCATCTTTGAGGCTGGCGTAAAAGCGCAGCAGGTCCCGAACCCTCATCTTCCCGTAGAGGCCGCGCTCCTCGGGTAGATAGCCGATGCGGTCCGTGTAGGCTGCGGCGTTGTCCTCGTCGAGCACGCGGATTGTGCCGGAATCAGGCAGCAGGATGCTCATGATCATGCGGAGGGTGGTCGTCTTGCCCGAACCGTTGGGCCCGATGAACCCGTAGACGCTCCCCTTCGGCACGTTCAGGGAGAGATCATCAACTGCGGTCACCGGCCCGAAGGTCTTGGTGACATGCTGTATCTCGACTGCGTTCATCGTTCGGTTGCCCAACACTCGCAGGATCTCCGGAATCTACAGATTCTCTTGCATCAGGGTAAGAGCCCTGATGCAAGAGAATCCCTCAGAAGGGCGCCAGACGCTCTCCTGGGGAGTCTCTGGGATCATGGTCTGTCACCATGATCCAAGAGACTCTGTAGCGTAAGGCGCAGCCCAAGCCGCCTTCAGGGAGGCGCGAGCCGCCTGCACAGAGACCTTCTACAGGGATCTGCGCGCCATCCGTTGCATCAGCGTCATTACGATGCTGCAAGACGCGCCGTAGTTCCTTCTGCGAAGCTCGTTAGCCATCCGGGCGAGGGGTCAGCAGGATTCGCCGGCGCGCTCGCGTCGCATCCACGCTTTCGGCCCATCGGCCGGGGAGGGATGTGCTATGATGGCTCTGCTCGCCCGCGCTTGCGGGCCTGTCGGCTGTTTGCTGGCCAGAGCCAACCCTTTGAGGCCCGCCGTGCATCTACTATGCGGGAGGCATTCGGATGGCAGCGCAAGCTGCGGATCAGCAGGCCGCCCTGGGGCCAATGTGGGAGGCCCACCGAGACGCCATCAGGCGGCTGCTCCTCAGCCTGACTCGGGACATTGACCTGGCCGATGATCTCCTCCAGGAGACTTACCTCTGCGCCCGCGCCGGGATCGTGTCCTACCGGGGAGGCGATGCACGTGCGTGGCTCGCGGCAATCGCGCGGAACGCTCATCGCGCCCACGCGCGGCAGCGCTATCTCCAGGCCGAAGTGCCACTGGACTCGCATCCGGGCGCTGAGGGCGGCCCAGTCCCGACCTATGACCGTCACGACCTGCTCGCGATCCGCCGAGCGCTCTCCGCGCTCAGCCCTGTCATCCGGACCGCCCTCATTATGAAGCACTACGCCGGCTATACCTACCAGGAGATCGCTCGCCACCAGCGGTGCGCCGTCGGTACTGCGAAGTGGCGTGTGAGCGAGGCCCTGGGCAGGCTCCGGCTGGCACTGCTGCCCAAGAGGAGAACAGCGATGGCGGGAAGCGCGTGGTCGCACGGCATCGGGATCGTGGAGCACGTCTACGGCGCGCTGCCCGAGCACGCGGCGGCAAAGGTGCGGGGGCACCTGGCGCGGTGCGACTCCTGCCGCAGAGAAGCTGAGGAGTTGAAGCGGGTAGTGTCTCTGCTCGACGCGGTGGAGCGGGACCGAAGGCAGATGCACTTCGTCGAGCTGGATCAGGAGGGCCGCATCACGCTCTACTCTCTGACCACGACCCTCAATGACTCGGGACGGACGCTGACAACCTCGGAGTTTCAGTCCGGTGGCGCGCCGGATCACGTGTATCAGGAGGGAGAGGAAGTCGCCTTCGCACCAGTGCCGAGGCAGGACCACGGCAACCTCGAGAGCTTCGTCGTCACCCTTCACAGACCCGTGCAGCCGGGAGAGCGGCTATCTGAACTCCTGGTATACCTGCCCAAGCCCGGCTGGGGTGCGGAGAGGATTGCGGATGGGCGGTTCCGTCTCTTCTGGAAGCAAGGCCCCGGTGAGCCCGTGGAGTTCGCCTACCTGCAGGCCATCCGCCTGCCGAGCGGGGCGAAGCTGCTCGCGGCCGAGCCGCGGCCGGACGAGACGCGAGGGGACGGCGCCATCACCCTCGTCTGGCATCGAGTCCTCCCCCCGGAGCAGTTCTTCGAGTGCACGGTGGAGTATCGGTTGAGCGAGAGCGAGTGAGGCCAGATGGAGTGCTATGGCGCCCGGGCGCGGGCAGCGCCAGCCCGGTGACGCGGTTCTCGATGCCCCGGGGACAGGTAGCGATCTGCCCGCACCTGCTCCAGGCCAGCAGGGGAGGCTGAGGCCTCACGGTGCCGCTCGCACAGCCCGTTCTCTCTGCGTGTGCCACTCTGGCAGGTTCCGTGGCAGCGCTCCTTTCTGCTGCCCCGTCGGTGTCTCGGCCAAGAGTAAGAGCACGTGCCGCTTTCGGTCCACGGCGATCCCTTTGAAGACGCCGTAAGCCCTCAGACCAGCTGCGCGAGCACGCTCGGCAACTTCCGGGAGGGGCATCGCTCCGGCCGCCCACTCCCGGTGGTCCTGGCCCCCCGGCGGCGGCCGGGGCCACCGGGCAAGTCGCCGACGGTCCATAGCTATGGCGACGGTGCGCTCCTGCCCAACGGCCGCGGGGGCGCTATTGGCGGATGAGGGCGGAGAGGTGATCTCGCAGCGCGGCCCGCACGCGATCCATGATGGCATCAACCTCTTGGTCGGTGAGGGTGCGATCGCTTGTCCGAAAGGTAAGGGAGTAGGCGAGGTTGCGCCGGCCCTCGGGGAGCGGGCGGCCCTGGTAGGCGTCGAAGAGGGAGAGGGACTCCAGGTCCTCGCCTGCGCTCTGCCGGATGACGGAGGCGGCGCGCTGGGCGGGGATGTCTGTGGAGACGAGGAAGGCGACATCCCGGGTGACCGCGGGATAGCGGCTCACGAGCTGGTACCGGGTGGTGCTCGGGAGGTGCTGCACGAGCTGCTCGAGGTCGAGCTCGGCGAAGTAGACGGGATCGGGGAGATCCCAGGCCTCGCGGATGCCCGGGGCCACTTCCCCCAGGTAACCAATGACGACACCAGCAATGCTGACCTGCGCGGTGCGGCTGAACTGCAGGCAGGGATGATCCGCAGGGGCGTAGTCGCCGGGGGCGCGGGCAGCGGTCTGGAGCAGCGACTCGACGATGCCCTTGAGCGCGTAGAAGTCCCATTGCTCCGCGTCGCGACTGCTGGCCCAGCGGGCACGGGCGATGACCCCGGAGCCGATGATGCCCAGGTGCTGGGGTTGGTGTGGCAGCTCGTCTGCGCCGCGCGCCCAGTAGACGCGGCCGATTTCGAAGAGGCCGATGTCGGGAAGGCGGTGCCGGCGGTTGTGCGCGGCGGCATCGAGGAGAGAGGTGAGCAAGGTGGTGCGGAGCTGGGAGTGATCCACGGTCTTCGCGTTGCTGATGGTCACTGGCCGAGCAAGGGGATGGTCGTCTGGCAAGCGCAGGCGAGCGAGAGTGGCCGGTGATTCCAGGCTAGAGGTGACGGCCTCGCTCAGCCCGAGGCCGCGGAGGGTGGCGCGCAGCTCGCGCTCCAGGCCGAGGTCGGCCGGCAGCCGGCCCACGCCGACACTGGCGCGGGGGAGAGTCTCACGCAGGTTCTGGTAGCCGTAGGAACGGGCGACCTCCTCGACCAGGTCTACCTCCTGCTTCAGGTCCTGGCGGAAGGTGGGGACCCGGACAGTCAGCACCCTCTTGCCGCGCACTTCGAGCTGGAGCCAGCGGAGGCACTCAGCCATCTCCTCGGCAGTGAGGGTGGTGCCGAGGAGGGCGTTGGCCCGCTCGGGGCGGAGCTTGATCTCGACCTCCTTGATGGGATGCGGGTAGGCGTCAACCACGCCCTGGGCGAGCTCCACCTGATTGGCGCAGAAGTGGGCGATGAGGTCGCAGGCGCGATCCAAGGCGCGGACAGTGCCGCCGGGGTCCACGGCGCGCTCGAAGCGGTAGGAAGCCTCGGTGGTCATGCCGAGAGAGCGGGCGCCCCGGCGGACGGTGCGGGGGTCAAAGTGGGCCGATTCCAGGAGCACCTGGGTGGTGCCCTCGTGGATCTCGGTGGAGCTGCCGCCCATGATGCCGGCGAGGGCGATGGGGCCGCTGGGGTCGGTGATCAGCAGGACCTCCGGGTCGAGGGCGCGCTCCTCGCCGTCAATGGTAACCAGGCGCTCGCCTGACCGGGCGCGGCGGACGATGATGGTCGGGATGGTTTCGCCTGGCGCGGCGCGCAGAAGCTGGTAGTCGAAGGCATGGAGGGGTTGCCCGAACTCGAGCATGACTAGGTTGGTGGCGTCCACGACGTTGTTGATGGGGCGGAGGCCGCACAGCTCGAGGCGGCGCTGGGCCCAGGCCGGGGAGGGGGCGATGGTCACATTGCGGAGGATGCGGGCCGAGTAGCGCGGGCAGAGGGCCGGGTCGTCGAGGAGGACGCGGGCGAGGGAGGCGGCCGGAGGGCCGGAGGCGACGGGGCAGGGGGCGCGCTCCTGCCCTCGGTAGGGGTCTGCGAGCGGACGGCGCAGGGCGCAGGCGAGCTCGCGGGCGATGCCAAGCACCGAGAGGCAGTCGCCGCGGTTGGACATGACCCTGATGTCAAGCACCGGCGCGTCGGCGGCGCCCGCGATGGCCTCGACCTCGAGCCCGGTGTCGGTGAGGGTGTCGGCGAGCTGCCTAACAGTGAGGTCGTTGGACAGGTATTCGCTGATCCAGTCTACTGGTAAGCGCATGGTTGGTATCCTAGCAGGCACTCTGGAGGATGGCTGGGGCGATGCCCCTGTGGGGCAGGCTGTCCGCCTGAGGCGGATGCCCCACCGGGTAGGCCGCAGGGCAAGGCTCCCGGACGAGGAGCAGGTCGCGGGCCTGCCCTAGCGACCAAGGGGTGTGGCGATCCAGATCTGCTCATGTGAGTCTGACCCGAGGGGCCGTCGGTCGAAGCCGCCGTAACCGGCGAGGACGCGGTAGCCGCAGCCTTCGAGCAGGGGCGGCACCTCCTCCGGGAAGAGGTAGCGCATCACCAGGTCATGCTGGAGGCGACGGAGATGCCGGCCCTGGTGATCGCGCCACCGGTAGGTGAGGTGGGAGATGACGAGCTGCCTGGGGGTGACGAACTCGGCCCAGTCGGAGGCGGCCACCTCTCCCGCTCCATCGGGTGAGGGGAAGCGGGCCATCTCGCGCTCCTGAGTGCGGCCCTGGGCGAGCAGGTCGCGGGGCGGCACGAAGAAGCTCATGGCCAGGCGGCCCTCGGGCCGAAGGTGACGGCGGATGGCGCGAAGGGCCCGCCTCTGGTCGGCGCGAGTCAGCAGGTGGAGGAAAGCGCGGAAGGGGATGATCACCAGCGGGAAGCGCTGCCGCAGCGCGAAGCGACGCATGTCCGCGGCGATGGCCCAGACGCGGCCCGAGAGATCGGAGAGACCGGATCGGCGCTGAATGAGAAGCCGCAGCATATCCGGGGAGTTGTCTATCCCTACCACGTCAAGACCGACGGCAGCGAGGCAGAAGGCGAGGCGGCCGGTGCCGATGCCGATCTCGAGGATGGGTGAACCGGCGGCCTTCGCCTCTTCCGAGAAGAAGAGGATGTCATCCAGGTAGTTGCCGGGGTAGCCGTCGTAGAGGTGGGCGATGGCGTCGTACTGAGGAGCCGGGCAAGGCGAGGCAGGTTGTCCGCCTGAGGCCGAGGCCCCACCGGGTCGGCTGGAGGGCCGGCCTACCAGGAGTGGGGCAGGTCGCGGGCCCGCCCTACCGAGCGCGATATCAGAACTGGCGGAGGAAGCGCAGATCATTCTCGTACAGGGTGCGAATGTGCTCGATGCGGAAGTGGACCTGGGCGATGCGCTCGAGGCCGAAGCCGAAGGCGAAGCCGCTGACCTTGTCGGGATCGTAGCCTCCGGCGATGAGCACATGGGGATGCACCTGGCCGGAGCCGCCGATCTCCACCCAGCCGCTCTCCTTGCAGAAGCGGCAACCGCGGCCCGCGCACAGCTCGCAGTTTACCGAGAAGTCGGCGCTGGGCTCGGTGAAGGGGAAGAAGTCGGGGCGGAAACGTAGCTGGGTGGCGGGACCAAGATAGGCCCGCAAGAAGGCACCGAGCGTTCCCTTGAGATCAGAGAAGCTGATTCCTTCGTCCACAAGCAAGCCCTCGATTTGCTGGAAGATGTCGTGGTGGGTGAGGGTGACGCTCTCCCGTCGGTAGGTGCGGCCGGGCACGACGACGCGGGTGGGCGCGGGCGCGCAGCGGCAGTGGGAGAGCACCTCCAACGGAGGGAAGCGCCAGTCCAGGGCGCGCACCGGGCAGGCGTCGGCGTGATGGGCGCGCATGGCGCGGACCTGGGCCGGCGAGGTGTGAGTGCGGAGCATGATCTCATCGGTGACGTAGAAGGAATCCTGCTCGTCCATGGCGGGGTGGTCGGGCGGGTAGTTGAGCGCGGTCCAGTTGAGGGTACACCACTCCACCTCGGGCCCGGTGAAGACCTCATAGCCCATGCCGATGAAGATGTCGAGCAGCCGGTCCATAGTGGTCATCAGGGGGTGAGGGTGACCGATCTCCACGCCCCGGCCGGGGAGGGTGACATCGAGCTGGGCGGCCGCAGCCTGGCGGGCGGCGGCCTGGGCGGCGAGTTCGGCGCGGCGACGCGCGAATGCCCTGTCCTGTTCCGCCCTCAGTTCATTGGCTCGCCGGCCGGCCTCTGGCCTGTGCTCGGGCGGTAGCCTGCCGATCTCCTTGAGGAGCTGGGTGACACGGCCGTGCCGCCCCCGCTCAGCGATGCGCAGCAGCTCCAGATCCTGCAGTGTCGGAGTGGCAGCGATCGCCCCGATCCCCTCCCTGGCCAGCTTGAGCCGCTCCTCCCAGGTGAGTCCTTCGTCGGATCGGTTACCAGCCATTGGCTCCTCTCCAGAACACTGAAGCCTCGGCTCGTCACAGGGACGAAAGCCGAGACTTCCGCGGTACCACCCACGTTCCCGCCTGCGCTCAAGCTCCGGCGGGCAGCTCTTGCCCTGGTAACGGAGGGCGGACCGGCGCCGCCTACCAGGCCCTGGGCCCAGGTCAGGTGAGGCCCTTCAGCGGCGCGGCTCTGGGGCGAACTTCGGCGGATCGCCGACGGGAGCGCCTCTCAGCCGGTGAGCGCTCATCTCTGGCGGGGCGAGCTCCGCCTACTCCTCCCCTTCCCAGCCTATGCGTGATGATGTTGGGGTAGAGTGTACCAGAGAACAGGGCGGGGGGCAAGCGGCCGACCCAGACCACCGCACAAGGTTAGCAGTTACACACTCCAGGGCTATGGCGACGGAGCGCTCCTGCCCAACCAGGCCTCGGGGCGGAGTCGTTGACCTGGCCGGGGGGTGAGGATATACTGCAGCCCAGGTTGGCCGGGAGCGCCGAGGTGAGGCTGGGTCTGGACAGCTACAGCTACCACTACGCGGCCGGGCTGTGGGAGTACTCCCCGCGGGAGAACCAGCCCATGACCGCGCTGCATTTCCTGCGCAAGGCGGCTGAGCTGGGCCTGGATGGGGTGCAGCTCTGTGACCCGCGGCACCTGGATAGCCTGGAGTACGGCTATATCACCGGGCTGAAGGAGAGGGCCGATGCCCTGGGGCTGTACCTGGAGCTGGGGACCGGGGGGACGAATCCCGATCATCTGCAGACCATGGTGAGGGCGGCGCACGTGCTGGGATCGCCGCTGGTGCGCACGTTTGTGGGGAAGCCGCGGCCGCGGACGGCTGAGGCGATGGCCGAGCTGCTGAAGGCGACGGCGGCGGAGATGGCGCAGGTGCTTCCGGTGTGCGAGCGCTACGGGGTCGGGTTGGCGATCGAGAACCACCAGGACCTGACCGCGCGGGAGCTGGCCGAGCTGCTGGAGATGATCGGGAGTGAATGGGTGGGGGTGTGCTTCGACACGGGCAATCCGCTGGCCCTGCTGGAGGATCCCGTGGAGGCGCTGGAGGTGCTCGCGCCGCGGGTGAAGACCGCTCACTTGAAGGACTACCAAGTGGTTGCTACCTCGGAGGGCTTCGCCCTGGTTGGCTGCGCGCTGGGGGAGGGGGTGGTGGAGCTGACCAGGCTGCTGGACCTGCTGTCCTCGGGGGGGCCGAAGATCAGCGTGAACATCGAGAGCGCGGTGACCAAGCACTTGCTGCCGGCGCTGGCAGACAGCTACCTGCAACACCTGCCCAGGGCGAGCGCCCGGGAGCTGGGGAGGGCGCTGCGGCTGGTGCGGGACCGGGGTCTGCCGCACATGCCGCGCCTGCCCACCGAGCGCGGGGCGACGGAGGCGGAGACCCTGGCGGAGGAGGACGAGCTGGTGGTGCGGAGCGTGCGGTGGGCGCAGCGCGCCCTAGGTCGGCCGGAAGTGGAGCTGGCGGACTCCGGTGGCTAGCGGGGGCGGGAAGAGCCTGCTGCAGACCGAGGTGGGCGTGGTGCTGAGGGTGGACCGCGAGCGTCCGGGCGCGCAAGAGCTGACAGTCGCGGTGGGGGGGAGAGAAGAGCAGGCAATCAACTACCCGCAACTGCTCGGACCAGTCCAGGTCAATGAGACGGTGCTGCTCAACACCACCGCGGTGCGCGCGGGGCTGGGGACAGGAGGCGATCACTTCGTGATGAAGCGCGCTGAGCAACCACCCGCGCCGGCCCCGAGGGTGGGCCGGATCGTGAAGCTCCGCTATACCCCTCTCCAGTTTCGCTGCACCAGCGTGGAGGAGCAGGAGAGCCCTCACCGGCAGGTGATGGAGGAGTGCGAGGGACTGGATGACATGCCGGTGATCGTCGCCGGACTGCACAGCCAGATCGCGCCGGCCGCGGGGGCGGTGAAGGCGCTGGCGCCGAGCGCGCGGATCGCCTACGTCATGTCCGATACCGCCGCCCTTCCCATTGGGTTCAGCCGATTGGTGACAGAGCTGAAGGAGGCGCAGTTGCTCGATGCGACCATCACGGCAGGTCAGGCCTTCGGGGGCGACTATGAGGCGGTGAACGTGTTCACCGGGCTGCTCGCGGCGAAGGCGGTGGTGGGAGCGGAGGTGGCGATCGTGGCCCAGGGGCCGGGCAATGTCGGCACAGAGACGGAGTGGGGATTCGGCTCGGTCAGCCAGGGAGATCACATCAACGCAGTGGCGGTCCTCGACGGGTTCGCGATCGCGATTCCTCGCATCAGCTTCGCTGACCCGCGGCCGCGGCACCACGGGGTGAGCCGCCAGTCCCTGGTGGCCCTGGGGCGGGTGGCGCTGGTATCGGCGGTGGTGAGCGTGCCGGAGATGGAGGCCGAGAAGCTGGACCTGGTGCGGCAGCAGTTGGATGCCGAGGGGATCACGGAGAAGCACCAGGTGCTGGTGGCGCGCGGGGAGGCGGGGGTGGAGGCGCTGGCCGAGCGGGGCATCGAGGTGAAGACCATGGGGCGAGGGGTGGAGCAAGATCGCGAGTTCTTCCTGGCGGCGGGGGCGGCTGGCGCGATCGCGGTGGAAAGGCTGAAATGGAAGCAGAGCTGCGAGAGCGACTGATCGCGTCGCAGACGGTATTCGAGGGCCATCTCATCTCCCTGCGGGTGGACGAGGTCGCGCTGGCCGATGGCACACGGGCGCGAAGAGAGGTGGTGGTTCATCCGGGAGCGGTGGCGGTGGCGCCGGTATTGCCTGACGGCCGGGTGGTGATGATCCAGCAGTACCGGCACGCGGTGGGGCGGGTGCTGTACGAGCTGCCTGCGGGGACACTGGGGCCGGGTGAGTCGCCGCTGGAGTGTGCCAGGCGAGAGCTCCTCGAGGAGACCGGATACCAGGCCGGCGAGCTCCGGCTGCTGTTCTCCACCTACCTCAGCCCTGGCTACAGCAGTGAGCTCATCCACCTCTTCCACGCCACTGGTCTCCACAGGGCGGCCGCGGCGCCGGAGTCGGACGAGCGAGTGGAGCTGCTGGCCGTGCCGCTGGAGGAGGCGGTGGAGATGGTGGGCAGGGGAGAGGTGCAGAACGCGGCCGCCATCTGCGGATTGCTGGCGCTGGCGCGGTGGGGAGGAGCGGCCGACGCGGGCATTGAATAGGGCCGGGCGCGGCGCTGGCGCGGGGCGGAGAGAGGAGTTGCGATGAGAGGCAAATGGGTTCTGCTCGCGGGGCTGGCGTGGGGGCTCGCGATGTCCCCCCTTTGGGCGGCCGCGGAGGGGACGCCGGAAGGAGTGGGGCGGCCGCCGGTGCAAGTCTGGGGCGAGGCGCCGATGCGGCCGGAGCTGCAAGTGTTCCAGGGGGTGAGGGGGTGGCTCATCAATGGGCAAGAGGTGAAGCTGGAGGAGGTGAAGGACCGGGCGCTGCTTTACCACGGGCCCTATGTCTTGCAGGACATGGTGGCGGAGGCCTTGCTGGCGCAGGAGGCGAAGCAGCGCAACATCACGGTGAGCGAGGCGGAGGTGGAGGAGCAGGTCAAAGCGTTTCGCACCGAGTACGGGATCACCTCAGAGGCTTCGCTGGAGTTCTACCTGCGGCAATCGCGGCTGACGCAGGGGTGGCTGCGGGCGAAGGCGAGGGCCTATGCGCTGATGCTGAAGGTGCTGGGGGAGCAGGCCTATGTCAGCGACAAGCAGGTGGCGGCCTTCTACGAGCGGTTCAGGGATCAATACCGGCGGCCGGAGTCGGTGCAGTTCCGGGTGATCAGCCTGCCGACGGAGCGGGCGGCCAATGAGGCGCTGGTGCAACTCACCAAGAGCGGCAAGAGCTTCCAGCAGGTGGCGAAGGAGTTGGCGACAAGCGAACAGGAGAGGGCGGTGGCGGGGGAGCCCCACACCTATGAACGGGGCCGCGGCATGACGCTGCCGCCGGAGCTGGAGGCCGCGCTGTTGACCGCCCCCCTGGACCAGGTGGTGGGGCCGGTGAAGGCCGGGAACGCCTACCACCTGTTCCGGATCGAGAAGAAGGCTGATGCCTATCAGTTCTCCCTAGAGGAGGTGAGGGACATCATCCGGAGCCAGATCCGGAAGCAGAAGCTGGAGCAAGAAGTATGGCCGCTCTGGATCAACGCGCGGCTGGCCGGGGCAGAGATCGAGACTCTGAGAGCGCAGTGAGCTGCGCGGAGAACACGAGAGGACGAGGAGGGCGAGATATGCGCACCATGAAGGCGGGAGTGATCGGGACGGGCTTCATTGGGCCGGCCCATGTGGAGGCGCTGCGGCGGCTCGGCTTCGTGGAGGTGGTGGCGATTGCAGAGCCGGAGAAGGCGAGGAGAGAGGAGAAGGCGGCGGCGCTCTCGATCGCCCGGGCCTACGATGACTACCGGAAGCTGTTGCAGGACCCGGAGATCGAGGTGGTGCACGACTGCGCGCCCAACTACCTGCACTTCGAGATCAACAGCGCCATCCTGAACGCGGGGAAGCACTGCCTCTCGGAGAAGCCGCTGGCCACCACCACCAAGGAGTCGAAGGCCCTGGTGGAATTGGCCGCCCGGAGCGGGAAGGTGGCGGCGGTGAACTTCAACTATCGCTTCTACCCGCTGGTGCAACATGCGCGGGCGATGTGCCGGGCCGGGGAGGTGGGAGAGGTCTACGCGGTCCACGGCTCCTATCTGCAGGACTGGCTCTACCTCGACACGGACTATAGCTGGAGGCTGGACCCGAAGCTGTCGGGCGCGAGCTGCGCCATGGCCGACATCGGGTCTCACTGGTGCGATTTGATGCAGTTCATCACCGGCCGCACCATCACCGAGGTGCTGGGCGACCTGCAGACCACCCACAAGACCCGGAAGCGGCCGAAGGGCACGGTGGAGGCCTTCGCCGGCAAGCTGCTGAAGCCGGAGGACTTCGAGACGGTGCCCATCGAGACGGATGACTACGGAAACGCGCTGGTGCGCTTCGACAACGGGGCACGGGGCGTGTTCACGGTCTCGCAGGTCTCGGCGGGGCGGAAGAACCGGCTCTCCTATGAGATTGACGGCTCCAAGTGTGCCTTGTGCGGTGATCTGGAGCAGCCCAACGAGCTGTGGGTGGGCTACCGGGAGAAGGCGAACGAAGTGCTCATCAAGGACCCCTCGCTGCTGAAGGAAGAGGCGCGGCCCTATGCCCACTATCCGGGTGGGCATGCGGAAGGCTATCCGGATGGGCCCAAGAACCTGTTCCGGAACGTCTATCTGAAGGCGATGGGGGAGACGCAGGCGACGGAGTTCCCGACATTCGCCGATGGCCACCGCGCGGTGGCGATCATCGAGGCGGTGCTAGAGAGCAGCCGCAAGGGCCAGTGGGCGAAGGTGCAGTACTGAGGACAGGGAGGGTGGACGCTGAGCAAGGGAGGTCGAGATGAAGGTCGGGGTCTTCACGGTGCTGTTCTCGGAGATGCCCTTCGAGAAGATGCTGGACCATGTGGCCGAGGCGGGGTGCGAGGCGGTGGAGATCGGGACCGGGGGCTATCCGCCTGACGCGCACTGCAACGTGGCAGAGCTGCTGAAGGACCCGGGCGCCCGGCGCAGATACCTGCGGGCGATCGAGAAGCGGGGGCTGGTGATCTCGGGCCTGAGCTGCCACGGCAACCCGCTTCACCCCCAGGCCAGGCAGGCGCGCAGGTTCCACCAGGTGTGGCGGCGGACGGTGCAGCTCGCCGAGGCGCTGGGGGTGGAGCGAGTGATCACCTTCTCCGGCTGCCCGGGGGACAGCGATGAGGCGAAGTGCCCCAACTGGGTGACCTGCCCCTGGCCGCCGGATTACAGCGAGCTGGTGAAGTGGCAGTGGGAGGAGAAGCTGATCCCGTACTGGCGGAGGGAGGGCGAGTACGCGCTGAAGCACGGGGTGAAGATGATCTGCTTCGAGATGCACCCCGGCTTCTGCGTCTACAACCCGGAGACACTGCTCAAGCTGCGGGGCGCGGTGGGCGAGGTGCTGGGCGCCAACTTCGACCCGAGCCACCTATTCTGGCAGGGCATTGACGCGGTGGCCGCCATCCGGGAGCTTGGTCCGGCGATCTACCACGTGCACGCCAAGGATGCGAAGGTTGATCCCATCAACGCCTCCCGCCACGGGGTGCTGGACACCAAGCCCTACACTCAGGAGATCCAGCGCTCCTGGATCTTCCGCACCATCGGCTGGGGGCACGATGAGTCACTGTGGAGGGATATCGTGTCCGCGCTCCGGCTGGTGGGCTATGATTGGGTGCTGAGCATCGAGCACGAGGACAGCTTGATGAGCATGGAGGAGGGGTTCCGCCGCGCCGTGGCCCTGCTGAAGCGCGTGACCATGGTGGAGGCGCCGCCGAAGGTATTCTGGGCGTAGCCTCCCGCTTGGCGCGGCGGCGATGGCTGTTGGGCATCGCCGCCCTGCACGGGGCGGCAGGAAGCGATCTCGTGTCGAACGGCCATTGGCAGATGGCGGCGGGCATGCTCCCCACGGGCGGGGCATGCCCGCCCTGCAAGGTAACGTCATAGAAGGTTCGGGCTTCGTTCACCCGTGGTTCACCTCTCGCAGCCATGCTATGCTGTCGGGGCCGCGCGGTGAAGTGATGGAGGCCAGGCCCAGGAGGCAGGAGTTGCCGGGATCGTCGCGGGGAGCAGGGCTGACCGAGGAGGACCTGACCAGGTACCATCGGCAGATCATCATGTCCGGCTGGGGGGAGGCCGGGCAGGAGAAGGTGAAGGCCGCCCGGGTGTTCGTGGCCGGGGCCGGGGGACTGGGCTCGCCGGTCTCGATCTATCTGGCAGTGGCCGGGGTGGGCGAGATCAACCTGTGCGACTCCGATCGGCCGGAGCTGTCGAACCTGAACCGGCAGATCCTGCACAGCGACTCCCGGATAGGGATGAACAAGGCGGTGTCTGGGCAGCTCACCCTGCGGGAGCTGAACCCGAGCATCACGGTGCGCGCGATCACCAGCCGCATCGAGGCGAGCAATGTGGATGAGCTGGTGGGAGAGGCCGACCTCATCCTGGACTGCATGGACAACTACCCGACGCGATACGTGCTGAACGAGTGCGCCCTCCGGAAGGGCATTCCATTCGTCCATGCCAGCGTGTGGGGCCTGGAGGGTCGGCTGACCTTCATCCACTCGCCGGAGACGGCCTGCCTGCGCTGCATCTACCCCAGCGCGCCGCCGCCAGAGGTGTTTCCGGTGGTGGGGGCGGTGCCCGGAGTGATCGGGTGCCTGGAGGCGGTCGAGGCGCTCAAGTACATCACCGGCATCGGTGAGAACCTGAAGGGGAGACTGCTGGTGTGGAGTGGCGTGGACGGCGAGTTCGAGGTCTACCCCGTCACCAGGAGCCCGGGCTGCCCGACGTGTGGGCGGGGAGACTGAGGAACTCTGCGGGGGGCAGGATTGCGAGCACCTCACGTGGAATCTCCGGGCATCGTTCTTATCTAGGAGGTAGGACGTGGGAAGAAAGCCATGGCTGTTGCCCCTGATAGTGGTGCTGGCTGGCGCGGCTGGTCTGGCGGGGTGTCAGCAAGAGCAGAAGAAGGCGGTGGTGACCGTTCGGGCCTTCTACCCGCTGAACCAGGACCACAAGTTCATCGCCGACTACCTCGAGGAGTTCGCCAAGGCCCATCCCGGCGAGGTCCACCTCGAGATCTATGACACGCAGACCCCCGAGGGCCGCGACGAGTGGATGAAGACCGGGCTCGATTGCAGCGGCGTGTTCATCAATGGGAAGACGAAGTGGGAGGTCAAGAAGGGCGGCAAGACCGAGACTGTTGACTTCATCAAGCGCATGGACGTGTTCTGGACGCGGCAGGACTTCGAGACGGTGGTGAACGACCTGATTGCGAAGGCGAAGAAGAAGTGACTTGGCCTGGTCCTCGCGCCAGGCTCACGATGCTCGCCGCCGCAGCCCTTGCCATCGCGGGCTGCGGCGGCGCGAAGGAGCGGACCCCACCCCAGCCGGTGAGCCTGACGCTGCATGTCCCGTGCATGATCGGCGGGCCCATGCACAAGGTGGCGGCTGAGTACCAGGCCGCGCACCTCGGGGTGACCATCAGACCTGAGACCTACAAGCCGCAGGAGGCGCTGGGCAATGGCCGGGGGCCGGCCCTGGTGGTCACCACGGGTGATCGGGAGATGGAGGCCCTGGTCCGCGCCGGGCTGGTGGACAAGCGACAGGTCCGCACCTTCGCGGTGAACCGGTACCCGCTGGTGGTGGTCGCGCCGGCCGAGGGCGCGCCGGGACTGAAGACGCTGGCCGACCTGGCCGGCGCTTCGGTGAAGCGGGTGCTGCTGGAGAGCCCATCGCGCAGCACCCTCGGGGAGCGAGCGGCTCAGGGGCTGCGCAAGCTCGGCCTGTGGGAGAAGGTGCGCCTCAAGCTGGTGGAACCGGAGCCGGGAAGCATGGTGCTGGGCGAGCTGCTCGCCGGCAAGGGCGACGCGCTGGTGGTGTTCAAGGGCTGCCTCTTCGAGGAGGGCGGCGCGCCGCCGAAGACCATCCGCATCGTGGGCGAGCTGCCGCTCCGCGGCCAAGTCCCGGTTCTCTACCAGATCGCGCCGCTGAGGGGGCGCGAGCGCGCGGAGAGCGCGACGGAATTCATCACCTTCCTCACCAGGCAGGAGGGCAAGGAAGCCCTGCGGAAAGCGCGGCTGGAGCCTGCCGAGTGAGAGGCTGAGGGGGGAGGCCCTAGTGGGGGCGGGCCCGAGGTGCGTGGTGCCGGACGGAGGCGCCGATCTCCCTGAGGTGACCGCGGCGGCGCTAGCGGCGCGCTGGCCTGTTGCCCTGCGCGCCCTGCGCCACCGCAGCTTCCGCCGCTTCTGGATCGGGCTGATCATCTCGGTGACCGGCACCTGGATGCAGGCCGCGGCCCAAGGGTGGCTGGTGCTCGAGCTCACCGGTTCAGCGCTCTACCTGGGGCTGGTGGGGGCCTGCGGCTCGGTGCCGATCCTGCTGTTCTCGCTGCCGGCCGGAGTAATCGCGGACCGCTTCAGCAAGCACCGCATCGTGCTGATCACGCAGACGCTGGCGGCGCTCCAGGCCCTCGCGCTGGCCTTGCTGGTGCACACCGGGGCGGTACAGGTGTGGCAGGTGATGGCCCTGGCCGCTTGCCTGGGGGTGATCAACGCCTTCGACATGCCCACGCGGCAGTCCATGGTGATGGAGCTGGTGGAGAGGCGAGACATCTTCAACGCGGTGTCGCTGAACTCGTCGGCCTTCAACTCGGGCCGGGTGATCGGTCCGTCGGTGGCCGGCGCGCTGATCGCGGCGGCGGGCATGGCCGGCTGCTTCTTCATCAACGCCCTCTCGTTTCTGCCCCTGATCGTGGCGCTGATGACCATCACCCCTCGCCGCTCGCGGCGAGAAGCGGATGGCTCGATGCTGGCGCACATCGGCAGCGGGCTCCAGTGGGTGAGGGGGGAGCCGGTGGCGATGGCACTGCTCGCCGTCACCGGCGCCTCCAGCCTTTTCGCCATGCCCTATACGACCCTGATGCCGATCTTCGCGCGGGAGGTGTTTCGCACCGGCCCGCAGGGGTTCGGCTTCCTCATGTCCGCGCCCGCGGTGGGCTCCCTGCTCGCCGCGGTGATGATGACCGCGCTGGGCCATCGCCATCGGCTCGGCGGGCTCATCGTGTTCGGCTCCTTCCTCTTCCCGGTCGCGCTGCTGCTGCTCTCGGGGGCGCCCAGCTTCACCGCCGCGGTCTGCTTCCTCTTCCTCACCGGGTTCGGCATGATGTCCTTCAACGCCGCCTCCAACACCATGCTCCAGAAGTCACCGCCGGACGAGCTGCGGGGCCGGGTGATGGGTCTCCGTTCCTTCGTGTTCGCGGGGATGGCGCCACTGGGGAACCTGCAGATCGGGGCGGTGGGGCAGTGGCTGGGGCCCAGGTGGGCGGTGGCGATCGGCGCGCTCGCTTGCCTGGTCACTGCGGGGGCGGCGCGGTGGCGGGTGCCCGAGCTGCAAGCCAGCGAGTGAGAGGCCGCGGCGAGGGACAAAGGAAACGGCGGCCGAGGCGAGAACTGCACGCCGAGCGGTGACTGGCCGGCAGGGCTTGGCCCACCGTGGACGCGGACGGAATGGCTCATGTCTGGCAAAGAGCGCGGCATCACCCGCCGGGAATTCCTGAGGGTGGCCGCCTCCGGCGCGGTGGCCGCAGCGTGTGCCCGGCCGGTCGAAGCACTGGGCTCGCCGGCCCAATCGAACCAGGGAGGAAAGGTGGCAGCAATGAGGATCGATGCGCATGTTCATGGGAACATCTCCAAGCTGCAGGGCTCGCCGGCCGAGTACGCGGCCCGCTGCCGGGAGCGAGGCATCGAGCGGGTGGTGCTGATCTCCGGATTCGAGCAGAACATGGCCGCCTACCGGGCGCTGCCGGACTTCATCATCCCGGTGCCCTGGGTGGACATAGATCAGGTCAGCGCCAAGCAGATCAACGAGTACCTGGATGCCGGCGCGCTCGGCATCAAGTTCATAGACCCACAGTTCTCGTATGGTGACACCAGGTATGATCCGCTCTACGCCGCCGTCGCGGCCCGAGGCAAGGTGGCGATGTTCCATACCGGCTACCTGGCGCGGGGCGCCTTCGAGGCGGGCCGGCCCACCGATATCACGCTGATGCGGCCGGCGGCGGTAGATTGCCTGAGCCGGCGCCACCCGGAGCTGAAGATTCTGATGGCTCACTTCGGGAACCCCTGGTGGGAGGAGGCCTGGAAGATCATGTGGTCCAATCCCACCGTCTACGCCGAGCTGAGCGGGGGCACCGCGTACCGGCGTTCGTTGAAGATGTGGAGCGAGACCTTCGCGCCGAACGGGGTGCTGGATGAGGAGAGCGTGGCGAGACTGCTGTTCGCGACCGATGTGAGCATCTTCCGGGAGCAGGAGGGGTTCGACCCCTACTTCGAATTCTACGACAAGCTGTTCGAGGCCATCGCCGCGCCGCCGGAGGTGCGGGAGAGGGTGAACCGGGCGAACGCGATCAAGCTGTTTGGCCTGGAGTGAGCTAGGGCTTGCGGGCGCGCTCGCGAGCGCGCCCTGGGGGGAGGGCAGGGATCAGCTCTCCCGCAGGTGGAGGGCTTGCTGGGCGAGCTTGGTCTTGACGGACTCGACCTTGTGCTTCATGGTGAGGTCCTTGTCCCGCCGGTCGTCGAGCTTGATGGTGGTCATGACCCGGGGATAGCCCAGGCGGAAGCCAACCTCGTGCATCTCGCGCGCGATGCGGAAGAGCGTGTCGAGGTTCCCCTCGATGGTTGTGCCCATGGGGTTGAGCTCGTAGTTGACCCCGTGGTTCTCCGCGACCTTCAAGATCTCCACCACGGTGTCGCCCAAGCTGGCGCCTGCTTTCCCGGTGGGAACGATCTCGATCTCCATGATTGGGGGCATCGTCTTCTCCTTTCCCGCGGCCCGGCCTGGCGACGAGCCCTATGGCCAGGAGGCAGGCTCCTGCCCTACCCTCCGGCGCCGCCCTGGCCGCCACACGAAGGGAGCTACTTCGCCCGGCCGACCTCGAGCACGCAGATGGCCTCGGGCACGGTGATGCGCGGGGCGAGGCTTTCCACGATCACGAACTCGTAGTCGGTGGCGGTGGGGCCGACGAAGGCCAGGGTCATATCCTGGGCGAGCACGAGGGAGGCGAAGTGGCGCTCGGCCGTCAGCACCACGCCGCCCGAGGCGAGCGCGGGGGCCTTGACCAGCCCGCTAGTGATGATCTGGCGGGCGTGCTCGAGCTGGGTGAGGCTGGCCTCGGTGTAGCGCTGGTAGAGCGCGTTGAAGAGCGAGGGTGCGACCGCGGCCGCGTACGGCCCCGGGAAGCCAGCCGCATCCAGCGCGCTGACGGCCTTGAGCAGATCCTCCACCGGCTGCCCTAACTGGCCCCAGTCGCCAAGCCTGACCCGGGAGGCCTTGGGCGTGGTGAGCAGGCCGTCAATGCCCAGGTCCTTGTTGCCGTTGAAGATGAGCTGGTCTTCCAGGCGGGCGCAGGCGATGGCGGCCTTGGCCGGCGCCTCCAGGTCGAGCAGGCTGCCCCGCTCCTCCGCGGCGGCGATCTCCCGGATGGAGAGGGCGAAGCCTGCGGAGATCATCGGGATGGGTGTGATGTGAGGCGCGCTCATGCTGGCGCGGGCCTCGCCGAAGGTGGCCTCGGCGGTGGTGGCGCGCTCCTTGTGGTCGAGGGAGCGGGTCCCCAATCCGAATGGCCCGTGGATCTCCAGCAGCCGCCGGCCGGCCAACTGCATCTTCGCCGGGCCGATCACGGCCTGGTCAATCATCTCCCATACCCGGTCGCCGATGGGGGCTGCTTCGCGTGGCAAGTAGCGCATCTCAGGCCTCCTTGGTGGGCCGCAAGCTGCCGATGGTGGTTCCGGCCTCGGGAGGCGAGGGGCCCGGGGCCGGCTGCTCCCCCGCCTCCTCGGCAGCCATCTCGGCCACCTCTTGCCGGCCCAGCTCGAGGAAGTGGGCCTCGTCCGGGGCGAGGCGCTTGATCAGCTCCAGGAACTCGCCGGCGTGCTGGCGCTCCTCGTTGGCGATATCCAGCAGCACCTTCTTGGCGAGCGGATCGTCGGTGGCGTCCGCGTGGGCCACGTAGAGGTGGACTGCCTCCAGCTCGGCGGCGAGGTTGAGGCGCAGGGCTCTGATCAGCTCTGCCAGGTCCATCTTGCGAGGCACCAGGCCCGGGAACGGGTTGAGAAACTCGGGCATCTCTCACCTCCTGATGGTAGGGCGCGCAGGGCGCCGGGCAGGGGTTAGGCGAGCAGCCGCCGGTTCCTGTTGCAGAATTCGCACAGGCGTGGGCCACCGCTGTACCAGGACAGGTCGGCCGTGGTATCAAGCGCGTCTTCTGCAGCCTGGGAGTGGTCGCGTCCCTGGGGGGTGCGGAGGACGCGGTGAAGGTGCTGATCGAGACCCGCAGCTAGGCGGCGCGCCGCGGCTACATCGCGACGATCTTACGCATCGCCTCCGCGGTGGACTTCATGCCGGCTTCGTCGCCCGCGACTTCCTGGATGACGTCCGAATCGTAGCCGACGGCGCGGAGGGCCCTCATCACCGCGCGCCAGTCCACATCTCCCTCCAGCAGGGGTACGAACTGGTGCTCGCGGCGGCGGAAGTCCTTGAAGTGGACCTTCTTGATGGTTGCTCCGAGGATTTCGACCCACTGCTCGGGGTAGGCCCAGGGCACATAGTTGCCGACATCGAAGTAGACGCCGATGTACGGGGAGCCGATCTCCTCGACGAAGCGCTTCGCCTCCAGGGGGGAGAGCAGGAACTTGTTCCAGACATTTTCGACGCCGACTGAGACCCCGGCCCTCTCGGCCTCGGGCGCGATCTGCCGCATCGCCTGCTGGAGATTGGCGTACATGGCGTCGTAGCGCACCTGGGGGGTAAGCTGACCGGGATGGACCAAGATGGTGTCTGCGCCCAGGGCGGAGGCGATGCGCAAGGAGCTGCGCAGCACCTCGAGCGCGTCGGCGCGCGCCGCGGGGTCGGCCGAGGCGAAGCCGTGGCAGCCCGCAGGCACCAGGGAGGGGATGCCCATCCCGAGCCGGTCGGCCTCGGCCCTCATGGCGCGGAGCGCGGCCTGGCCGCTGTCGGGCTTGAGCTCACCTTCCTCGCGGACGCACAGCTCCAGGCTCTCATATCCGGTGGCCTTGGCGTAGGCCAGGCTTTCGGCGACGGGCCTGTCGGCGAAGAAGAGCTGAGTGGCGCCAATGCGCATGACTACCTCCTGCGGGAATTGCTCCCGGCACGGTTCGGCGCCAGGGCGAGGCAATCCTCTCCCCGGATGCGTGGCAAAGGCGAAGGTGCGACCTGCTCGAGGGGGTAAGGATTGGATAGGTGTGCGCGGGTAGCGTTCCGGAAACAGGTATGAGGTGAAGATCCCGTTCTCGGTCTCTGTTTATGAGCATGCGGCCGCGATCATCGGCCGGTCGCCCTGGGAGGTGTCACGCGACGGGGAGCTGCTGTGGCGCGCCCACCAGCAGGCGTATCTGCTCTACCGCCACTTCCCGGTGGTGGTGGGCATAGACATCTACAACCTGGAGGCAGAGGCCTACGGCGCGGTGGTGGACCGGCCGGAGGGGAACGGCATCCCCGCAATCACCAGGCCGCTGTTCAGCTTCCTGGAGGAGGGGCTGGGAATCGAGCCGTTCGACCCATCCCGCGCGGGCCGCATCCCGATGGTGATCGCCGCAGCCAAGCGGCTGTCTGCTGAGTTCCCGGAGGCCGACGTCCGGGTTCCAGTGAGCGGGCCATTCTCGATCGCCACCAGTCTGGTGGGCCTGGGCGAGCTGCTGGGCGCAGTGGCGTTGGCACCAGAAAGCGCGCGGGAGTTCCTGATGAAGCTGATCCCTGGTCAGGTCGCGTTCTGCCACGCGGTGATGGCGGCCGGGCTGGAGGTGGCCTTCTTCGAGTCGGCCGCGGCGCCGCCGCTGCTCTCCCCGCGGCAGTTCAGGGAGGTCGAGCTGCCGGCGCTGAAGGCCACCATGGGGGCGGTCGCAGCAGGGGCCGGGCACCCTGTGCCGTGCATCATAGGGGGTGACACAGAGCCCATCGTTGATGCCATCATGGAGACCGGCACGGACTTCGTGATCTGCCCGGCCGAGACCAACCGAGGGAAGTTCCTGGGCCGGATGGAGGCCTATCCCGGGGTGAGAGTGCGAATCAACCTGGACCCGCGCGTCTACACGCGGGGGACGCGCGAGGAGATCCTAGCGGAGGTGGATTCAGTGCTCGCCCTCGCCGCGGGGCGGCCGAACCTGTTGCTTGGCACGGGCGCGGTGCCCTATGAGACGCCACCGGAGAATGTACTGCTGATCCGCGACTACGTGGCCTAGCATTCCCCCCTTGTGGGGCGGGCATGTCCCCCAGCCGGGGGGGGCCGCACGCCGCCCCTGCGCAGGTTGGAAACCTGCGCCACCAGGGGGACCAGACGCCGAAATGAACGGCTCCCCTACTGCTGCTTCGCCTTGGCCTCCCTGATGGCGGGAAGGCGCTCGATCATCTCCTCGAGCTTGACGCCGGTGAGGGCTTCGATGACGGCTGGCAACTGGGCGACCACGTCGGTGACATCGCGGGTGACCCGGCTGGCGCCGGCTCCGGCCTGGCCGTCTCCGCCAGAGGAGATCACCACGATCCGGTCGGTCTTGGCGAGGGGCGCGGACACGGCGGCGGCCACGTCGGGCAGCTTCTCGATGAACATCTGGGCGATGGCAGCCTGGTTGTACTGCTGCCAGGCGTCTGCCTTCTTCTGCATGGCCTCGGCCTCGGCGAAGCCTTGGGCCTTGATGATGTCGGCCTGGGCGAGGCCCTTCGCCTTATTGGCATCGGCGTCGGCGGTGCCGATGGCGCGGGTGGCCTCCGCCTGTCCGCTCGCGGTGGTGCGCAGCCGGTACTGCTCGGCCTCGGCGAGGGTCTGGATGCGGGATCGCTCCGCGTGGGCCGGCTTCTCGATGGTAGCGACCAGCTCTTTCTCCTTGCGGAGGATCTCGTTCTCCTGGACCTCGATAAGCTTCTGCTTCTCGACCACCTGGACCTGGACTTCCTCCACCCTCACCGACTGCTGGGTCTTGAACTTCTGGAGATCGTAGGCCAGGTCGGCGGCCGCGGTCTTCTCCTGGACCGCCGCCTTGTACTCCGCCAGTCGCATCTGGTAGTCCCGGTCCGCCTCCGCAATCCGGGTCTCCGCGGCGAACCGCGCCGTCTCCCCCTCCTGCTTGGCCTGGGCGGAGCGGATGGTGGCGTCCCGGGCGGCCTCGGCCTCCCCGATGGTGGCGTCCCGCTTCACCTGGGCGATGCGGGGCTTTCCGAGGGCCTCCAGGTAGCCGTGGCTGTCGCGGATATCGCGGATGGTGAAGGAGTCAATCACCAGGCCCATGTTGGCGAGGTCGGAGGCGGAGACCTCCTGCACGCGCTGGGCGAACATGTCCCGATTCTTGTAGACCTGCTCCACGGTCAACATGCCCAGGATGGCGCGGAGATGGCCCTCCAGGGTCTGGAGGGCGATGTTGCCAATCTCCTGCCGGCCCATGCCGAGGAACCGCTCGGCGGCGGCGCGGATGGCCAGATCCGTGCCCTGCACCTTGATCTGCGCCACACCGTCCACCATGATGGGCACGCCCTGCTCGGTGTAGACCTCCGGGGTCTTCACCTCCAGGGTCATCAACTCCAGAGAGAGCAGATCCACCCGCTCAAAGATGGGCCACACGAAGGCGCCGCCGCCCACGCGGACGCGGAAGCCCACCGCCTCCCGCCTGCCATCCGCGGTCATCATGGCGCGGCGGCGGCCGGAGATCACCAGCACTTCATTGGGTCCAGCCTTCACGTAGCGGCTGGCGTAGACCACGATGAAGAGGATGACGACCGTGACCACGCCGCCGACGATCAGGGGGATCAAGTGCCCGGGAGTCGGGAATGACAGTGGCATTGTCTCCTCCTCGGCAGTCTCTAGGGCGGGACTGTCCAAGTCGCCGCAGGCGACCTGGCGTGCCCGCCGAGCGCTCAGTTCCTCGACGACCTGCCGGAGCCTGCCGCCAAGGCGCGACGGCCCCGTCAGCAGCCTCTATCAGAGCCAACTGCGTTCCGCTATCAGCGCGGCCTTCCTGCCGGCAGGGGCAGGCGCAAGCGATTCCGATAGCGGCTCTAGTCCCTGAAGTCCAGGGGCCCCGCCTCTCGCTCTGGGCCGGTCTCCTCCTCGGCGAGGGCGGTCACATAGAGCGTGGTGCCGACCTGCCGAAGGATGCGCACGGCCGCGTACCGACCCAACTCCGCGCCATCCTGGGAGCGCGCCGGGGCGGTGAGGCGCGTGCCCCGCGCCACGAATGCCACCTCTCCCACGCCGTCGGCCGGGATGGCCACAGTGACCTCGCCCTTCAGGCCGATCGCCTCTGCCATGCGGGGCTCGCTGGAGGCCTGCACCCGGGTGAAGAGGTGGTAGAAGAGGGTGAATACTGCGCCGGCCACCGCGAATGCGGAGGCCGCGGAAGCGGGCAGCGTCACCAGTAGGGGCATCTCGAAGAGGCTGGTGAGGATGATGCCCACGCCGCCAAAGGTGGCCATGAAGACGCTGATGGTGGCGGGAGAAAGCGGCGCGATGGGGGCCTCCGCCTGGGCCTCCACAGAGAAGGCATCCCCGTGTCCCGCCACTCCTCCGCCGTGAGCGCCGTAATCGTGGCTAACCTCGAAGTGTCCGCCGCCGGCCTCGGCACCATGCCCGAAGCCGAAGAGCCCGCTCATCAGGGCCGAGACCAAGGCGAAGGTCGTGCCGCTCAGAAAGCACACCCAGAAGGCCACTAACGCCCAGCCCATCGCGCTCCCCTCCTCTCAGGGCAGCCAACCATTCAACCCTCTGGTGCCATTCTATTGCATCTCTCTGCAACAGGCAAGAGGCGGGGCGGCCCGTACCAGGACCACCGGTTCTGGCCGGATGGCCACCAGTATGTCATTCCGAGTCTCGGCAGGCCGCCGTAGCGGCCTACGGGCGCGAGGGATCCATACCGGAGTGGCGTCCGCGCTGGCGGACGCCGACCTGTGGGATGGGTTCTTCGCTCGGCAGACAACGGCGAGCTCGGAATGACAGCAAAGGCCCGCCTGGGCCCCCAGACCGATGGCCCTGCAGCCCGTAGCCGCCAGCGCCGCGCAGGGCAGGTTGAGAACCTGCCCAACGGACGTGACGAGCGTGGGCAGGTCCGACCCTCAGGGACCCGACTGAACACCAAGGGCAGGGCGCCTGAATTGCCCTGCCCTCGTCGAGCCCGACCAGAGAGCGGCCGCTAGGCGCCCTCTTCCTCTTCCTCGGTGTTCTCCTGAGCCCGGTGAACGAGCCCGCGGGCCTTCTCGGCGGCCACCTCTTTCACCTTGCGGGCCCCCTCCTTGACCCGCTCCCGGGTCTCCTCGCCGGCCTCTGGGGCGAAGATGATGCCGACTGCCGCGCCGACCAGCGCGCCCACCAGCAGCCCAGCCAGGAAATTGCCCTTCATGGCAACGAGCCCTCCCTCTGTTTGGATTGCTCTTCTCTCTCCTCGACCGGCGCGATGTTAGCCGCGCGCCGTCTCAGCGTCAACCCCTGGCTGTGTCACATATTCCACAATCCCGCGGCGGGCCGGGCGAGCAGTCTGGCCCGCGTCAGATCAGCCGCACCTTCACCTTGACGCGCTCTGAAGGGACGCTGACGTCCACAAGCACATAGCTGCCGGAGCAGAGCGCGACCCAGGCCATCTTCCGCAGCCCTCGCGCGAGCAGGCGCGGTTCGATGGGCATCTTCCCCGGGGGCTTCAGCTTCGGACGCGACACCCAGCGAACGCATACCGAGGCCACCGCCACCGCGGCGTAGACCAGGGCCGAGGGCAGGGGGAGCCAGAGCTGGCCCAGAGGGAGCCGGGGGTGATGGATGCTGACAACGAGGAGCACGCTTGGCCGGCTAATCTACGATCACCTCTACCTTGACCCTGGTGCCGTCGGACTCGCCCACGTCCACGTCCACCAGCTTGCCCTCTGCACCCTCCTTGACCATCTGGAGGATGGTGCCCATGTCCATCCCGCTCATCTTCTGGACGTAGTCCCCAAGCACAATGGTCTCGTCGCCCCGCTGTATCTTCGCTCCCTCCGCCAGCCGGAGGGCGAGATCGGCGAGCGCGATGGGTAGGTTCATGCTGACGTTGACTTTGTCGTCCACTTTGACGCCGACTCGCACGAACCTCGCCTTCTTGCCTGGCTCACCGCCGGCCGGCGGCGGCGCCTTCAGAGCCTCCAGCAGCTTGGCGCCCTGCTCGGGCGTGACCCGGCCCTCCTGCACCAGCTTCAGGATTTCCAGCGCCTCCTGATCCATCAGCTTGCTCCCTTCACTCCTTGAGTGCTCGCAGTGCCTCTTCCGGGGTGAGCGTGCCGGCCTTCAGGTCGTCCAGCACCTGCCGCCGGTGCTCCTGGCGCTGGGCCAGTGGAGCCGGGCTGACCGGATAGCCCAGGGCCCGAAGCAGGTCGTCCAGCCTGGCCCTCACCGTCGGGTAGGAGAGACCCAGCTCGCGCTCAACCTCCCGCAGGTTGCCCCGCCGAGAGACGAATAGCCGGAGGAAGCGAAGTTGGTCTTCCGGCAGGTCGGAGAACTCGCAGCGCGGGAAGCGGCCCCGGACGGTGATGTCGCACGCCGGACACCACAGTTCGCGCACCTCTAGCCTGCCTCCGCAGTTGGGGCAATGGCTCAACCCGTCTGGGTTCCCCGGGTGGCTCATGGCGATGAATATAACATGCTGGTTGCTTTTTGTCAAGCCCCGGCCTTGCGATTCGCGCTTTTCATGAGTCCTGGGGTGACCATCGCCTCCAGGGGCTAACTCCCGGATCCAGAGAGCCGGCGCAGGAGCCCTGCCCAAGAGGCAGGCCGGAAATGGGGCGGGCGTGAGCACGCCTGCGCTACAGGGGTGACTCGCCCTCGTCCATGGCGCGACGAATCATCTCGGCGCGGAGCCGATCCACCTCGGCCTGGTCGCCGCGGGCTGAGGCCTGGTCGAGCTGCTCTTCGAGGGAGACAGGGAGGTTCTTCTCGCGGCGGAGGAGCTCCACGAGGGCGCCGGTGTGCTGGCTCATGTGCGAGCAGAGCTCCCGGTTGTCGCCCTCTTCCTCGGCGTACTGGGCGGCGTGCTGGTGGCCGAAGTGCTCGATGGCGCGCTGGGCGCGATAGAGCTCCGTGGCGGCGTGCTCGAGGTCGCCGTGTTCGACATCCCACAGAGCCTGGGCGATGGCCCGGTCCCGCTCGATCCAGGGCCACCACTTGAGGTAGCCCCACTTGTGGGGGGCGGTGGCGTCGGAGCGGGCCACCAGGTTCCAGATGCCGAGGTTGTGCTCGGCGTCCTCCCGCGCCTGGAGGTAGTCCTCGAGCTGGAAGTCGAAGTTGCGCCGCACGTAGTACTGCCACGACTCCTCGCGGAGGGCGTTGAGGTCATCGTCGCTCAGGCTGACGGTGTCGCCGCGACAGGAGTGGAGGTGAAGGTCGAGCAGTGAGTCCTCGCCATAGGGCCGCTCGCCGTCGGGGCGGCCGCGGCGCTCGAACTCGCGGTTGAGGAGGGCCTGACCCTGGACCTCGCCGGTGGCGGAGAGGATGACGCAGGCTTCGACGTAGACGATGCGCTCACGGCCGAAGCGCTCGACCTTGTCAACGAGCAGGTAGCGCGGGTCGCGGTAGAGGCGCTGGATGAAGGCACGGGCAGCAGGTGGGAGCTTCTCCCGCGGCTCCTCGTCAGCCTCGGCCACCTGAGTCCTCCTGCCACCGAACCATCGTTGGGGCCGCCTCCAGAGGCCCTCGTCTGTCCCCTGAGTCTCTTCCGCCAGAGGCCGGCTTGACCCTGCCTGGTGGAGGTGCTATTCTCTCCCCACTTTCTCTTGGGGTGCAGACGCTCATGTCCCGTTTTGTGCGCCTGATGGGGATTCTCTTGGCCTTCGGCACCATGGCGGCGAAGCCCGGAGTCGGGCAGCCGGCGCGCCCCATCTTCCCGCTGGCGGAGGTGCGCGGGGGGCAGCGCGGGGTGGGCAAGTCGGTGTTCCGGGGTACCCGAGTGGAGTCATTCAACATCGAGATCATCGGGGTCCTGCGGCGGTTCGAGGGAACCCGGAGCGTGATCTTGGGGCGGGTGCTCGACGGGCCGGTGGTCACCCGGAAAAGCGGGATCATCCAGGGGATGAGCGGCAGCCCGGTCTACATCAAGGGCCGGCTCGCCGGGGCGATCGCCTATGCCTGGTCGTGGAGCAAGGAACCGATCACCGGCATTACGCCGATCGAGGAGATGCTGGAGGCCTGGCAGGAAGGGAGGGCCAAGCCCAAGGCAGCGCCAGACTCAGGCGGAGCAACGGCGGCCCCCTTACAGCTCAGAGGCCAGGTGATCGGCAACCTGATGGTCGGGCCCAGGCCGAGCAGGCCCGATCCGCCGGGGACGATGACTCTCACTCCTCTCAGCGGGTTCGTGCAGGCCTCTGGGCTCAACCAGCGAGCGCGCAGCCAACTGGCAGAGCTGCTGGCGCCATATGGCATGAGGGTGGTGGCCGGGGCGTCAGGGGGGATGGAGCATCTGCGGCCGCCGCTGGTTCCGGGGGCGGCGGTGGGGGCGCAACTGGTGGGCGGGGATTTCGACATCGCCGCGCTGGGGACAGTGACCATGACGGAGGGGAAGCGGGTGCTGGCCTTCGGTCACCCGCTGTTCCAGCTCGGCGAGATTGATGTGCCCATGACCGGGGCCTATGTGCACGACATCCTGCCGACGCTCGACATCTCCAGCAAGATCATGTCCTCCACACAGGTGGTGGGGCGGGTCCTCCGCGACCTCCAGGCCGGGGTGGCGGGGGAGGTGGGCGGGAAGGCGCGGATGCTGCCGGTGACGGTGCAAGTGGCGGACGGGGACCGGGGCAAGACCAGGCGGTTCGAGCTGCGAGTGGCGCAGATCCGCGAGCTGCTGCCCGCGCTGACCGGGATGTCAGTGCTCACCGCGATTGACGAGACCCGAGGCCGCATCTCCCGGGGCACGGCGCGGGTGATGGTTGACCTGGAGGTGGAAGGGCGGCCGGCGCTGCGGCGAGAGGAGATCGCCTACAGCGATGGCGATGCGGCCCTGGCCGCGGTTCCCGCGGTGGTGAGGCCCCTGGCCACCTTCATTGACAGCCCCTTCGGGAAACTGCGGTTCCAGCGGCTGCGGGTGCGAGTGGAGACGCAGGAAGAGAGGAGGACGGCCACCATCGAGCGGGCGACACTCCCGCAGGCACGGATCAAGGCCGGGGAGGAGGTCACGCTGGCGGTGACGCTTCGGCCTTACGGCCGGGAGCTGGCGGAGGTGCCGGTGCGGCTGAAGGTGCCGGCCGACCTGCCGCGGAGCACGCTGCGGGTGGTGATCTCGGGGGGAGGGGAGAGTGACGAGGCGCGGAGTTCGATCGGCGCGCCCCGCCCCGCGCCGGTCTCGCTGGCCCAGGTGATCGAGCGCTATCTGACGCAGGACCCGCGACAGTATCTGGTGGTGCAGGCGGCGCTGCCGCGGACGGGCGCGGCGATGCTGGGGGAGGAGCTGCCGGACTTCCCGCGGGGCGCGCTGGAGGCGCTGCGGACCACCCACGCCACTGATCTGCGGCCGGCGACGCCGGTGCTGAAGCTGACGGTGCCGACCCCGTGGATCCTCTCGGGCCGGCAAACGGTGACGCTGCAAGTGGAGGGGCCGCCACCACCCGGGCCGCCCATGCCGCCGCCCCCACCGGGACCTCCCGGCGCCCCGCCTGCGGAGGAGGAAGAGGAGGAGCCCAAGGAGCAGAGCGCGGCCGCTTCGCTCGGGCTCACCGCGCACGAGATGGCGAGCGCTTCTTCTGCTAACGAGATGGCGATGCCTCGCGGGTCAGGCGCGCCCCCACCTCCTGGGGCGCGGCCGCCCCAGCCACAGCCTCAACCTCCAGCAAAGAAGGAGGAGCCGCAGGCGAAGCCGCTGACCCGCGCGCCCGAGGCCTGGGTGCAGCAATCGAAGGCAGACTTCGCGCAGGCCAAGCTGATTGACGTCACCCTCGGGGATGAGGGCCGCTTTGCGCTCGCCCCGAGCCGGACGGAGTTGGGCAGCCTGCCGGTTGATGCCATCTGGAGCCTGGCAGTTCGCGATGGGGAGGTCTACGCGGGGACCGGAAGCAGCGGCCTGATCTACAAGGTGTCCTCCTCGGGCCAGATATCCCGGTTCTTCGCCACCGAGGAGCTGAGCGTCCACGCCCTCGCCTTCGACAAGGAGGGCAATCTCTATGCCGGCACCGCGCCGCGGGGCAAGCTGTTCCAGATCGCGCCCGACGGCACCGGCAAGCTGATCTACGATTCGGAGAGCAGCTACCTGTGGTCCCTGGTGATCGCGCCCGACAGCACCATCTACGCTGGCGGGGGAACGCCTGGTCGCATCTATGCCATCAGGCCAGATGGTGAGGCGAAGGTGCTGGCTGAGCTTCCCGTGGCGAACGTGCTCTCCCTGTTGCGCAGGTCAGAGGGAGACCTGTACGCGGGCACTGCGGAGTCGGGGGTGGTCTACCGGGTGCGGCCGGATGGGAGTGCGAGCGCGGTCGGCCAGGTGGCCGGAACCTCGGTGGAGGGGCTGGCAATGGATGAGAGCGGCCACCTTTATGCCTCGTCCACGCCCAGCGGCGAGATCTACCGCCTCCCGCCAGGTGGGCCGGCTGGCCTGTACTGCGATACCGGAGGCGAGCGGCTCATCTACGGGCTGGCCTTCTTGCCCGGCCCGGGGGAGGCGGCCCGGCTGGTGGCCGCGACGGGGCCGAATGGGGTGATGGTGGAAGTGGGCGCAGACCGCAAGGCGCGGGTCATGTTCAGGCCGGAGTCCGGGGTGGCGACCGCGCTGGCGACTGAGGGAGAGGCGATCTACCTGGGCACGACAGGGCCTGCGACGCTGCGGCGGTTCGGTCCCGGATACGCGGCATCGGGAGTGCTGGAGTCCGCTCCGCTCGACGCGGGTCGGACAGCCGCCTGGGGCTACTTCCACTATGTGGCGGAGACGCCCACGGGGACGGCGGTGCGGGTGGAGGCGCGCTCAGGGGATACGCCTCGTCCCGAGCAGCAGTGGAGCGAGTGGAGTGCGGTGAGCACGGTGTCCGAGGCGAGGGCCGCGGCTTCGCTCGGGGGACCGATTGCTAGTCCGGCGGCCAAGCGCCTGCAATATCGGCTGGTGCTCACCACCACCGATCCCAAGGTCACGCCGACGGTGAGGCAGGTGCGGGTCACCTACCGGCCAGAGAACCGGCCGCCCCGGGTGGTGATCAAGGCGCCAGCGGCGGGAGAGCGGATGACCAAGAAGTACACCATCAGGTGGGAGGGGCAGGATCCGGACAAGGACACGCTGACCTACGACGTGGCGGTGTCGAAGGACATGGGCGCGACCTGGAAGACGCTCAAAGAAGGGCTGACAGATGTCAAGTACGACTGGGACACCACGCCCACCGGGGACGGCCGGTGCCTGCTGCGGGTGACTGCCAGAGACGCGCAGAGCGCGCCCTCCGACCCACGCGAGGCGGAGGCCTCAGTGGTGACCTGGGTGGACAACACCGCGCCCACGGTGCTGCTGCTGCGCAGCTCGCTGACGGTAGGAGATGATAGCCGGGTCCAGGTGAAGGGGGTGGCGACAGACCAACTCTCCTCGCTGCGCAGCATCGAGTACCGCGTCGACAATGCAGCGGACTGGCGCTCGCTCCCTCTGCCCGCGGTTGACTCCTTAGTGACCGAGTTCGCGGTGACCACCAAGCCCCTCCCGCCCGGGCCGCACACCGTGGAGGTCCGGGGCTTCGACGCGGCGGGCAACCTGGGCAGTGACAAGGTGCAGGCGAAGGTCAAGTAGGGCGGCGGTGCCCGAAGGACATCGCCGCCAAGCTGCTGGCAGGAGCAAGCTTCTGCCCTATGGGCTACGGGCCAGAGACGGCGAGCGCCCTCTCGAGTGAGGAGATGGCGCTTGCTTCTATCTGACTCGCCTGGCCGAGTATCTGCTGCTCGCGCTGGCGCATCTCGGGAGGCCAGTCGCCAGAGTCACCAGTGAAGGCGTCTCGATTGGTGAAGGCGGAGGCGAGCAGGTCCGCCTCCTGGTGGTAGAGATCGGCCGCGCGGCGCAACGCCTCCCGGCGATCGGGCGGCAGCAGGGAGGCGCTACCACGCAGGAAGGTGACCGCGGCGAGGCGCGCGTCGTGCATGGTGGTGTAGTTCCACCAGCTGACGGAGCGCAGTTGCTTGCGCT
>Ga0315307_1000057_pt1 | contig 45749 bp, 33 predicted proteins | sample TDP2_MG_FD_203079 | JGI IMG/M metagenome (GOLD analysis project Ga0315307, IMG submission 203079) | Freshwater sediment microbial communities from Lake Towuti, South Sulawesi, Indonesia - TDP2 | ecosystem: Environmental > Aquatic > Freshwater > Lake > Sediment | place: Indonesia: South Sulawesi...
GGCGAATTCGTGTGGGTTTCCCCAACTACGAACGGCCACTCGCCGAATGGACGTTTGCAGAACCGGAGGCACTCCGGACCGTACTGACGCGAGCAGGGCAGGCACTGGGGCCTGCCCTGCCAGGCTTCGCTCGGCGGCGCGCGGGTGCCGACCCCCGCGCTTGCGGTCAGCGATGATGTCTAGCCCGGTTCGCCGAGGCCGAAGGCGCGGGCGATGTAGACGGCCATCTGGTCGCGGGTGCAGACGTAGTCGGGATGGTAGAGCCCGTCGGGATAACCGTTGGCTACGCCGCGCCTCTTGATGTACTCCACGTACTTGTAGGAGTACGAGTCAGTGGGGACATCAGCGAAGCTCGGCGCGGGTGGCCCCGGCGGCACCCCCTCGTCTCCTCCGGCCAGGGCGCGGGCGAGGAAGACGGCCATATGGCCGCGGTCCAGCGTCAAGGCGGGCAGGTAGGCCAGCCCGGCGAAGCCAGTGACGATGCCCCGCGCCGCGCAGTACTCGATGTGGCGGTAAGCCCAGTGCGCCGGTGGGACGTCCCCAAAGGTGGGCTGGGCTGGCCCGGGCGGCACCTGCGCATCCCCGCCGGCCAGCGCCCGGGCAATGAAGGCCGCCACCTGGTCGCGCGACACGGAGACACGAGGATGATAGAGGCCATCCGAGTAGCCGTACACGACGCCTGCGTCAACGGCCGCCTCGACTTCGTCCTTCGCCCAGTGATAGTAAGGGACGTCCGAGAAAGCTGGCGGCGCGTAGCCGAAGACGACCACTCGGTTCGCCATGTAGTCCAGCACTCGCAGCTTCCCCTGGGCGTCAATGTGCAGGTTCGACGCCCAGAGCACCAACGCGTCAGCCAGGTCGCCCCCGACCCGCCCGATGAGCCGGCCGGTTGGCGAGTACTTCCACACTCCGTTCCCGCCGATGTAAACGTTGCCTCCGGGATCTACAGTGACCGCGCGGGCACAGGAGGGCCCGTTGAGGCTATCGGCATACCACGAGCTGAGCACCTCGCCGGCCGGTGTCAGCGTGGCTACCCAGACCCGGGCGGTGGGGCCCGGACAGGTGCAAAGGCATACGTGCACCGTCAGGAGCAGATTCCCATCCGGCCGCGGCGCCACCGCGCCCCCGCCCCATCCTTCCTCCGTGTCTCCGAGGAAGCCGTCGGGCACAGGGCCGGTCAGCCGCACGACGAAGACGGGCGTCTCAGGCCACTCCTCACCCGTCTTGTCGAAGACATCAATGTCCCAGCGGAAAGACTCGACGGGGTCGCCCAGGGGGGTCGCGGAGACATTGCCCACACAGTAGTAATGACAGGTCCTGTCGGGAGCGACATAGTTGGTCTTCCAGGGAGCAAACTCCACGCTATCCGAGTGAGGGACGTACACCGGCCACTGGCCGGTCTGCGTCACCTCCCAGCGCCGCCCGTCAGGCCGGTGATGCACGATGTAGTCTGGCGGGTAGTAGTACGCGTCGCCGAAGTCCATCTTGATATAGGTTTCTCCGGCGCGGTCAACCGCGAACGTCTCTGGCGCCAGCAGCGCCCCTCTCTCCACCATCTGCCACGGGTTGCCGAACCAGGCCATCAACTGGCCATCGTAGCTCCAGGTGTCAATGCCGCACACTGTGTCCCGAACATAGATACCAGTGACCGACCGGTGGGCCCTGACTACGAGGAGCCACCAGTCTTCTGATACACAGAAGGTCGTCCACCCCGGAACTCCAGGGCTTACCTCCCCTACCTTAGTCCCTTCTGGTGTGAACCGCTGAAGCAGGTTGACGCTGTTCCTGGGCCCAAGCACCCACAAGCGCCCCTCAGGGTCAACCTCCAGCCGAGACGCCGCGGATACCCCAGGGGCCGGCCAGTCTGCCTGCAGGCTACCATCCTGGCTGTAGCGGTGGAGGTGAGCTGCCAGGCAGAGCTGCCCAAGGTCATCGTACCACCACTCCTCGCTCAACAGCCACACGCCCCCATCGGCCGCGGGAGCGATGTCATAGGGGGTGTAGCCAGTGGCTTCCCCTTGTGGCGGAGTCAACCATTCTCTCAGGAGCACGCCCTCAGCGGTGAAGTGCAGGATGCGGTCCGGGTAGTCAAGCACATAGACCGAGCCATCGGCCGAGACCGCGATGGCCCGCGGTCCATACTCTCTGCCCACTCCGCCCCAGGCCCGGATGAACTGCCCATCCCGGCCGTAGATGTGGAGGGCACTGTTCCTGCCATCCAGGACATAGAGGGTCTGGTTCGGCCCGAGCGCGAGATCACCGGCGACGGACGTGTTGTTGGCGTTCGGGATGCCGCGCGCTTTGGACGAGAAGGGGATGAAGCTCTCGAACTCGCCCTGCCGGCAGAAGATGTTGATCTGGCGGCCTCCCACATAGACGTGGTCGCAGTCGGCGGCCAGGGGCGGCCACGAATCCCACATGTACTCGTACTCCCAGTACGTTATGGGCTCGATCGCCGGCAAGCCGAAGGCGAACTGGAACTCCGGCAAGTCCTCCGCCAGGCCGGGGATGGCGTGAACCATAAGGGCAGGCAGCAGCGCGCACCACAGGAGGCGCAAGGTGATCGCGCGCAGAGCCGTCATGGTCTCACCTCCAGGTAAGGGTATCTGACCCAACCCAACGCGAGACCCTAGACCAGAGGGTCGTGTTATTAGACGCGGTGAGACAGCAGCGAGTTCGCGGCCCGCCGGTGGCGGGTGCGGGTTCGTGGAGTTCTGCCAGGGATCACGGCCTGAACCCGCGGAAGGCCTCCCCGATGATGACGGTGCCGTAGCGGCCCCGCTTCTGGAGCATCCCATCCACGAGCAGCGCGGAGCTGGAGAAGATCACCTTGCCCCATTTTTCATACACGCGCTCGAATACGGTGATGTCCAGCAAGCCGGTCTCATCCTCCAGGGTGATGAAGATCACGGTATGCCCGGAGCGGATGGGCGGCCGCTGTCGGGCAATGACGATGCCGGCCACCCGCACTCGCCTGCCATCTGGCAGCTTCTCGAGCTGCGCCCGGGAGATCACTCCCAGCTTGCGCAGACTCTCGCGGGCGAAGTAGAGCGGATGGTGCCGTATGCTCACCCCGGTCATCGCCAGCTCAGAGGCCGCTTCCTCCCGCTCGGTCGAAGGGGGGAGATCGGGGATCGGGTTGGGGTTGCCATTCTGAGCGGAGTGAAGAATCCTGTTATTCTTCCCGGGGCAGGAGACAAACTCCTTTCGGCTGCGCTCAGGGCAGGCCTGCCCAACTGATTCTTGCGAGGCCGCGTCGCCAAGCAGCGCAAGCTGCCCGTTCTGCTGCTGGGCGCGATCCCGCCGCCGCGCGCCGGTGGTGCTGATCTCGCTCAACTCCCACAGCAGCGCTCGTCGCGATGAGGCCAGGCTGTCCAGCGCGCCGGCGCGGATCAGGTTCTCCACCATGGGCCGGGGCAGGCCGGCGCGTGCGCAGAAATCGCGCAGCGACCGGAATGGCCCCTCCTCCTGGCGCGCGGCCAGGATTGCCCTCACTCCGGCCGCGCTCAGCCCGGAGACCTGGCCCAGGGCGATGCGGATCGCGCCCTCCTCTACCCAATAGCGGTCCCGGCTGTTGTTGATGTCCACCGGCCGGACTTCGATCCCGCAGTGCTTCGCCTCCTGCAGGATCACCTCCGGCGGATAGAAACCCATCGGTTGGTTGGAGAGGATGGCGGCGAGGAACGGGGCCGGGTAATGCGCCTTCAGGTAGGCGGTCTGGTAGGCGAGGATGGCGAAAGATGCAGCATGTGCCTTGCAAAATCCGTAAGCAGCGAAGGCCGAGAGCTGCCGGAAGGCCTCTTCCGCCACCGATGGCTTGACACCGCGCCGGCGACAGCCCTGGAGGAAGGTGTCGCGCATCTTCGCCATCTCCTCGGCCGAGCGGTCGTGTGTCATCGCCCGGCGGAATGAGTCTGACTCCCCGAGGCTCAGCCCGGCCAGCGCGCTCGCCACTTCCAACACCTGTTCCTGGTAGAGGATCACCCCATAGGTCTCTTCCAACGCGGGCTTCACCGCGGGATGCAGATAGACGATCGGCTCCTCTCCATGTCGCCGCGCCAGGAATGGCTTGATCATATCGGCCTGCATCGGCCCCGGGCGGAAGAGAGAAATCTGGGCGATGATGTCATCGAAGCAGGTGGGCTGGAGCCGGGAGAGCAGGCCGCGCATGCCCGGGCTCTCGAGCTGGAACACGCCGATGGTGCGCGCGGAGCGAATGAGCTGGAACGTCTTCTCATCATCGAGTGGCAGATGCTCTAGGTCCAGCGTCACTCCCCGCGTCTCCCGGATCATCTTCACCGCTTCCTCGATGGCCGAGAGGTTGCGCAGGCCCAGCAGGTCCATCTTCACCAGCCCCAGGGCCTCGATGTCATCCTTATCGAACTGGCAGACGATCACTCCCTTGGTCGCCACTTCGAGCGGAGCCAGATGGGTGATGGGGTCGCGAGAGATCACCACCCCGCCGAGGTGCACGCTGAGGTGGCGGGGGAATCCGTCAATCACCTCGCAGATGTCGAACAGCTCTTTGAGCGCTTCCAGATCGAAGCCCGACTCGCGCAGCTCTGGCAAGGTGGCGATTGCCTGGCGAATCCGGATCGCCGGCAGGTAGGGCATGGATTTGCTGAGGTGATCTATGAGCTGCCCCGGCAGCTCAATCGCCTTGCCCACCTCGCGGATGGCGGAGCGCGCGTTGTAGGTGTTGATGGTGGCGACCATGCCGGTGTGGTCCACCCCATAGCGTTTGGCCACATAGTCCAGCATCTCATCGCGGCGGCGGGAGTCGAAGTCAATGTCAATGTCCGGCATGCCGCGGCGCTCCGGGTTGAGGAAGCGCTCGAACAGCAGCCGCGCCCCGATCGGGTCAACCTCGGTGATGCCAAGCACATAGCTCACCAGGGAATCGGCCGCCGACCCCCGCCCCGAGCAGCGAATGCCCCGCGCCCGCGCTTCCTCCACGATATCCCAGACCACCAGGAAGTACTCGCACAGCCCCAGCTCGCGGATGATTCGCAGCTCGTGTTGGAGACGTTCTTCAATCCTCCGTGGGAGCCCCGCCTTCGGGGCGATCCGATACCTCCTCCTCGCTCCCTCCCAGCACAACCACTCCAACAGCCTCTCGGCCGACTCTCCTTCGACCTCCTGATCGGGGCCGGGAAGCCACTGTAGGGCGGGTGTTCCTACGCCCGCCGGGGCAGGCCGCGGGCCTGCCCTACCCGAGGTGGGAGTACGCTTCTGCCCAACGGACATCACCTTGCCATCCTGCGCGCGACTGGAGGGCAGGCCTGTCTCCACATGCCCGCCGAAGGCTTCTCGCCTCCCGCCCGCGATTGTGGGGGTGAGGTCTCGCATCCGAAAGTGCGGGAAATGCAGCCTCCCCAGTTCGAGGTCAAGCTCGCACATCTCCGCGATGCGAAGGGTGTTGCGCAGGGCCTGGGGGTGGTGAGAGAAGCGCTGCGCCATCTCCGCGGCGGACTTGAGGTAGCGCTCCGCGCCTCGCCGACGGATGGGGTGCCATTCGCTGCGGGTGGTGAGCGTCTGGATGCAGGCCAACACATCCTGAATGGGCGCTTCCTCAGGGGTGAGATAGTGCACGTTCGCGGTGGCCACGGTGGGTGCGTCCATCTCCTGGGCCAGGGCCGCCAGCTTCGCGATGTGCAGGCGATCTCGTTCGCCCTCCTCCAGTGTCAACTCGAGGAAAAAGTGGTCAGGGCCGAAGATCTCCTGATAGCGCCGCACCGCGCGCCGCGCAGTTTGCATGTCCCCGCGGCGCACCGCGGCCGACACCTCCCCGAAGCGACAACCGGAGAGCGCGATCACATCGGCCGCGCACTTGGCGATGGTGGGGAAGTTGCAGCGGGGCGCCTTTCGCCACTGGGCGCCCACTTGTAGGGCGGGCGTTCCCACGCCCGCCGGGCCAGGTCGCGGACCTGCCCTACTGGCGGCGTGCTGCTGAAGCGCCTTCTCCGCCTCCCTCAACACCCGAAAATGCCCCGTGGTCACCATCCGCGAGAGATTGGCATACCCTTGCTTCGAGGTGGCGAGCAGCGTGAGATGATGGCCGCCTTCGGTGGTCAGCTCCACGCCGATGATCGGCTTGATCCCGGCTTTCTGCGCAGCCCGGTAGAATCGGACGGCCCCATAGAGCCCATCGTGGTCAGTCACCGCCACCGCCGGCATTCCCAGCTCCGCCACCCGCGCCACCAGCCGGTCCAGCCGACAGGTGCTGTCCAGGAATGAGAAAACGCTGTGCACGTGGAGGTGAACGAAATCGGGCACCTGTGCCTCCTGACACTCAAAGGATAATGCAAACGAATGTTTGTGTCAAGAGGAGGGGGTATGATGCACAGCTCGGGCAGGAGCCAAGCCGCGTAGGGCAGGAGCCTGTCTCTTGCCCTAGCGGACCCTACAGGCCGGCAGGCTTCGCTTCCAGGTGGGCAGAACCATGGCGCAATGCCTCCGACCGTTCTGCTGGCCTGTGCGGCCGCCCTCTGGAGCACCAGCGGCATCATCCTCAAGAGCCTGCCGGCCGTGCACTGGCTGGTTGTGGCCGGGACGCGGTCGCTGTTCAGTTGCCTGGCCTTTGCTCCTGGCGTGGCTCAACCGCGGCCGCCGGTGCGCAAGCTCGTGCCGGCCATGGTGCTCTACATCGTGGTCGTGGGCGCGCTCATGGGCTCCATGCAATTGGGGACGGCCGCCCAGGGCATCTGGCTCCAGTACATCGCGCCTGCGGTGATCGCGCTCTGGGTCTCCCTCGTCCGGCGAGAACGGCTGCGCTCGGTCGAGGTGGTGGCCGTCGTCCTCGTGCTCATCGCGGTTGTGCTGATCGCGTCAGGCGGCAGGGGACCTCAGCATCGAGGATCGGTGCTCCTGGGCATCGCCAGCGGCTTCGCCTATGCCTTCTTTATCCTGGTGCTCAAGAGCCTGTCGGAGGCCTCGCCCGCGAGCATCTTCGTCTGGACTAACCTGGCCACAGCCCTGGTGCTGCTGCCGGTGGCGGCGGCGCTTCGCATCTCGCTGCCGGCCGCGCCGCGCGAGCTGGGCCTGCTGGCCGTGATGGGGATTGGACAGCTTGCCTGCGCTTACTACCTCTTCCAGCGAGGCCTTGCTGGCACACGAGCGATCGAGGCCTCACTGATCGTGCTCCTCGAGCCCATCTTGAACCCCATCTGGGTCTACCTGGGGGTCGGCGAGGTCCCTTCGCCGCGCGTCATCCTGGGGTGCGGGCTGATCGGCAGCGGGCTGGTTATCTTCGCGATGGGCCCCTATCTTGGCAGCCGCGCCGTGCCGCGGCAGACCGCGTAGGGCCATCGCGCCGGCCGGGCTTGCCGGGTCTCGCGCGACGAGCTGACGGGCACTCAGACTGGCCGCGCCGGAAGCTCGCTCCGGCCTGCCGCTCGCTTCACTCGGCTCTGGAAGGCGCGGCAGCACAGGGATGCCTGCGCCCCCCATCATCACCGTGATGTAGCAGACCGTGTACTCAGTCCGACGAGCCCTCGGCCGGCCGGGCCTCGAAGGCGCCCACGTCCACAGTGCTGTCTTGCGGCCGGAACGCGAAGCCACAGGGATGGCGATACTCCAGAGCCGGCGGCGGCGCCGGGTGGTGAGCTCCCGCGTTGATGCAGGGCGAGCCCGGCGCGAGACGGAAGTCGCCGCCTGATGTCTCGGCTCTCACCAAGCCAGGATCGGCCCCGAAGATGGTGTTGTTGAGCGCGGGCGGAACCTCCATGCCGGCGCGCACCCAGTTGCTCTCGCTCAACTCGAACCGACCCGGGTTGGTGGCGTCCATGACCTGATCCCAGAGCTTGGGGCTGGTGGCGCTGTGGAAGATGTTGTTGTGGGCCACGATCACGCTGCCGTCGTCGCCCGCCAACATCGGCCCGGTGTGGTCCTCGGAGTAGAAGGTGTTGTTGACCAGGTAGAGCCGGCCGACGTTGAGCGCCCCTCGCGCCCCGCCCTCGCTGCGGATGTTGGCGAGCATCAGCCATCGGTTTCCGCCGCCCTTCTTCGTGACCACATTCCCAATCATGGTGGCCGTCTGGGTGTGGTCGGGCGCCGCGTCATCGCCGCAGCCGCAGAACTCGATCGCGTAGGTCGCGCCCGGCCCCTGCTCGATCAGGTTGTACTCAACCAGTGATTCCCGCGACCGATCCTTGTAGGCCGACCCGCCGGTGTTGTCGTGCACCCAGTTGTAGCGGAACACCACCCGCCGCTGCTGCATGTAGAGCTGGTGGGCGTAGATCCCACTGCCATTGCGGGCGAACTCGTTGTGCTCGGCGATGAGATAGCCCGGGCTCTCGTCGCGGGTGTTGTGCATGCCTCCCATGAACCCGTTCCGGCAGTCATGGACGTAGCAGCGTCGCATCACCAGACCGCACTCCACGTTGAAGACGCCGCGGAATGAGGCGTTGCGGATCTCCAGGTCCTCGATCGCGTACCATCTGCCTGTGGGGTGGTGGAACTCGAGGCAGTTGGCCTCGCCGCCGGCATCAAACACAGGCCTCTGGCTGCGGTCATAGGCCCGGATCACTGGCGCGCTGTCTGGTGAGCTGCCGCCTCCCGTCTCCACGCGGAAGGCCGGATACCTGCCGGGGTGCACCAGGATGACGTCATAGTCCCCCGGCGTCGCCGCGGCCAGCAGTGCCTGCATGGACTCATACTGCTGCCCTTTGCCGACGTGATAGCTCGCCGCCGGCGCCAGCCCTGGCGTCAGGGCGAGGGAACCCCAGACCAACGGCAGCAGCGCTAATGCTCTCATCTCGCGCCTCCTCAGCCCGGCACTTCTCGGCCGCCCCGAGATACGCCTGCCAGGGCTGCGCCAGAGCGCAGCTATGGAGCTTCGCATATTGCCGTCACGGCGGCAGGGGTCTGGTGGAGGTTCCTGACGTGTTCTGTCTGAGCCTCGCCCTGACTGCATTAGGCGAGACTCAGTAGCCAAACCATCGGCCGCGAGGGCTTGCTCGCTGCCGCCCGGCATCTGGCCAAGGCCACGAGGCCGGCTCGGGTGAGCCGGCCTCGCTGGACCGGAAAGACACAAGGCCAGCTACTTGGGTGGGGCCTTGGGAGGCGCTGGCGGCGCAGCAGGCCCGCTCATGCCCACCATGCGCGACTGCATCAGGACTGCGGGCACCGCGGCGCCGCTGGCGCGGATGATCTGGGCGATCAGATCACCCAGCGGCTTGCTCGTGGTGACCAGTGCGGTCACGAGCTCCTCCTGCTCGCGGACCACGAAGAAGAGCCCCTTACCCTCTCGCGCCAACATCGCCATGACGGTCTCGTTCTTGGGTCCTCGCACACTCATCAGGGGCGACCATCCGCGGGGGCCCATCAGCTTGCTGTAGTGGCTCGTGACTTGGTCAGCGGTAGCCGCGGCCTTCGGACGCATGACCACGACTGTCATCTGTGTGAGGCTCTTGATCGCTTCTTTGACAGGCTCGATCACCTGAAGGGCCGCGGGGGCCATGGCGGCTATCTTGGCATGCGGGCCCTCCCCGCCCTTGGCGGCCATCTCGGCCATCACCTTGGCCTGTTCCTGGGCAGTGGCGGCGAGCGCGTCGATGGCGCCGCCGACGAGCTGCACCGCTGCCTCACCGTTCACGTCAATCTGCATCTCCACCTGCGCCCCCTCGTAGACCAGTTCCTGGGCTGTTACTCCGCCCCCCGCCGGAGCCGCAGCCGTGGCGGCCGCCGGGACCACGCACACTAGCGCCAGCACTACCACACCCAACCATCCCGTCCGTCGCATCGGCATCGCCTTTCCTTCCCCCTGCCAGCAGGGCTTGGTGGATTCCGTAGTGACGGTGCGCCAACGGCGCTCCCCGTCCGGCTGAGTGGACTCGCCTCTCTTCACCTACCTACCATACGCAAGCGTAGCCTATCAGGTTTCGCCTGTGGCGCGCAATCCAGGGCCGACCGCCGCGAGATAATCGTGGCAGCAGAGAGGGCCCAGCAGGCTTCGGGTGACTCTGAACGGTACTTGGCCGCGAGCGGCCGGGATGCTACTGGGGGACTCGGTCGAAGATGACCTCGCAGGGGGCGCGGCGGAGCAAGGTGTCGGCCGTCCGCCCCCAGCCGAGGTGGCCCCGCTCCCCGCGGGCGCTGAGGCCGGTGACGATGAGGTCGGCCCGGTGGTCCTGGGCCGCGGCGATGATGCCGTCGCCGGCGGTGCGGGCGCGCTGGATGATGGTGCGAGCAGGCAGGTTGTGCAGCTGCACCACGGCCTCTCCGGTCTGCAGCGCCTCGCCCGCCTCCCGCTCCGCCGCCGCCAGAGGCGCCTCCAGGGGCAGGGTTCGGGGGACCTCGATGACGTAGACCAGCAGGATGGCGGCCTGCTGCTCCTGGGCGAGCCGGCAGGCGAGTTCGACGCCTCGCTGCGAGTACGCGGACCCAGTGGTAGGAACCAGGATGACCCGGGCCACGTCGAGCGAACGCCGGGCTCTCGCCACCTCGGCAGACACCGGGCGGGGGAGGCGGAACATCCACCACAGTAACAGGCCCATGCTGGTCAGGAAGACCAGCGCGATGAAGATCCCCGCCGGAGCGAGAGTCAAGGTCGCGCTCACCGGTCGCGCTCCCGAAGCGCGCGTACGATCGCGCGAGATCGGTAGAGGCCAAAGGCGAGCATAACGGCCCCGTAGATGCAGCCAAACCACACCCTTTCCGCGGCGGCCCGTGCCAGGATGATGGCTCCCAGGACCGCGAAAGCGGCGCTGGTGACGATCTGGAATCGTGCCATGAGGGCGAGCCTTCTCATCCTTCGTGCCCCTAGTCCGACCGGCCGCGGGCGGCCAGCGCGGCCCGGTAGCGCTCCAGCAGGTCGAACTCCTCCGCCTCGCGCAGCACCATCTGCTGCTGCTCCTCCCAGTCATGCCGGATAGCGCCGAAGACCGGCAGCCTCTGGCTGCGCCGGTAGAGCGCGTAGTAGACGAAGCAGGCCACCACCCAGGCCGGGCCGGCGATGCGGCCGATGTCATGTGTCCATACGACCATGAACAGGATCATCGAGACTCCGAAGGAACCGATCACGGCGAGCACCGGGAATTCGTAGGTGAGCCGACCGCGCCGAATCCTTATATTCAGAGGCACTTTGTAGGGGCGCGGTGAGTAGGGGTCGGAGAACCGCAGACGGATCAGCGCGATGAAGACCAGCAGATAGCCCGTGCTGGCGCCGAAGGCGTACATATTCGCGAGCACGTCGAGCGCTCTGTCCTTGCCTGCCAGGAAGGCCAGCACGGTCTGGATGATCCCGATGCTGGTGAAGATGATGATGGTGCGGGCGGGCGTCCGGTACTTGGGGTGCACGACATTGAACCAGCGGCTGATGAAGTGGAACCGGCTCATGGAGTAGGTGAGCCGGGAGGCCGACATCACCCCCGAGTTCGCCGAGATGAGCAGAATGAGCGCGCCCAGCGCGGCCGCGAAAGGCCCGGCGATGATGCCGACGTAGGGCATCGCCTTGGCGATCACGGCCACTGGGTTATCTTGGTGCAGGCCGAGGATGTCCCAGGGTTGCACGTAGCGCCGTCCCTCCACCGTCTCCGGCGGGAGCTGCATCCCGAGGCCAAGCACCGCGAACGCAGTGGCGAAGAGAAACACGCTGAAGATCAGGGCGATGGAGGTGCGCGGGACTATGGTGGCCGGCCGGCGCGTCTCCTGGGCGGCCTGGGAGATGGACTCCAGGCCGACGAAGGAGATGATGGCCAGGGAGGTGCCGTACATGAAGTTGTAGATGCTGGGGAACTGGCGGCTCCACTGGAAGTTGAAGATCTCAGGCTGCCAGGCGGCAGCGAACCCGAAGACAATCAGCCCGACCTCGGTGGCGATCACCACCACCCCAATCACCTCGTTCAGGAGCGAGGACTCGCGGATACCGCGCACGTTCAGGAAGGCCAGCAACGCTGCCAGCAGCACCGACTCCGCCGCCCAGAGCACGGCCACATGCTGGAAGGGACCGAAGCTCAACGTGATCTCGCGCGCGGCTGGGAAGAAGAAGTTGATATAGCCCGCGCAAGCGACCGAGAAGAGAGCGATATCAATGGTGTAGTCGAGCAGCAGTGCCGAGCCGGCGACGAACCCCCAGAAGTCTCCCAGGCCGCGCAGTGTGAAGTACTGACCCCCCCCTGCCACCGGGTAGGTGGCGGCCAGCTCCGTATAGGCCAGCCCGATCATGATGTAGACCACGCCGGCCAGCCCAAAGGCCAGGCCGGTCGCGCCCGCCGCTGCCGCCATCACCAGGCCCAGGGCCACGTAGGTGTCGGCCCCAACATCCGCAAATCCCCACATGTAAGAGCCCCAGACGGAGACGTCCCGTCGGAGCCCTTCCTCGGCACCCCTGGGCTGCTGTGATCGAGATGGCTGTTGCCTCATTCCTACGGAATCTCTTGCGTTGTTGCGTTTCGGAGATCAGAGTGACGTGCCCGGAGCCTCTGGCGGGCCCTGGCACTACCTTTCTGAGTCTCGCCCTCACTGCATCGGGCGAGACTCAGCCGGGCAATGCGCAGCCCGTGCCGCGTATCTGGGATGCAGCACGCGTCTGGCCAGAGACGCTCAGCAGGCTGTGCCCGCAGCAACGCTACTGCTCCGCGCTGGCTCACATTGAGCGCAACCCGTTGAGTATAGGCGCTGGCCCGCGCCTGTCAAGGCCGACCGGGAGCGGTCGGTGGCGCGAGTTGCGCCGTTACGTGGGTCCGTTATGCATCGAGACCAGACTGTCGGACTCGCCCCGTGGGAGCCGGCGCTGCGGGCTTGGGCCGGAACTGGTCGCGGCGGCCGTAATATGCTATTCTCAAGCTCCTGCCATACCGCCATTCGGCCGAGGTCCGCCCCAACCCATGCCGCGCTTCGTGCTGGAGATAGGAACAGAGGAGATTCCGCCGCGCTACTTCCCGGTCGCGCTTCCCCAGTTCAAAGCCGACGGGGAGGCGATGCTTGCGCGGGCCCGGCTGAGCTACCGGGAGGTCAAGGTCTATGGCACCCCCCGTCGGCTGGCGCTAATCGCGGAGGAGATGGCCGCGGTTCAGGCTCCCGCGGTCCGCGAAGAGCGCGGTCCGGCCGCCCGGGTGGCCTTTGACGCGGAGGGCAAGCCCACCAGGGCCGCCATGGGCTTCGCTCGCCGGCACGGCGTTTCGGCAGAGAAGCTGGAGCGGAAGCAGACCGACCAGGGCGAGTACGTCTTCGCCATCATCCAGGAACCAGAGCTGCCTGCCGCCCAGGCGCTGGCCCCGCTGCTGCCCGGCCTCATCACCAGCATTCCTTTCCCCAAGACCATGCGCTGGGGAAGTGGCTCCCTTCGCTTTGCGCGCCCCATCCGCTGGCTCCTGGCCCTGGTGGACGACGAGGTGGTGGAGTTCGAGCTTGCCGGGCTCACGAGCGGGAGGCTGACAAGGGGGCACCCGACGCTGGCGGAGGGAGTGTCTGAGGTAAAGAGCGCGAGGGCGTACGAGGACGCGCTGCGGACGCGCTACGTGATCGTGAACCAGGGTGAGCGCAGGGCCGAGATCAAGGTATGGCTGGATCTGAGATGTGAGGAGGCGAATGCGCTGCTGGTGGACGGAGGACTGCTGGAGGAGACCGCCTTCCTGGTGGAGTGGCCGACCGCTGCGCTCGGCCAGTTCGACCCCACCTACCTGCGCCTGCCCCGCGCGGTGCTGGTCGAGGAGATGCAGCATGTGCAGGGCTACTTCCCGCTCAGCGATCAGCAGGGGGAACTGCTGCCCCAGTTCGTAGCAGTGCGCGATGGTGGGAGCGAGCACCTCGCGATGGTGGTAGCTGGCTGGGAGGACGTCCTCAAGGCCAAGCTGATTGACGCCAGCTACTTCTACGGGCAAGACCTGAGGAGGCCGCTGGCCGAACGGGTGGAGGACCTGAAGGGGATTGCCTTCCACGAGCGTCTGGGCACGATGTACGACAAGGCCCGCCGCCTGGCTCATGTGGCCGCCTGCCTCGCCGCGCAAGTGAACCTGGGTGCCTCGGAGAGGGCCGCGCTCGACCGTGCTGCGCTGCTCTGCAAGGCCGACCTGACCACGGATATGGTGACGGAGGTCTCCAACCTCCAGGGCCTCATGGGTCGCGAGTACGCCCTCGCCTCGGGGGAGGCCCCCGAGGTGGCCGAGGCCATTGGCGAGCACTACCGGCCCCGGTTCTCCGGAGACAATATCCCTCGCACTCAGCTCGGCCGGCTCCTCGCCATCGCCGACAAAGTGGACACGGTGACTACATGCTTCGCTGTCGGGGTGGTGCCTACAGGCTCAGCCGATCCCTATGGCCTTCGCCGAGAGGGATCCGGCCTGGTGAGCATCATCGTCGTCGCTTCTCTCGGGCTGTCTCTCGCCGGCCTGCTGCGGGCCTGCCTCAAGGCCCTGGGCGAGCAGATCGAGCTGCCCCGGTCAGCCGACCAGACTGCCCATGAGGTCACGGACTTCCTCCGGCAGCGGCTGGAGACGCATCTGCGGGAAGATCAGGGCATCCGCTATGACTTGGTCGAAGCGGCTCTGGCTGTTGGGGTTGACGATCTCGACCGCGCGGCAAAGCGCGCAGGGGCGCTGCAGTTTCTGGCCGGCCCAGAGCGAGAGCACCCGGTTCCGGAGTACGAATTCCTGCCCACTGTCATCGCCGCCACCCGCCCCATCAACATCTCGAAGGATTCCCCGGGCGGAGAGGTGGATCCCCGGCTCTTCCAGGACAAAGCGGAGAGCGCGCTGTGGGAGGCCTATCAGTCGGTGCTTCGAGAAGCCGAGCGAGCGAACCTGGTCGAGCTGTTCCAGCTCTTCGGTCGCCTCCGCGCCCCCATTGACCGGTACTTCGACGAGGTGCTAGTGATGCACGAGGAGGAGAGCATCAGGAACAACCGGCTCGCCATGTGCTGGCAGATCAGCCAGCTCTTCCGCCGCCTGGCCGACTTCTCGCTCATCGTCCAACTGTAGGGCGCGCATTCCCATGCGCGCCGGGCGTTGCAGGCCGCTGACCAGCAAACATGCCAACACCACGAGAGACACGCGAACAAATCGAGCACCAAACCCTCTCCCCCTTCGCCACCAAAAGCGCCCACACTCGCGGCCGGGAGCGCCCCGAGCCGCCCTGCCCCATCCGGACCGCCTTCCAGCGGGATCGTGACCGCATCATCCACTCGAAGGCGTTCCGCCGCCTGACCTATAAGACCCAGGTGTTCATCGCGCCGGAGGCAGACCACTACCGGACCCGGCTCACGCATACCCTCGAGGTCGCGCAGATCGGTCGCACCATCGCCCGCGCGCTGCGCCTCAACGAGGACCTCACCGAAGCGATCGCGCTGGGCCACGACCTGGGCCATACCCCTTTCGGCCACGCCGGGGAGGCCGCGCTGGAAGCAGCCTATCGAGAGTTCGACCCGGAAGCCAGCTTTCGCCACGCTGAGCAGAGCGTGCGGGTGGTGGAAGTGCTGGAGAAGGAGGGCCAGGGGCTGAACCTGACCTACGAGGTGAGGGACGGCATCCGCGGCCACAGCAAGGGCATGGAGGACTTCCCCAAGGAGGCGGGGCCACCACCGGTGACGCTCGAAGGAGCGGTGGTGATGTACGCCGACCGCGTCGCCTACGCCAACCACGACATAGATGACGCCATCCGGGCTGGCCTGATCACGCCCGAGTCGCTGCCCCGCGAATGTGCCGAGGCCCTGGGCGATACCCACGCTCGCCGCATCACCACCATGGTCAGCGATATTGTGGAGCACAGCCAAGGGCGGCCGACGATCACCATGGGAGACCGGGTGCGCGCGGCCACCGACCGCCTGAAGGACTTCCTGTTCGAGCGCGTCTACCAGGCCGGCTCCATCGGAGAAGCAGAACGGGTGGAGCGCGTGCTGAGGTCGCTGTTCTGCTTCTACATGGAGCATCCGGACCAGGTCCCCGGTGGCGCGCAGACGGCCGGGGATACACGGCGGTTGGCGCGCGCGGTGTGCGACTATGTGGCGGGCATGACGGATCGGTATGCGGCCCAGCAGTTCCTGCAGTTCTCGCTGCCGCGCCGCTGGTGGCCAGTCGGCTAGCCTGCCGGGCGGCGCTGCGGGCGCGACTTTGGGGGTCCGCGAGTGTCCGTGACAATAGGGATGGTGATCACCGCGTGGAGGCGGGGGGCCGCGGTTCCGCGAGGCATGGCGCAGTGAAAGGGCTGCGGCCGCTTCTCCCACTCTTGGCGACGGCGGGTGCGGCGCATCTCGTGTTCGCCGCAGCCGCCCGCGCGGCCACGCTCTCCACCAGCCCGGTGCTCGAAGTGCAGTCGGACAAGAGCACCGTGGTGGCTGGCCAGAACTACCGCGCAGTGATCGGGGCTGACGGCAACCTCCATTCGCTGCGGGTCGGCGAGGTGGAGATGCTGGACGACCGCGTCGCCATCTCGCTGGGCGCATTCTTCTACGCCTACGCCGACGGGCCCCGCAGACTGGCGAGGGTCACCATTCTCAACCCGAGGGCCGTCGAGGCCACCGACGGCACCTTCACTGCCCAGTATCGCTTCTACCGCCAGGAGATCCGCGTCTACCTCACCAACAATGGCCGTGCACCGGTGCCTTACTTCGTCGTCCTCTCACCTGAGATCACCATCGCGTCGAACTTGGGGACCGGGGAAGCCGCGGCGGCCCCCTCCACGGAGAGGTGGGGCGACGTGCGCTTCAGCGCCCCGAACGGCGCCTACGTTGAGCTGGTGGGGGGAACTGGCATCTACGGGCCCTGGCTTGGTCGCCAAGTCTGGGAGGTGAGCCGGGTCATCCCGGGGCAGCAGACCGAGGTGCACATCAAGGTCGGCCTCGGGGAGCCGCCGAAGCCCGCTCTGGAGCAGCTCGTCGGCCTACGCGTCAAGGTTGGCGCCGCCGGCGCGCTGGTGCCGGTGGACAACCCCGTCGAACTTCAGGTCTCCGTGGAGAACCGCTCCGAGACCGCGCTTTCCGGGCAACTCTCCATGGAGCTTTCGGCCAGCCGCCACGATCAGGTCATCTACGCCAACTCGCTTCTCCAGCTTCCTCCCAGGCAATCTACCTCCACGACGTTCCGGGCCCTCGTGGAGGCGCCTGACTTCTACGCGGCGCGGGTGACGCTGAGCGCGCAGGGGCGGGAACTGGCCTCGGCTCGTGCCGTGGCCGGCTATCGGGCGGCAGAGATCCGGCCCTCCGTGGAGCGCCCGGCGGACTTCCGGGACTTCTGGCAGCGGCTGATCGCCGAGGTGGGCGACCAGGCGCCTGATTATCGCCTCGACGTCCCTGAGGAGCCCTCAGGCAAGGAGATCACGGTGTGGGTCGCCCGCTATGCGGGGCTCACCGAGAAGGCTGTCTACGGCTGGTACCTCTACCCGGAGGTCGGCGGCCCCCGCCCGGCTATCCTCTACCTGTCGGGGTATGGCGGCCAGCCGATCCGTCCGCCCCTGGCCCTCGCCAGGCAGGGCTACGTGGTGCTGGCGGTAGATGTGCGCGGCAACCCGGTCGGCAGGCCCCGGTCGCCGCGCTTTGAGGACTACTCGACACAAGGCATCGGATCGCCCGAGACCTACGTCTACCGCGAGATCGTCGGCCACGCCCTGCGCGCGGTCCAGTTCCTGCGTGCGCGGCAAGAGGTGGACCCGCAGCGCATCGCCGTAGTTGGGGTGAGTGAAGGGGGAGGGGTCGGACTGATCTTGGCCGCGCTCTCGCTGCACGTGAAGGCGGTGGCCGTGGACGCGCCGATGCTGTGCGACTTCCCGCTCTCGCTGCGGGCGGGCGGATGGCCTTACGTCGAGATCGCCCGGTATCTCCAGCGCAACCCGGAGAAAGCCGCGCAAGCGCGCGGGACTCTGGCCTACTTCGATGTGGTCAACTTCGCGCCCGACATCGGCTGCCCGGTCCTGGTCAGCACCGGCTTCCTGGATCCCGTCTCACTGCCGGCCGCAGTGTACGGCATGTTCAACCCCATCCCCGGCCTAAAGGAGCTGCGGCCCTTCCCGCAGGCCGGGCACGAAGGCGGCGGGCAGGAGCTGTGGACCTACAAGCTCGCCTGGCTGGCCCGGAACCTGAGTGCCCAGCCAGGCCAGTAAGCGCGCAATGCCCATGAGTGTTGTCGCTTCCGGGTCGCCGCCCAATCCCGTTTCCCGTGGCGCGCTGCGCGCGCTCTTCAGCAGGTACGGCTTCCGACCACGCCGGTCGCTGGGCCAGACGTTCCTAGTGGATGCCAATGTGGTCGCCAAGATCATTGCCGCCGCAGAGCTCACCGGGGGCGAGTCTGTGCTGGAGATAGGGCCGGGCGCGGGGGCGGTGACCAAGGCCCTGGTGGAGCGGGCGCGGCGCGTGGTTGCCATCGAGGTAGATCCAAAGCTGACGGCCATACTGATGGAGACAGTGGGAGCGGCCGTAGAAGTGGTGCAGGCCGATGTGCTCGCGGTAGATCTCAACCAGGCGCTTGGCGGGGGGCGCGAGGAGCGCTGGCGGGTGGTGGCGAACCTGCCCTACGCAATCACCGGCCCGGCGATCATTCGTCTGCTTTCGATCCAAGATCGGCTCGACGGGGCGGTCATCATGGTGCAGCGGGAAGTGGCGGAGCGGATCACCGCGCTGCCCGGCGGGAGGGATCGCGGCCTGTTGTCGGTGCTGGTGCAGGCGGCGGCCGAGGTGAAGGTCGTGGGGCGGGCGCCAAGGACGTGCTTCTGGCCGCAGCCGAGGGTTGATTCCACCATGCTCGCGCTCCAGATGCGCCGGCCGCCGCCGGTGCCGGCCGCGCTGCGGCCCGCGTTCTTCGCAGTAGTCCGCGCGGGCTTCGGGGTGAGACGGAAGACCATGGCCAATGCGCTCAGCCATCGCGACCAGCTTGGGCTCTCCAGGGAGGAGGCAAAGCGCCTGCTCGTCTCCTGTGAGATAGAGCCAGGACGCCGGGCTGAGACCCTGAGTGAGACCGAGTTCCTGCGGCTGGCCGAAGCGATTGCTGCACGACAAGGCGGGGCGCCGCGGTGAAGCGCGTCACCATCCGGACGGCAGCCAAGGTGAACCTCTGCCTGCGCGTCCTGGGCCGGCGAACCGATGGCTACCACAACGTCGAGGCAGTACTCCATACGGTGGGCCTGTGGGACCAGATCCGGCTGACATCGCTGCCGGAACCTGGGATCACGCTCCAGGTCAACACCCCGGAGGTGCCGGCCGACGAATCCAACCTCTGCTGGCGAGCGGCCCAGCTCTTGGTTGACCAGCGAAGAGCCGGCCTCGGTATCGGGATCGCGCTGGAGAAGGCGATCCCCGTCTCGGCCGGCCTGGGCGGAGGCAGCAGCGACGCCGCCGCGACGCTGACCGGGCTGGCTCGGCTCTGGGGGCTTGACCTGGCGGCCGAGGAACTGCACGCGCTGGCCGCCCAGCTCGGCGCGGATGTTCCCTTCTTCCTGCGCGGCGGATGCTGTCTGGCCCGGGGCAGGGGAGAGCGGCTGCGACCCCTGCCGGATCTCTCTTCCTGGCTCGTGGTCGTCGTGCCGGAGCGCCGCGTGGCGACCGCCCAGGCCTATGCCGCGCTCCGTCGCGGCTCCTCGCGCGGCCGCCGGGGGCCGCTCGCTCGCCCGGTCCAGCGGACCTTGGCCGCGCTGGAGGAGGGCTCCCCTGCGGCCTTGGCTGGCTCCCTGCACAACGACTTCGAGAGCCTCCAAATGGCCGGCATCGAGGAGGCGCGCCGGGCGAAGGCAGACCTGCTGGAGGCGGGCTGCCTGGGAGCCAGTGTGTGCGGCAGCGGCTCCGGCGCCTTTGGCATTGCAGCCGATCGGTCGGCAGCAGAGCAAGCGGCCGACCGCCTGCGGCGCTCTTGGGGCTGGGTTCGCGTGGCCGCCACAGTCCCTGCTGGCCAGAGCATGGTCATCTCTGAACCGACGTGGTCTGTTGCTCCCTGCTCGGAGTTGGAGGAGGAGCGAGCGTGATAGACGCGGCGGTGCTGGCCGGGGGCGTGGACAAGGGTGATATTGCTGCCGAGACCGGAGTGGTCTATCGCTCCCTGTTGGAAGTCGGGGGTCGTCCCATCATCAGGCGAGTGCTCGCCGCTCTCCGCGGCGCCTCGGAGGTCGGCAAAGTGGCCTTGGTCGCGCCCCAGCCTGTCCAGGATGTGGTCTCCGATGAGGCGGTTGACGTCCGGGTCGAGCCTGGCGATGGCGCGAACGGGCTGGGTGCTGGAAAGGGGGCAGGTTTCGTTGACAACATGGCGCGGGGCGTGGAAGCCACGGCGCCCGGGAGCGAGCATGTGCTCGTCATCACCGGCGATCTCCCACTCATCACCCCGGCCGCCATCAACGACTTCGTCCGCCAGTCATTGGCCTCCCGCGCCGATCTGAGCTATGCCATCATCCCGAAGGAGTCCTCCGAACGGCAGTTCCCAGGAGGCCGGCGCACCTATGTGCGGCTGCGAGATGGCACCTTCACGGGCGGGAATGCCGTGGTTGTGACCCGGGATTTCGTGCGGCTCCAGCGCGATCTCCTGGGCCGCCTTTTCTCGGCCCGCAAGAGCCCGCTGCAGTTGGCCCTGATCCTGGGCCTGCGGTTCATCATCGGCCTGCTCACCCACGGACTGACGCTGGCGCAGATCGAAGCGAGGGCGCGCGCCATCATCCGCGCCCCGGCCGCGGCGATCATCAGCACCTACCCGGAGCTGGGCTTCGACGTGGACAAGCTCGACGATCTCTACCTCGCGCGTCGGTTCGCCGACTCCTTCGACTCCCGCTTGTGAGGACGCGCTCGAGGGCGTGGGCTTGTCAAGGAGGCGTGACGCGCGCCTGGCTGGCCTGGGGGTTGTCATATTCTCAGAATTGAGTGGCGCTGACGAGCTGTGGGAGCCCCGTCCACGGGGCGATCAGCAATCAGCCTCAGCGAGCACAGATTCCCTTGCATCAGGGTAAGACCCCTGATGCAAGGGAATCCCTCAGAAGGGCGCCAGACGCTCTCCTGGGGAGTCTCTTGAATCATGGTCTCTCACCATGATTCAAGAGACTCTGCAGAAGAACTCAGTCACACCCTGGCCTGGGGCCGTATTGACATCCCCCAGGCTGGTTTCTATACTCGCGGCAGCGGGTGCGGGTCGCGCTGGACCTGGGGCCAATCGGCCTGTGAGATGATCCGCACCCGGCAATGCTCGGCCCATCCCGGAGCCGGAGGGCCCCGCTGTGCCCGCGGTGCGGTGTCCAAAATGCGCCGCCATCGTACCGGAAGGCAGCAGACGCCTGGCCCGCTGCCCGTCATGCCACGAATCTCTGGGGAAGTGCCGCTATTGCCACCACTACGATCCACGGCAACTGGACTGCATCCACCCCTCGCGGGCGCCAGACGAGCGGGTGCTGGATGCCGACGAGGTGCTCAACTGCCCGCTCTTCTCCTCGCTCCTGGTCTCCCGGCCGTTGCACAAGCGCCCCTTCGTGGGGGCGACCGCGGTCGGCCTGGTGGCTGGCCTGGGCCTGATGCTGGGCCTGATCTTCTGGTTCGGTCCGGGAAAGACCCCGCCCCAGGCCTCGCTGAAGGTCGGCGTGGATGTCCCGCCCACGGCTTTCCAGGAGCAGGGGTTGGAGGTTGGGGTATCTGTGCAGAACCTGGCCGAGAAGCCGGCGAAGGATGTGCGGCTGGTGATCTCTGGACCGGGGATGAGCGACTTCGTCTGCCAGTACGTCAACCCACCCGAGGCGTTCGAGGAGTCCGCCCCACGCTACACTTCGGCCCGCATCGGGGACGTGGAGCCGGGGCAGACGACGAGTGTGCTCTTCCGTTTTGCCTGCCATCGCACTGGCCGGATCAGGCTCACTGCGATGGTGACCGCCGCCAACGTGCCCCTTCCGACCAAGGCGCCGATAGACTGCGAATTGGTGCCCTGAACTGCCGCCTTGGCGGCCGAGGGGTGGTGCTGTGAAGCCCGGGCGCATTGACCTTCACGTCCACACCACCGCCTCGGACGGGATCATGTCGCCCCGCGAAGTGGTATGGCAGGCCGCGGAACGAGGCGTCTTCCTGCTCGGGATCACCGACCACGACACCACTGAGGGCCTGGCCGAGGCGGGGGAGGCCGCGGCCGCTGCTGGCGTGGTCCTGGTTCCTGGAGTGGAGCTGAGCGCCGACTCCGAGTCACACGACATCCATATCCTGGGCTACTTCGTGAACCCCCGCGATGGTGGGCTCCAGGCCGCGCTCGCCGAACTCCGCAGGGGCCGGAACCGCCGGAACCAGCGGATCATGGAGCGGCTTCGCTCAGTAGGCGCTCCCGTGTCTCCGGAACGAGTTCAGGAGATCGCCGGCGCGGGCACGGTGGGCCGGCCGCACATCGCCCTCGCGCTGCTGGAGGCCGGCCACGTCGGCTCTCAAGGCGAGGCCTTTGGCCGCTATCTGGCGCGGGGCAAGCCGGCCTTCGTCGCTCGGGAGCGCCTGTCGCCCGCAGAGGCGTGCGCCACCATCAGGAGCAGCGGCGGCCTGGCAGTCCTCGCGCACCCTGGCAAGATCGGCTCGTGGTGGGTCATCGAGGAGGTGCTGGCGAGCGGGGTTGACGGCATCGAGGTGTTCCACAGTGACCACAGCGCCAGGGATGCGGAACGGCTGCTGGCCCTGGCACAGGGAAGGTCGCTGCTCGTCACCGGAGGTACTGACTCGCACGGTCCGCACTCGGAGCGGCCGCTGGCGGTGGGCGACGCCGCCGTGCCGCGGTCGGTAGGGGAGGAGCTCCTCTCTCGCGCGCCGGAGTGGTGGCAGGACTCGGACCGGCGGCGGTAACAATGCGCCGAATCGAGGCCGCTACCGGGCGAGCACTTGCTTGGTGGTCCTGAAGTGCAGCTTGGCAGTCCGGCCCAGCAGCGCCTCTCCGCCCTGCTCGACCACTCGCCGCGCGGCAGGAAGGACGTGGGTCGCTCCTCTGGGCAGCTCGAACCCGACCTCTGCCGACAGCCGCTCAATGGATCGCAGGAAGGCGGCTCTGGCGAGCACAGAGGCGGCCGCCACTGCCGGATCAACCTCGGCCCGCACCTGCTGGATCAGCCGGAGGCGCCGGCCCCGTTTCATCAACGATTCCTCGAGGAAGCGTTCGTCCCCGAACTGGTCGGCCACCGCCAGCCCGCACTCGACTCGCGCGAGCAGGTTCTCGATCGCTCGCGCGTGGGCCCAAGCCAACAGCCGGTTGAGGTTCCTCATCTTCGCGTGGAGCTCGTTGTAGCGGGCGGGCAGGATCATCACCACCTCGAAGGCCGGGCAGATCTGCTTCACCGCCTTCTCCAGCCGCCAGAGGGTGGAATCGGCGACCTTCTTGGCGTCTCGCACCCCGGCTTGGGGCAGGCGCTGGAGCGCCACTTGGTCCGCATACACGCCCGCCACCACCAGCGCGCCGAAGTAGTCGCCTTTGCCAGCCTCGTCGCTGCCGATGTGGGAGCTAGCAATGAGTGTGCCTTCTGTCACCCTGAGCCCTCTGACCAACACGGAGACGGGCCGCTGGTTGGCGGCCCGTCTGTCAGCTTGCTCGGAGGCCGACACTAGCCCGGGAGGAGCGGCTCGGAAGTAGGCCCGGCCGGGCTGGCCGGCAAGGGCCGGCCGCAGGCTTGGCAGACCTTGCTGCCCTTCTTGCTCGGGAGGCCATCATATGGGCACACTACCCAGTATGGATCATCGGGGAAAAGCCAGAATGGTAGCGCGCGCTGCTGGCGGGCGGTGTTCTCGATAGTGATCTGCCGCCGGTGTTCCCGCGGGTCGTCTCGCACCTTGCTCCACCACTCGAGGTCCCGCTTGACCAGCTTCTGGTGGGCGTGGTCGTCCTTGTGGCGACTGAGCGCATACCGCAGCTCAGGGAAGAGCCTATCGAAGTCCATGATGTGCTCATATACCCGGTAGCGCATGCGGGTCACGTACGAGGGAGCCCCCGGAAGCTCGTCAGCCTGGCGGACGTACTCCGCGGCGCGGTAGGGCTGGTGGGCGCGGTCGTAGTAGGTCCACCCGAGTTCGAACACCATCTCCCAGGACTTGGGGTTCACGTCCACCGCGCGCCGGAGGATCTCCAGGCCCCGGTCGAGCCAGTACTTGCGGTCAAGCAGGGTCTCCGACTCGGCGTTCATGTTGTAAGCGCAGTGCCAGCCGTAGACTTTCCAGGCGAGGATGAAGTTGGGGTCGAGCTGAGTCACCGCGTCCAGAAGGGGCAGCAAGGCCCACCAGTTGCCAGTATCCCAGACTCGCTCCATGCGCATCCAGAGCAGGTCCGCCGCCACCGTCCGGAAGCCGCCCAGGGAGGCGATCACCGCGGGGGTGGGGCCAAGCTCGAGCCCGCTCGTGGTGCGGGTCTTCCGGTTGGGGTCGAACAGCCGCGGCCGCGCCTTGTGGATGCTCTCCTGAGCTGGGACCAGCAGCATCAGCACACCAATGCCCAGCAATGCCAGCAACCAACGGCTAACCCGATAACCTCTCATCGGCAATCACCTCGGTCATACCTGCCGGTCGTTGAAGAACAGCGCCGCCACCAGCAGCACAACGAAAGTATACCCAATGCCCTGGAGCACCGCGTGCCATCCGCTGACGTAGCTCATGCTCATGAAGTTGGAGGCCTCGTTCCGGAAGTCGAAGTTCTCCAGCTTGGGCACGATGGTGTAGAGCACCAGCAGGAGCACCCGACTGGCGCCGCTGGCGCGCTCGGCGAGATCGTGGAAGAAGGTCTGCCCGCTGCCGATTGCCCAGATGATGAAGGCGCTGACCACGGTCATGGTGGTCGAGGCCACCGTGGAGATCAGGATGATCAGCCCGGTGAGCACCGCCAGGGCGCAGTAGTTCATGGCGGCCGCAAAGAGCACCGGCCCCAGGTTCGGGTTGAACGCTGAATCGGGCAAGTCGTGTACGATCTTGTCCTGAAGGACGAGCACGAGGACCAGCACGCCGGTCATGACCGCCACGATCACGCCCAGGATGATCAGCGCGCCCAGGTACTTGCCGAGGACGAACTCGAAGCGCCGCACCGGCTTGGCGAGCACCGCGTAGACGGTGCGAGTCTCGATCTCGTGGGGGATCAAGAACGCGGCCACGAAGATGGCAAGCAGGATGCCGAACACCATGATCGCGGCCAGCCCTCCGGAGATCAACGTCCGGGCCTGCTCGTAAGGGCTGCGGTAGGAGAAGAAGGTCGGCGAGAACAGAATCACGGCCACCAGGATGATGACCGCCTGCACCACGCGGCGGCGGCGCGCCTCGGCGACTGTGACCTTCGCGATCCGCCAGATGGCGGGCAGGGCATGCCCGATGGCCGGCAGCCACGCGCCCCGCGTCAACACCACGACGGTGGCGACGACGATGACTCCCAGAACGGGGATAAGCCTGCTCAGCACCGGCATCACTCGCGCACCTCCCCAATCTCCCGGACGAAGACGTCCTGCAAGGTGGGCCGGGGACGCCTGATCTCGAGGATCTGCCCGCCGGCGTCATGGATCGCCTGAAGCACGGCCCACACCTGAGATTCCTCAGCGCGGCCCATCCTCACTGTCTCGTCCTCGACATTGAGCACCGCGGGATGCTGGGCCACCCGCTCCGCCACGTGAGCCTCTAGCTTCGAGGTGGTGATGAGGACCTCGGTCGGTTCCCCAGCCAACTCGGAGAGGGTGCCCTCCGCCACCAGCCGGCCCGAGTAGAGGATGCCGACCCGGTCGCACACCTCCTCCACCTCGGCCAGGAAGTGAGAGCAGAGCAGGATGGTCTTGCCGCGGCGCTTCAGCTCCAGGATCAGCCGGGTCATCTGGTGGCGGCCGGCCGGGTCCAGGCCCGAGGTCGGCTCATCCAGGATCAGCAATTCCGGGTCATTGACCAGGGCCTGGGCGAGAGCGAGCCGCTGCCGCATTCCCTTCGAGCACTCCCGGAAGGGCACCCGGCGGTTGGCCTGCATGCCGACCAGGGTCAACAGTTCCTCGGTCAGCTCGGCCCGGGTCTTCTTCGAGTAGCCGAACAGGCCCGCATAGAAGTCGAGCAGCTCTTCACCATTGAAGCAGTCGTAGAGATAGGCGTCCTCGGGGAGAAAGCCTATCCGCTCACGCACCGACAGGTCGCTGATGCTCTTGCCGAAAATGCTGGTCGTGCCCCTGGTGGGGAAGATGAGTCCCAGCAGAATCTTGAGGGTGGTGGTCTTGCCCGAGCCGTTCGGGCCCACCATGGAGTAGGTCTCACCCCGGCGGATCGCCAGGCTCAAGTTGTCCACAGCCCTGACGCCGACCGGGGTGAAGAGGGAGCGGTAGATCTTCGTCAGTCCCTCGATCTGGAGCACGATCTCGGCATTCTCCACACCAACACCTCCCGTCACCCACCGCTGCTCGCGCCCCCGGTGGGTCGTTTTCCGCCGCCCTCGGCCGGGCCTGCTCCCATGCTCGTCTGCGGGCTCAGTCAGGCCCCGCTGGGCCACCGAGGCCCGCGCCCGGAAGCGGCACGGGTCTGGAGCGAAGACGATCGCTTCGTCACACAACGCCTGCCCGCGCGGGCCCCACCTGACAGTGAAGCGGGGCGAAAGTCCCTACCTTCGCCCCTGTTGTGCCGAGTATATCGGCCTGGCCGCGGGGCTGTCAAGCATTCCCTGCGGCTGGGAAGCTGGGCGCGCAAAGCGGGAAAGGAATGGCCTTGGGACCGCCGAAGGCCAATTCGTCTTGTGGCACTCCAGGCCGCAGGAGGGTGAAGCATGGGGATCATGAGTGCTGACTTCGGGGGCAGGCGCCTGCGGAGGCGAGCGCTCCGGTGGGTCATCCTCATCGTCGCGCTGCTGGTTCTCATCTGGGTTCTACCCAGTCTCCTGCACCTCTACACCGAGTGGCTCTGGTTCAAGTTCGACGCGCGTTTCCCCGGGGTCTTCTGGACCATCCTGAAGACCAAGCTGGGCCTCGGCCTGGCCTTCGGGGCGGCCTTTCTGGTGCTGCTGTTGGGCAATGTCGAGGTGGCCCGCCGCCTGGCGCGCCGCACCCTGTGGTACGAGGAGGAGCGGGCGCTGCGGCTTCGCTTCGCCGAGGTGATGGAGTACTTCGTTGGCCGCTATCTCTACCTGGGCTTGGTGGCCTTTTCGCTCGTGGCGGCCTATGCGGTGGGGGTCGCGGGGGCCGGGCACTGGAACAGCTACCTGCTCTTCCGCCACGGGGTGCCCTTCCATCTGAACGATCCGGTCTTTTCCCGGGACATCGGCTTCTACGTGTTCCGGCTGCCCTTTTGGCAGTACCTGTGGCAGTGGATCTACCTGGTGCTGATCGCGGTATTCGTGCTCGCCGCTGCCGCGCACTACTTCGACAAGGCGATCCGGATGCTGCGGGGCGTGCCGGCCCTGGCACCCCACGTCAACGTCCATCTCTCTGTGCTGCTCGCCTTCATTCTCGCGGTGAAGGGGATCGGCTACCGCCTGGAGGCCTTCCACTTGCTCTACTCTGAGCGGGGCGCAGCCTTCGGCGCCGGTTACACCGATGTCAACGCTCAGCTCCTCGCCTATAACGTCCTGTTCGTGATCGCCCTGGGGTGTGCCGCGCTGGCTCTCATCAACATCCGCTTCCGGGGCCCCTGGCTGCCGCTGGCCGGCATTGGCTTCCTGGCGGTCAGCTCGCTCCTGCTCAACACCATCTACCCCGCACTGGTCCAGCGCATCCAGGTCCAGCCCAGCGAGTTCGGCCGAGAAGAGCCGTACATCCGCCGCACCATCGAGTTCACCCGGCGCGGCTTCGGGATGGAGAAGATCGAGAGCAGGGAGAGCCTCCGGGTGGATCTTGTGACCATGTCGGCGCTGCGAGGCAACATCGCCACCATCGAGAACACCCGGCTGTGGGACTACCGGCCGCTCCTGGAGACCTACCGGACTCAGCAGGAGCTTCAGCCCTACTATACCTTCAACTCGGTGGACATAGACCGCTATCTCATCAACGGGCGCTATCGCCAGGTGATGCTCGCCGCCCGGGAGCTGCTCACCACCGGCCTGCCGGACAGGAGCTGGCAGAACCTCCACCTGTTCTACACCCACGGCTACGGCGTGGTCGTCTCCTCCGTGACCGATGTCATCCAGTCCGGCCTGCCGAACCTGGTGGTCAAGGACATCCCGCCGCTGTCCTCTTTCCAGCTCAAGGTCACCCGGCCCGGCATCTACTATGGGGAGCTCACCGACGAGTACGTGATCGTTGGCACTACCGCGAAGGAGAACGACTACCCCCTTCCTGCCACGAACCAGACCGCCCAGACGACCTACGCGGGAAGGGGCGGCGTCCCGATCGGCGCCGCGCTCCCCAGGCTGGCGGCCGCGGTCCGCTTCAGCGACATCAATATCCTGATCTCGAACGTCCTGACCAGCAAGAGCCGGATCCTGTGGGGCCGCAACATCGCCTGGCGGGCCCGCCACGTCGCCCCCTTCCTCTCCTATGACCGGGATCCGTACATCGTGATCGGCGATGATGGCGCGCTCTATTGGATCCAGGATGCCTACACCCTCTCCAGTATGTACCCCTATTCCGAGCCCTATCAGACTGAGACCGGCCGCTTCAACTACGTGCGCAACTCGGTGAAGGTGGTCACCAGCGCCTACGATGGGACGGTCACCTACTATGTCGCTGATTCCGAGGATCCCATCGTGCGCACCTACCAGCGGATCTTCCCGGAACTCTTCCGCCCAATGAGGGAGATGCCGGCCGGCCTGCTCGCGCACATTCGCTACCCGGAGGCGCTGTTCAACACCCAGAGCTCACGCCTGACCGTGTATCACATGACTGACCCGCGCGCCTTCTACAACCGCGTGGAGAAGTGGGCGGTCGCCGAGGAGAACCCGAAGTCGGTCGGGCCGGCCGAGGGGCAAGAGGAGATGCAAGCCTACTACGCGATCGTGCATCTGCCCCGGAAGGTCAAGCCCGAGTTCCTGCTGATGCTCCCCTTCACTCCCCAGGGCAAGCCGAACATGGTCGCGTGGCTGGCCGGGCTGTGTGATGGCGATTCCTACGGGCGCCTGCTCACCTACTACTTCCCGAAGACCGAGCAGGTGTGGGGCCCGATGCAGATCGAGGCCTCCATCAGCCAGGACACGGACATCAGCAGCAAGTTCACGCTGTGGAACCAGCAGGGCTCATCGGTGATCCGCGGCAACCTGCTGGTGTTGCCCATCGGCGATGCCATCCTCTACGTCGAGCCGATCTACCTGCGGGCCGCCACGGCGAAGGCCATCCCCGAGCTGAAACAGGTGGTGGTGGGCCGTGGCGACGGCCGAGTGGTGATGAGGCCGACGCTCGCGGAGGCGCTCGGCGACCTGCTCGGCGAGGCCCCCTCCGGCCTTACGGCGGAGCGGCCTGCCCGGGAGGCGGCCCCGGCCGGCCCTGCGCCCGGGCCAGGACCGGCCGCCCCCGTCCGCGCTTCGGACCTGCCCGCCCTGGCGGAGCGCGCCAACCGCGAGTTCGAGGAGGCGCTCGATCGTCAGCGGAAGGGAGACTGGGCCGGCTACGGCGAGTCGCTGGAGAAGCTGCGGAAGACGCTGGAGGAGATGAGCAAGAGGCCCAGTGGATAGTGCCATGCCAGGAGCAAGCTCCTGCCCGACGGATGGCTGTGGGACAGGAGCTTGCTGCTGTCCCCGACTGTCGCTCTGGCCTGCCACGCCCACCCCCGGGTGTGGTAATAGCTTGCAGCGGTTGCCATGATCGTCCTGGGGGTTGATCCTGGTCTGGCGGCGACGGGGTATGCCGTGCTGGAGACGGAGGACGGCCGGCTGCGGCTGCGCGAGTCGGGATGTGCCCGAAGCCGCGCCCGGAGGCCAACCGAGGCGAGGGTGAGGGAGATCTACGACAGCATCGCGGAGGTGCTCGAGCGGTGGCGGCCTCAGATTGCGGTGCTGGAGGGGCTCTACTCGGAGTACGAGTTCCCCCGCACCGCCATCCTCATGGGTCATGTGAGAGGGGTGATCTGCCTGGCCGCGGACCAGTCCGGGGCGCGGGTGGTGGAGGTTTCACCGGCGGAGGTGAAGCGAGCGCTCACCGGCTCTGGCCGGGCGAGCAAGGAGCAGATTCGTCGAGCCGTCACCCGGATGCTGGGCTTGCCAAGGGCGCCGCACTCAGAGCATGTCTGCGATGCTCTCGGGCTGGCCATCGTGGGTGCGGCGCGGGAGGGGGTCAGCCTGTGACCCATCTCTTGCCGGTCTCCTGAGCCGGGGCGGGTCGCGCTGGCCTCTTGAGCTTCGCATATTGCACTGACAGCGGCCGGGGTTGGTGGAGCTTCGTGACGTGTTCTGTCTGAGTCTCGCCTCACTGCATTGGGCGAGACTCAGTAAGGAGGTCTGTGTCATGATCACCTACCTGGAAGGTCGGCTGCTGCAGAAGCTTGAGGACCGGATCGTGGTCCTGGTGGGAGGTGTCGGGTACGAGGTGATGCTGCCCGCCGCCGCGCGGCCGGCAATCCGCGGCCGCCGCGCCGGGCCAGACGGAGATCTGCTCAGCCTGCACGTCAGCTACCACCAGACCGAGCGCAGCCCTAAGCCCCTCCTGATCGGGTTCGAGTCGTTGTTGGAGAAGGAGTTCTTCGAGCTGCTGGTTACTGTTGAGGACATCGGCCCGACCGCCGCGTGCCGGGCTCTCTCTGTGGATGTGGCGCGCATCGCGCGCGCCATTGAGGAGAAAGACACCAGGCTGCTGTGCACGCTCGACGGCATCGGCCCGCGAAAGGCAGAGAAGATCATCGCCACGCTGAACGGGAGAGTGGGCAAGTTTGCGCTGATGCCAGAGGCAGAGGCCCCCGGGGTGGAGGCGGCCGAGGACGACTTCCGCGCTGAGGTGATTGCCGCCCTGGTGGAGCAGCTTGGGCACAGCCGAAGTGAGGCCCAGCGGATGGTGCAGGCCGCCATGGCTCGACGGCCCGATCTGAGTAGTGCCGAGGAGCTGTTCGAGGAAGTCTATCGTGGAGAGAAGGCCTAACTGCCCTGGCAGAATCCTGTCGCTGCTAACATGAGGAAGCAGAAGAGAGAACCGCGGAGGCGTATCGCCAAGCCCGAGGCAGGGAAGAGCCCTGAGGCCGAGGCGCTGGCTGCTCCGACCCCCGAAGAGCGGGAGGACAAGTGGAACCTCCGCCCCCGGACCTTCGCCGAGTGCATCGGTCAGGCCGCGGTGGTGGAGGCCCTCCGCATTGGCATTCAGGCCGCGAGCGAGCGCAGCGAGCCGCTCGACCACGTGCTCTTCTACGGCCCGCCGGGCCTGGGCAAGACCACCTTCGCCCGGATCATCGCCAATGAGCTGGGGGTCCAGTTCAAGGGCACCTCAGGGCCCGCGCTGGAGCGCGGCGGCGACCTGGTGAGCATTCTCACCAACCTGGACGAGGGGGACGTGCTGTTCATAGATGAGATCCATCGCCTGCCCAAGACAGTGGAGGAGCTGCTCTACTCGGCGATGGAGGATTTCACGGTTGACATCGTCTTCGACAAGGGCGCGCACGCCCGCATCTACCGCTCCCGGCTGCCGCGCTTCACTCTCGTCGGCGCCACCACTCGCGCAGGCCTCATCTCACCTCCCCTTCGCCAACGGTTCGGCATCTTCCGCGAGCTGCACTTCTACTCCGAGGCCGATCTGGTGAAGGCGGTGCACCGGTCGGCCAAGCTTCTCGAGATCGTGATTGAGGAGGCGAGCGCTGCGGTGCTCGCCAGGCGCAGCCGGGGGACCATCCGCATCGCCAATCGGCTACTGCGCCGGGTGCGGGATTACGCGCAGGTGCGGGCCGCGGGGCGCATCACTCCCGAGGTCGCCGATGCCGCGCTCCGCCTCGAGGGCATAGACGAGATGGGCCTTACTCCGCTCGACCGGCGCCTGCTGGAGGTGATTGTGAACCAGCACTTGGGCGGTCCGGTGGGCATTGAGGCGCTGGCCGCGACCCTCCAGGAAGAGGCGCAGACTCTGGAGGACATGGTCGAGCCCTTCCTGCTCCACATCGGCCTGCTCGCGCGGACGCCAAAGGGCCGCGTCGCCACCGAAGCAGCCTACCAACATCTGGGGGTGGAGAGGGTGGAGGCGAAGGAGAAGAGCAAGGGGCAGCGGGGGCTGCTGTGAGCGACCCGACACTTCCTGAGTGCGGGCTCATCTTCAAAGATCCGAGGTTGTGTCTCGTTGTGTGGGACCGTGGCGAATTGCGAGCTCACGAAGGGGGCCTTCGTTTCACCCGGGGACTACTGGAGTCCTGTGGCTTAGCCGGCTACGTGATGCCGCTGCTGCGCCCGGCCGGGAGGAGTTGTGCCAACGCAGCGGACATCCGACGTAGAGCGAAGCAATGGAAGGGCACAGGGCAGGCATGGTCGTGTGAGTTGTGGTTACAGGTGGAGGCGGCTATCGAGGGGGAGCTGTGGGCAGCGGTAACAGACGAGATCAATGGCAAGGGATGGAACGCGGAGGCCGGCCTCGACCTCGGCGATGCTGCCTACGCGCGGTGGGAGCCGATTGGGAATCCCTCGGTAAGCATGGCGTCCCGGTGGTATCTGCCGAACCTCGGCTCGCCGGAACGGCAGACGTATGACGCTCTGGGGGAAGCCCACAAACCAGCTCTCCTGAAGCTAGTCTGGTGGCAGGGCGTAGCCACGCTGGTCGCGGAGTGTGTGCAACCGCAGGGCATTCGCCGCTTCGACCCACGTGCCCATCGAGATGCGATGGCAGACCTCTTGGAGAGAATGCTTCGGCCAATCTGCCTTGCCGATTTCGGCATCGGCAAGGCCAGCGATGTGGTCGATCCGTCGCGATTCGGTGCGTCGCACTTGGCATGCTATGCGCTGAACGCAATGTCCTTAGCCGACCTCGGCACTTCATATGACAATGGAAAGGCAACCTGGCCCAGTTGCTGCGATAACCTGTCCGAATACCTTCGCGGCATCAGGATTGGGTCCTGGTGAGACCCCGTGGGGCATGAGCTCATCCCACGCCCAGTGGCCCTCAAGGCACGCACTCAAGCCCGTGGTCGCGGAAGTGTTCGTCGAGGGTGAATAAGCGGCTGATGCCGAGGCGGCGCAGCCCCCCTCAAGCCCTCCTCCGGCAGCTACACCTGCGTCTTCACCGTTGGCCGTCATCATGCCGCCATTCCAGCATCGCATCCATGCACTACAGCATGAAACGCGGCGGGGAGCCATACCGCATCCTGGCTCCCCGGTGCTGTCCGCTCTCGATCCCAGCGCTACGCCAACGTCGCCTCTAGATCCTCCTCGGCGTCTTGATGGGCATGATGTTGTACCTGTCCACCAGCACCTTCAGCATGGCGGGTGTCACGAACGCCGGCAAGCTCGGCCCGAGGCGTATGTTCCTGATCCCAAGGTGCAAGAGTGTGAGCAGTATCGCTACTGCCTTCTGCTCGAACCACGATAACACCAGCGAGAGAGGGAGGCCGTTCACACCGGTCTCGAAGGCCTTGGCCAGCGCCATCGCGATCTGGATGGCCGAGTAGGCGTCATTGCACTGCCCGATGTCCACTAGCCTGGGGAGGCCCGCCACCTCGCCGAATTCCAGCTTGTTGAACCGGTACTTCCCGCAAGCGAGAGTGAGGATCACACAGTCGTCGGGCACGGCCTGAGCCAAGTCGGTGTAGTAGCTGCGGCCCGGCTTGGCGCCGTCGCACCCGCCGATCAGGAAGAAGCGCCTGATCTTGCCTTGCCTCACTGCCTCCCCGAGCTTGTCAGCAACCCCCAGCACGGCCTCATGCCCGAAGCCCACCAGGATGGTGCGGTCGGGCCCGTCTTCTGCGAATCCTTCGGCCGTGAGCGCGGCTTCGATGACTGGCGCGAGGTTGCGGTCAGAGACGTGTGTCACCCCGGGCCAGGCAACCAGGCCGGTGGTGAAGATGCGCGCCCGGTAGCTCTCCTTCGGGGCCTGGAGGCAGTTGGTGGTCATCAGGATCGCGCCCGGAAAGGCCTCGAACTCTCTCCGCTGCTCCTGCCAGGCGCCTCCATAGTTGCCGACCAAGTGCTTGTAAGCCTTCAGCCCTGGGTAGCCATGGGCGGGCAGCATCTCGCCGTGCGTGTAGACATTGATGTCCTTGCCCTCGGTCTGATTGAGTAGCTCCTCTAGGTCCTTCAGGTCGTGCCCGGAGATCAGTATCGCTTTTCCTCTCACGGGCTCGATGCGCACTCGGGTGGGCACGGGGTGGCCATAGGAGGTGGTGTGCGCGGCGTCCAGTAGACCCATAACCCGCAGGTTCGTCTCGCCGCACTTGAGGGCCAGGGCCAGCAGCTCATCGGCAGAGTGGCGATCGCCGGCCAGGTAGTCCAGCGCCTCGTGGAAGAAGGCGTACACGCGGTCGTCCTCCTGCCCGAGGATCTGGGCGTGATCGGCATAGGCGGCCATCCCTTTGAGCCCGTAAGTTACCAGCTCTTGAAGGCCGGTGATGTCCTCGCCCAGGCTGGCCTCGCGGCTGAGGATGGTGATGGCTTCGCCTTGCCTGACCAGCCCCTCGGGGTCCTTGGCCGGCTCCCAGGCCGCGGGCCCACCCAGTGGGTCAGGTGTGCGGCCGGCCTTCCTGGCGGCCTCGTGGTAGCCCTGCTTCAGCCGGGCCCGGAGGGGCGGGAGGCGCCGCAACAGCATCTCGAGGCGCTCGGGGTCGAAGTTGACGTTGGTGACGGCGCTGAACAGCGCCTCGAGCGTGAACACGTCCGCCTCATGATCCCGGACCCCCAGCTCGCGGGCCCGCCGGGCGTACATCGCCAGACCTTTGGTTGCGTAGATCAGCAGGTCCTGGAGGGCTGCGGTCTTCGGGTCCTTACCGCAGACGCCCGACATCGTGCATCCAGTACCTCGCGCGGTTTGCTCGCACTGATAGCAGAACATGCTGTGTCTCCTGGCTTCAGGGACTGCCCGGACTCACGGCACAGCCGCCAGCTCAGGCCGCTGCCATCTCCAACACCTGGCCCCTGATGGCGATCTTCGTGAGGGTAAGCGGGATGCTTCTGCCAGACTGGGAGATCGCCTGCCGCACCAACTGCACCATACCGTAGCAGCAGGGCACCTCCATGTAGGCCACCTCTACCGACTCGATGCCGTTCGCGTGGAGTATCTGCGCGAGCTTGTCCCGGTAGGAGGCGGCGTCATCGAGCTTCGGGCAGCCGACCAGAAGCACACGGCCGGGCAGGAAGCGTCGGTGAAAGTCGGCGAAGGCGAAGGGCACACAGTCAGAGGCGATGAGCAGCCGCGCCCCCCTCAGATAGGGAGCGGCTGGCGGAACCAGGTGAAGCTGGACCGGCCAGTTGCCGAGTTCCGAAAGAGCTGCCGCGGCCCCCCGGGGCTCCTGGACACGCCTCTCCCGCGCCAGCGTCTGTGAAGCCGTGCCGGGGCAGCCACACGGCAGTAGTTGCTCTCGATGAGCGTGCTGGCCCGAGTCTCGGAGGTGCTCCTCGACGGCTCTAGGGTCGAAGGCCTGGGCTTCCCGCTCCTCGATGGTGATCGCGCCCTGCGGACATTCGCCCAAGCAGGCGCCTAGCCCGTCGCAATAGGTCTCGCTGACCAGCCGCGCCTTTCCGTCCACGATCTCGATCGCTGCCTCCGCACAGGCCAGCGCGCACTGGCCACAGCCGTTGCACGGATCCTCGTTGATCCTGACGATGTTCCTCCGTCCACTCATTCTGTGTCTCCTCCAGGAACTACAGAGTCTCTTGAATCATGGTGACAGACCATGATTCAAGAGACTCCCCAGGAGAGCGTCTGGGGTCCCTCTGAGGGATTCTCTTGCATCAAGGGTCTCACCCTGATGCAAGAGAATCTGTAGGCTCTCCAACAGGTCGGTGTCGGGGTCTCTACCGCCTCATGACGCAGGCTGGAACACATCGCTCAGCTCGCTGAGCGGCGTCCCCGCCAGGTAGTCGCGCACCCGGGCGTTCACCAGCCCCGCCAGGCCGCCCAGGATGCACCGCTTGGCACCACAGCCCTGCAGTCCCAGCAGGCAGTTGCTGGTGCTCAGGGGCCCCTCGACGGCCTCGTAGACCTCCAGCAGCGTGAGCTGGCCGCTGGGCTTGCCCAGGACAAAGCCTCCCTTCGGCCCCCGCGTGGACCTCACCAGCCCCACCTTGGCGAGCCGTTGAAGCACCTTCGCCAGGTGGGCCTCCGAGACGTGGAGCTGCGAGGCGATCTCGCAGGCCGCCACCCGCTTGTCCGCGCTGCTTGCCAGGAAGACCATGGCGTGCAGAGCCAGAGAGGCTGCTTCGGAGATCCTCAGCGCATCTGACATCGTCCGCCTGCTCGAGAAAGCAGAATTTCGGAACCATTATACCAGAAATCGGCCTACTGTCAACCCTCTGGATCCTTGGTCGCCATACATACCGGGGTGGCAGACTGGTCCCTTGCCTGCAGAAGTGGGCTTCTGCGCCCTCAGGCTAACCTCACGGGCGTGTGGCGTCGTGCTGCGCGCTTTCCAGGAGAACTGCGCCTTGCACCTGACCGCCGCTGGCGGCATGGTGAGGGTCAACGGGCTGCCTGACAGCAGCCGCGCAGCACGGGGGCGGGCCCTCCTAGGCGGGCTTCGCGCCCAGCGTCCCCTCCGGCCCGGAGTCTGACAGCGGCGCCATGGCTCCTCCCCAGGAACTGCGAACTTTTTCGCATTTGGCCCTTGACGAAAGGGGCTCGAGGTGCGAGAATATTCGCACCCATCCGCCTAGCAGTCCGCATACAGGAGACGACGGGGATGAGACAAGAAGCGTCTCGGCTGCTCAACCTAAGCCGCCGGGAGCGGCAGATTATTGACATCATCTACCGGCGGGGGCGGGCCTCCGCCGCGGAGGTGGCCGCGGAGCTTCCGGAGGCGCCCAGCTACTCTTCCGTGCGCACCTTGCTCTCGATTCTGGAGAGGAAAGGGCACCTCAGGCATATCGAGGAGCGGGGCCGTTACATCTACCTCCCCACTCAGGCGCGGGGCAGTGTCGGCCGCGCCGCGCTGAGGCGGGTGCTCCAGACCTTCTACGGCGGCTCGGTGGAGAAGGCCGTGGCTGCGCTGCTGGACATCTCCCAATCCCGTCTCTCTCCTGAGGAAATGAGACGACTCGCCAGGCTGGTCGAGGAAGCGAGGAAGGAGGGGCGCTGAGATGCTGGCCTTGTTGTCGTTGCCCAGTGATGCCGCAGGATGGCTGAGCTTCTTGGGGCAGGTCTCGGCGAGAGCGGCGGTAGTGCTTGGGGTCCCGGCGGGGGTCTGTTGGGCGCTCCGTCGCGCCTCGGCCGCCCTGCGGCACCTCGTGTGGACACTGGCGATCATCTGCGCGCTGTGCCTGCCAGTGCTCTCGATAGTGCTTCCCGCCTGGCGGGTGCGAGGCGTGCCCCTCCTCTTGGCTCCGCCGACCGAGCTGGTGCAAGAGCCCGCTTCTTACCGGGGGCCCGGCGTTGGCGGTGATGTCAGCCTGCCCCTGAAGCCGACCGCGGCGCCGAGGCCAGCGACCATGGCCCCGTCCTCGCCGTCGCCCGCAGCCACCCCGAGACTGGCGGGCGGACCCGGGCCGAGCCGCGTCACCCCGCAGGTGATCTCATCGGCGGCGCTGGGGGTGTGGGCCTTCGGGGCGGTAATTGCGCTGCTGCCGACCTTGATGGGCCTGGTCTGTGTCGCTCGTCTGCTGAGGCGGTCGCGTGCTATCACTGAGGATCCATGGCGCGACCTGGTGGATGATGCTTCCGCTCAGCTCCAGCTCCGCCGACCTGTCAGGGTGCTCCGCAGTCCCCTGGAGACGGTGCCCATGATGTGGGGCTGGCTGCGACCTGTCTTGCTGCTGCCTGCTGGGGCCGATGGCTGGCCACCGGAGCGGCGCCGGCTGGTGCTGCTGCACGAGCTGGCCCATGTGAGGCGAGGTGACTGCTTGACCCAGATGCTTGGGCAGCTCGCCTGCGCGCTCTACTGGCCCAACCCGCTGGCCTGGCTAGCTGGGCACCGGCTGCGCCAGGAGCGGGAGCGGGCCTGTGACGACCTGGTGCTGAGGCGCGGCTTCAGGGCCTCTGAGTATGCCGGCCACCTGCTGGGCATCGCCAAGGTCTCGGAGGGGCCGCTTTTCGCCGCGGTGGCGGCGGTGGCGATGGCCCGGCTGTCGGGGCTGGAGGGGAGGATCCGCGCGGTTCTGGACCCGGGGCGCAGCCGCCGGGGCCTGAGCCGTCGGTCAGGAGCCGCCGCGGTGGCGGCCGCGGTGGTTCTGCTGGGCGCCTTGGCCTGCGTTCAGGGTGGGGGGACAGAGGCAGCGGACACCGCCGCCTACCATGGTCCCGGGCGGGTGCAGTGGCAGCCCCAGATCACCGAAGGCGGATATGACCCCGACCGGCGCCTCGAGCAGCGGGTCCGGATCGAGATTCCGGGCCGGGCGGCCATCCCGGCGCTGGCGCTGCTCTCTGAGAAGAGCGACGTATCGCTCCAGGTCGCCCCTGAGGACCTGGAGACAGTGGGGGAGCGGAAGCTGACCATCATCGCCCAGGGCTGCACCCTGAAGGCGATCATGGTGTGGATTCCGACGGCCCTTCAGGAATGCCACTGGGACATAGACCGCACCGGCCCGCAGCCGGCCTATCTGCTCCATCGCAACGGCGGAGCGGAAGAGGTCATGGCGCGGCTAGTGGAAGAGGAGCTGCTGCGCCGCCAAGCCGAGGGCCGACCGGCGCGGGAGGCCCGGGTGGAAGCGGCGCGGAAGGCGCTCGCGATGTCGCCAGAGGAGTTAGCGGAACTGGAGAAGACAGACCTGTATCTCGCCAGGAGCGTCAAAGACCCCAAGTCTCGGTTCATGCTTGAGCTGTTCCTCTCGCTGCCGGAGGAGCAGATGAGGCAGTTCATAGATACCGCCATCGCCGCTATGCCTTACCCCTCGGCCCCCGAGCATTTCAGAAAGGCGGCGGACAAGCTCCTTCAGGACTCGCGCGAGGAGTGGACGGCCAAGGAAGGAACCGGCAGCCTCAACGTCAAGATCGTGGATGTAGTCCAAGGCGACATTTCCCACGCCACCATCCAGTACGAGGACGATGGCGGGGGCGGGAGTTACCTGCGCATCTTCGCCTTCGGCAAAGAGGGCGGCCGCTACAGTTGGGGGGTCGAGCCGGCCTTGTGGTCACAGTATCCCTCGCTTGTTCTAGAGTACTGGTATCGCCCTCTGCTGCTTGGCAGCGGCACACCGGATGAGAAGGCGGCGGACGCGCTCGCGCAGGAGTGGGAGCGCAAGGGCGCAGAGGAGAGGGAAAGGCGCGAGGAGCAGAAGCGAAAGGCTGAGTGGCGTGAGCCCCGCAGCCCGCAGCTTCACCGCACGATCACCTTGCCGTTCAAGGATAAGGTAGACCCGATTGAGGTGCAGCGGTTCATCGCGAAGGAGAGCGGCCTCTCTCTCGTCTCGGACTACTACACCAACTCGTGGCTGTGGCCTGTTCACGAGGAAGCTCGCGCCGCCATGCCCATCTGGTGGCTGCTGTATGTCCTCGCCGATCACTGGCTTTGGACCTATGACTGGAACGAGGCAGGTGATTGCCTGGTATTTCACGACCGCTACTGGTATCGCAAACCGCCAGAGGTCCCGGAATCGCTGGTGGAGGCCTGGCGTGAGAAGCTCCAGGAGCAGGGGGGATTGACCCTGGATGACGCGGCCGCGGCGGCCGTAGCGCTGGCAAGCCGTGTGTCATCGCGGCCCGATGTTCGGTGGCCGAAAGTGGCTGTCCCGAACGACCTGGCCCGGGTTGGCCTAAGCCCATGGGCGCTGACCTCGCCGTACGTGCTCCTCTACGCGTCTCTTTCCCCAGAGCAGCGGGCCAAGGCGTGGAGCGCAGCCGGGCTTCCCTTCGCGGAGATGACGCGGGCCCAGCAGGAGCTGGTGCGCCGTGGCGCGGCCGGAGAAAGCGCAAGCGATAGTGTTGGGCGCACCCGCATTCCGCGGGCTGTCCCGGAGGAGGAGATCGCCAAGGGGGTCTTCCGCATCAAGCAGTCGCGCCGCAACATAACGGAGCCGGGGCCAGGAGACCTGCTGGCGGCGGGAACATATGAGGCGTTTGAGCTGCAGGTCGTGTTCCCAAGCCGACAGGTCGGGACTCAGGTGTGGCTCCGGCCGCCGAAGCCCTCGGCGTAGCTGGCCGCGGGAAGGGGCTTCGCTCTCTGGACAGGCCGCGGGCCTGTCCTACCGGCCCCGTTGTGGTCCCGAGCGGAGCGAGGGATCTTGGGAGGGACAATGCGGGGCCAAGGTTCCTCGCGCCGCCTGCGGTGGACTTGCCATGACGGGGTGAATGGCAGGAGCTGCCGCTCCTGCCCAACCACAGAGCCGCCTGCGGCGGGTGGGGCAGGTCGCGGACCTGCCCTACCGTCGGCCGGTTACCTCCGCTTGATACTCACGCACTCCCTGCAACCACTCCGGACCGGCCGGCACGCCGGCCTGGAGGCAGCAGCAGCCCCACACCGCGCCGGCCGGCACGGCCTTCGCCTCTTCCATTAGTGGCGGGAAATCTTCGAATTTCCTAGTTGACGGGAACGGCCCCTGGTGCTATCCTCCCTTCGGTTTCCTTAGTAGAAGCGAATGACAGCCAGCCATCCTGCTGGGGATGGACCGAGACAAGGAGTGGCGCGTGGCAAGGCGTGCTTTGAACCGACCGACAGACACAGAGCTGGAGATTCTCAAGGTGCTCTGGCAGCGCGGCCCGAGCACGGTGAGGGAGGTGAGAGAGGAGCTGCTGGGCCGGCGCCAGGTCGCCCACACCACCGTGCTCACTATGCTCCAGATCATGACGGGAAAGGGGCTGGTGGTCTGCGACCGGAGCCAGCGCGCTCACATCTACCGGGCGCGGCAGAGCCGACCCGGAGTGGCGCGGAGGCTGGCCCGGGATCTGCTGCAGCGCGTGTTTGAGGGCTCGGCGCCGGAATTGGTCCTGTATGCCCTCCAGGGGAGAAAGGCGACGCCAGAGGAGCTGGAGGAGATTCGCCGGGTCATCGCCGAGGTGGAACGGAGGAGCAGATGACAGAGGCACTCAGGCTGGTCGGCCACCCGTTGGCGGTGCGCTTGAGTATGACTTTGCTGCACTTCGTCTGGCAGGGAGCAGCCTTGGCGGCCGCAGCCGCGGTCCTTCTGGCGGCGCTCCGGAAAGCCAGCCCGGCAACTCGCTACCTCGCTCTGCTAGGCGTGCTGGCGGCGATGGCCCTCTGCCCAGTGGTGACCTTCGCGCTCGCGGGCCGCGCGCCAGTCGCACCTCCACCCGCCGTGCAGGTCACCGCGCCTCTGCGGACAGAGGGGTCGCCTTCTCTGCCGGTCGCGGAGCGTGCTCCCCTTGCTCCAGGGGCCTTCCCAGGGCAGAGCCAGTCGCGGGCGGCAGAGAGCCAGCCTCAGGGTCCCTGGACGGTGGGTTTGCGGGAATGGGCCGGGGAGAGGCTGCCATGGGTGAGTGCGCTGTGGCTGGCGGGCGTGGCGGTACTCTCGCTCCGACTCTTGGTGCGCTGGTGGGGGCTGCGAGAGGTGGGGAAGGGGCTGCAGGCGGTGGAGCCGCAGTGGCAGGAGCTGCTCGCCTCTCTCTGGCGCCAAGTGGGGATGAGCCGGCCGGTGCGGGTGGTGGCCTCGGCGGCGGCGCGGGTGCCCATGGTGCTGGGCTGGCTGCGGCCCGTGATCGTGCTGCCGGCATCCGCGCTCACTGGGCTCACGGCCGAACAGCTGGCCGCGCTGCTTGGCCACGAGCTGGCCCATCTCCGGCGGCACGATCAGTGGGTGAACTTCGCGCAGACGCTGATCGAGCTGCTGCTGTTCTACCACCCGGCCGTGTGGTGGGTGTCGGAGAGGATCCGCGCCGAGCGGGAGCACTGCTGCGACGATGCCGCGGTGGGGCTCTGTGGGAGCCCTGCCGCCTACCTGCGAGCATTGGCCTGGGTAGAGGAGCACCGCGGCCAGCAACTGCGGCCGGCGATCAGCGCGTCAGGCCCCCCGCTCCTGGGACGCATCCGGCGACTTGCCGGCTACCCGGCACCGGCAGAGATCAGGCCCGCTTGGCTGGCCGCAGTGCTGGCGCTGGCGATGGCCCTGGCGGTTCCGCTGGCGGGCAGCATCTCTCGCGCTCCCTCCGATGCCCAAGGTCACACCGCTGGCCAGCGGGTGCAGTGGCAGCCCCAAATCACCGAAGGCGGATATGACCTCGACCGGCGCCTGGAGCAGCGGGTCCAGATCGAGATTCTGGGCCGGGCGGCGATCCCGGCGCTCGAACTGCTGTCGGAGAAGACCGGCGTATCGCTTCAGGTCGCCCCTGAGGACCCGGAGACGGTGGGCGAGCGGAAGCTGACCATCATTGCCCAAGGGTGCAGCCTGAAGGCGATCATGGTGTGGATCCCGACGGCCCTTCAGGAATGCCATTGGGACATCGTGACCACCGGCCCGCAGCCGGTATATCTGCTTCACCGCAACGGCGGCGCGGGCGAGGCCATGACGCGGTTGGCGGAGGAGCAATCGCTGCGCTACCGGGAGGAGCGCCGGCCGGCGAGGGAAGCCCGACTCGCGGAAGCGCGCAGGGCCCTGGCCATGTCGCCGGAGGAGCTTGACGAACTGGCGAAGAGTGATCCGCTTCTTGTTGCCAGTGTGAAGGACCCGGAGACGCGCCGACGGCTTCAGCTCCTCCTCGGCCTACCAGCCAAGCACATGCAGGAGTTCGTCGCCACTGGCCGGGCCTATCTGGAGTACGCGAGCGCTCCACGGGCCTATCAGGGGGCCGCCGACCAGGCGAAGGAGTCATTCTTGAAGGACGCAGCTAAGAGCGAGCATGCGTCGCTCCGGGCCTGGGCCAAGGTGGTTCCAGAGCTCCTGCCACAGGCCGGAATCTGCTTCGAGGACTACGAGGACAATGGAATCTCGTTCCTGCTTCAGTACTATGACACAAAGGGCGCCGCGGGCCGGAAGGGTGACGTCCTGAGAGCGGGCGGTGGCAGCGCCCTGCCGCCTCGGGTTCCCGACGATCATTCCGCGAAGTATTGGTTCAGGCCTCTGCTGCTGAAGACTGGCTACGACGAGAAGGCCGCGGACGCGGTTCTCGCCGACCTCTCGAAGCAGCGCGCCGAGCAAGAGCAGCAGAAGCGCGAGGAGAAGCGCGTGCGGGAATGGCGCGAGCCGCGCAGCCCGCAACTGCACAACGTGGTCGCGTTGCCCTTCAAGGATAACGTGGACAAGGTGGAGATGCAGCGGTTCATCGCCAGGGAGACGGGGCTCTCGCTGGTGTCCGACTACTTCACCACGTGGGGCTCGGGGGAGATCCCGGAGGAAGCCAAGGCGGGGCTGCCCCTATGGCGCGTCCTCTATCTGCTCGGCGATTCCTGGTTCTGGAGCTACGACTGGAATGAGGCCGGAGACTGCCTGGTGTTCCACGATCGGAACTGGTACACCCTTGCCCCGCAGGAGTTCCCCGAATCTATGGTGCTAGCCTACCGGGAGAAGCTCAAGCAACGGGGTCGCTTCACGCTCGATGACGTGGCCGCCGCCGCAGTGGAGCTGGCGCGGCGCCGGCCGGTGCCGCCGCGCCAGCGCGGCGCGTGGCCCTGGGCCAGCGTCAACGTGCCCTCCGACCTGGAGCAGGCGGGCCTGTGGGGGCACCAGCTCAGGTCCGAGGCGCTCCTGCTATACGCCTCCCTTTCGCCGGAGCAGCGGGACAAGGCGCGCAGGGCAGAGGGACTGCGTTACCAGGACATGACGGGCGCGCAGCAGGAGCTGGTGCGGCCCTACGCCTTCTTCACCGGAGGCTGGAACCACGACAAGCATCCCATCCCCGACGAGGAGATCGCCAAGGCGGTGTTCTGCATCAAGCAGTCGAGCCGGGGATCGGGGTCAGAGGCCAGAGAGCTGTTCGAGCTGGGGGTGGAGTTCCCGAGCCTGCAAGAGGGAACCACGCTGGGGCTCCGACCCGCGAAGCCCCGGGCATAGCCGGCCTCCGGAAGGGGCTTCGCCCCTTGGACAGGCCGCGGGCCTGTCGTACCGGCTCTGGCCAAACGGCGGACCTGCCCCTACCGTCGGCCGGTTACCTCCGCTTCATACTTGCGCACTTCGTCGAGCCACTCCGGGCCTGCGGGAACGCCGGCCTGGAGGCAGTAGTAGTCCCACACAGCTCCGAGGGGCAGGGCCTTCGCTTCTTCCATCAGTGCCAGGCGGCGGAATCCGTCGCCGGCCTGCTCAGCCTGCCGCAGCCAGTCTCTGGGTTCGAGCAGCGCGGCGAGCAGGCCTTTCAGGGTCGCCCGCGCACCGATCACCCAGGCCCCGACCCGGTTGATGCTGCCATCGAAGAAATCCAGGCCGATGTGCACCCGGCTCAGGGCATCGCCCCGCACGATCTCCTCGGCGATGGCCCGGAGGTCATCGTTGAGGATCACCACGTGGTCGCTGTCCCAGCGCACCCCCCGGCTGACGTGGAGCAGGAGTTCGTCAGAGAACTGGAGCACGGCGGAGATCTTGTCGGCGACTGATTCCGTGGGATGGAAGTGCCCGAGGTCCAGGCAGATCATCTTGCCGCGCGGGAGCGCGTACCCCAGGTAGAACTCGTGCGAGCCGACCACGTAGGCCTCGCTCCCGATGCCGAAGAGCTTCCCCTCCACCGCGTCCTTCATCTCGGCCGAAGGGTAGTCGGTGGCGTAGATCATATCGAGCGATTGCTTGAGGCGGGCCCGCGGGCCCCAGCGGTCGGCCGGGAGATCCTTCGAGCCATCTGGAATCCAGAGGTTGTGAATGCAGGGGCTGCCCAGTTTGCGCCCGATGTCGGCGCTGATGGCGCGGCAGCGCCGCACGTGCTCGATCCAGAAGGCTCTGGTCGCGGGGTCGGGGCTGCTGAGCGTCCACCCGTCATCGGCCTTGGGGTGCGAGAAGAGCGTGGCGTTGAAGTCGAGCCCCAGGCCGCGCTGTTTCGCCCATTGCACCCATCCTTGGTAGTGTCCCGGCTCGATCTGGTCGCGGTCCACGAGCTTGCCGCCGAACTCGCCGTAGATCGCGTGGAGGTTGACCCGGTGTCGCCCGGGGATGAGGGAGAGCGCCTTCTCCAGGTCAGCGCGCAACTCGGCCGGTGTCCGCGCCTTGCCGGGATGACGACCCGTCACCTGGATGCCGCCGCCTGAGAGCGCCGCGCCCGGCCGCTCGAACCCGCCGACATCATCTCCCTGCCAGCAGTGCAAGGAGAGCGGCACCTTCGCCAGCTCCGCAATCGCGGCCTCAGCGTTCACGCCGAACTCGGCGTAGCGCTCCTTCGCAAGTCGGTAGGCTCTCTCCGTCGTCTCTCGCGCCATGGTCTGTTCCTCTTGGGGTGGTGCATTCGCCGACCCAGGTCGAGTTCACCTCTCGGCGGCCACCACGCAGAGGTTGGACAGATGACGCAGATGAGAGACCGAACGCCCACCCGGCTCGCGGGTGGGCGTTCTCCGCGCAGTCCACGGGGTCCGCGGCTGCTGGTGGGGTCAGTGCACCGAACACGAGATGCAGGGATCGTAGGCGCGCACCAGCATCTCCAGCTTGAGCTGGATCTCCTCCTTCGGCTCTCGGGCAGTCTGCCCCAGGAGGGCCGCCATCTCCCGGTCCAGGTTGGCGTAGTTCTGGCCAGTCGGGATGATGCAGTTCGCCTTGACGCAGCGGCCCCGGTCGTCGTACTGGTAGTCGTGGATGAGCAGGCCCCGCGGCGCCTCGACCACACCCACCCCGCGGCCCGGGCGCGGCTTCACCTCGACCTCCTCTTCCTGGAGGCCGCTGGCGAGGATCTCATCACAGGCGGCGATGCTGTCCTCGAGGCACTGGACCAGCTCCACCACCTGGGCCACAGTATTCAGGAAGGGATTGTGCAGGGGCGGCTTCAGGCCCAGGGCCTGCATCGCCTGCTTGGCCTCGGGGCGGAGCTGCGGCCAGTTGTTGTTCAACCGGGAGAGGGCCCCGACCCGGTAGGAGTCC
>Ga0315307_1000058_pt1 | contig 45337 bp, 41 predicted proteins | sample TDP2_MG_FD_203079 | JGI IMG/M metagenome (GOLD analysis project Ga0315307, IMG submission 203079) | Freshwater sediment microbial communities from Lake Towuti, South Sulawesi, Indonesia - TDP2 | ecosystem: Environmental > Aquatic > Freshwater > Lake > Sediment | place: Indonesia: South Sulawesi...
GATCAAGGAGCGAGATCGAGGTGGATAGCTCGCAGACCAAGTTCATCAACAGCCCCGTCAACCTGAGACCTGAGGTTCGCGAGGTCTTCAACCTCCCAGCGAAGGTGCTGATCCATGACGTGACGCTGCGCGATGGGGAGCAGACACCGCACGTCGTCCTAACGCTCAAGGAGAAGGTCAAGATCGCGGAGGCCCTTGACGAGCTCGGGGTCGCCCGGATCGAGGCGGGAATGCCCATCGTCTCCAGCGAAGACAAGGAGGCGATCAAGAAGCTCGCGGGTCTCGGGCTTAACGCCGACGTGCTCTGCCTCTGCAGGGCGCGAAGGGAGGACATCGACGCCGCCCTGGAATGCGACGTGGACGGCATCGTCACTGACACCCTGGGTAACCCAAGGACGATCAAGGCGATCTTCGGATGGAACGAGGATGAGGCGATCGAGAAAACCGTGGAGGTGCACCGCTACGCCAAGGAGCACGGCCTCTACACGTCGATGATGCCCGTAGACTCCCTGAGAGCTGACCCCGCCTTCACGGAGCGCCTCTACAAAGCCTGCGTCCAAGAGGCGAAGGTGGACTCCGTGGTGGTCTGCGACACCTTCGGCATGAGCCTCCCCCAGGCAACTATGCTCCGCGTAAGGGAGGTAAGAGAATGGGTTGGCCCCAGTGCCTCGATCGAGCTTCACATACACAATGACTTCGGCCTTGCCACCGCGAACGCCCTCGCGGCCGTGTGCGCAGGCGCCGAGATCATCCACACGTCCATGAACAACCTCGGCGAGAGGGCTGGGAACGCGGCCACGGAGGAGGTGGCCGTGGCTCTCCAGCTCCTGCTGGGCGTCGACGCGGGCATCAAGCTCGACAGGCTGATGGGCGTCTCGAGGCTCGTTCAAGACCTTACGGGCGTCCGCGTGTCGCCCACGAAGGCGATCGTGGGAGAGAACGATTTCACGTTCGAGTCCGGTCTTGTGGTCTTCATGTGGAAGAGCTGCAAGGACGCGGGCTTCGAGCTGGGCGTCCTACCGTTCATGCCGGAGCTGGTAGGCCGGGAACCCGTGCGGATCGTCATCGGCAAGAAGAGCGGCGCGACCGCGATAGGCTGGAAGCTGAGAGAGATGGGCATCTCCCTGCCTGAGGAGCGGCTTAGAGAACTCGTAGAGGCGGTCAAAGACGAGTCCATAAGAAGGAAGTCCAGCGTAGGTGAGGACGCGCTCAGGGAGATGGCGCTAAGAGCCCAGTCTGGGTCGTGATCCGGATCATGCGCGCAGCACTCGTCCCTCATAGAGCTGGCCTCGAAGCGGCGCCTGTTCCCTGGTGGTCGCGATGCTAGGCGGATACATCGGCTCGCTGCTAAGGGTCGACCTCACCCGGGGCAAGGTGAGCGAGGAGGCCCTGAACCTAGCTGTGGCGAAGAGGCTGTTCACCGGAAGCGGCTATGGCGCCTGGATGCTCCGGAGAGAGGTGCCCGCCGGCGCGGACCCTCTGGGGCCGGGGAACGAGCTGATCCTCCTGACTGGGCCCTTCACGGGCAGCCTCATCCCAGGCGGGACGAGGGCGGCGGCGGTGGCCAAGTCGCCTCTCACGGGCATCTTCGCCGAAACAAACACAGCGGGCTTCTTTCCCAGCGAGGTCAAGTTCGCGGGCTACGACGGCCTGGTCCTCATGGGCCGAGCCAGCTCGCCGGTCTACCTGAGCTTGGTCGACGGCCGGGCCTCGTTGCTGCCCGCGCGCCACCTCACAGGACTGGACACGTATGAGGCGATGGATGCAGTCAAGAAGGAGCTGGGCGACAGGCAGGTCAAGGTTGCCTGCATCGGCCCGGCCGGCGAACGGAGGGCCCGGCTTGCATGCATCATAAACGACGACGGCAGAGCCTTCGGCCGAACAGGCCTCGGAGCCGTGATGGGCGCCAAGAACCTCAAGGCCATCGCGGTCAGAGGCCACGGCAAGGTCCCGGTCTCACATCCAAGGGAGTTCCAGGCCTCGCTACGGAGGTACCGCGAGGTGGTGCTGAATGCGCAGAGGACGAAGAACCTCCGAAGGGATGGAACCGCGGGAGGCATCGAGACCTTCGAGAAGACCGGCAACCTACCGATCAGGAACTGGACGAAGGGCAGCTTCCCGGGCGCCGTGAAGATCAGCGGCCCCACGATGAGCCGGTCGATCCTGAAGAGGCCCTACGCCTGCTTCGCCTGCCCCGTCGCCTGCGGCCGAGTTATCGAGGTCTCCTCCGGGCCGTACGCAGGCCTCTCAGGGCCTGGACCTGAGTACGAGACCATCGCGACGCTAGGCTCGATGTGCCTGAACGACGACCTGGCCGCCATCGCTAAGGCGAACGACCTATGCAACAGATACGGGCTGGATACCATCTCCACCGGGTGCGCCATAGCCTTCGCCATAGAGTGCTACGAGAACGGACCTCTGTCCCCGCAGGACACGGGCGGCCTCAGGCTTACTTGGGGAAACGCTGAGGCGATCGTGGAGCTCGTCAGGCTTATGGGCGAGATGGAAGGCCTCGGCCAGGTCTTGGCGGACGGGGTAAAGGCTGCCTCTGCGAGGATCGGCCGAGGCGCAGAGCGCTACGCGTTGGAGGTGAAGGGCCTCGAGGTTCCGGCTCATGAGCCGCGCCGGTTCAAGTCCATGGGCCTAGGCTACGCGACCGCGAACCGAGGGGCCTGCCACATGCAGGGCCTCGCCAACTGCATCGAACGAGGGCTTCTCATGCCTGAATATGGGCTTTCCCAGGCCCTAGATGGCTTCGCGATCGAGGGGAAGGCTGCGGTGACGGTCCTCTACCAGAACCTCTGCTCAGCCCTGGACGCGCTTGGGCTCTGCAAGTTCCCCGTCTTCGGAGTCACCTCCTTCGACCTGATAGCGGAGGCCTACACGCACCTGACAGGCTGGGAGATCGACAGGCAGGGCATACTCGCCGCGGGCGGCCTGATCTACGACCTCAAGAGGGCCTACAACGTCTCCTGCGGCGTCAAGCCGAGCGACGACCGGCTGCCGGAGAGGTTCACGAAGGAGGCCTTACCCGACGGCTTCGCGAAAGGCCAGGTCTGCGAGCTCAACCCTATGCTTGAGGAATACTACCAACTTAGGAGATGGAACAAGCAGACCGGAGCGCCCGAGGACGAGAGGCTGAGGGCCCTTGACCAAGCGACCTGAGGCCGCTAGAGGGCAACGATCACAGCAAGGTCGTTCACGTTCGTCATCGTGGGCCCCGTGAATAACAGGTCGCCCAGGCCTTTGAAGAACGCGTAGGAGTCGTTCTCAGCCAGGGCCGTCAATGGGTCTAGGCCAGCCTTACGCGCTCGGCCAACGGTTTGGCCGTTAACTATGGCGCCCGCCGCGTTCGTGGGGCCGTCAAGGCCATCCGTGCCCATCGAGGCGATCACGACGCCCGAGACGCCCCTTATCTTCAGCGACGCCGCGAGGACGAGTTCCTGGTTTCGTCCGCCTCGCCCCGAGCCCGTAACCGTGACCGTCGTCTCTCCTCCCGCGATTACCGCCGCAGGCCTCGCGATGGGATGACCTGAGGCGACGATCTCACGGGCGATTCCGGCGTAGACGCTTCCCACGTGTCTCGCCTCGCCCTCGACTAGAGAGGAGAGGAACAGCGTGTTCAAGCCCTGCCGCCGAGCCTCTTTTAAGGCGGCCTCGGCGGCGAGACGATTGTTGCCCACGATCACGTTATGCGTCCTGGAGAGGACGGGGTCACCGGGCTTGGGCGTCTCCGGAACCTCCCCGCGTGTTCCCCGCTCGAGGTAGGCTCTAACGGAGGCAGGGGTTCTCTGCCAGACGCCGTACCTCGTCAGGATCTCGACCGCGTCTTGGAACGTGGTGGGGTCGGGCGAAGTAGGCCCGGAGGCTATGCTTCGAAGCGGGTCGCCGACGACATCTGAGAGGATGAGGCTCACAACCGTGGCGGGGAACGCAGCCTTGGAGAGCTGCCCCCCTTTCACCTGCGAGACGTGCTTCCTGACCGCGTTCACCTCCTCAATGTTTGCGCCGGACTTCAGAAGCTGATTCGTCAACAGCTGCTTGTCCGCGAGAGTGACGCCCTCAACGGGAAGCGGCATCAGCGCCGAGCCGCCGCCTGAGATAAGGCAGAGGAGAAGGTCTCCCTCCCTAGTGGAACGTGCGATCTCAAGGATGGCCCTTGCTCCCCTGCAGCCAGCCTCATCCGGGATGGGGTGACCGGCGCCGTTCATCCTTGTCCTCCTTGTCCGAATCCTTCCCTCGGTTCCGGCGAGGACGTTGACGAGGCCCTGTTCGATCCTGTCGTTCAGCATCTCCTCGACCGCCTCGGCCATAAGTCCACTCGCCTTCCCCGCTCCGACGACGAAGACGCGTCCCGTCTTGCTCAGGTCGAACACGAGGCTGCCGACCTTGAGAACTCCGTCCTCCAGATGGACGAAGGTCTTCACGGCAGTGGCGGGATCCACGGCATCTACCCCCGCGGCCAGTATGGCGAGAGCCTTCCCACGGGCAAGCCTGTCGTCTGCGCTGACCGCGTTCTCGAGTAGCTCGCGTTCGTTTAGCACCCTCAAGCTGAGGCACTCCGCCGGGGATTGGGAGCCCATGACGGGATTTAAGGCAGACGGACCATGGCAGGTGGTTCAAGGCTTAAATGAAGCCGAGATGGCTATCGCCTTAGTGGAACAGTATGGCGATGTCAAGGCTTCCGGTAAGACCCCTGTGGATGACGGTGGGTGCCGGTCTTATCGTCTCCGTGGCAGTCGGGACCTTCGTCATCATAGTCGCCACTCCGTACGTTGACGAGGGGACCTTCCTCGGCGCCTTCCTAGGGGGATTGCTCGCCGGACAGTTCGCCTTCAGACCGCTGAGGCGCGCGGGCTTTGCAGGGGCTCTCGTGGCGCTCCTGAGCTTCCTGGCCTACTTCCAGATAGTCCCCTTCCTGATCGAGGCGGGAATAATCAAGTGGGATATACCGCCTCCGCCTCCTGAGACGTATTGGCCGCTCTTCCTCGCCACCCTTGGGATCTTCCTGGTCTTGGGAACCGCGGGAGGCGTGGTAGGAGGCTACGTGAAGGGGCTGATCCGTCCGAAGACCGTCATCCCTGGCAGATGCCAGAACTGCAACGCTCTGCTTCCGGAAGAAGCAGTCTTCTGCCCGAACTGCGGCACGAGAGTGCGACGCAGCGAGCCGGCCGCCCATGAATGGTAGACCTGCGGGAAGCGGCCTAGACGATACCTCCAGGCCAGGCTGAGCATCAGCCAAGGATCTAGTCCTAGCCGTCCATCGGGCAGGCCTAGGACCGGCATCGTTCCAGATAGCACCTCGTCCTAATGATCGCGTCCCCTCGTCCGCGGATCCTTTCCCAAGGGCTTCCTTGGGCCAGGCCATGCCTCATCAGGGCGCTACTCGTAGGGGGCTGCTAAGGCGAAGATGTCACCTCTTCTAAGGACAGAGAAGCCAGCATACTTGCCGAGGATGTCGATCCTAAGCTCCTTGTCGTAGTTCTCCAGGTCGACCCTCCGGTCGATGAGCTCGGCAAGCTCCTTGATGATCTCGCTCTTGTGGAGGAGCGTGTACCGTCTTTTCTCAACGGTCATTCTCCATCTCTCACCTTCCAGAATCCTTCCACGAAGCTCCTCCACGGCTGTCCTCATCGACTCCATGTCGGAGAAGGTCCATCTCTCAACGGGAACCCATTTGAGGCAGAATCCGAACAGTCCAGGCTTCTCCCCATACAACTTCCTAAGTTCGTGAACAACCTCGAACGGGTCAAGGCTCGTCCTCACGCCCATAATGCCCTTAGCCAGGGTCCGCCTAACCTTGGGCTCGGGATCGCTCAGCTCCTTAAGGAGGGTCAGGGCCTCCGATCTACCCCTTGAGTACAGGCCCTCTCCGTAGGAGACGAGGAGGCCGTAATCGTACATGCCAGAGCCAAGCCTGCCGTATGAGATGCTAATGGCTTTCCGCCTTAATCCAGTCTTCAGTTCTGCCCGGACGCCTCAAGCCGAGAGGCTCTAGGGGCTTTTGGCGAGCGGAAGGCCGCTCTCTTCATCGAAGTGCCTCGTGCTGGGTCTCAAGCCCTTAGGAGATGCCTACCGGGCCCCGCGTGGTGCTTAGCCCCAAGGGCTCAAGCTAGCCTGCGGCCGGTCGCGTGCGCTAAAGACCGCGCGTACTTGATAGCGAGCTTGAGAGGTTCATCTCATCCATGGAAGGGGTTGGTCCCGCTGTTCGGCGTGGCTTTGATAACCTGCCCGGCCGACAAGGCTGAGGAGATATCGAGAGCCCTGCTTGAGAAGCGAGTGGCAGCGTGCATCAACATACTGCCCCGGGTCTCCAGTCTCTACTGGTGGGAGAACAGGGTCGATGTCAGCGAAGAGGCGCTACTTCTGGTGAAGACCCGGGTCGATCGGTTCGAGCGTCTTCGGCGATATGTTAAGGAGTTGCATCCATACGATGTCCCTGAGATCATATTGCTCCCTATTGTCACGGGGTATACCGAGTATCTGGAATGGATCGCTAGGGAAGTCAAGTGAGGGCTTGGCTTGGCGGAACGTGTTCAGGTCAGCTCGAACATGCGTTCCAGAGACCGCCTTGCCCTCTCTGCCGTCTTGGGCGGAACGGTTACGACGTTCTTCTCATCCCTGAGAGCCTGGTACATGAGCTCCAGGGTATTCCTCTTCATGTTCGGGCATATCGCCCCCGCGTAGGCTGGCGTGAAGCTCTTGCCCGGGTTCTCTCGCGTGAGCCTGTGCAGGATGCCTACCTCCGTAGCGACTACGAAGCTCTTCGCCGGGCATTCCCTCGCGAACCGACACATCTGCGACGTGCTGCCGATGAAATCCGCGGCTCTCAAGACGTCTTCCGTACATTCAGGGTGAGCCATGACCACGGAGCCCGGGTTGGCCTCCCTGGCAAGGAGGAGGTCCTCTCTGAGGAAGAGCACATGGGTGGGGCAGAACCCGTTCTCAGGTATCGGCAGCACCGTCTTCCCTGTCTTCTCTTGAACGTAGCGGGCGAGGTTACGGTCCGGTCCGAAGAGCACCTTCTCGGCGTCTAGGGACGCCACTACCTTGGCCGCGTTCGCGGAGGTACAGCTTACGTCGCTCTCCGCCTTCGCCTCCGCCAGGGTGTTGACGTAGAGAACTGCGGGAACCCCTGGGTAACGGCTCCTCCAAAGCCGGACCGTCTCCGCCGGCAGCATATGAGCCATAGGGCATCTCGCCCCGAGACTCGGCACGAGAACCTTCTTCGCAGGATTCAGGATAGCCGCTGTCTCGGCCATGAAGTCCACCGCGGAGAAGACGATAGTCCGTGCCTCTTGCTCGCTCATCGCCTTGCGGCTGAGCTCGACGCTGTCGCCTACGAAGTCTGCTATGTCCTGAACCTCAGGCCTCTGGTAGTTATGTGCCAGAATGATGGCTCGCTTCTCCTTCTTCAGCTCCAAGAGCCGAGCTGCGATCTCTGAAGCGGCCATGGGAGTAAGCCCGCAACCTGAACGACCCTCCTGACGCCTATTTAAGGCTTGAAGGACGCGGCTGAGCCTATGGCCGTCCTATCGCCTCGATGTCAAGGCTGAGGTCCACAGCCTTAGACGAGTACGTAAGCGCGCCGACGGAGATCACGTCCACGCCGAGGCGTGCATAGTCCAGAAGGTTCTCCTCGTTCACCCCGCCGGAGGCCTCCACCATGACCGCTTCGCGCAAGCCCTCCTCACGCAGACGTTGGAGCGCCTCCGCCGCCTGGCCCGGCGTCATGTTGTCGAGCATGACGATGTCGGCGTGAGCGCGGGCGGCTTCAACCGCCTCCGCGGGAGTCTTCACCTCGACCTCGACCTTCTTCGTGAAGCTCACTCCTTCGCGCGCGAGCGAGACGGCCTCCGTGACGGAGCCCAGCAGGGCCAGGTGGTTGTCCTTGATCAAGGCCGCGTCGTCCAGCCGCAGGCGGTGTGGGTCCCCTCCCCCTATGGATGTCGCCCTCTTGTCGAAGTACCTCAAGCCGGGCGCCGTCTTCCTCGTCGCCGCGACGCGTGTGGAGAAGCCCGCCGTCTTTAGCTTCACAACCATTCTCCGCGTCGCCGTGGCGACACCCGACATCCTTGCTAGGAGGTTCAACGCGGTCCTCTCAACGCCGAGTATCATTCTTGCCGAGCCCTCAAGAGCCATCACGGTGTCGCCCGGCTTTGCCTCGCTCCCGTCAGGCATCCACTCCGTCACTTTCACGCCCCGCAGCTCGAAGAGTAACGTGGCCTCCTCGACGCCTGCGATGAGGGCGCGCTCCTTGGCCCTGATCCAGGCTCTCGCCTGTAGCCCAGAGGGAAGGAGGACCTCGCTCGTCAGGTCGCCGAATCCCAGGTCCTCTTCTAGGAATGCCTCCAGCCTCCTCGCCAGCTGCTCCCTGGGCAAGTGCACGCCCAAACTCTCGACCTGGCAGCTCCTGTAGGGCAGTCAGCTTAAATCCTTGCAGGGCTTCCTAGCTTCGTCGCCGCGCGATTTCGGTTCTTGAGCCCGGATGCCTATTCCCGAAGCCGTTGGACGTTGATCGTCGCCACGCCCGCATCGACGATGAGCTCCAGCTTCTTCGCGGCCTGGCGGAAACCAAAGGTCTGGTACTCGCTTCTGCCCCCGGATTCACGGACAAGCGTCCACGTGGAGTCGAGGTTGAGGGTTCCGAGAACCCTGGATGATAGCTTGCAGCCCCAGTCTTCCGGGAGATATATGCTTACGGTGGACACGCCTGCTTCAATCCTAACCTGCGAATTGCCGGGCCTAGAGTCCCCAGTGAAGTCGAGGGTTGCAGTCGCAGCGCCTACCTTGATGGAGAGGTCGGTGAAGTTCAGGTTGCCCAACCCATTAGCCCGTAGGGTTGCGCCCCCGACTGAGAGATTCGCCGAGCAGCCAACAGAGTTCCGGTACTCCGCCAGGTCTATCTCCAGGCTTCCGGTGCCAATGTCCACGGACAACTCCTTCAACGGTAATTCCGTAAGCTCTACCGTCGCGGCGACAGCCCTCCCGCTCAGCTTCAGGGAGGTCGGCCTCTCGTAGCGTCCCAGGGAGAGAACGTACCTGTCGGCCCTAGACTCGGGCAGTCCGAAGATCAGCTCCTCAGTCTTGATCGTTACGCGGAGAACGCTGCCCGTCACGGTAGCCTCAAAGACGGGGTGAGCCCCGTAGGCTCTGTACATCGCCTGAACGTCCACTATCACGTCGGACGCATTAAGCTGCTGGATGGTCACCTCCGCGGCGCCCAGGCTTACCTCGAGGTCGACTGACTCGGAAGGGTAATCCTCTGCACGAACGCTCCACAATCGGTTTTCCATCTGTTTCTCCGGCGGGTAGAGCGCAAGGACAAGTCCCACGGATACGAGGAGGACAGCGATGGCAAGGATCGCCACTGCCCTCCTGGGTTCCAAGCTGAGCGCCCTCCCTACCGGCGGGCTGTCACCTTCACCGAGCCGTAGACGATGAGGGCCACGCCGACGACTACGATGAAGACAGGCCAGGAGAAGGTGATCCTGTAGAGGAAGACGGCGCCCACGGAGAGGAGGAAGAGCCCCAGGGCGGCCCTCGGGAGGGCTCCTCCAGCGTCTACGGCGATCCGGAGCGCCGTGTCGATCAGCATCACGGCGCCTATGCCTATGAGGAGGTACCACCACCAGCTGATGCTCGGGTCGAGTTCAGCCAGGTAGTAGACGACCCCGGCTACTAGGATGACTAGGCCGAGCGTGATGTAGGTGAGCGCCGGCTTAACGGACTCTAGAGCCATTCTGTCCAACCCGCAGATGCGATTAACTGTTCGACAGCAGAGCCGCTCCGCACTCGCCTATGTTAGCTCGCGGCCTTAAAAGCCCTCCGGTGCAGCGATCATGGCAGTCTGAGGCGTTGAATCCACTCGTCCTTCACTCGTCCGCCGCCTGGCTGCGAAGCCACGGCCTCCGGCTACCTTCTACCGCGTCTCCTAAGCTCCTCCCTAGTGACAGGGGGCTCCAGGCCCTCATGCCTCTTCTCCCAGAGCATGTGAATGCGGTAGTCGTTCTCGCAGAAGACCTCCCCGCAGTACTTGCAGGCGAAGACCTCTCCTATCGCCCCGCACTTCGCGCACTTGCCCTCCGTCAACCAAGGCCTCCTCCCGAGCCGCCAGTATTGCTATGCCATTGAGCCTTAAAGACTCTTAGCCCCCGCCGCGTCTGCACACTGCTCACTCGCGCTCACGCAGACTCCCGTAACGTAACCTCCTAGGCTCTATCCCTGTCACCGTAGCACCAAGGGCGAGCACGCGGACGCCCCGGCCGCAAGCGTGATCCCGCCGCGGCTTCTTTCCATAAACCCTTATAGACGGCCCGAACGATGCGGGGGAAGAAGGCGAACATCGATGGCGCAGAGACCCAGGGTTTCGTTCCCATTGATCCTGGTCAACCTCAAGTGCTATCCTGAGGGCATCGGCAGAGGGGGCTTGAAGCTCGCCAGGGATGCGGAGAGAGCCAGCCGGGAGACAGGCGTCTGCCTTGGCGTCGCACCGCAGTACGTTGACATCAGGCTGATCGCAGAGCAGGTCAGGGTTCCGGTCTTCGCACAGCACGTCGACCCCGTTCTCGCCGACAAGAACACGGGCGCCGTGCTGCCGGAGTCGGTGTACGACGCGGGGGCCGTGGGGACGCTGGTCAACCACTCCGAGCGAAGGCTGGAGCTTGCCGCGATCGACGAGTGCATCCGAAGAGCGAGGCAGGTGAGACTAACGAGCCTGGTCTGCACCAGTAGCCCCGAAATCAGCCAAGCGGCGGCTGCGCTGCGCCCGGACCTCATCGCGTATGAGCCTCCTGAGCTGATAGGCACAGGCGTCTCCGTCAGCAAGGCGCGGCCCGAGGCGGTGACCGACGCCCTCAACTTGGTACGTGAGACAGCGCCGGGCCTGCCCGTGCTCTGCGGCGCCGGCATCACGACGGCCGAAGATGTAAGGGTGGCGCTCAAGCTGGGGACAAAGGGCGTCCTTCTCGCGAGCGGCGTGGTCAAGGCGAAGGATCCCTACGGTCTACTGCTGGAGATGGCGCGCGCATGCACCTGACCCGGTCAAGCCCAGCCCGGTGCCCATCAACCCGATAGCGCGCGGGACAGGAGTGATGAACCTTATGGAGCCGCCTGGCGAGGAGCTCCCGGAGGTCATACTGGGATGTCAGCCCTTCCTCGGCGAGTCCTACCAGGGACCAGAACGGAACAGGGAGTACACGGAGAGGTTCTCCACGAGAGAGAACATGGTAGCCATCTTGGTAAAGGCCTCGATGGATCACGCGGTCAGGGTGCTCGCCGCGGTTCCCGCCCGCTCCAGTTCCCTAGCTGGCTCTTACCTCCAGGCCATCGCCGAGGCTGAGCGGACCGCGGGGACCGAGTTCTCCCTGGCTCCCTGCTTCAGCATTCCTCTCACGATAGGCGGGAGGCCGGTCGACGATTACAGGCGGTGGCTCACGTACTACGCCTGTGAGAGAGCAGGAGCCTCAGAGGACCTGAGCCACAGGTACCTATCAGACCCGATTCTTCTCACAAGGCCGGGCTGGAAGGAAAGATTCCCGGAGCTTCTGGCTGGAGGGAAGCCTTACACTCGTGAGGAGCTTAAGAAGCTGGCGGTCGACTTCTCCGAGCTGGAAAGCCGGGTCGCCGACTTCCACGGGAAGCGAGTCCTCTTCGCTGAGCTTGGCTCAGAGGCAGACTTCCTAGCCATGACAGGCAGGTTCAGGGAGCTGGAGGAGCTCGTAGGCTTCCTGCGGGACCGGGGCTTCGCCAAGGTCTTCTTCGGCGTGCACCACGCAGGTGTCACGATTCCGCTGCTGGAGGGCTCAGGGGTCAGGTTTGAGGGCTACGTGACGCCCGTGAACCAGGTCGGGGCTTTGATGCTCCCGACCCGAGAGGCCGCGCTTCAGGCAGTAAGGTCAACGCGGAGAAAGGTCGTGGCGATCAAGACGATGGCAGGAGGCAGGCTTCCTCCCTCTGAAGCCCTGCGTTACGTCTTCCTCCGTGCTGGGATGCGCAGCTGCATGATCGGCGTCGGCTCCCTAGAGGAGCTGGACGTGGATATGAGAGCAGCCGTGGACGCGATCGCTCCGATCGGCGCCGCCGTAGCTGATGACTCCGCCCAGGGTGCAGGTCGCCCATCGCACGGCGGCTGAAAGAAGCATTCAGTACAGGATTGAGGCTCCCTTAACGCCGGCAAGCTTGCGTGCGACGTGCTTCGCGGGATGTTCGCGGTCGGTGGAGCCTCGTAGAATGAACGTTTTCGTACTCGGAAGTCTTAAATAGGACCTCAGTCCATGGGGCGGACGCCATGAGGTCGCAGAGGAAGGTTGTCCTAGAGGAAGAGGACCTGCCGAAGCAGTGGTACAGCATACTCCCAGACTTACCGAAGCCACTGTCACCCATCATAGACCCCGAGACTAGGGCACCAGGTCCGGGGATCGTCCCCAGGATCTTCCCGAAGGCGATCCTCGCTCAGGAGTTCAGCCCAGAACGGTGGGTGGACATCCCCGAGGAGGTCCGAGACGCCTACAGGCTTTGGAGGCCCACCCCGCTCTTCAGAGCCGTGGGCCTGGAGAAGGCCCTGAAGACCCCGGCAAGGATATACTACAAGCACGAGGGCGTCAGCCCGCCGGGAAGCCACAAGCCCAACACCGCGGTCGCCCAGGCTTACTACAACCTGAAGGAGGGCGCGGAGCGGCTGGCGACCGAGACGGGCGCCGGCCAATGGGGCTCGGCCCTAGCCTTCGGATGCACGCTCTTCGGCCTCAAATGCACCGTGTACATGGTGAAAGCCAGCTACTACCAGAAGCCCTACAGGAGGATACTGATGGAGCTCTGGGGCGCCGACGTCTATCCCAGCCCCAGCGGTAACACGGAGGCGGGCAGGAAGATACGTGAGAGGGAGCCCGAGAACCCGGGAAGCCTCGGGATCGCCATCAGCGAGGCGGTAGAGGACGCGCTCACGCATGAGGACGCCAACTACGCAATAGGAAGCGTCTTCAACCACGTCCTGATCCATCAGACCGTGATAGGCCTGGAGGCCCAGAGGCAGCTCGCGGTTGTAGACGACTACCCGGACATGGTCTGCGGATGCATCGGCGGCGGCAGCAGCTTCTCCGGGCTCTTCTGGCCCTTCTACTATGACAAGGTCTCCGGGAAGGCGTCGAAGGACATCAGGTTCATCGCCGTCGAGCCTACGGCCGCACCCTCCATCACAAGGGGCGTCTACATGTACGACCACGGCGACACCGCCAGGTTGACGCCTCTGGTGAAGATGTTCACGCTGGGGCATGAGTTCATACCGGCGCCCATCCACGCCGGTGGCTTACGATATCATGGCAAGGCGCCGACGCTCGGCATACTGGCGAACGAGGGTAAGGTGGAGACGCGAGCCTACAACCAAGTCGAGGTCTTCGACGCCGCCAAGCTCTTCGCCATGAGCGAGGGCACGGTCCCAGCTCCGGAGCCAGCCCACGCCATCAAAGCCGTCGTCGACGAAGCCCTCCGATGCAGAGAGACCGGGGAGGAGAAGACGATCCTCTTCCTGCTCTGCGGCCACGGTCACTTCGACATGCAGGCCTACGACGACTACCTAGCCGGTAAGCTGCAGCCCTACGAGTATCCACGGGAGGAAGTGGAGAAAGCCGTCCAACACATCAGAGACCTCTATCCATGGCTTGGAAGCCTCCCCTACTAGGCCGGGGCCACGCTTCCTCTCTGAGGCTCGAGCCAGAGGCTAAGCCGCCCTGGCTTTTGATGGTGGCTTCATAGCGCTTTTCACCATGTCTTAGGGTGGTTTCATGCCACCAAACGAGCGCCAGGGAGGCCCCGATTCAGCCGAAGCCTGGCGCGGGAGCGCTCTGATTGAAGGCCTGGCTTCCACACTGGATGATGGTGGTTCACTGGAGTCACGTTAGCCGGCGAGAGTCCTGTCAGATTGCTGAGCCACTCTGTGGTCTAGGTCTTTGGGCCTAGAGGCCCGTACGATGGGCCTCTGTGAGGAGGTCCCGCGGAGCCTAGGCTTTGCCCAAGCGGATCGGAAGCGGGATCGAGCTAGGGCTTAAGCCCGACGATAGTCCGCTGCAGTCATGGAGGGGCCGTGCGAGGCGCGGGCGATCTGCACGAGGCGAAGGGCGTGCCTGCAAGAGCTTAAGCCTGGGCAGCCTGAGAAGGCAACGGGCGATAGGCCTTAGACGGGCCTGCATAGCGGAGGGAAGGGTCGCAGATGAGGCTGAGGCTAGACCTGCATGTTCACACGTTCAATTCGCCTGACGGGTTCACCGCGCTCAAGGCCGCCGCGGAGGCAGCGATGGCAAGAGGCCTGGACGGTCTGGCGATAACCGATCACGAGAAGAGAACCGACCTGCGAGAGCTGGACTCCATGACAGACAGGATCATCGTCCTCCCCGGCGTGGAGGTGAAGGTGCGACGCTACCATGTCCTAGGGATCGGCGTCGACCACTGGCAGCCAGAACGCTGTGCCACGTTGGAGGAGGCCGTGCGGAGGATCCATCAGGCGGGCGGCTTGGCGGTGCTGGCGCACCCGTACCTTTCGCTTCTGAGGCCGCGGTCCCTGGAAGAGGTGCGCGCGGCAGGGCTTGACGCCGTGGAGGCCGTGAACTCGGGCGTTCAGCTCTTCTCCCTCGGCACGATGCTGGCTTCACGGGCCGCGGAGGCGCTTAAGCTGCCTAAGACCGGGGGCAGTGACTCTCATATCCCTGAGACTGTGGGCGACGGCTACACCATCGTGGAGGCCAGGGGCAAGGAGCCCAGGGACCTGCTTGACGCTATCAGGGAGGGGAGAACGATCGCATACGGCCGAGCCACAGGCCTGAGGCATAGGCTACGGAAGCTCCTCCTGCAGCTCCGGAAGACGAGAGCGACGCAGTGACCCTTGAGCCTAACGTCAGCCCTTGGGCCCGTGGAGAAGTTGAAGGCGCGGAGGCAAGCAGGCTAGTGCTCTCCGACCGCGTTCACGCCGCGCGCTATAACCTCTATGGGATCTTCCATCTTGGCCAGGAGCCGCTGAGCCCTCCGCATCTGTGCGCTCCGGGCTGCCTCTGCGTCCGCAAGCACGCCTTGAACGTAGCCTAGAGCCTCGTCGACGTTGCTCGCCTTGGCGAGCAGGCCCTTCCGGAGAAGGAAGCGCTCGATGAGGTATGGTTCACCTGGGTAACAGGAGAGGCTGGGCACCCCGAGGAGGCATGCCTCGGCCGTCATCGTGCCCCCTGCGCCCACGAAGACGGAGCTGTAGGAGAGCAGGCTGGTAGTGTCCAGCACTGAATCGGGCACCCTCAGCCTAGGCGAGCGCAGGGCTCTGAGGGCCTCCACCTGCTCCGCATACCTGGGCACGACGACCAGCTGAGCCGGGAGCTGCGATCGAAGGAGCCTCTCGACCAGCTCTTGGACGAGAGACCTCCCGGGCGTCTTCCCGAGCAGATAGGCGGCGTAGGCCTCCTCCGGCCTAAGGACCACGATGGGCAGGCGGCGGTCCAGCCCAAGCTGTTCGAGAACGCCTAGATCGGGCTGGAAGCCCCTAAGCCACGCCGCGGGGTCTAGGGCATTGTACTCGGTCACCGCCTCGGGCTTGATGCCATATGGGGTCCAGGCTCGTCGGCCTACGGCTCGGGGCGTGAAGAGCCTCCTCGAGAGCGGCACCGTCAGCCTTGCCACGGCCTCCGCGTGAGGCGAATCGTTCACGCACAGGTGCGGTATCGCGAGTCCGAAGGCAGCCCTCGCCGCCTCGGGCGAAGAGAAGGAGACCACGGCGTCAGGCCTGAGGTCTTCGAGGACGGAGGCCAAGGCGAGCACCCTCTCGGCGCTCGCGCGAAGCTTCTCGGCGAGGCTCGCTCCGCCATGCCTTCCCACGACCATGGCCTCAAGACCCTTCAACTGGAGGAGTCCCCTCACCTCGCGGTAGTCTCTCGTCGTCCTGAGAACGCTGTGTCCCTGGGCTTCCAGCCTCTCCGAGAGCTTGCCGAAGAAGAGACACTGCTTAGGCGTCAGTACATCGATCAGGACCCGCATGCATTGCACCAGCCTGAGACCGTTAGCTCGCGCCTCGTGATGCCGACGACGGAGACCACGCGATTCCTCCCAGATAGGGCATCGGCAAGCGCCCAGAGCTGGATGGCTTTAAAAGGGTTCCTAGCGTTGGGCCAGACGCTGCTGGTCTTCACGGGTTTGTGAGAAGGCTTAAAAGGCTGTGGGACGAGGGCGCCGTCCGGTCTGTGGCTCCATGTCATCGGTGATGAACCTCACGCCTGCGCAGGTTGCAGAGGGTCTTCGAGCCGGTGAGTTGACCGTCGCGGTGATCGGATGTGGCGTGATGGGGCTTCCCAACGCTTGCCTGATCGCAAACGCGGGCGCAAGGGTGATAGCCGTAGACTCCAGTCCCGCCGTGGCGGACTCGATAAGGCGGGCAAGAACCCACCTGCCGGAGCCAGGCCTGGACGCCCTCCTGAGGAAGGAGGTGAGGGCGAAGCGGCTCATCGCCTCGACCGACGCGACAGAGGCCTCCAGGCAGGCGGACATACTGAACATCGCGGTGTCCACGGTCGTGGATGAGAACAGGCGCCCTGACTATTCCTGGCTTCGGAAGGCCGCGGAGCAGGTCGGGAAGGGGATCAGGCCGGGGACGCTCGTCGTCTCCAGCAGCACCGTGGCCCCAGGCCTGACCGAGGAGATCGTTGGGAAGAGCGTCGAGAAGCTCTCAGGAATGAGGTTCAGACGAGAGCTGGGCCTGGCCTTCTCGCCCTTCCGTGCCTCCGCGGGCAGCATCCTGAGGGATATGGTCACCTACCCACGTGTTCTCGGGGCGATCGACGAGCGGAGCCTCGGCCTGTCCGCCGCCTTCCTGGAGACCTTCGCGAAGGGCGGCGTCTTCAGGGTGAGAGACATCAAGACCGCGGAGCTTTCGAAGCTGCTGGAGAACACGTACAGGTTCGTGAACGTGGTGCTTTCAGGCGAGCTGGCGGTGCTCGCGGAACGGCTTGGGATCGACTACGATGAGGCTCAGCGGGCGGCGACGAGCCAGCCCTTCTGTCATCTCCTGCTCCCAGGCATAGGCGCCGGCGGCCACATTCCAAAGGACCAGTATCTTCTGACGAGCGCCGCCGAGGAGTACTCGACGAAGCTCCGATTGGCGCAGCAGGCCTCGGTCGCGAATGATAGGCTGGTGGCACATAGCGTCAGGCTCATAGTGGAGGCGAGCAGCGCCACGAACCGGGCGGTAAGGCGGAGCCGCATCGCGTTCCTCGGCGTCTCCTTCAAGCCGAACGTGAAGGAGCTAAGGGGATCGCGGTGCGTGGACGTGGTAAAGGCCCTCCGCAGAAGGGGCGCTGACGTGATCGTCTATGACCCATACTTCGAGGCGGAGGAGCTTCGCGCCGCCGGGCTTGAGGCCGCGGGCAAGCTGGAGAGGGCGCTTGAGGGAGCCAACTGCGTGGTCATCGGCGTAGGCCATCAGGAGTTCAGGAGCCTCACGCTCGCCTTCATCTGCGGCCACTGCCGGAGGCCTGCCGCCATCGTGGACTTTGGGCATATCTTCAGCCCCGCGGATGTGGAGCGGGAGGGCTTCGTCTACAGGGCGCTGGGAAGAGGCGTCTGGACCAGGTAGGGGCGAGACCGGGCTTGGACAGGTTGAGGGTCGGCCTTCTAGGATGCGGCTTCTGGGGGCGGAACCACGCCCGGGTCTACTCCGAGCTGCCGACCGCGGAGCTTGTGGCGGTCTGCGACATCGAGCCGTCGAGGGCCCAGTCCGCGGCGGAGAAGTACGGCTCAGAATGGCTGACGGATCACGAGAAGCTCCTCGCAAGGCCGGATATCGACGCGGTGAGCATCTGCACGCCGACGACGACCCATGCCGCCGTGGCGATGGAGGCGGCGCGGAGGGCAAAGCACGCCTTGGTTGAGAAGCCGATCTGCGCCACGGTGGAGGAGGCGCGGCTTCTCCTAGAGGAGGCGAGCAGGACGGGGGCGAGGCTGATGCCCGGCCACATTGAACGCTTCAACCCGGCCGTGGGATACGTGAAGGCGACGATAGAGCGCGGCGAGATAGGGCGCGTCATCCTTCTCTCCGCGAAGCGTGTAACGCGTTGGCCTGAGAGGATCGGCGATGTGGGCGTGGTGAAGGACTCCGCGATCCACGACCTGGACGTGATGCGGTACGTGCTCGGCGACGAGGTGGAGACCGTCTACGCCCAGATCGGAAGCCTAGGCCACCGCTTCGAGGACTACGCCGAAATCCTGCTGCACTTCAGGAGAGGCGAGACGGGGTTCGTGGACGCCAACTGGCTGACGCCGAGGAAGACGAGGACCTTGACCGTGACGGGAACGGATGCCACGGTCTCCTTGGATTTCATCAGCCAGGAGGTCACGTGGGAGAACTCGGAGAAGCTCATAAGGCCGAACAGGAGGTACGAGGAGCCGCTGGCGCTGGAGCTAAGGTACTTCGTGGACTCGGTGCTCGAAGGCAGAGACCTTACCCCGAATGGGCTTGACGGCCTCAGGGCCCTGGAGCTCTGCGAGGCGGCGCTCAGATCAGGCCGGACGGGGGAGATAGTGCGTCTCAATGCCTAGCGAGGGGAGTGAACCCTTAAATCCGCAACGGCCCTTAGCCTCACGGGCTCGTGAGGCATCGTCGTTGAAGAGACGCCTGATGGAGATCCTGGCCTGTCCGATCGACAAGTTTCATCCCCTGGAGCTTCACGTTTTCCAGGAGAACGAGGAAATAACTGAAGGGCTTATAGTCTGTCCTAGATGTAACAGGTTCTATCCGATCAAGGAGGAGATCCCGGAGATGCTGCCCGACGAGCTGAGGGAGGCGAAGGACGACCTCGCCTTTCTCAGAAAGTGGCGCAGCAAGGTGCCTGAGAAGATCCTCAGGGAAGGACGACCCTTCAACCTGGCCTCAGAGCTATGAGACACGACTCGGCCGTCTCCGCAAACGCTATCTGCCACCCGGCGCCAGCATCCTCTGTAGCCCGGTGGTGCAGCGGCCAAAGCCAGACGGCCTAGCATAGAGGCCCTTGGACCCCCTGGGAGGAAAGCCTCTGACGGGAGTTCGAATCTCCCCCGGGCTACTTACATAGATCCTTTCAACGGGTGGCAGGTGTCATCAAGCCGAACGCGCGGTCGGGGATCGCTCAAGAGATGCCTCATCCATGCCTCCACTATACCCCGCAAGGGTCTCGTAAGCACACTCAAGAAGGCTCAGTGAGGGTTCTTGAGGCTTCTAGAGCCCGCGTAGCCGACCAGCTTCTTCACTTTTCTATATCCATTGTGGCGGTGCTCTTGATCTCGGCGCTTCTGGTCCTGCCCTCCCTAACATGCATTCAGGTGGCACGTCGCAACGTAGATGACTGAATCGCCGATATAGCCGGCGTGGTCGCCCATTCGTTCCATATACTTCATCGCGAGCGTTAAGGCTACCGCGCATTTAAGGTCATCCCGTTCCGTAGAGGCTATCCTCTTGATGTGATCCATGTACCTGGCGTCTACTTGGTCATCCATACCTTTCAGTGCTTCAGCCGCCGAAGTGTCCTTATCGAAGTAGGTGTCGATGCTTTGACGTATCATCTTCTTGACCATGTCACCGACTTCTCTTATCTCAGACGTGTCGCAGCCGGACAGGCTGCCGAAGGCGTCAATGATCTGTGATACGTCGAAGGCGTATCTTCCCAGCCTGGAGAATCCGTACGAGATCTCGAAGCACGACTTGATGTACCTAAGGTCTGAAGCGACAGGCTGGTATCTGGCAATGATCTCCACAGCCAGGTCGCTGGCCTGGTTGTGTAGTAGGTTCAGCTGCTCTGACCATTCGAAGACACAGACGGTGACCGCTAGGAGCGCCTTGAACAACTCCTCGACGTTCTCCGGGATAACGTCGTTGGCTCTCTGCGCGACGACTTGGTAGAAGACCTGGTCGCTGTTCAAGTAGGTCGCGCCGCCACCTTGGCTCCTCCTTATGACCGGCAAGCCCTTCTTCCGGCAATAATCCACGTCGATCTCGGTCTCGAACTCTTGGTGGAAGCCAATGCACGCGTAGGGCTTCGAAGGCTGAACGAGCAGGACCGTGTTCGGCGAGAGACCTTCGTCAACCTCAGAGGCGACGGCCTCGTAGAAGGTCTGAGCGATCGGGGAGTCAGCCTTGCCTAGGTCGCGAGCCTCCATCTCTCCATAACTTCAGCCTCTCAGGAAAGTAAGTTTCCCACAATCTCGCTAGGATTCACTCCGTGCGCCTCGGCTATAACAGGAGATCAAGAGCTGATTCGGCCGAGTAGCCGTAACGAATTGAAAGCTACAATAAGGGCATTACCTTCATGGATAACAGAGGCCAGCACCGGACTTACAAAGCCTTGAGTTGACAACAATAACCCTGCAACATTTACACCAAGGGCGAAGATTACGTTCTGCTTCACAACAGACAGAACTCTTCGACTTAGTTGCATTGTCTTCGCGACCTTACTCAGGTCATCGGTCATCAGGACGATTCCAGCTGTTTCCATAGTTACATCGGTCCCAGTAATGCCCATAGCAATGCCGACATTCGCCGAGGCAAGAGCCGGAGCGTCGTTTATGCCGTCTCCTACAACAATGACCCGATGTCCCTTCCTTCTGTATTCCTGGACGTGTTTCACCTTATGTGCTGGAAGAAGACCCGCGTATACCTCATCTATTCCCACCTGAGAGGCCACTTCCTCAGCGACCGGTAGACTGTCGCCTGTCAACATAACCACCTTTTTCGCTCCCGCCAACTTCATCTGAACTATGCTATCCTTGATCCCATCCCTTAAAGTATCCGCCATGCTTATAAGTCCCGCAGCCTTTAGGTTCTCCGCCACTATCACGGCTGTTCGACCTGATGCAGATTCCTTGCTAACGTATTCCGTTAAATCCTCATCTAGAGCGACGCCATACTCCTTCATCATACTCAAGTTACCCACAAGAATTCTAGAACCATTAGATTCTGCAACTATACCGTAACCTGGGATTACATTAAACTCATCAGAATCGCCTAGGACTATCGAGGATTTCCTCGCTTCTTCAAGTATAGCCTTAGCTAGGGAATGCTCAGACCTTTGCTCAGCTGTTCCAGCAAGGGAAAGGATATCCTCGACACTTCGACCTCCAAGAGGTTTAATGCTAACAATTCTAGGCTTTCCAAGCGTCAACGTCCCTGTCTTATCAACGATGACGACATCGCATTGCCCGACTTCCTCAATGAAATCACCTCCTCGTATCAAGACGCCACTACGTGCGGAATTGCCTAGCCCTGCGGCAACTGCGATTGGTGTCGCCAGCGTCAGCGCGCAGGGGCAAGCAATCACGAGCACGGCTGCCGTAGACAGTATGCTGTTCGTAACCAGCTGAGTTGCTATGGCCATTGAAAGGATTATTGGGGCAAACCATCGTGCGTATCTATCGGCGACCCTCTCGACAGGCGCTCTTCTGAGCTGAGCCTCCTCAACCTGCTTGACGATCTGCGCGAAGACCGTTTCATCGGAGTTTCTTGTCACCTTGATATCGAGCGTTCCGTTCTCCAAGATGGTGTTTCCATAGACTGTGCTTCCGACGAGCTTCTCAGAGGGAATAGACTCTCCAGTAATAGCGGCTTGATTCACCAACCCGCTGCCCTTCACGACAACGCCGTCTATAGGAATCTTCTCACTAGGATTGACAAGTACGATGTCGCCAACCTTAACCTCGGGTAAAGGAATGTCAGTTTGCTGTCCGTTTCTGCGAACGCGAGCAGTCATAGGTGCGGATCTGATCAGCTTCTCTATAGCCTTTGAGGATCTGCCTGCGACAAAGTTTTCGAGCAGTTCACCGCTGTTGAGCATTACAACGACGACGGACGCAGCTAGGTACTCCCCTACGAGGACAGATATCCAAATGGCGGTGCTGGCCAACAAGTCGACGACGAAATCTCCTTTCAGAAGAGCTCGCATCGACTTGATGGTAATTAGAGTGCCACCTACCAACGCCGAAGTGAGAGTCAGGACATCCGCCCAATACCTTGTCTGAAACCCCGACAGTAATAGGAGGCTACCAGCCACCGTGAAAACCAGACAGAAACCAAGAATAGCTATGTCTCGCTTGTTCATAGTCTCTCAGCGCATTCTTCTTTTTCTCGGACCTATATGAGGCGAGCTATGGCCTCTTTGAGTTCTTGAACTGCCGCGTCTCCACGTCCTTCACTGATCGCCTTAGCCACGCAGGTCTCGATGTGGTCCTCAAGCATTATCTGACTGACTCTGTGGAGCGCGGACTGCACTGCGGCTATTTGAAGGAGTATAGCGGGGCAATCCTTGTCCTCTTGAACCATCCTGGCAATTCCTCGGACATGACCCTCCGCTCTAGCAAGGCGTTTTAGAATCTCCACGCTCTTCTTGTGGGTGCTCAAGCATTATCCCCTCCCCCCGGAGGGGATTAGCGGCTATTTAGCTCTTTCTCGTGTGTCATCGAAGGCAGCCCGCCTCAGCTGCAATGCATAACACTGTGATGGGGTATCTGTTCCGCTCGGGAGCCGAGGCCTCTGCTGGACACCGATGCGGTTCGACCTGAGAGGTCATGCTTCGGATGACAGCGTCGAACGAGCACTCGTCACCATGATGACCCAGCTCGACTTGGGTCTCCCTGGGGATGAACGACTATGGACATCTCTCCTAGACCGTTGACCTCCCCTCTCAGATCGCGTTTCATCTTTCGCTTGAGTTCACCGACCTGGTTAAGTGTGAGGTTCCCATCAGCTGATATGATAATTGTGCCGACGATGTACGGGCCAGCCCTCCGCAATCTAATGTCTTCAACCTCGACCCCATGCTTTTCGATAATTTCCTTGAACACTTGAACAAGCTCCGGCCTGTGACATGCATCCACTAGGACCAAAGATGACTCCTTTATCGACGCATAGGCTACGGAGCATATGTAGCCCGCTATTACTATGCCGCCAAGAGCATCCATCTGTGGGAAGCCTGCGGTTGATGCGAAGACCGCGGCCAGAGCCGTGAAGGACCCTCCTGCATCCTTGATTGAGTTAAGGGCGCCTACCCTAAGGGAGGAGAGAGCGTATCGCTTTGCCGCCCGCCTCATCTGCAACGCTCGGTAGAGGGCCAGACTTCCAGCCCCTAGGAGAGTGATCAGGGCGATGGTTGGATACGATAGCACCCGCGGCTCGAAGAGCCTAAGGTATGACTGGTAGGCGACTGTCAGGCCTACCACAACCATCCCCGCAGCTGCGGCCAACGCCGCCAAGCTCTCCACCTTCAGGTAACCGTAATGAAATCTTCCGTCTGGGGCCTTCTTAGAGAGCCTCAAGCCGAGCCATAACATGAGAGATACAGTTGAATCGGAGAGAGAGTCGAAGCCATCAGCCATCAAGCTAACGCTGTTAGTCAGCTGGCCGACCAAAATCTCCACTAAGCCTATCCCTTGCTGGGTAAGTGTGGTGAGTTTCGCAACCCGTTCCCCTTCTATGAACCCTTCCGCGCCAGTGTCCAATTGCATCAAAAGTACCGACGGACCTGTATATAACGTGCATGACTTGCTTCCTGGCTCTGAACCGGTTTCGGGCTGAATCCTGTTCCCTCCCTTTCCCTGAAGTCAGTTCCCCCTTCTAGGAGGGATGCGCTCACCTCCAAGGTCGTCAAGCCCCCATCGCTCTCATGGCCGCTCACAACCGCATCGGTAGTCGCAGTGGAGAGCCTTGAACTGTTTGAGCACTGAACCTCCCCCGTCTGGCGGGAGTTCGGGATCAGCTATGGAGTCTAGTCAAAGCCGCTACGCCCTCAGCGCAAGACATGCTTGACGCGCATGTTCAAACGTGGAGTGTGAACCTACCCCGGGCTACTCTTGGGCCGTAGCTTAGGTAAGGGATTCCTCCTTTCGCCGTAGCTTGCGCTGTTACCGAGGCTTTGCCGGCGTCTCAGCGTGGCCTGAGCATCACGTAGTTGCGCCCGACGAGTTGCTCCACGGTCACGATGCCTTCCTGCTCAAGCTTCTTGACCATGCGCCAGATGGTCGTCTTCGGCTGGTCCATGGCCTCTCTTATCTCGGACTCGAAGGCACGGCCCTTTCTCGCGGCTAGGAACTCGACCGCTTTCCGCTGGTCAGGGTTCAGCCAGGGCTTCTGGCGGAAGAGCTTCTCCAGGTCCCTCGGGCCCTCCACCGGTCGGCGTCTGACCCTCGCGTAGAGGAAGAGAGACATCGACACGGCTGCGAAGGCCGCCGCCCCGACCAACACCGCCAGGCTTGGAAACGGACCCTTACTTCTCTCCACGACCTTCTCGGCCTCGGCCAAAGGCGCTGCCACCGCGTATCTCCCTGCCTGGTAGGATTCCGTCCCCCTTAGAGCGAGACCTCCGCCACGGCTCCTCCTCGTTCCCACGGCCCGGAGGACCGCGTCAGCCGTCTCAGCCATGGGCCTGGAGAGCCCGATGACCTAGCATTGAGAGCGAAACCGCTCTCTCGCGGCCGAGAGTATATATCCCTAACGGTTTCCAACCGGACCCCTGCAAGTCAGCTGGGAGGCTTGAGCGACGACGCCTGCGTTTCCGCCAAGTGGGCGGCCTTCTCGACTGCCAAATGGCCAGTCAGGTGACCTGTCCTTGAACCCAAGTCCATTCCCAGGCCTCAAGGCTGCCCATTGGCCGAGGCGGGATGGAAAGGCTTAATACCCGTCAGAGGGGCACGAAGACAGCCCTAATGGCCTAGTGCAGGCTGTGAGGTTCCGAGAAGAGAATGCCTGAGGAGAAAGCGTCCTTCACCGTGGAGGAGGGTAGGCGAAGAGAGTACATTCAGGCTCTGAAGAAGCTGAGCTCGCCCGCGTTCAACCCGGCGCGGTGGGAGGAGTTGAGAAGGTTCACCTACAGGGCGACGCCGCTCGACGTAGACGTGGTGATCGACGACACCAGCCTGCGTGAGGGGCTGCAGATGGCGGGTCTCGTGAGTCCCTCGCCCTCCGACATGTGCCAGGTAGCCCTCCTGCTCTGCGACGTAGGAATAGAGCGCGAGGAGGTGATAACCTACACCAAGACCGACCAGGAGGGGATCAAGCTCATGAGAGACAGAGGCCTAGGCGATATCCTCGCCGCCTGGTGCCGGGCCTCGAACGAGGACGTGGACATCGCGCTCAAGCTGGACTTCAAGAGCGTCGGCATCAGCCACCCCGTCTCGTACATCCACTTCGAGAAATGGCCTGACAGGACCCTGGAGCAGCTGGCAGACCGCGTAGTCTCCACTGTGGAGTACGCGGTAGACCACGGCCTCGAGGTCTTCGTTCACGGCGAGGACAGCACGAGGGCCGACTGGGCCTTCGAGAAGAAGCTCATCAACCTCATCGCCGAGGCGGGGGCGAAGGTCTACAGAGTCTGCGACACGGTGGGATGCGGCTCCTCCGACGCCGAGGCACCCCTGCCCTACGGGATACCGGCGAAGATCAGGCGGATCTGGAAGGAGACGAAGATCCCGTACGCGGAGATCCATGCACACGACGACCTGGGCAACGCGGTGGAGAACACGATGGCCGCGATCAGGGCCGCGTCGGGGCTTTACGATAGGTTCTACGCAAGCACCACCTTCCTCGGGATAGGAGACAGGGCGGGAAACGCCGAGACCGAGAAGATCATCATCAACTGCTACATGCATCATAACGTGACGAAGTGGAACCTGAGGCCGCTGAGGAAGACCGCCAACTTCATAGCCTCCAGCCTGAACTACCACCTGCCGACGAACAAGGCCCTGGTGGGAGACGCCGCCTTCGCCCATGAGTCCGGCATCCACACCCACGGGATAAGCATTCTACCCCTCACCTACGAGGTGGTTCCACCCGAGCTGGTCGGACATGAGCGGGCCATCGTCGTAGGCAAGAGGTCCGGGCGGCACGGCATACAGATGAAGGTGGAGGAGCTCACAGGCTCAAAGCTGAGCGAAAAAGACCCCAGGCTTGCGAAGCTGAACGAGATCATCAGGGACGAGTACTTCAACGGTGTACGCGACTACCCGGTGAAGGAGGAGGAGTTCAAGGAGCTGATCCGCCGCGCAGGCTTCCGGCTGGAGGAGAACCAGCATCGATCCTCAGGCTTCGAGGCGGCGCGAGGATCACTGCCTAGACCCTCCTAGGCAGGCCCTGCCCGTCAGGTCTGGGTGCGTGACAGCTAGCCCTCGGCCTTCCTGAGCCCTCGCAGCCTCTGTCGCACGAGCTGATTGGCGAGCTGAGGGTCAGCTCTGCCACGCGTAGCCCTCATCACCTGGCCGACTAGGAAATGAACGGCCTTCTCCTCAGCGATCGCGTCACGAACCGCGTCAGGGTTCTCCTTAAAGACGCGTTCAACCACCTCTTCCAGCTCGCCCGCGGCTTGGATTCGCACGAGGCCCTCCTTCTCCACGATCACGCTGGGCATCTCGCCCGTCTTCATCATCAGCTCCAAGACCCTCTTGGCGATCTTGCCGCTGATCGTGCCCTTGCCTATCAGCTGAAGCATCTCCACCACATGCCGCGGCGTTACCTTCGACTCCTGGATCTCCAGCTCCATCCTGTTCAGCCAGGCGAGCAGGTCACCTGCCAGCCAATTGCCCACCTTCGAGGCGTCAGGATAGAGCCTCACACAGGCCTCGAAGAAGTCGGCCAGATTCTTGCTGCCCGTAAGCGCCTCGGCTACCTCCGGGGATAGCCCCAGCTCTTGGACGTAGCGTCTCTTCCTCTCCTCGGGCAGAGGAGGCATCCTAGACCTTATCTTCTCGATGTACTCGTCTGAGAGGACGATGGGCAGGAGGTCGGGCTCCGGAAAGTACCGGTAGTCCATCTCCTCCTCCTTGACCCGAAGCGAGACCGTGATCCTCCTCGCGTCGTCCCAATGCCTCGTCTCCTGCTTCACTGCCAGTCCTCTTCCCAGGAGGCTCCGTTGGCGCGTGATCTCGAACGATAGGGCTCGTTCCACATCCTTGAAGGATGAGATGTTCTTGATCTCCACGCGCTTCCCGCCCTTAAGCGAGATATTGGCGTCACACCTCATCGCGCCGCTAAGGCTGCCGTCGGAGACGCCGAGATGCTCCAAGATCGACCTGAGCTTCTGAAGAAACAGACGGGCCTCTCTGGGCGAGTCTATGTCAGGCTCCGTCACGACCTCGATGAGGGCTATGCCCGCGCGGTTATAGTCCACCAGAGTCACGGGGGAGGTCTCGATCGTACCCTCGTAGCTGAGCTTCCCCGGGTCCTCCTCAAGCTGGATCCGCCTAATGCGGACGCTCTTGTCCTCCGTCAAGGAGATCTGGCCGCCGAGGGCGAGGGGCATCCCGCCTGCGCCATCATACTGGCTGATCTGGAAGTTCTTCGGCATATCCGGGTAGAAGTAGTTCTTCCTAGAGAAGATGGTTCTCCTCGAGAGCCTAGAGCCCAATGCAAGCGCAACCATCACCGCGTCCTCCACCGCCGCCTCGCTCAGGACCGGCAATGCCCCCGGCTCACCTGAGCAGACGGGGCAGAGCACCGTGTTGGGCTCCTTGCCCCTGTAATCCGAGGAGCAGCTGCAGAAGAGCTTCGTCCTCAGGTTCGTGAGTTGACAGTGAATCTCCAGGCCGATCCTAAGCCCAAGGGCCTCCAAGTCGCCCAAGCTCAGCCACCTCCCAATGACGGTGTGGACCCCAGGCGCAGCCGCCTCTCCAAGGCGCAGCCTGCCCTGAACAGGAGCGCTTCCTGAAAGGGGCCGCCGATTACCTGGAACCCCACGGGCAGCCCGTCGACGAAGCCGCAGGGAACCGACAACGCCGGTAGCCCCGTCAGGTTTGCGGGGACGGTCTCAACGTCGCACATGTACATCTGCAGGGGATCCTCAAGCTTCTCCCCGAGCCTGAAGGCAGGCGTGGGCATCGAGGGGCCTGCGAGCACATCGAAGCTTTCAAGGGCCCGCTGGAAGTCCCTCCTTATCAGGGTGCGTATCTGCTGAGCCTTAAGGTAGTACTTGTCGTAGTAGCCCTTCGAGAGGGCGTAGGTGCCTAGGATGATCCTTCTCTTCACCTCAGGCCCGAAACCAAGCCGTCTGTTCTTCTCAAAGACAGCGTTCCATCCAGGGCCGCCCTCCTTCGCCCTGAGACCATACCTCATCCCATCGTACCTGGCCAGGTTCGAACTCGCCTCCGAGGTCGCGATGAGGTAGTAGGCGGCCAGCGCGTACTCGAGGCTCTTCAACGAGGCCTCCTCGCAGGTGGCGCCCAGGCCCGCGAGGGAATCGAGCGCCTCCCAGACCTTCCGCTTCACGTGCTCGTCCACGCCGGGGCCCATGAACTCCCGGGGCACCCCGATCCGAAGTCCCTCAACCCCAAGCTCCAGCTGGGCAAGGTAGTCGGCGGCGGGCTGATCTACGGAGGTGTTATCACGTGGGTCGTGTCCCGCGATGGCCCGGAGAAGGACCGCACAGTCACGGACGTTTCTGGCCAAGGGCCCTATCTGCTCTAGGCTGTTGGCATAGGCGATCAACCCATAGCGGCTCACCAGCCCGTAGGTAGGCTTGAGGCCCACCACGGAGCAGAAGCTGGCGGGGCATCGGACCGAGCCGCCCGTGTCCGAGCCTAACGCTCCGGCCGCCTCGCCTGCGGCCACGGCGGCGGCGCTCCCGCCCGAGGAGCCGCCTGGCACCCTCTCAAGGTCCCAGGGGTTGCAGGTCGGCCCGAAGCAGCTGTGCTCCGTGGACGAGCCCATGGCGAACTCGTCCATGTTCGTCTTTCCCACGAGGATCGCGTCCTGAGCCTCTAGGCGTTGGACGACCGTGGCGTCGTAGGTAGAAACGTATCCCTGAAGCGTCCTTGACGCGCACGTGGCGCTCACGCCGCTCACGCACATGTTGTCTTTGACGGCGAGGCCTGCGCCGCAGAGCGCGCCCGTCTCGGCGCCCGACTTGACCTTCTCGTCGAGTAGCCGGGCCCACTGGAGCGCCCTCTCCTTCGTTACGAGTATGAACGAGTGAACGCTCGGCTCCACCTTCTCGATGTGCTCTAGGAGCGCGGAGATGTACTCGACCGCGGAGAGCTCTCGGCCTCTTATCCTGCGGGCGACGGCCTCAAGTCCAAGGTGGATGATGTCCGTCATCGCGTTCCCTCCTCTGGTCGGCTTCCGGCTAGCCCATCCGCGGCGCTTTCACGAACCTGCCCTTCTTCTCGGGCACGTTGCACAGGATCGGCTCCACATCCGTAGGCCCAGGCTGATCGCGGCGAAAGACGTTTGCCAGGTCTAGGACATGGTAGGTGGGCTCGACGCCCTTCGTGTCCACCTCGTCGATCTTCTCGAAGTAGGCGATCACCTCGCCGAGCTGTCGCGTGAACAGGGCCTTCTCCGCCTTGGTAAGCTCGATCCGGGCCAGCCAGGCGAGGTGGTCGATCTCGGCGAGGCCGCCTCGCCGTGTCTCTCGCTTCGTCCTCCTCAGCCTCCTATGGCGTGAGCCTCGTCTGGTCTCTTGGGAAGAAGACGACCTCCCGAATGTTCTCCCGCCCCGTGAGTGCCATGGTGAAGCGATCCCAGCCTAGGCCGAAGCCCGCGTGCGGCGGCATGCCGTAATCGAAGACCCTCAGATGGTAGTCGAAGAGCTTCGGGTTAAGCCCCTTCTCCTTGAGCCGCCTCGTCAGAAGCCTCTTCGAGCTCACCCTGGAGCCTCCTGAGCACAGTTCCAGGGAGCCGTGCATCAGGTCGAAGGATTCGCAGAGCTCGGGCTTCCGCTCCATGGGCTGGATGTAGAAGGCTTTTACCGTCGTCGGCCAGTCTTGGATGAAGTAGAATCCCTGGTTGGCCGCGCCCAAGGCCTTGAGAGCCTCGGTTCCAAGGTCTTCTCCCCAGGGCACGTGCATGCCCTCAGCGTCAAGCAGCTTCAGAACCTCATCGTACGTGTACCTTCGCAGAGGCAGCGTAGGAGCCTCCAACGCGTAGCCCAGGGTCTCAAGGTCCTCTGCCCGCTCTGTCAGGACCTGTCGCACCACGCGTTCCACAAGCCTCTCCAGGAGCTTCATGACGTCGTTGTACGTGGTGAGGCTCTGCTCCACGTCAAGCGAGATCGCCTCGCTCAGATGCCTCAACGTGCGGAATTGCTCCGCCCTGAAGATGGGGCCGACCTCGAACACCTTCTCGAACGCGGCCGAGAGCTGCTCCTTGTAGAGCTGGGGGCTCTGGGCGAGGAACGCCTCCTTGTCGTAGTAGAGCAGGGGAAAGAGCGCGGCTCCGCCCTCCGTGGCCGAGGCGATTATTTTGGGCGTATGGACCTCTAGGAAGCCCTCCTTCACCAAGAAGTCCCGGGCGGCCTGAAGGGCCGTATGCCTGATCCTGAAGATGGCCTGGGCCTCGGGCCTTCGTAGGTCTATGGTTCGGAGGTCGAGCCGCTTCTCCAAGCTGGGCAGCTTCCGGCTGAAGAGGTCGATCGGCGGCTTGCGCGAGGGCTCTGCGAGCACCTCAACATCTTCGGGGGTTATCTCCGCGCCATGAGGGGCCTTCTCGATGCTCTTCACCGTGCCCCTGACGGCGATGAAGCTCTGCTCTTGCAGGCGGTCCAGCTTCTTCCATAGGCCCTCAGGAGCCCTATCCCTATGCAGGGTTACCTGGACCTGTCCGTTCTTGTCCTGCAGGATCACGAACAGGAGGCCTCCTTGCCGCCTGAGGCTTGCCGCGAGCCCCAGTACCACGACGACTTGCCCCTTAAGCCTCGGGGTGATCTCCGTGGAGTAATGCGTTCTCTCCCAGAGCACAGGTCCCGTGGGTTTCGTGATGGAAGCCTCCCTCCGAGCGGAATACCAAAAGGCCTGCTTAATACTTTGCCCAGGCGGCCACTCAGGCCCAGGCCTAGGCGTCCCAGGTCACAAGGTCCTTCGTGTACGAGCGTGGTGAGCGATGAGAGTGGTCACCTGAGCGGCAAGCGACTGGTCCGGTGGGGTAACGGCTTATTAGCGGCTGCGAAGCTCCTTTCACAGCGCAGGCGCAGGAGCGGTCGCGATGCCATCTGAGGTCTTCGATGCGGATGAGTTTGTGAAGCTCTCCGAAGGAGCCGAGTACTGCAGAGTTAAGCGGCTTCCGGACATGGTGAAGCTGAAGTTGCGAACAAGACATCGGCTCTACACCCTCAAACTGGAGCCAGGTCGCCTCGACGACGTTCTCAAGCGTCTGAAATGTGAGACCCGAGAGGTATAATGCCTCAGGGCCCGTTGCGCCCGACAACGCCCGTTAGGGCTCCGGCTGATCGGCGTTGTACCAGCACCGGGACTGGCTTGCCTGTGTAAACCGTTTTATGCTCCGAGGCTGACCTTAGGTCTCCCAGTGGATCTGGGTCCTTCCCAGCAGCGAGGATCCGAGGAGGTCGAAGCGTCTAGGAGAAGAGACGAACGATGACAGCCCTGGACACGGTCTCTTCGGCCCGGGGCAACGTGAGAACCCTGGCAAGCGGGGCTGCGAAGGAGGCTGAGCCGATCAACCCGCGCAGGATCATTGGGCTCTTCACCGCCGGGCTCGGGTTGATCGCGGTCTTCTTCTTCCTGTTCTTCGATCTCCCAGCCGTGGCCTTGGTCATCGAGAGAGTCAACCTCGCCTGGTACAGCCTAGCCTTCCTTGCCGTGATCCTGGGCGTAACCTTCTACACGCTGGCCTGGCATTCGTTGCTGCGGTCCGCGGGCATCGTCCTAAGCCTCAGGAGAACGCTCTCCTTGACCTGGACGAGCGTCTTCTTCAACTTGGTCGTCCCCATAGCCTCTGTCAGCGGCGAGGTGGCGAGAGTCTACCTTACGGCTAAGGAGACGAAGGCCAGTTCGGGGGATGTGGCCGCGACGATCCTGGGCCACCGGATAATAACGTTGGTTCCCTTCATGATCGGCTCAGTCCTAGGTGTGCTCACCCTGGGGCTGAAGTACACGTATCCTCCGTGGCTTATAGGGACCGTAGGCGTCATCGTTGCCCTCATGGTGACCGGCTTCCTGGCAGCTCTCTATCTCTCCTTCCACCCGGAGAGACTGACGACGATCGTGAGGTCGGCTGCGGATCTGGGTTCACGCCTTCTCAGGCGGCCCCTCTTGGGTAGCTCGGACTCCACCTCCGATAGGCTGACCGCTGAGTTAGCATCCCTCCGTAAGGAGCTGCTTCATCTCTGGGAACGCCCATTACAACTGGTGATCCCGATAGTCTACTCGCTCCTCTTCTGGATCTCCGACGTCTCCGTGGCCTACTTCGTCTTTCTCGCCCTCAGTGAGGCTCTTCCCATAGACCTGATCGCGGTCATCTACACCATCGGGATAACGATGCAGATGATCCCACTGGGCATCCCGGGGAACGTGGGCCCCGTCGAGCTGGTGATGACGACGCTCTACTCGCTCGCGGGCGTCAACCCGAGCGTGAGCGCCGCCGCGACCATCCTCATAAGGCTGGCAATGATGTGGTTTGAGGTCGCCGTGGGCGGCATCGTAACCTACGCCTCCCGGCCTGAGACACTGGGGCTGAGACCGAGCTCAACGGCAACCACGCTCCCAGGAGGCTCCTAGCCCGCTTCAAAGGCCACCCTGACTGTTCGCCGGGGGAACGCAAGCTTTATCACGCGGCCGAGCCCCTCAAGCCCGGTTGAAGGGTTCCCTAGTGCCGACCTCGATGTACAAAGAACTCGCGAAGGCGTGGAAGGACCCGTCTGAGTCATACGTAGAAGAGCTGATGCGGAAAAGGCTTATCGAGTGGAGGAGGCAGCCCGCCGTGAAGCGCGTGGAGGCGCCTTCGAAGCTCCATACGGCCCGGAGGCTGGGCTACAGGGCCAAGAAGGGATTCGTCGTCGTCAGGGTAAGAGTGAGAGCCGGCTCCCTGGGGAGACCGAGGCCCAGGTCGGGCAGAAGACCGAGGGCCCTCGGCGCGAAGAAGATCAGAAGGGCGAAGAGCAAGGAGCTTATCGCCATGGAAAAGGCGGCAAGGAAGTACCCGAACCTGAAGCCCATCAACAGCTACCTCGCCTGGAGAGACGGAATCCACGAATGGTTCGAGGTCATAATGGCCGAGCCGACGATCGTGAAACCCGTCGGCTAGATCGATTGACGAGGGCGCGCAGCGCTCCGCCCTGCTCGTGGACGGCGTGCTCGCCGCCTGACAGCCAACTTTAAGAGCCCGCGCTCACACCGAGAATAGCGGCAACTGTGATGTATCAAGAGTTACGGAGAGCGGTGATCGAAAGGCATTAGGCTGAGTTGCCACGCAGATCGAAAAGCATTCCTCCAACGTATGGACGCATGTGAACCCAAGCGCAAAACCGGGGAGTCGGCAGTAGACCTGCGGAAAGAGACCGAGACCTCCTTCAACTTGGGTCGCATCCAGTGAGGGGTATGGCCCTGTTCTTATGTGAGAAGGGCTCTACGTGGCTTGCCGAGCGAGGCATGGAGGACAAGACTGAGGGAAGACCCTGGTGGTTCGCGTTCTCGCGAAGGCCTCCGATGCTGCAGCCCTCATGCCACTAGCCTGACGGGGCTATGTTACTAAGGCGCGTGTTCCGTGGCTGGTCAGGTGGCTTCACGGGAGGAGGCCCTTGGGCTCTGCCTGGGTTGCAGGCATCTGGGCGCGTAGTAGAACCGGAGCAGCTCCTTGGTGAACGTGGGCATTCTGTCGATGGCCTCAGCGACCTCAAGGCCGAACTCCCTGTAGAGCCAGTCATGTAGGTCTTCATGAGCGAGGATGGCGACGAGAACCTCGATCGGGATGTCCGTTGCCCGTGAGGCGCGGAGCCAGAGCATCTTCGCCTCCGGCTCCAGGCAAGCGTCCAGCTCCGCATCCGTAGGGTAAGGAGAGGGCCTGACCTCAATGTCCGCGCCTATCGGCAAGTTGACCCGCCTTGGATCCTTCAAACCGGGCTAGATAACCTCGTATCTGCGGCCTCTCCGCCCTCTTACAGCCCTCACCAGGCCAAGCTCCACCATCCTCGCCAGGTAGCTGCGATAGGCTCTGGGCCCCACGGGCTCGGGGACAAGCTTCCTGTATTCCCCATAAAGCCTCCCTGAGGACACCCTCCGCTTAGCCTCAAGTATCCGGTAGATGGCCCTCTGATGCTCGTTCAGGCCCAGCCGCGCCACGCCGCCCTCCAGCCGTCGGCTCGACTTGAGAGCCGTGATCTCCGCCAAGACTCGCCTCCTCTCTTCCTCCAGGGCTCTAACCCTCTCTTCCAGCTCAGCCCTCTTCTTCACGGCTTCCATAGCCATGCCTCCTATCCCTAGCTGAGGCCAGGCGCGACCACAAGCCGTATAGGGCTCGTCTCATCGGCCTCTAATAGCTTACGGGTCTCAACCCGCCAGAGAGCAACAGGGCTCGATCACATGCCGTTTGGGCCGCGCTCCTGAACTCGGCGAGGCGCTGCCCCGGAGCCCAAAGCCACGCTACGTCGAAGATCATCCGCGAATGAAAAAGCCGTGATCTTGCGGGCTGACTCCTCGGAGGTCCCGAATTCAGCCAGCATGGCTGATGACGGCTAGGTCCGCAAATCACATAAACCAAGACGACCCTGCCATGGCAGGTCATGGGCTTCGAAGAGCTGCATAAGGACGCGGTGGTGATCGACTCCCACAACGACAGCATTGTCGCGCACATCATGGGTGGAAACCTGAGCCTCGGAGGCGGCAAGGAGAGTCTGCCTGAGCGTTGCTCGGGCGTGATAGCCCTTCTCCGTGGACGCAGAGAGCCGCCAGCCGGAGTGGATTCCTTCCAGTTGGACCTCCCGAAGATGCGCCAGGGCGGGATCAACGCAGCCTTCTTCGCGGTGGACGTTACCGTGGCCTTGAAGAACTGGCTGGCGTATGCCCTTGACGGCTTCGGCTACCTGCTGAACGACCTCGCCCTTAACGGCCAGGATGCCATCCTCGTCCGCAGGGCTGAGGATATCCTCCACGCCAAAACTGCGGGAAGGCCTGCCGTGATCCTGGCCATTGAGCATGCTGACTGTACGGAACGCAGCCTGAACGTGTTAAGGATGCTTTACGAGCTAGGGGTCCGTTCGATCGGCCTGACGCACAACCTGAGCAGCTGGGCGGCTGACGGCTGCCTGGAAGCCCGCGAAGGCGTCGGTCTGACGCGTTTCGGAGAACTCCTCGTGCGGGAGATGAACCGCCTGGGAATGCTCGTGGACCTGGCCCACGTCAGCCGATCCGCTTTCTTCAGCGCCCTAGAGGTCTCAGCCAAGCCGGTCATCTTCTCGCATGGGAACGCCAGGGTGCTCTGCGACCATCCGCGAAACCTAGACGACGAGCAGCTGAGGGCTCTCAAGGAGAAGCGCGGCGTCATCGGCGTAAGCTATGTGCCAGCCTTCGTCGACAAGCAGAACCCGACCTTAGAGCGGCTGCTGGACCACATCGACCATGTCGTCTCCGTCGCGGGCGTAGAGACCGTGGGCCTGGGCTCCGACTTCGACGGCGGCGGCACGCTGCTTGCCGACGCGACCCAGGTGCCCCGGATCACCGAGGGACTGCTCAAACGCGGCTACGGCGAGGCGGAAGTCCGCCAGATACTAGGCGGAAACCTCCTCCGGCTTCTCAACGAGACCATCGGCTAGCCGCCCGCGGTGACCTCTGCGGCTGGCTTTCCGCCCGAGAGCACCCTAGTCCAGGCTAGGCGGGAAGCAGGCGTCCAGCGTCCTCAGCCGGACTGCCAGAGCTTAGCCCTACTTCAACCCCCTTGGCTTCGGAAAGGCTTAAGTGAACCATGCCCGCGGAGAGCCCGCCGAGAAGGAGAGGGTTTGTCGACGACGCGTAAGCAGGTCATAGGCCAGGGAAGGGTGCTTTCAAAGGCCACGATCCTCGGCGACCTCGTGTTCATCTCAGGCATCGGGCCGCATGATCCCAAGACGGGAAGGCAGGTTGAGGGAGGCATAAGAGAGCAGACTCGGACGGTGATGGAGCTCATGAAGGCGGCGCTCGAGGAAGCAGGCAGCAGCCTAGACGACGTTCTGAAGTGCACCGTGTTCTTGACCGATATAAGCCACTACGCTGAGATGAACGAGGTCTACGGCTCCTACTTCAAGGTGGCGCCTGCAAGAACCTGCGTCGAGGTCTCAAAGCTCCCCCGGCCGGACGAGACCTGCATGATCGAGATAGACGCCATAGCCTGCAAGAACCCATGGCAGCCTAGGCCATTACCCGCCCGACCTCCCGCCATCTCGCTAGGACAGGGATTCCCTAAGGGACGCCTAGCCTACGCCAGCGCGGCAGAGGGCGAGGGGCTCATCTCGGCAGCTTGATTCCAGCTCATCTCGCTTTCTAGGCATGGCCTAACGGCATGCCTTTATACCGCGTGACCAGAGCAGCTCCAGATGTTCTGCTCAGTTCTCAGGGGAGGGAGGGTGAGATACCGAGAGAACTCGTGATAGGCAATGGCAGAGTAGCAGCGACCCTTGACGGCAAGATGAGGATCAGGGACCTCTTCTACCCCAATGTGGGCTTAGAGAACCATCTCCTCGGGCATGAGTTCAGGACGGGCGTATGGGCCGACGGCCAGTTCGCGTGGCTTGGCGACGGCTGGCAGATCATGATGGCGTACATGCCCGACACCTTGGTAAGCAGATGCTTCGCTAAGAACAGCGATCTCGGCATCGAACTGGAGGCGAATGACGCGATCCATAACTTCCTGAACCTGTACCTGGGCAAGGTGATGGTCACCAACGCAAGTAACTCTGGACGGGAGGTCCGACTTTTCTTCTCGCATGACTTCCACGTGTACGGTGAAGCTACGGGGGATACCGTCATGTACGAGCCGCTTTCGAGGGCTGTGATCCATTACAAGCGGAAACGCTACTTCCTGATCGGCGGCGTGACCGACCAGGGCCAAGGCATTCACCAGTTCGCCACAGGCTATAAGGAGTCTCTCGGCAGACAGGGCACGTGGCTCGATGCCGAGGACGGGGCTCTTGAAGGAAACCCCATCGCGCAGGGCTCCGTGGACTCCGTGGTCTCCTTCAGGCTTGAGATGCAGCCTAGGGCCACGAGCATCGTCTATCACTGGGTAGCCTGCGGAAGAAACCTCAGCGAGGTCAGAGACCTGGATCTAAGGGTGAGGAAGACGGGCGTAGAACAGATGCTTCTTGAGACCGAGAACTACTGGGCCGCCTGGGTAAGCAAGCGACACGTGGACCTCACCCCGCTCTCACGCGATGTGACAAGAAGCCTCAAAACCTCCTTGCTCATAATGCGCGCTCACGTCGATAACGGCGGAGGCATAACCGCCTCCTGCGACTCGGATGTGCTGCAGTTCAACCGGGACACCTACTCCTACGTGTGGCCGAGGGACGGCGCGATCGCCGCCATGGCGTTCGACATGGCCGGTTTCCAGGAGATCCCCAGGCTGTTCTTCCAGTTCTGCGATCGCGTGATAGACGAGGAGGGCTTCTTTCACCATAAGTATCTCCCAGACGGCTCCATAGGCAGCAGCTGGCATGCCCTGATCGACCCCGAGGGAAGGCGGCAGCTTCCCATCCAGGAAGACGAGACGGCGCTGGTGCTCTATGCCCTATGGAGGCACTTCCAGAGATACGGCGACCTAGAGTTCATAGGCAAGGTCTACGCCAACCTAGTGACAAGGGCTACGGCATTCCTCCTCGACTACAGGGACCCAGAGACGGGGCTCCCGAGGCCGTCGTACGACCTCTGGGAGGAGCAAACGGGTGCCTTCACCGCAACCGCTGCGGCGGTATATGCAGCCCTCCAGGCCGCGGCGGGGTTCGCGAAGGTGTTCTATGACAGCGAGCGACAGGAGACGCTGAACGCCGCCGCGGCTAGCATGAAGGAGGCGATGTTGACGTATCTGTATGACCGGAAACTGGGGCGGTTCATAAAGGCCCTCCATCCCGGTGGGGCCCGCGACCCAACCGTGGACAGCAGCCTATCGTTCATCTTCACATGCGGGGTCTTTGACGCCAGGGATGAGGTAGTCGAGAACACCATGAGGGCGGTGGTGGACCGGCTCTGGATCAGGTCCGGTGTGGGAGGATTAGCCCGCTACGAGAACGACGGGTATCATCGGGTCTCCAATGAGCTACCGGGGAACCCATGGTTCATCTCCACCCTCTGGCTGGCAAGGTGGCATATCGCCAGGGCGACATCCCTTACTGAGCTGAGGCAGGGCTTGGAGCTGCTCTCCTGGACGGCGAAACGTTCCCTGCGGTCGGGCGTGCTAGCAGAGCAGCTCCACCCGTACACGGGCGCGCCCCTCTCTGTCTCGCCTCTACTCTGGAGCCACGCGGAGTTCGTTATCGCGGTCTACGAGTACCTAGATAAACGTCAGGAAATCCTGTCGACGATCGCTCATGCGGACTAGCGGCAGCAAGTGAGGGACCAGATCTGGCATACGTTAGAGTCTGCAGAGCAGAGGATATCCCTGCCGGAGATCTTAAACAGCTCAACGTCAGAGGGACTGAGATCCTAGTCATCAACCTGAGTGGTCGCCTCTTCTGCCTGGACGCCCGATGCACCCACGCGGGAGCGCCCCTTGCGGAAGGCGAGCTGACTGGGGAGACGCTCACATGTCCCTGGCATGGCTCACGCTTCAACATCACCAACGGCGAGGTCATCAATGGACCGGCAAAGAGGCCGCTGAGGGTCTACCGGATCACGGTGAAGGAGGGGGTACTATTCGCCGCTGTCTGAACTACCGAGGCCTGGGTCATGGAACTCGCCGCCATCCTTCTACCGGCAAACAGAGTTGGCCTTCACCATAGATGCGAGGGGGCCGGAAGCTCACCTCCCGCTGATCGCTTCTGCCATCCCGGAGGAGCGCTCCGTATTTCCTCGCCTCTGAACGAGGAACCCGGCCTCAGACTACGTAACGTCGAGCCGAGAAGCTACGGTGGTGTACCCGTTGCTGGGCAGGTTAGCGGTCGCAGCTCTCGCAGACCTCTGCGTTCTCGCCTATCGTCAAGCTCCTCTTCTCACAACGGTAGAGCCTCTGGCCGCTCAGGCCCGGAGCGTCTAGGGGCTTGAGAAGCTGGCAAGGCGGCTTCCTCACGTCGAGGATGAACCGAGCCTCATGTAGCTGGTATGGCAGCTCGAGGCCTAAGGCGTCGAGCGTTCCCGTGGGCGATGAGGCGAGTGGTTGAGGTGAGCCCTGAAGGGTAGTCGACAGTACCTCCACGGGTGATTCCAGGGCCTTCGCCAGGTTACCTAGGAGGCTCGCGGAATCCTTTCCATTCGGCGTCAGTGTTAGCTTCGCGGAGGGCTTCTCGGCGAAGACGAGTCCTTTCTCCCTGAGTAACCTGAGGTACTTGAACGTTCTCCTGAGACTGAGGGAGGCCTTCTCCGACAGCTCGTGGACCGTAGCCCCCTGCCCGGGGATCAGGCCGTAGACGCGCTTTTCCGTGGCGGATAGCTCAATTACCGGTTCACTATCGGACCTGCGGTAGAGCGCCCGTGAAGCAGGCTTCTCCCTGTGGAGAAGGCCGATCTCCTCCAGCCTCCGCACCGTCCTGCCGAAGTCGCCAGCCGGCTTAGCCCCGAGTAGCCTCTCGTAGACGCTCTCGTCCGTCTCCAGGGCTATCAGAAGGAACTCCTCGTCGCAGTTCGAGTTCTCAGGCAGCCCAAATGCGATCTCCTTCCCCGCGAGCGTCTCCTTGGCCGCCAAGCCTCTGTTCGTCAAGGCGTACCTCCCAGCGACGGCCTGAACTAGCCCTGTCTCAAGCAGAGGCGTCAGGTATCCCAGAATCGTGGTCTGACTGTGGTCGAACCCAAACCTTCTCATGCCATGCTGAAGCTCGGGAAGACCACAGCTTCGTTGGGCAAGGATTTCTAGCAGGACAAGCCTTCGCCTGTTCTTGATGATGTTAAAGAGCCGTGCCGCCTCGGCTCTTTTTCCCACGAAGAAGTCAGGGCCGACGGGCATCGTAAATAAATAGCGGCAAGCGGGGTATTTAAGGATGCAACTGGCCCGGCTGCTGATCGGCACCCTATGCTGCCTCTGGTTCATAGCCTCCGGCTGGGAATCAGGGCTTGGGCGTTCCCGCACCGGATCCATGGAGACCCCGGGCCGAGAGCGATGTGAGGCGGAAAGCCAAAAGCTTATTATCCCACGGATTCATGTAAACGCAGACCGTTAAGGAGACTAAGGCAAGGTTTTCTCGCGTAAGAGGTGGAAGCTTTGGGCATGTTCGCAGCACCGGGCGCGTATGACCGGGTCATCACCATCTTCTCGCCTGAGGGAAGGCTTTTCCAAGTAGAGTACGCGGTCGAGGCGGTGAAACGAGGAGCCACCGTCCTAGGCGTTGTGTCCAAGGATGGCGTGGTCCTCGCCGCCGAGGAGAAGGCGCCCTCAAAGCTCCAAGACCCCGCTTTCGCCTGGAAGATCTTTCAGGTCGACGAACACCTAGGGGTGGCGATAGTCGGGCTTGGAGCAGACGCGAGGGTTCTCATCGACCAGGCAAGGCTTTACGCGCAGAGCAATAGGCTGACGTACGATGAGCCGATCGACACGGAGGTCCTCGCGAAGCGGATCGCGGACATAAAGCAGATCTACACGCAGCATTCAGGCGTGAGGCCGTTCGGGGTCGCGATGGTCTTCGGGGGCATCGACAAGAGCGGGCCTAGACTGTTCGTGACGCTTCCGGGAGGAGACTACTGGGGGTATAAGGCCTACGCGCTAGGCGCAGGCGCTGATGCGGCAGTAGAGCTCCTCGAAGCCAAGCATAGAGATGACATCTCCCTCGACGAGGCGATCCTCCTAGCCCTTGAATCCCTGGCGAAGAGCGTGGAGGGCAAGCTGGAGGCCCCGCGGGTCAAGATGGTCGTCATAGGCATGGCAGATAGGAAATTCCGGCGGCTCACGGACGAAGAGGTTGAGTCCTACATCACGAAGCTCTAGAGAACAGGTTCCTCTTATGAGTGAGAAGTTCATCATCGCCCGGCTGAGCGCCGCCGGGGAGCGGTTTGAGGTAGTCGTCCATCCGGAAAAGGCGCTCGCGTACAAGATGGGAAAAGGCGGCGACCTAGGCGAGATCCTCGTGGCGGACAGCATCTTCGCCGATGCGAAAAAGGGCTTAAAGGCCTCCTCCGAGAAGCTCGTGAAGGCCTTCGGGACCAGCGAGGTCCATCAGGTCGCTGACGCCATCCTCAGAAAGGGCGAGCTCCAGATAACCACTGAGCAGAGGAGACGGCTCATAGAAGAGAAGCGTAAGCAGATCATAGCCTTCATCGCGAGGAACTGCATCGATCCGAGGACGAAGCTGCCGCATCCCCCGTTGAGGATAGAGCAGGCCCTAAGCCAAGTAAGGGTCTCCATAGATCCCTTCAAGGACGCCGAGACCCAGGCGAAGGACATTATCGACCTGCTCCGGCCTGTCCTTCCCATAAGGGTGGAGCAGATGCGCCTGGCCGTAAGGATCCCAGCTGAGCACGCCGCGAGGGCTTATGGCGCGATCAAGGAGTTCGGCGTCATCTCGAGGGAGGAGTGGCAGGCCGACGGATCCTGGGTGGGCGTCCTCGAGATGCCAGCTGGGCTCCACGCGGGGTTCCTCGACCGTCTGGGTAAGCTGACTCAGGGAACGATGCAGACCAAGATGCTCAAGTAGCATGGTTACGCCTGGAGGTCCACAGTATGTCCGTCTTCTTTGAGGAACGAAAGCTGGTCTTCCCCGGGGAGCTTCTCGCCGAGGGCGAGTTCTCGCCGGGAGCGAACGTCTTCAGGCAGGGCGGACGCATATACGCCAGCCGCATAGGCCTAGCTGTTCAGGAGGACCATACGATCTCCGTGGTAGCGCTGAGGGGCGTCTACGAGCCTAAGGTGGGAGACATCCTCCTGGGCAAGGTGATAGACTTAGGCGGCACCAGCTGGTTCATCGATGTCGGCTCCCCCTACACGGGCGTCCTCAACGCCTCAGATGTCTTCGGCCGAGGCTTCAGCCCTCAGACCGATGACCTCTCAAGGGCCTTATCCATCGGCGACATGATCATCGCCGAGGTGCTCCAGTTCGACAGAACCAGGGGGCCGTTCCTCACCACCCGCGGGCCGGGTCTAGGCAAGATCACCAGGGGTAGGATCGAGAAGGTCACCCCTGCGAAGATCCCGCGGGTCATAGGAAAGAAGGGGTCCATGATCCAGCTGCTAGCCAGGGAGACGGGCTGCGAGCTGACCGTTGGAAAGAACGGTTGGATTCTCATCGCGGGAAAGAGCTCCGAGGATGAGGAACTCGTCAGCACGGCCATCAGGAAGATCGAGCGGGAAGCGCATGTTCCAGGCTTGACGGACAGGGTGACCGAGTTGCTCAAGAGCAGAGGGAAGAGAGGTGGTTAGGAGGATGAAGGAGTTCACGAGGCACGACGGAAGGGCCGCGGACGAGCTTAGGCCCATAAAGATGCAGGTCGGGCTACTCGACAAGGCGGACGGCTCCGCCTACATCGAACAGGGCAGAACGAAGGTCCTGGTCGCCGTCTACGGGCCGCGAGACGTTCATCCCCGGCACCTTGCCTCACCTGAGGGCGCGATCCTGAGGTGTCGCTATCATATGGCGCCCTTCTCCACGGAGGAAAGGAAGCCCCCCGCGCCCTCGCGCAGAGAGATAGAGCTCTCAAAGGTGATCAGGGAGGCGCTCGCCCCCTCCGCTTTCCTCAGCAACTTCCCCAGGACGGCGATAGACATCTTCGCGGAGGTCCTCCAAGCCGACGGCGGGACACGGTGCGCAAGCGTCACGGCCTGCTCCCTCGCCCTGGCGGACGCCGGCATCCCACTCCGGGACCTGGTCGCCTCCTGCGCGGCCGGCAAGTACGGCGGTAGGATCCTCCTAGACTTGGATAGCGTTGAGGACCAAGAGGGCGAGGCGGACCTGCCTCTGGCGCTCATGCCCGTCTTCGACGAGGTCTCCCTGCTTCAGATGAACGGGCTTCTTACGGAGGAGGAGTTCAAGGAAGCCTTCAACCTGGCCTTGGAGGGCTGCAAGCGCATCTACGAGCTGCAGAGACAGACGTTGAAGGAGCACTACGCGGCGGCGACGCGCATTACGGAGGAAAGCTAGGGCGGGAGGCGAGACGAGTGTCGTTGAAGATCGTTCCTGACATAACGAGGGCGAGGATCTGGGACCTCGCCTTGAAGGGTAAAAGGACGGACGGACGCCAGCTGCTGGAGTACCGGCCCATACGCATCACGACCGGCATAATAGAGAAGGCTGAAGGCTCAGCGGAGGTCTCCCTTGGGTCGACGAGGGTCCTCGTAGGCGTCAAGGTGGAGACCGGAGAGCCCTTCCCAGACACCCCGGACGAAGGAGTTCTCACCGTGAACGCGGAGCTGGTCCCCCTCGCTTCGCCCACCTTCGAGCCCGGGCCGCCCAACGAGAACGCGATCGAGCTGGCCCGGACCGTGGACAGAGGCCTCAGGGAGGGGAAGGCCCTTGACCTTGAGAAGCTCGTGATCGCTCCTGGGAAGAGGGTCTTCGTCGTCTTCGTCGACGTCTACGCGTTGGACTACGATGGCAACCTAGTGGACGCCTCAGCGCTGGCCTCGATGGCAGCCTTGATGCAGGCGAGGATGCGCGCCTACAAGGTGGTAGGCCAGGAGGCAATCTGGGAGGAGGGGAAGATCCCCCTTCCGATCCAGCATACGCCCGTGGCGGTGAGCATAGGCAAGCTTGGGAACACTCTCCTCGTGGACCCCTCGCTGGAGGAGGAGCAGACGCTTGACGCCCGGGTCACGATAAGCGTGGACGAGGCCGGCCGCATCTGCTCCGTTCAGAAGGGCCCGGGTTGCCTACTGCCCTCACAGGTCCTAGAGGCAGTGAGCATCACGAAGGACGCCGCCTCACGCGTGCTCCAGCAGTTGAAGGAGGCGCTCCCTGCTGCCTAGGCGAAGCGGCACCGGTTCGCTCAAGACCAGGTATGGTCTCGCCCCGAGAAGACGTTACGCTGACGTGATGGCCATGGCGAAGGCCCTCTACCCATGCCCACGGTGCGGATACACCAGAGTCCGGCGCGTGAGCGTGGGAATCTGGAGATGCTCCAAGTGCGGCCACACCTTCGCCGGAGGAGCCTACCAGCCGACCACCAAGGTCGGCGCGGCGACGCAGAGGGCCGGCGGCTCGGCGAGGCCCGTCAGTCCAGGCGCCGTGGAGCCAACGTCCGCCGAGGCCTAGCGTCTCGCCGGCTTAACGGAGCATCCCTGCTTCAGGCGAGAAGACCCCAAGGCCTCCCTAGGCTGAGAGCCTAATCCCCGGAGGGACCCATGTTGATCGCAGGATCGGATGCTTCTCGCACGGATGCCCTCTGCTCGGCCAGCATGGTCTTGGAGCTGCAGGACGAGGTCTGCGCCAGGGGCATCTACGAGGCGATCCTGCCGGAGAGCCTGAGACCGCCCTCGCGTTCGCGGGTGAAGCTGAAGCAGGAGGGCCAAGCGCTCCTGATCGAGTTTGAGGCCGAGGACGTCGTGGCGCTCAGAGCCTCCGTCAACTCCTACCTACGCTGGATATGCGCGCTGAAGAACTCCTACCAGACTCTCAAGGAAAAAGGACCATAGCTGAGCCCACACGCCGCGATACGTCGAGAACCTGGCGCCAGTGGCGCCCCCCGCAACATAACCCGCGAGTACAGACCCAGCTATCTTCGGTCATCTGAAGCGCCGCCTGGGCTTCGTGGGATCGCTTTCGCCTGCTCCACGTTTGGAGCACCCCTCTCGGGAGCAGGGCTATGCCCGCTTCTGTCATTATCCCCTCGGTAAGCATCTTCAGGGCAAGGGGTAAAGCTCGTCCTGGGAGGTGTGTCCCCGGTGGACGGCGGCTTCTCTTCCTTCAGCCGATGTCTGAAAGGAGGAAACGGTATCAATTGGGCTCGCCAAGCCGAGGCGGGTGTACGAGGAGACTAGGCGCAACAGGCTGTCGATCACCAGGGGAAATGAGGCTGACCCTATGCTCTTCAGGAGCGCGAGCCGCCTATCTGCTGCCTGAGCCGTCAGCCCACGATGACCTTGACCCTGAGCTGAGACATGTGGCCTTCCTGTGGAAGCCTTAGCCTACTGCTGAATCCCGCGCCTCGAAGTTTCACGGGACGAGCGGATGGAGGGCGAGGGTCTCCCCGCCGTCTGGCTTGCAGCCATGGCTCATCGTTCATGTGAGGTCATGTCGAGGCCCAGAGTTGACGCGATCGAAAGGATCTCCTTCCATGTTTCCTCTTCGACGTAGATCCCTTCACCCAAGCGGCGTTGTTCTTCGCGCAGTTCCGGTTCGCCCGGTATGAGTATCTCCTCTACGTCCGGCGCTTTCCTTGAGGCCTTTATCCTCGCTATTAGATCGTCTACTCGCCGTTTGTAGTCCTCCAGGTTTGTGAAGCTGCTGATGTCTACGGCCATCATGAAGACCCCGTTCCCGCCCTCGTACTCGGGGCTGGAGGCGCAGCCTGAGCCCGTTAGCGCTCCGCTCAATAC
>Ga0315307_1000059_pt1 | contig 44742 bp, 29 predicted proteins | sample TDP2_MG_FD_203079 | JGI IMG/M metagenome (GOLD analysis project Ga0315307, IMG submission 203079) | Freshwater sediment microbial communities from Lake Towuti, South Sulawesi, Indonesia - TDP2 | ecosystem: Environmental > Aquatic > Freshwater > Lake > Sediment | place: Indonesia: South Sulawesi...
AGGGTAAGACCCCTGATGCAAGAGAATCCCTCAGAAGGGCGCCAGACGCTCTCCTGGGGAGTCTCTTGAATCATGGTCTCTCACCATGATTCAAGAGACTGTGTAGGCGCGGCGGCTCTCCGGGGTAGCCAGCCCGCAAAGCGCCGCGCTTCCGTCACACTTCTTTCACGGCGGAAGGCTAGGCTGTAGTCTGGTGCGGTCAAGGGGTCAGCCGCTGAGGCTGGCCCTGACCTTCGCGCGGATTGGTCCCGGAGGCCGCCATTGCAGACCCTCGGGCAGGCGGTTGACCTCTTCAAGTGCTGCATCTTCACCTGGAAGGCGGTGATCATCGTCCTGCCCGCTTTCCTCATCGCCGGCGCGCTGGTCGTGTTCATCCCCAGCCATGTGGTGATGAAGTACTTCGGGGCGAAGGCGAACCGCCTCCTCGCCTATGGAGCATCGGCCTTCTCGGGGAACATTCTCACCGTCTGCTCCTGCAACGTCGTGCCGATCTTCGCGGGGATTCTGCGCCGGGGCGCAGGGATCGGCCCGGCGTTCTGCTTCGTCTTCGCCGCTCCCGCCATCCACGTCGTCAACACCGTCTTCACCTTCCAGGTGATCGGCTGGCGGCTGGCCCTCTGGCGCTTCTTCTCGGTGCCAGTCATCGCCATCCTGGTGGGCCTCACCATGGCGCTGCTGTTCAGGCGGGAGGAGAGAGCTCGGCAGGCAGAGATGCACAACAACCCCGCCCTGGCCCTGGTCGCTGCCCAACCGGGCCACGGCGCCCGGGGCGCGCTCCTCTTCGGGGCGCTGATCCTGGCCCTGGTGATCGGCGCCACCCTCGGCTCACTCAAGTCCTTCGAGACAGGCCTCCACCAGTACGGGCTGCTGGCCGGGGTCGTGGTGGCCCTGGGGGGTCTCGGGCTGCTCGCCCTGCGCTGGTTCGGGAAAGAAGAGACCGTCGAGTGGCTCCGGCAGACCTACCTGCTGCTGCGCATGATCGTGCCCATCTTCGTCGTGGCCGTGATCGCGATCGCGATCATCGTGGACCATATCCCGCTGCGCTGGATCATGCCCACCGCGGCGGAGCGAGGCCGGCTCGCCTTTGGCCACCCGGAGGGGAACCGGCTGCTGCCTGTCTTGCTGGCCTCCCTCTTCAGCACGCTGATGTACTTCCCGCTGCTCACCGAGGTGGCCTTCACCAAGGCCCTGCTGATCAAGTACTTCGCGGTTGGCCCTGCGTTGGCAATCCTGCTGGGCGGCCCGGGCCTCAGCCTCCCGGGCCTGCTCTTGGTCTGCCGGGTGGCGGGGTGGAAGAAGATGCTGGCCTACTGGGTAGTGATGACGACCCTGATCACCGGGGTCGCCTACTTCTTCGGCAGTTACTACGGCCAGTACCTCTGCTCGTGCCAGCTCCAGCAGAAGACCTGAGGCTGTGGGCGCCCGTTCCCCACAGGGGCGAGCCCTTGCGGTCGCCTGAGGCCCGCTGGCAGCAGGCGCTCCCTTCCCAGCCCCGAATGAGGCGTGGGGCAACTCGCCCCTATCCTCGCCTTGGGAGAGGTCCTCTTATGCCACAAGTCCTAGTCGCCGGCGGCGGGCCCGCCGGCCTGGCAGCCGCGGTGGCTGCGGCGCGGCGAGGAGCCGAGACACTCTTGATCGAGCGCTACGGGTTCCTCGGCGGCATGGCCACCGCCGGGCTGGTGAACCCGTTCATGTCCTGGCACGTGGACGGCGAGCCCCTGGTGGCGGGGATCTTCCAGGAGATGCTGGATCGCATGCGCGCGGCCGGCGGGTACGGGTGCCAGCGCCAGCCAACTGCGTTCGATCCCGAGGTGTTCAAGCGGGCCGCCGACCAGCTCTGCCAGGAGGTGGGGGTGCAGCTCCGGCTGCACACCTTCGTGACCAGAGTCAGACTCAGAAGCAGCCGCATCTCACGCGTGCAGACCGAGAGCAAGTCCGGCCCCGAGGAGTGGAGGGCCCGCGTCTACATAGACTGCACCGGGGACGCCGACCTCGCCTTCCGCGCTGGTGTCCCCTGTGATCATGGCCGCGAGCAGGACGGCCTGGCGCAGCCGATGACCCTCAACTTCCGCATGGCGAACGTCGAGCTCGAGCGGATGCCTCCTCGGGAGGAGATCAACCGCCTATTCGATGAGGCGAAGGCCGAGGGGGTGCTGCACCAGCCCCGCGAGAACCTGCTGTTCTTCTACACCCTCCGGGCCGGGGTGGTGCATTTCAACACCACCCGCGTGCTGGGCCTAAGTGGGGCCAACGCCCAGGACCTGACCGCGGCCGAGATGGAGGCCAGGCGCCAGGCGCACGAGCTGGCGCACTTCCTCACCGCGCGGGTGCCCGGCTTCGAGCAGGCCTACCTGCAGCAGTGCGCGCCCCAGATCGGGGTGCGAGAGAGTCGGCGCATTCGCGGCGAGTACACGCTCACCGCTGACGACGTAGTGCAGGCTCACAAGTTCCCCGACGGCATCGCCCGCTCCAACTATCCCATTGACATCCACAACCCGGCCGGTTCGGGAACGGTGATACGGGATGTCCCGGAGGGCGACTACTACGAGATACCCTATCGGTGCCTGCTGCCGGTGGGAGTGGACAACCTGCTGGTGGCCGGCCGCTGCGTGTCGGCCACTCACGAAGCGCAGGCCTCACTCCGGGTGATGCCCCAGTGCTTCGCCATGGGCGAGGCCGCCGGCCTTGCCGCGGCGATGGCCGTGCAGCGCCGCCTCCTGCCGCGGGAAGTCCCCGCAGAGGACGTTCGCCAGGCCCTGCGGGGCCAGGGCCAAATTGTCTGAACTGTAGGGCGGCCGTACCGGAGTTTACCCTGAGCGAAGCCGAAGGGCCCGCCTCGCCGGCACGGGCCTCCGAGCCCTACGGGCCGCCCTCCTCGACCGGCCCCGCCATCACTGCGATGTAGCCCTCAGGATGCAGCGTCGCTCGCGCCGCCTCCAGCACCTGCTGGGGCGTGATGGCTCGCAGGAGGCGCGGGTACTGGTACGGGAAGTAGGCCCCGAGCTCGTAGAAAGAAGCCAGCAGCAGGTTCTGCGCGATCCCCCCGAAGGTCTCCATCTGCCGGGCGACCGTGCCCTCGACGTAGTCCTTCCAGAGGTCCACCTCCTCCTTGGAGGGCGCCTCTGCCTGCATCTGCTTGATCTCGTCAATGGCTGCGGCGAGCGCCTTCTCTGCGTTCACCGGGTTGACGCCCATGTGCAGCACCCACGGCCCCGGCCCCCAGTAGGCGAAGAAGTTGCTCCACACGTAGTAGGCAAGCCCCAGCTTCTCCCGGATGTTCAGGTTCAGTCGGCTCATGAACCCGCCTCGGCCCAGCAGGTAGTTCATCAGGTCGGCCTGGTAGTAGCCCGAGTCGCGACGGCTGACCCCCGGGAAGCCAATGGCGATGTCAACCTGCGTCTTGTTGGGCACCGGCACCCGCACCAGCTCCTCCTTCGCAGGCACGCTCACCTGCGGCAGGTTCGGCCGCACTGGCTGGCCCAAGCGGACCCATCCGCCGAACGCCTGCTCCACCAGGGCCGCCGCCTCGGCGGCATCAATGTCTCCCACGATGGCGAGGATGGTATTCTCGGGCCGGTAGTAGAGCGCGTGGAAGTCCACCAGGTTGTCGCGGGTGATGCTCTCGATGGTCTCTCTCGTGCCCAGGTCGTTGGAGTGAAGCGGATGGCCCGTTGGATAGAGGCGCGCGAAGAGCTCCTTCTCGGCCACTTGGAAGGTGTCCTCATCCCGGCTCTGCTGGGCCGCGATCAGCAAGGAGCGGATCTTCTCGATCTCCTCCGGGGGGAACGAGGGAGACATGAGCTGCTCTGCCGCGGCCTCCAGAAGCAGGGCGAGGCCGGCCTTCAGGCACTGTCCGGAAACCGTGCCCACCTGGGTGCCGATGCTGAAGCCCAACTGGGCGGCGGCGAACTCCAAGGATTCCTGGATCTCGCTCCAGCTCCGCTTCCTGGTTCCATGGGAGAGCATCTCCGCGGTGAAGGCGGCCAGCCCAGACTTGTGCGGCGGCTCGAAGACTGGCCCGGCCATGACGTTGCCGTAGATGGTGACGAAGGGAGCGGAGTGGTTCTCCTGGAGGATCACCTCCATGCCGTTCGCCAGCGTGAGCTGCCGAATGGGCGGCACGGGACCCAGGCCGGCGGGGATGGAGATAGGCGCGGGCGCGGTGACAGCCGAGCATCTGGCCAGCGGCGCGTCCGACCGGCGACTGCGATGGATGTCGGCCCCGGGCTCCGCCCTGCCCCCGCCTTCCTCGCCTTCGCCGCCGGTCGCGGCCAGCCAGCCGACCGTCCGGTTCTCCCGGGTGAAGTACCGACCGACCACGCGCTGGATGTCCTGTGCAGTCACGCCGTCCACCCGGTCCGGGAAGGTGCGCAGGTAGTCGTAGCCGATGACCATCTGGTAGTAGCCGATCTGCTGCCCCAGCTTGCTGACGCCGTCGGAGGCGTACACGAAGTGGGCCTTCGTCTGGTTCTTCGCCTTGGTCAGCTCCCGCTCGCCCACCGGTTCGGCCTTGAGCTTCTCGATCACAGCGTCGAGGGCTCGCTCCCCCTGTTCGTGGGTCACGCCTGGGCGGAGTGCGATCTCGAACGCGAAGGTGGTGGGCTCGGGGTTCTCATAGTCCCAGCCGCCGGCCTCGGAGGCGAGCCCGCAGTCCACCAGCGCCCGGTACAGCCGCGCGGTCCGGCCGCCGCTGAGGATGCTCTGGAGCACCTCGAGAGCCACGTGGTCCGGATGCCGGATGGCTGGGACCTCGTAGACCACCTGGAGGTACGAGGTTCGGCCCGGCAGCTCCAGCTTGACTCGCTTCTCCCCCGTGGCCCCTCGGCCCGGGTTCGGCGCGGGTGAACCCCCCTGGGGCGGGCTGGGGATCGAGCCGAAGTGCCTCTCGGCCTTGGCGAACACCTCCTCCGCCTGGATGTCACCGACCACGACCACCGTGGCGTTGTTCGGCGCGTAGTGCCGGCGGTAGTAAGAGAGCACCGCGTCTCGCGTAAGGTTGCGCAGATCCTCCTTCTTTCCGATCACCGGCCGGCCATAGGGCTGGCCGGGGAACTGCGCCTCCATCACCGTCCGGCGCAGCAGGAAGGAGGGGCTATTCTCCGCCCCCTCCAACTCCGAGATGACCACCCCCTTCTCGGACTCGACGTCCTCAGCCTTGAGCAGGCAGTTCGACATCCGGTCAGACTCGACGGTGAAGGCCAGCTCCAGCGCATCCCGGGGCAGAGTCTCGACGTAGGCGGTGTAGTCCATGGAGGTGAACCCGTTCAGGTAGCCCCCTCGCATGGTCACCAGCCGATCCACCTCCCGGCCGCTGAACCGCTCGCTCCCCTTGAAGGCCATGTGCTCCAGGAAGTGGGTGAGGCCGGCCTCGCCGGGCCCCTCACTGCGCAGCCCCGCCCGGTACCACACATAGGAGCAGACCAGCGGTGCCGAGTGGTCTTCGAGCACCAGCACGGTGAGCCCATTGGCAAGTGTCCGCTGCTGCACCAGCGCGGCCGCGCTCAAGTTCCCGCCGGCCCCGACGGGCGGCCCTCCGGCGGCCGCCATAGAGGCCACCAGGGCGACCGCCAGCACAACTGCAACCCAAGTCGTCAACCCGAACATGCGCTCCGCTCCCCGAGTCTAGGAGATGGCTCGACCGCGTCTCCTGTCGGCCCCCGGTCACCCCTCCCGCCGACTGGCCCGGATGCTCGCCACGATCAGGGCGATGGGCACCAGCAAGAACAGCGACAGGGCCGCGAACCCCGCGGCCCTGGGGGCCAGCGCTGCCCCGGCCGCAACAGCGACTAGACCGGCCGCGATCAGCCCGGCCCAGGCCAGCTTCCGTCCCGGGCTCATCGTTCGGACCGCATGCAGGGACGTTTCCGCGGTCGAGTACCATCGGTCGCACTCCGGGCAGACCTGAGCCGCGGGCGGTCGGACTGCGCCGCAGCGCGGGCAGCGCATTCCCTTGCGGGCCCTCTCGTCGAGCTGCGCCTCCAACTGCTGGACCCAGTAGCGCTCCTGACGCAGGCTGGGGTCAAGGCCGAGCGCCGCCTGGTACTCCTGGATGGCCAGCTCCAGCTCACCCCTCCGCCGATAGGTGTCGGCGAGCAGCGAATGCGCGGCCACGTTCTTCGGGTCAAGTTCCATCGCCTCCCGGTACTTGGCGATGTCCTCTTGCTCGAAGGAGCTGGCGAGTCGCCGCTCGGCCCTCCCCGCCAGCATCCGGATGAGTACTGCCCCTCCGACCACCGCGGCCGCCAGCACCAGAAGGCCCGCTCCCGGCATCGCCATCGCCAGACACTCGACCGCCAGCAGGCCCACCAGCAGCAGCACCGACTCCCTGCCGCTGAGCTTCCGGTCGAACCAGCAGGAGATGATCCAGAACGCGCCCGCGAATGAGACCCCGGCGCAGATGATGATGGCCCCAATCAGAGTCATCGGCTTGGCTCAGCCACTCGGGGCCGACGGAGGCGCACCAGCCGCAGGTCGAAGCTGGCCTTCATCTCGCTGTTCACCGGGAAACGCCTCACTCCGTCGGGCAGTTCCAGGGTTATCTCGCCGGCCGTGCGCACAGACATCTCTCCCTTCTGTCGCACCGCAAGTCCTGCCTCCACGAGCAGATCGAGCTGGCAGACCTGGGTCTCCTCGCCGGACACCCGCGTGGTGACCCCGAGTCCGGCGCTCTCCTCCTGTACCTCTACAGAGGCTCGCGCCGAGCTGGCGACTCGTGCAACAGGTCCCGAGTTGCTGCCGGAGACTGAGAGCAACCGATTCGTCTGCCGGGCTCCTTTCCCCTCCCACTGCCACCGCGCTCCCGGCGACACGGCCTGGCCGGGCAGGACCACAAGCAGTGGCCGCGCCAGCAGAGACGCGAAGGCCCGCTCGAACGGCCCCGCGTGGGCGCGGGATTCGCTCAGGGAAGACTCCAGCATCTCGCCCTGCCCGGTGATGCGCACCATCACCTCCGGCCAGCTTCCCTGGCTTGCTGCGCCGAATCTGCCATTCGGCTCTTTGACCTTCAGAGGCCGCGCCTCCACTCTCACCACGATCTCCTCTGGGCCACTTGCGACGATCTCCTCACGCAGCTCCAGCTCCGCCTCCAGACGAACCGGCCGGCGCTCACCCAGGCTCACCTGCTCTCCGGTAACCTTCAGGCTGAGCCGGTACTCGGCCACGCGGCCGACCTCCCCGCGGTAGCGGAGCGTCACCTCGCCAGCCTCCAGCGGAGAGAGGAACCCGGCCGCTCCCGCCAGTGCGAGCAGTCCGGCAAGGGACCTGGTCATGGACGGCGCGCAGTCCCTGCTGGGAGCGCCGCTACCGCGGCGGTGCGTGGTCTGGGCCAGGGCGACCGTTGGGCCGCCGGCAGGAGCAGCGCGTCGAAGACGTGGCGGGCGATTGGCGCGGCGTTCGCGCTCCCGGACCCCGCATGCTCGACGAGCACAGCCAGCGCGATGCGGGGGTGGTCAGTGGGCGCATAGCCCGCGAACCACGCGTGCGGTTCCCCGGCCGGGTTCTGCGCCGTGCCCGTCTTGCCGGCGATCCCGTACCTGTCGGTCCAGATGCGGTGGCCCGTCCCACCCTCCGCCACCACGGCCTCCATGCCGGCCCGGATGATGGCCAGGGTCTCCGGCCTAAGCTCGAGCGAGCGCTTGCTCGGCCACTCAGGCTCGCCCTCACCGCCTTCGACCCGGGCGATCAAGCGGGGAGTCACCAGGCAGCCGCCGTTGGCCACGGCCGCCACTTCCCGCGCTACCTGCAGCGGCGTCACCAGGCACTCGCTCTGGCCGATCGCCATCTGCGCCGTGTCGCCCGGATACCAGGGCTGCCGGCGCACGCGCCGCTTCCCTTCAGGGGTGGGGACGAACCCGGCGGCCTCATCGGGCAGGTCAACGCCGGTCTTCTCGCCGAGGCCGAATCGCCGCGCCATGTCGGCGAGCGCCTCCGGTCCGACGCGCCGACCAAGAGTAGCGAACATGACGTTACACGACTGGGCGAAGCCCTGGAGGAACTCTTGGCTGCCATGGCCGTCGCGTTTCCAGCACCGCATCCGCCAGCCGCCGAGGGAGAAGGCGCCGCCGCAGTAGAAGCGATCCTCGAGGCTCGAGGCCCCCGCCTCCAGCGCCGCGGCCGCAGTTACGATCTTGAACACTGAGCCGGGCTCATAGCGAGAGGAAGTGGCCCGGTTCTGCAGTGGCCGGTCTGGTCGCGCAAGTCTCCGCCACTGCGCCGGCGCGAGCGCGCCCGAGAACATGTTCAGGTCGTAGGCGGGATGACTCGCCATCGCCAGCACCTCGCCGGTCCAGGGGTCGAGCGCCACCACCGCGCCCGGCCGATCGCCCAGCGCTTCCTCCGCTGCCTTCTGGACCTCCAGGTCGAGGGTGAGCCAGATGTCGCCCCCGGGCTGCGGAGGCACGGTCCCGAGGGTGCGCACCCGTCGGCCTCGCGCATCCACCTCGATCTGGTCGCCGCCATCCAGGCCTCGGAGCACCTGCTCCGCGACCTTCTCTATCCCGGCCGTGCCAATCAGATCTCGCGGGCGGTAGCCCAGAGCCTGGAGTTCGGCCAGGCCCTGCGGGCCGATCTCGCGCACATATCCCAGCACGTGGGCCGCCAGGCCACCGTGAGGGTACTGCCTTACGGCATCGGCGACCACGCTCACTCCGCCGATATAGATACCGTGCTCCTCGAAGCTGGCCACCGCCCGCTCGCTGACATCTCGCCAGATGACCACCGGCTCGTAGCGCGCCGGGCGGGGGTGGGACAGGGCCGCGCGGATCTCGTTGGCCGGCAGGCCGAGGAGGCGGGCGACCGCGGCGGCCCCGTCGGCCTGCCCGGCCATGTGCAGTTCCTCCGGCACCGCGCAGATGGAGAAGGCCAGCCGGCTGCTCGCCAACACGCGGCCGCGGCGGTCATAGATGGTGCCCCGCGGCGCGAGCCGCCGGACCACCCGGATGCGGTTCTCCTCGGCCAGCTTGCGGTTGAGCTTGCCCTGGATGATCTGGAGCTGCACCAAGCGGCCCAAGACGACTGCAAAGCTGAGGACCACCAGGGCTCGCAAGATGACCAGTCGGCGCGCCATGGCTCAGGCGGTCTCTCCTCGCCGCCCCAGCAGGATGCGTCGGCCCCACAATGCCAGCGCGAATACCAACGGCGCCAGGCCTGCGTGGTACAGCATCCGCAGCCCGATGATGCGTCCTGCCTGCGCCCAGTATCCCGCCCGCGAGATGAGCAGGAAGGCCGCCTCGTTCACGACAGTGAGCAACGCCGCGCAGACCACTGGCACCAGCCAGTTCTCTTTGAACATCTTGGTGGCGAGAAGTCCGGCCGCGAAGCCGCTGATCATCTTGCTGATGGCGAATGCCCCGATCCACGACTGCTGCAGCGCGCCCTGGAGCAGGCCGGCGCCGAAGCCAATCACCGCGCCCGCGGTGCGGCCGCTGAGCAGGCCGATGCACACCGCCCACACGAACAGCAGATCGGGGGCCACCCCGAACCCGGCCAGCGGCCCGCCGAGAGTGGCCTGAAGCACGCCGAGCAGGAAGGTGACGATGACGCCGGCGATGATGCAGCGCGCCATGGAACGCCCTCGCGGGCAGCGAGCCTCCCACCCCTACCGCAGATGCGGAGTGGTTTCCACGTCCGCCGTGACCGCCCTCCCGCAGGGCCAAGCAGAAAGGGCGGAGTCTCCTCCGCCCTCCAGTCCGGGGAGATGGCCCACAGCCACCCCGCTATCGCAACTGTCGCCCTCGTCTCTCGCCGAGCCGCTCCCCAAGGAGCACGGCTCTCTCTAGTCCGACACGGCCGGGACTGACTTGGTGTCCTCGGACCGTGCCCGCGCCCCACGGTCTGCTCGCTGAGCTTCGAGCTGCCGCCTTCGGAAGGACAGCTCGATCTGCTCGTACCAACTGAGAACCGCCTCTTCGTAAGAGCCGCGGAGCGGGAACCAGCCTGCTTCGGTCGCGCCTTGTCGTTCGATCACGGCCGTTCCCCCTGTTCGCTGTGCTCTCGCCGGGCGTCTGGACCGGGTGCCCCTGGTCGTCGGTCACCCTGTTCGCCGGGCAGCTCTCAGAGATAGTACTTCGGTTCCCTCTCGCAGTCAATTGAGAACTGGCGCCGACCGGGCCGGTTTGTCAGCAACGCCCCACATGGGCCGGCTATTCTCGGCGGAACGGAGAACACGACTCAGACAAGAAGCGGCCGCAGTACGCCCCGCGGCTCACAGAGAGAGCTGGCCGGGGCCGGCCAGCCCTCTTGCGGACCGACTGTCGGCCCGGAGATGCTACAAATCACCTGGTCGCATGGCCTGCGAGTAGTACACTCGCTGTCTGAGCACCCGTCCGGTCTTGGCGTCGGCGACCACATAGCCCTTCACCACATCAACACTCATCGTGGGCCGGCTGATCACGTCCAGGCCGACCGACCTCGTCACCGCGGTCACGTACCCGGCCCCGGTGTAGCGGCCGACCTCCTTGCCGGCAGCGTCAATGGGAGGCTCCAGCACCTGCCCCTTGGAGGTGACCAGCTTCCCCGTGGCTGTGTCCAAGATGAGATCAGGCGCCGCCGCCTGGTAGCGACCAAGCGGCTGCTCTTCCTCGGCCGCCCCCCGCGCCTTGCTCCAGCCGACCGCCACCACTGCTGCGCATGCAAGCAGCGCCACCACGGCCAGCCCCACTGACCTTTCGCCTCTCCGCACTCCCATCTCCTTTCTCCCGCGCCTCACTCACTCGGTCGCCACTCTTGTGTCCGCCTACTGGAGTATACCATATGTCGGCCTGGGTCTTGGCTGGAGGCAGGAACCTCCATCGGCCCGCACGAAGCCCTCTCCCATGAGCGGCCCGCTTCCCCAGCCGGGGCCCTTCCGCCTGATTGCACTCGACCTCGACGGGACCCTCTTGGATGACCGGGGCGAGGCGTCACCCGAGGACCGGGAGGCCCTCCGGCGCTTCGCCCAGGCAGGCGGCATTGTGGTGCTCGCCTCAGGCCGCATGACCGATAACATCAGGCCGTTCTGCGACTCTCTCGGGCTGGACGGGCCCACCATCGGCTATAACGGTGCGCTGGCGCGGGAGGCGCGCTCCGAAGGCGGCAGAGTGATCATGCAATCCGCGCTTCCAGCTCGCTATGCCGATGAGCTGATAGACTACACCCGGCGCGAGCGCCTCCATCTCAACTACTACTACCAGGAGAAGCTCTTCGCCCAGCACGATCCGGCCCTGCGCAGGTATGCCGACCTCTACTCGCGGCAGACCGGCGCCGTCTTCCACTTCCTCCCTGACCTGGGGCTCCTCCGGGGCAAGGAGCCAACCAAGCTGATCATCGTCACCGATCCGACTCTCCCGGACAGGCCGGACCCGCGCCACCGCGACGAGCTCTACCAGGTCTGGCAGGCGCGCTGGGGATCGGAAGTCACCGTGATGCGAACCAACCCGGGGTACCTGGAGTTCTACCACCGGGAGGCGAGCAAGGGCGCGGCGCTGGCCGCAGTGGCGGCGCATTACCGCGTGGGTCGCGGGCTGACGCTAGCCTTGGGGGATGGGCACAACGATGCGCCCATGCTGAAGTGGGCGGGGTGCGGCGTCGCCGTCGCCAACGCCCAAGACGACGTCAAGGCCGTCGCCGACTGGGTTTCCCCGCTCACCAACAACGAGAGCGCGGTGGCCGACGCCATCCGGCGGCTGGTCGTCCTCGGCTGACCGGCCGACAGCAGCGAAGCTCTAGCGAAGGTTCCCCTCCGGGTCGAACTGCATCTCTCCCAGCTCGCCCGCCACCCTGATGCGCGGGTTGCGCCTCGCCTCCTCCAGCAGGCCCTCCGAGATCCACAGCCGGCCTAGGTGCAGCGTGTCCCGGATGCGCACTACGCGCACCCGGCGCGGGTTCGGATGGCCCAGGCCGATCATGGCCGCGCGGACCAGCTCCCGGTCGTTGCGAAAAGAGAGCGGGATCTTGGCGCGGTTGAGCCACCCGGTGTGCAGCACATTGGTCTTCAGAACCTCGATGTCAACCTTGCGCAGCAGCTTATCGGTGGTCAGGTCCGCCAGCCCCACGCCGAGGGGGTTGCCGTGCGAGCCCGGGGTGAGGTCGAGGGCGGCGAGCAACTCGATCCTCACCCCTCGGAACTCCGGCTCGCCCCACATCATCCGCCGGCAGACCACGTGGGTGTCCATGCCGATGCCGCTGATGTCCTTGCCGATCCAGTCCACGATCAGCAAGTCAACCTCCCGGAACGGGAGCCGGCCGGCAGTGCGGCGAGCGCGCTCCAGCAGCGATGGCTCCCGGCTCATGATCGCCTCCGGCCCCAGCCCCACGATCTCCGCCGTCTGGTTGTAGCCATTCTCCAGGATCGCCAGGCCGGCCAGGATAGGCGCCGCGCGGAGCGCCATCCGCGCCGCCTCCGGAGTGTCCTCTGCCAGGCCAGCGCAGCGCCGGCTGTGCATCGCCGCCGCGCCTTTCCTCTTCCCCAGGCCGATGGCGATCATCTTCACCAGGCCGCTCTCATAGCGGCCCACGAAGTCGGTGTGCTGCTTGATCCGGTTCGTCACGATCACGCCATCGGACTGCAGCGCCTCTCGACTCAGGAAGACCTCCACCCCGCTGCTGGTCTCGCCCAGCTTCTCCACGGCCATGGAGGCGCGGATTGGCGCTCCCACCGACTTCGCCGTGATCCCAAGGGAGGCGAGCACCGCCATCTGCCCCTGTGGGCTCGCCCCGCCGTGGCTCCCCATCGCGGGGATGATGAAGGGCCTGCCGCCGGCTCGTTCGACCAGCCCCACCACGGCCCGGGTGATGGCGGCGATGTTGTCTATGCCCCGGCTGCCCACCGTGATGCCGATGCGCCCGCCGGGCGCGATGCGCCGCGCGATCCCAGCATCAGCCCAGGCGCGCGCCACTGCAGCCGGGATATCGCCGACGCGGCGAGCATGGAGACGCTGCTCGATCTCGACCATGCGGGGCATCTGCACGACGGCTGACTCTCTGCGCAGGGCGATCAGCTTGGGCCGAGCGGAAGACCCGCGCCCTGCTCGTCTCGTTTCGCTCTCTCCTCACTGGCATCCTGTCTCGCGCGCCATAGCAGGAGCGCGACGAGAGCGCGTCTAACAAGCAGCCATGCCGGGGATCTACAGCGTCTCTGGCATCACCGTAACAACGGTGATGCCAGAGACGACGCACAGAGCCCCCGCAGGGCGTCTCTGTCCACGGCTGCCCATCACGCTACAGAGTGTCTTGAATCATGGTGAGAGACCATGATTCAAGAGACTCCCCAGGAGAGCGTCTGGCGCCCTTCTGAGGGATTCTCTTGCATCAGGGGTCTTACCCTGATGCAAGGGAATCCGTAGTGCAAGACATCCTGTGACGCAACCCATCCGACCAGCGAGGCAACCATGCCAGAGGTGATCGCGCTCGGCGAGCTGCTGATAGACTTCGTCTCCATCGAGAAGGACGTCTCTCTCACGAACCTGCCCAGTTTCGTCGGAGCGGCCGGGGGCGCGCCCGCCAATGTGGCGGTGGGCCTGTCACGCCTCGGGGTCAGATCCGGCTTCATCGGCAAGGTCGGCGACGATCCCTTCGGCGACTTCCTGCGCGAGACCCTCGAGAGAGAAGGGGTCGAGACCACCGGTCTCCGCACGGGCCGCGGGGTGCGCACCACCCTCGCCTTCGTGGCGACCCGCACGGATGGCCAGAAGGACATCTGCTTCTACCGCAATCCCGGGGCCGACATGCTGCTCAATGCCGAGGAGGTCAGCCTCGCCTACCTCCAGACCGCCAGCCTCTTCCACTTCGGCGGCGTCACCCTCAGCCGCTCCCCCGCAAGAGAGGCGACCCTGCACGCCGCGCTGATGGCCAAGGGCCAAGGCCTGCTCATCTCCTATGACCCCAACTGGCGGCCCACTCTCTGGGATGATCCCGTCGAGGCGCGGGGCCGGCTCTGGGAGCCCATGCCGATCGCGCACCTCCTGCACTGCGCGGAGGAGGAGTGGGAGTTCCTGACCGGCACGGCTGACCTGGAGGCAGGCGCTCGCAAGGTCCTCCAGGCTGGGCCGCAGCTCGTGGTGGTCACGCAGGGCGAGCGGGGATGCTACTACGATAACGGCGCGGCGCGAGGTCGGGTGCCCGCCTTCCGGGTGGAGGTAGTGGACCCATTGGGCGCGGGCGACGCATTCGTGGCCGCCATGCTGTCTCGACTCCGAGCCACGGGTCCGCCCCGGGGCCTGGCGGGAGAGCAGTTGCACGAGGTCATGGTCTACGCGAACGCGGCGGGAGCCCTGACCTGCACCAAGCGGGGTGTGATCCCCTCACTCCCGACAGCCGCGGAGGTAGAGGGCTTCCTGCGCGCCAGGGAGGGGGTGCGCGCACCCGGCTGATCAGCTTCGAAGCCCTGGTGCAGCGCCGAGTCTGCCCGAGTTTCGCCCTTGCTTCTTGGGCCAAACTCAGTAGAGCGCACTTCATAACCCCCAATCGCCTGGCTGGCCCGCACCTGTGCTGGCATGAAATGCGCCCACGGAAGCCTGGCGCCCTTGCTGGGCTGTTTCATGACCTCTTTCGGAGGTTATGAAACAGCCTCTAGTCGCGCAGTTCCCGGACCGCGTCCCGGGTCACAATCGCGCGCATCGCCGTCGAGCTGGCCAGCCGGACCCCAGGATCGGGGTCGCGGAGGCACTCGGCGAGCGCATCCAGGCCGTCCCGCGCACCGATCCGGCCCAGGGACCGAGCCGCCTCCGCTCGCACCAGCGGGTCAGGGTCGCGCAGCGCTCTGGCCAGCGCCGCGACCGCGGGGGGGCCGGCCTCTGCCAGTTGGCGAGCGGCCTCAGCGCGGCGCGCCGCATCTGGTTCACCCAGTGCGCCGAGCGCGTCCAGCCAGCCAGGGAGCAGCTTCTCCTCCTCGGCGAGGAGAGCGATGTCGAGCTCCTCCGTCTCTTCCTGGCGCTGCGCCGCGGCGATCTCGTCGTCGCTGAGACCCAGCATCCTGAGGCCGACGACGATGGCGCTCCGGAGCCGCTGGATGCCGTCGCTCACCACCTCCACCGCGTCGTTCTCATCACCTGAGCGCCCGATCTCGGGCTCTAGCCCAGCGAGCGCCTCCAGGAGGTATTCAGCCGCGCCGGGCGCGTTCGCCTCGGCGAGCAGCGAGTAGGCGCGGGCGCGCACGAACCAGTCGGGGTCGAACTGCGCCAGGCGGCGGAGATGGGCGAACACGTACTCGCCCCCGAGCCTCGCCAGGGCCTCTGCCACCGAGACCCGCACCGCTGGATCGGGATCGCTCTCCAGCAACGGCAGCAGCAGGTCGGCGAGCGCCGGGCCCCCGATCGCACCCAGCGACTCCACGGCCAGCCGCCGCGCCTGGGCGCGAAGGCTCGCCAACTGGCCCACCAGGGCCTCCACCGCAGCCTCTCCCATGTGCACCAGGGCCGCGGCCGCGGTCTCCGCGATGCGCCGCTTCGGAGATGACAGCGCCCCCGCCAGACGGTCGGCAGCGTAGTCCGGATCGCGCATCATCACGGCCTGCGAGGCGGCGCGCGCCACTCCCGGATCATCGTCGCCCAGAGCCTCGATCAGCTCCTCCACCGCCCGCTCGTCTCCCACCTCGCCCAGGGCCTGAATGGCTCGCAGCTTGGCGCGGTAGCCCCCCCGCTCCAGGTCCTTCACCCAGCCGTCAAAGGCGCGGGTGCGGCGCAGGATCTCGATCGCCGCTGCGCGGACGGCCGGGTCGCGCTCCCTCAACAGCTCTCGCGCCGCGCCCACCGCGGCCTGGCCGAATGGGAACTGCACCAAGTCCTGGATGGCAGCCGACTGGTCCTCCACCGCCGCCAGGGTGGTCGCGGGGCGGCGCAGCCGGTCGCCGATGCGGCGAGCCCGGTTCAGCGCGATGCTCTCGCCCCACCAGCGGAGGAAGCGCAGCAGCAGGGCCGAGGCCGCCACCCCGCCCGCAAACATGGCCGCATTCCCAGCCAGTTGGCTGTCAAACAGCATGTCCTGTCTCCCCGCGCTTCACTGGCCCCCGCTCCGTGCTGCCCCGGGGACCCGCACCGTCTTCTCCCAGCGCAGCCGCTCCTGTCTCACTACATCCAGATAGTGCGCCTTCCCACACACGAAGAGCCACGCCTGGCAGTAGGTGAAGTACATCGCCGTCGCCGCCAGCAGGTTGAGCGGCGTGTTCTCTCCCTCGATGGCGAGCGAGATCGCCATTTGCAGCAGGAACAGGCCCACGGCCAGTGCCCACAGCACCATCAGCGGACTTGCCCGTGATCCCACCGCCAGCCCGGCGATGAGGCCGGAGACCATGATCAGGTCTGACACGATCATCACCCCGAAGAACAGATAGTAGATGGTCAGCAAGTGCAGCACCTCCAGCAGGAGATCGCGGTGGCGCAGCCGCCGGACCCGGGGAAGGAACTTCCGCACCACATAGGTGCCGCCCCGCGCCCAACGCAGCCGCTGGCGCAGCCATACTCCCCAGTGCTGCGGCTCCGGCTCCCAGGTCACCGCCCAGGGGACGAACTTGACCTGGTAGCCCTCCTGGCTGAGGCGAACCGTCAGCTCCGCATCATCCGCGATCGCCCCGCCGTCCCATCCCCCGGCCCGCTCCAAGGCCTCCCGCCGGATCACGTAGTTGGTCCCCGGGAGAGAGGCCAGCCGGAAGAGCCGCCAGCGGCCGGCCTGCACGATCCACTGGAAGCTGATGAACTCGATGGCGATGCAGCGGGTGAGCAGATTGGTGGCCTGGTTGAGGGTGCGCACCTTGCCCACCGCCGCCCCCAGCTTCTCGTCGGCCAGCAGCTCCGCCACCAGGTAGCGGAGCGAGACCGGCTCCGGGCAGTTGTCGGCATCGTACACCGCGATCAGGTCGTGACTGGCGTAAGGCAAGCCGCTGTTGAGCGCGTGCGATTTCCCCTGGCCTCCGATCCCGGGAGGGATCGCCACCAGCTTGAGGCGACGATCCGTGGCCATCAAGTGCTCGATCACCCGCCTGGTGCGGTCCGTCGAGGAGTCATCAATGACGACGATCTCCACCCGGTCTCGGGGGTAATCCAGGTGGAGCAGGCTCTCAATCGTGCCGGCCATGACGATCTCCTCGTTATGGGCCGGCACCAGGATCGAGACCGGGGGCCAGTCGGCGACCACGGGCGCGCGCCACTTGGCCCGCCTGGCCTCCAGGGAGTAGATGAACCCGCAGAAGGAGAGCAGAGAGTAGAGGCCGATGATGCTCCACGCGCCCAGAAGACACACGGCGAGAAGCGCGTCGTGCACTGGTGCCAGCGCCTCGAGGCTCACGGCAGGGCCTCATATGCTCGCTTGAGCACCGACCAACCGGCCTTCTGGTCTATCGCGGTCGAATGGTAGCACTCGATGCCGTCGGGCCGCGCCGCACTGACGCGGCTGATGGTGTCAGCCATCTTCGCGGGAGTCATCCGCTGCGATCCAAAATCTGTCAGCTCGAGGTGCAGCAGCACTCGCGCCCGGCCATCCGTGCGTCGCATGAGCTGCTGCGCGGTCTCTGCGGCCCAGGTGGGGTTGAAGGTCTCCTCGCCGTAGATCGCCGCCCACTGCTGCCAGATCACCTCGAAGTTTACCCAGTCCGGCGGGTAGGGATTGTCTAGCAGGGCATCAAGATCGAAACCAGATTCCTCCGCCTGCCGCCGGGGCGAAAGGATAGCCCCATTGCTCCACGCGTCGCTGATGGTCATCACATAGCTGTCCAGCTTCTCCTCTGAGATCCCCCGCATGCACTCCGACAGGAACTCCGTCAGTCCCTCCGCCCGGAAGGCCCGCCAGACGGGCCCGCCCACCCGCTCCCCGGCATGAGCCGCGGCGAACTCCCGGCGGCAGACCGCGCAGTGGCAGGCCTGATCTCCCCACCAGTTGACCAGGGGCTCGCACAGCTCGATGCCGTCGAGCGTCGGGTAGCGTCGCGCCAGGTCTCGCAGCAACCCCACATACCACCGGCGCACCTCGGGGTTGCGGGGACACAGAAAATAGGTCGCGTGCAGCCTCAGGGGGCTATACTCTCTCCCGTCAGCAGTTCGTTCTCGCCACTCCGGGTGCCGCTCCCACGCGCCCCGGTCTCGGCCGCTGTAGAGCCAGGCCACCACGCCGATGTCCCGCGCCCGACAGGCCTCCAGCAGGTGCCCCAGCAGATCCTGGCGGCCCCAGTCGCTGATGGAGGCCCCATCATAGCGGGTGCGATAGGCCGCACCCTCACCTACATTATAAGCGTAGAAGAAGACCGTGTTCACCCCATTCCGCGAGTAGCGCTCCGCCAGCGCCTCGGCCAGCGTTCGCGCCGAGACGCCGACGCCGGCGTAGGACCAGGGGTCGAGGGTAACGCCCGCGACGAAGCGCCGACGCGCCTGCGTCCTCACCCGATGCAGCACAGTGACCGAACGGCTGGGGCTGTGGAATGCCCGCTCGGCGGGAGCAGGCCCCGTCGGCGGCAGCATCTCCTCACTCTGGGTTCGCCAGTCCGGCCCGAGCACGATCTTGCGAAACCGGGATCCGGGCGGAAGCACCACCCTGGCCTCACCGGACATGAGCGTGCGCCGCGAATCCGTCACCAGCACCCCCACGTCCCGCAGGTCGGTTGGCCGCCAACCAAGGGCCTTCTGCCTCGCCACGAACCCGAGGAAAGGCTCGGCAGGGGCCCACAGCCCGAATGAGACCAGGGCCATCGCATCCCTGACCACCCGCTGCATCGCGAGTTCCTCCGCGGCCTGAGCTGCGATGTGCCCCGCGTCGCTGATCGGGATCGGCGGCGGGAGCAGCCCTCCTGCCGCGAAGGGAGGCGCGTCATCTGGGCTGGCCACGCGAAGCCGGAAGGGATCTGGCTCGGCGGCGGGGCCCGACCAGGCAATCGGGTGCAGCCCCACCTCCCAAGCCATGCGAAGGCCATCGCGAGCACTCGATTCCTCTCCTCCGACCAGGGCGAGCGCCGCTCCCAGGGCCTCGGCGCGGCGCAGGGCGCGGACCGCAGAGGGACGGTCCGACAGGAGCGCGTTGCCGCTCGTGCTCGCCGCGAACACCGAGACCGGTAAGCCCGCACTCACTACCGGCCTCAGGACGCTCTCCACCTGCCTCTCAGTCGCCCACACCGGGACGTCGCGCAGCACCGGCACGAGCTGCCGCTGGGCCCGGTGAGGCGCGCCCAGCATCTCGTGCAGCGCGTCGGCCCATACACATCGGCTCCAGAAGTGGTCTCGGCCGGCTAGAGGCCCCGAGGCCGCATACCACAGCTTCCCCTCTCCCACCAGGAATGGCCGCCGCAGCCCATCCATCGTCGCCGACGCGACCAGGCTCCGCGCGGCCGCGGTGAGGCTGACCGCGGGAACTGCGAGTTGCTCCCCATGCTGCTGGCCCCGGTAGGCCAAGGTCCAAACCCCTGGCTCCACCGCGGCCTCGCCGCCAGCCGGAGGCCGGAGTCCCAGGCCGTCCAGGGCAGGACCCAGCGCCTCCACGCCCGGCCCGACCCAGACGGCCACACCTTGCCAGTCGCGGAGATCGCGGGCGAACTCACCTCGCGCCTGTTCGATAGGCAGGCCCGCAAGGTAGAAAGCCCAACTGTGGCGGCCCAGCATCCCCTTCTTGTAGCCGGCAGCGGGGATGATCGCGCACTGCTCGTCGAAGTGCGCGACCAGCATCTCCAGAGCCCGGGCCGACTCAGAGAGCTTCCGCCCATCTGCGCTTCTCTCCTCATGGACAATGAGCGCGCGGACCGGTTGCCTGGGGGGCTCCGGCGCCGCGGCCGGGCGCGCGGGCGCCGGCCGGCGGTGACAGCCGGCGAGGGCCACCAGGCAAGCAAGGAGGAGAAAGCATCGGCCGCGCGCCATCTGCTAGAGCCGCCGCTGAAGAGCCACCTGCGCCAGGTAGATGGCGATGAACACCAAGCAGGCGCCGACCGCGAAGATCAGGGCTGCGCGCGCGATCCGGGATACCGCGCGCCGGGCGAGCTCGTCCGAGCCGCCCTCGAAGGCGAACACTTCCCTGGGCCGCCCGCCCGCGGGATAGGTGATGAGGATTGCTCCTGGCCGCAACCGCGCCCGCTCTCTCTGGTCAGCCCCCCGATCCTCGTACCGCGCGAGCTCCCGCCGGCCCGGCCCCAGGATGGCGCCATCCCATCCGGTCGGGATCAACCCCGCAATCCGCGTGGGGTCTGCCGTCGTGTGGATGTGCAGCGCGCTTCCTGTCACCTGGTTCGCCTCGCGGCGCAGGTCGGCGAACTGGTAGCCAGTCTCCCGGAGACCTGCAACCAGCAGCTTCATCGCCTCCAGGGCGGTATCAGATCGGACCGCTGCCGTCACCCACGGGTCGGGCACCACGCTCTGGCAGCGCACCTGCTCCAGGGCTCGCTCGACCTCAACCACCGAAGGGGATCGAGCAGACCGCGGGGTGGCGAACACGAGCGCGCCGCCCCCATCTGTCTGGGTGGATCCGCCCAGCGGGCTGAGGTTGTCTGGCACGACGCGCTGTCCGTAGCCGTCGCGCGCGATCAGGAACGGGAACGGCTGGGGCCGGCGGGCCAGGGCGTGGGGGAGGCGGCGCTCCCATACCGTTGACCAGTAGCGCGCGATCTCCGCATAGTCGCCAGCAGAGGCGCGCCCTCCAGGGGTGGCCCAGGCGACGGGGTAGAGCCCGCACCGCGCCAGCTCCGCTACTGCTCGGTCCATGGAGGAGCGGGTATCCACCAGGTCGTGTCCCGCCGGCGGCCGGTTGCGAGCGATATCCCAGAACTCGGCCTCCTCGCCCTCTCCCCCGGCCAGCCCGTGGCTGTAACCATAGGCGATCACCGCCGCTCCCGCGCGCTGGGCGGCACGCGCCGCTCCCACCACCGCGCGCCGCTTGCTCAGGGCGATCTCCACCCCCTGCTTCGGGTCTCGCAGCACAGGGACCACGGCCAGCGCATATGGCAGGTTCTCACGCTGGAGATAGCCTACCAGGTTCCGCAGCGCGCCGGCGTCCGTCTCCGCGGAGACCTCGGTGATCACCAGCAGAGCCGTCCTCTTCGGGCGGTGCGGCTGCCTCAGGATCTCGTGAAGCTGATCGCACAGCACCAGCCAACTGCCGGTCTCCTCCGTCTCCTCCAGCGGCATGTCGGCGAAGTACCAGAACCGGCCGCTGCGCACCACATAGGGCAGCGGTGCATCTGCTCCCTCCGTGGTTGCGAGGATGGTGCAGACCTCCTTATCGGTCACGGCGATGGGTGTCAGAGGCGTCGAGCTTCGCCTCAGCAGTTGCCCCCGGTAAACCACTCGGTCGTACTGGGCTTGAGGCTGCCCTGGCTCGATGCGGAAACCGTAGCGGCCCAGGGGGAAGCGCCCGGCCAACTGGTCGAGATTGCCCCCAAGCCAGCAGACCGACCGCTCGGTGTCGTAGACATCGGCGAGGAAGCCCTCGGGAATGCGCTGCCCCGGCCGTAGCCCAAGGAAGATGACCGCGTCGTGGGCCTCGATCTGTCCTGGCTGGTAGGCCGCCGCCGGGACCACCGTCGCGGTGCAGTCGAAGTGCCCCAGAAGGTTGACCAGGGAGGGCACGATCCATGCGGCCGCATCCGCGGGCCTGTTGCTCCCACTGTGGACCACCAGGACGCGCGCGGCGCTGGCGCGGGCTTGCCCCGCGGCCAGCAGGCTCAGCACCATCCAGCTAGCCATCAACAACCCGCCTCGTTGTTGGGCGATGGGTCCCACACGTGTCACTGACGCGACGCAACTGCGCGGAGGTCCATCCGGGGGGCGCGCTCCTGTCTCCCGCCAGACCAAGCCTGTCTATCATGCCACGTCTCCGGCCGCGGCTCAAGCCCCAGCGCCCCCACAAAGGCGCCCGGCCGGATGCGGAGGTCATCCGGCCGGGCCTTGCCCACAGCCCTGTGTGCCCCAAGGCGGGCGGGCCGCGGGCAGCGAGACTGCGCCCCCTGTCCGGCTGAGCTAGTCCTGGCGCCGACCCGCAGGCGATCAGCCCACAGCTCGGCGCTCTCCGCGGCTCCCCGCCGCGAAGCCGCTAGAAGTCCAACCACGCCATCTGCAGGTGACGAGAGGCCCCCTCCGTCCTCTCCAGCAGATGGGCATCGTAGATGTCAACCCCGTATGGTTCGGCCTCTACCGCTGCCGCCACCGTAGTCCCGATCTTCGGGCCATCCAGTCCGCCCGATCCGAAGTCCGTGACCTCCAGGTGAGCGATCAGCCGGGCTCGTCCCTTCACTTGATCCTTCGCTTGGCGCACCGCGCTCCGCGTCCACTCTGGCGAGAAGGTGCCATAGGCGTGGTAGGTGGCCGCCCACTGCTGCCAGATCAGCTCCGCCTGGATCACCTCCGGCCTGTCTCTGCTGGCGAGGATGGCTTCGAGATCGAAGCCGGTGGCATCTCGGATTAGGTTGGGGGCCATCAGCGTGCCGTCCTCGCGGGCGGTGAACACCGTAGTGAGGTGCGCTTCCTTGCCGTGCCCATGGGCGAGTCGGCTGGTCGCCAGCAGCACGCGGCTGAGCCCCGCGGCGCGGAACTTGCGCCACTCGGCCCCCCCGGGCTTCTCTCCCGGATGGGCCTCCGCGAACTGCTCTCGGCAGTGCTGGCAGTGGCAGGCATGGTCCCCCCAGGTGTCAACCTGGGCCTCAGCGATATCAACGCCATCCAGCTCCGGGTAGTTGCGGAGCAGCTCGTCCACCAGCCCCAACCACCACTTCATCACCTCGGGCTTCCTCACGCACAGCGCATAGCCATCCGCCCCCAGCTTGTAGTCCTTCCCGTCCGCGCCCTTCTGTCTCCACTCTGGATGAGCCTCCCACACCTGCTTGTGCTGGGGGCCGTAGAACCAGGCGATCACCTTGATGCCGCGGCGGTGGGCTGCTGACAGCATCTCTCCCAGCAGATCCTGGCGCCCGTAGTCCTCCATGATGTTGCCGGGATACCGGGTCAGGTAGCGCGCACCGTAGACCCGGTTGTAGGCGTAGAAGTAGACCAAGTTGACGCCCTTCTCCGCCCAGGATCGAGTGAGCTCTTCGGCGAGCCCTCCCGCGGAGCGGCCCCGGCCGTAGTAGTAGCCGGCATCGAAGCGCACCGAGCGCATGCTTTCCTTCGCCCAGGCCCGGGCGAGTGGCTGGGCCGCTGTGGGTGGCTCCACCCGCAGCTCCTCTCCGGGGCCAGGCGTGGGGATGAGAGCAAGGTGGGGGGCCGGCGCGACCCGGGGCGCGCTTACGGCAGCAGGCGGCGGTAAGCTGACGCGAGGCGCGGCCTCGAGTGACGGGGCGACCGGTTCCGGCGCCGGCCCGAAAGAGTGCGAGAATGCGGCCTGGCCATTACGGGCGGAGGGGTGGGTGCGGATCTCCTGCCGACCGTCCCCCTGACCCGGCTGCGCCTTCCACCGGGCCGAGGCCCCGTGAGGGGCTGTGGCTGAAGGAAGCGCGACCTCCTGCGACCGAGGAGGAGAGGCGAGCTGTGCCGGGATGAGCGTCTCGCCGCCGGCCGCGGGCCTCTCGGCGAGAGGCGCGTTCAGAGAGGGCGGGGGCGCGCTGTGCCAGCAGTGCCGGAGACCGATGCCCACGGCCGTGACGATGAGCGCGGCCAGGGGAAATGGCAGGAGCAGCTTCCAGACGCTTACTCGGCCGTCTCGTCCTCTCATGCCACAGTTCCTGGGGCCTGCCGCCGCACCAGGACGGCGGTGGGCACCGGTCTGGGATGAGACGGACCCGGGACGGCGTGGTAAAGAGGGCCAAAGGAAGAGCCAAGGGCTTGGGCCCTTGGCTCTGGCTCAGTCGTTGGCGCTGTGGCGCTAGCTCGCGCGCAGACTCGGGTGCAGCGAGATCAGCGATATGCGATTGTCAGGTTCTCCCCGCTGATGACGATCTCTCGCCGACAGAGCTTGCAGCGCAAGATCAGCTTATCCCCGCTGCGATACGACCACCACTTGCCGCACAAGCAGCGCAGCTTGGTCTGCGACTCACTGCTATCGGCTGCCTCAAGCGCGACCTGCGTCGGCGCGGCGTTACGCGTTAGCACGGACATGAACTGACCGTCCCTGGGGTCTCATCCGATGGGGTTTGTTCCACATCCCATCAGCAATCCCACAATCGGGGTGAAACCGCAGCGACGGCCCCTCCGCCACCTCTGTCAGCCGATCAGAGCGGCCTGTAGCCGAACAGCGTCAGGATCACGTCCTCTTCATCGGCGTAGAGCCCCAGCCCGTACCGGGCGTTGAACTGGTGGTAGACGCCCCCAGCCCAGCCGGTCTGGTTCTCGAAGTACTGCGTCGCCCCCACCACTGCCGGAAGGAAGCCCACCGGGATGTCACGGCGGTAGAGGACCAGCATCGTGAACCGGGTGGGATCTGCCTGTAGCTGCTGGTTGCTCAACCGGATCCCGTAGGCGTTGGCCTCCACATCGTCGAAGCTGGCCGCCTCGCCGAAGATGGTCAGCCACTTGGTGGCATCAATGCTAATGTCGCCGCTGGCCCCGCCCTCGTCCATCAGCCGCAGCAGGTTCAGCCCTGCTGTCGCGGCCACGGCAGACGCGGGATCGCTCAGCCTCACCGCAATCCGGCCCGCGGTGATGTTCTCGTCCGCGGGCGAGCGGCTCCCCGCGAAGGTGAACCTGGTGCCCCCTGTGACCGGCGTGAAGGCCAGCCTCCCGGTGATGGCCTGCACGGTCACTCGGTCGTAGTTGAGCTGGAGCTCGCCTCCCGCGATTCCAGGTGACACCAGAATCCCTGTCGGCCCAAAGGGAACGAACTTGCGGCCCGCGGCGAGATAGAGGGGCGCCCTTTGGTAGTCAATGTAGGCATCACCCACAAAGGCTCGGTTGTCGCTGCCCCCGGTGACCCACCAGCCTCCCACCTTGGCCCCGAACCCTCCCCCAAGCGGGCCAGACAGGAACGCGCTCATCTGGATCCTCGCGTTCTCATCGCTGGACAGGCCGACGGTGTAGTTCAAGGCCGTGGGCCACTTCCCCTGTGCCCAAGCCGCGGCCGCGCCGAACAAGACCAGCGCGATCATGGTCAGGTGCAGCAGCGCGCGCATCGCTCTCGACATGACTTGCTCCTCCTGTTACGCATCGCCCAACACTGCCCGCTCGCCGCGCCGAATGCGAACGAGCGGGCCAGGACGCTCGCAGTTAGCCATATATACCACGCCTGCTTGCCCGCGAATCATCGCGCTATGGCGACACAGTGGCTGGTGTCCGAGTTGGAGCACGCGCTTGCTCGCCGTGCTGACTTCCCTCCTCAGCTAATCCCAGAGTGCTCACTTCTGCGGCGGCATCTTCGTCCAGTCCCGGAAGCTACACCACAGCTCTTCGAGGGGAGGATGGCTGAGCAGCCCTGGCGAAAGCACGGGGGACGTTGCCGCTCGTGAGGTGTCCAATGGATCGAGAAGAGCTCAGCAGACTGGTCGCTGACATGGTGGCCATCCCCAGCGTCAACCCACTAGAGAAGCCCTTGGGCGAGGGGCGGGGCGAGGCCGACCTGGCCGCGCTGGTGGCCTCGCGGCTGAAGGCTGCCGGCATCCAGTGCGAACTCCGCGACGCCGCTCCCGGCCGCCCCAGCGTGGTGGCGCGCATTCCCGGTGAGAGCGACGAGGTGATCTGGTTCGACGCGCACCTCGACACGGTCTCTGGAGAAGGGATGGCATTCGATCCCTTCACTCCGCGCATCGAGGGGGACAAGCTCTACGGCCGAGGCGCGGCCGATGATAAGGGCAGTCTGGCCGCGATGATGGCCGCCCTCATCGCGGTGGCCGAAGCTCGCGTGACTCCTCCCTCCACCATCCTTCTCACCGCCACTGCCGACGAAGAGTACCGTATGCGCGGGCTGCTCACCCTGCTCCAGTGCGGCCTCCAGGCGGGGGCAGCGATCGTCGGCGAACCCAGCGACCTCGAGATCATCACCGCGCACAAGGGCGTGGCGCGTTTCAAGGTCATCACCACAGGCAAGGCCGCTCACAGCTCCCGCCCCGACGCGGGGGTGAACGCTATCTATCACATGGGCCGCGTCCTGGAGGCAATCGAGGCCTACGCTCGGAGAGGCGTGGGCCGGGAGACCCACCCGATCCTGGGCAAGGCCACCCTGAGCGTCGGCGTGATCCGCGGCGGCGAGCACGTCAACGTGGTACCTGACCGCTGTGAGATAGAGGTGGACCGCCGCCTGCTGCCCGGTGACGAAGGCCGCCGCGCGGTGGCGGAGGTGCGCAGCTATCTCAACGACGCCATCACCGAGGACGTCGGGCTGGAGGTGACCGGGCCGGACCTGGTCGTCCCGGGCCTCGATCTCCCACTCGACGAACCATTGGTGGAGGCGGTCAGCTCCGCGGTGAGGCGGATCACCGGGAGGGCGGCGCTGAGCGGCATGTCTGGCACCACCCATGCAGGCCAACTGGCGGAGGCCGGCATTCCCGCGGTGGTGCTGGGCCCGGGCGCGATGGGACAGGCCCACACCGCCGCCGAGGAGCTCGACCTCAACCAGCTCGAGCAGGCCGCCCGGATCTACGAGCTGTTGATGAGGAACGGGGCCCGCGCATGACCCGGCTACGACTCCTCCTCGCCTTCCTGGCAGTGGCACTCCTGCCGGCCCCGGGCCTGGCTCGCCAGAGCACCAGCCTCGACGGAGAGTGGGAGTGCGCCTATGGCGACCCGAAGGCCCCTCCTGCCGCGGAGGCGAGCTGGGAGCCGATCCAGGTCCCCTCTATGCGCCAGTGGCGCCCCACTGGTCCCCATGCCCTCTGGTATCGGCGGCTCTTCCATATCCCGCCTTCCTGGGCCGCCCGCCGGATCTTCGTGACCTTCGATGGGGTCAAGTACAAGCAGCGCCTCCTCGTCAACGGCAAGGAGGCCGGCCAGCACGTGGGCGGCTTCGAGGCCACCGAGTACGACATCACGGGGCAGGTCATCCCGGGTGGAGCGAACGAGCTGCTCGTCGCGGTGGAGGACTGGACCGCGCTGATAGGCCAGGGCGCGAAGGTCGGAACCGCCGACCCATTTCGCGAGTTCGGCTCCTGGGTCGAGGGTGGGCTCATTGCCCCCCTCGGCTCCGAAGGCTGGGAGATGGGGATCTGGGGCAGCGTCGCGGTCCAGGCAAGGCCGCCCGTCTGGGTGGAGAGCGCGCTGGTCCAGCCCTCGGTGCGCACGCGGATGCTCCGCGTGCATGTGACGGTGAGGAACGGGGGGACCACTGAGGAGACGACCGCGGTGACCGCCCGCATCGCCGGCGGTGGTGCCGGGCCCTCCTTCCCTTCACAAGTAGTGGCTGTTCCCGCGGGGCAGGAGAAGACGGTCACGCTTCAGGCGGAATGGCCGAAGCCCCGCCTCTGGTCCCCTCAGGACCCGCACCTCTATACACTGGTCGTGGGGGCACGAACCGGGGTGCTGGGCGACTCTCTCGAAGTGCGGTTCGGGTTCCGCGAGTTCTGGGTAGAAGGGGACTGCTTCTTCCTCAACGGTGTCCCCACCCACCTGCTCGCCGCGGCCGCGATGCCGATGCCCCAGTATGATGCAGATCCAGGCCGGGCCTATGAGATCGCCGCGTCCGCCGACTGCTCGGCGCTGGCCTTGCGCGGCCAGCCGCGGTCTCGGCGCTGGTATGAGGCGGCCGATGAAGCTGGCCTGTTGCTGGTCGCCGGGTCGGGCCTCTACCATCTCGGATTGAGCTATGCGCTCACTCGCGACGAGTTCTGGACGAACGCCCGCGACCACCTCACCTCCCTCGTGAAGCAGCGCCGCAATCATCCCTCGGTGGTGGTGTGGAGCGCGGCAGATGAGCTGCTCGCCTCCGGGGGCGCGAAGGTGGCCGGCGTCGAGCAAAAGGCCGGAGCCCTGGCCGACCTGGTGCGGAGCCTTGACCCCACCCGGCCCGTCATGTTCGACGGTGATGCCGACCCAGCGGGCAAGGCCGACATCATCTCTCTGCATCGTCCCCGCGGCTTCGCGCACATGCGTCTCTGGCCCGCGTCCGCCTATTGGGTGGACGCGCCGGCGCTCCTCGACGGCTACCCGGGGACCGTGTGGCAATGGGAGCGGGACAAGCCCCTCTGGCTGGCCGACCTCGGTCGCCTCTCTCCAGCCGAGGTCAGCGCCGCCTCTGTCTTCTTCGGTGACGATGTCTCCCTCGACACCGAGAGCCACCGGCTGGCTGCCCAGGCCACGGCTCTAGAGGTGGAAGTCATCGCCGCCCGGGACGCGGGCGTCAGTGGCATCTGTCCGGCCACCATGCCTGTCAGCCCGAGCAGCGCAGATGCCGAGTGGGAAGCGCTCACCCGCGCCTTCCGGCCGGTTGCCGCGTTCCCCCGAGAGGCGAGCAGTCGCTTCTTTGCCGGCACCGTGGTTGACCGCACGCTCATGGTCCTCAACGATAGCCGTGACTCCCGGTCGCTCGAGTTGCACTGGCGGTTGACCCCCGTGGACGGCGGCTGGGAAGTGGCCGGAAGGGTCCCGCTCACCCTCGCGCCCGCGGCGCGGCAGCGCATCCCCCTGGCCGTCGCTCTCCCCCAGATCGCCGCGGGAGTGGAGGAGGCAGTGCTCTCCCTGGAGCTGTGGGAGGGGAGGCAGCTCCTCTGCTCCACCTTCCAGCAGTGGAAGCTCCACGCGCGGGAGGGGCTCTCCGGCAAAGCGCCGGCACCGCCCTCTCGGGTTGCGATCTACGACCCGCGCGGGGAAACCACGGCCTTGCTCGCCCAGCTTGGTGTCGAGTCTCTGCCAATCAGCCAAGGGGATGCTCGCCGTGCCCTGCACCTCGTCTCGGTCGCGGCGGTCGGGAAAGGCGCCCTCGGCGGAAGTCAGGGCGCGTCCGATCCGCTCCTGGCCGACCTCGCAGAGTTTGTGCGCAGCGGCGGCGTGCTCCTCGTCTTCGAGCAGGAGTCGTATCCCTCCGCGCTCATCCCGCTTTCCTTGAGTGACCGCGAGTGCGCGATCGCGTTCCCGCGTTCCGCCGACCATCCTCTCCTCGCCGGGATCGAGGCGGCTGATCTTGCTCACTGGCTCCCCGATGGCGTCGTCACGCGCCGAGGGATCGTGAAGCCCGCTCGCGTCGGTTTCCTGCCCATCGTTGACAGCGGCGGCGAGCGCGGCCTTCAGACCGCAGGCCTGGCCGAGCTTCGCCTGGGCGACGGCCGCATGGTGCTCTGTCAACTCGAGGTGACGAGCACGTTCGGCCCCAATCCCATCGCCGCGAAGCTGACCCGCAATCTGCTCCAGTATGCCTCGGCCCCGCCGCCCAGGGGCGCGGTCACAGGCGTCTTCTGCGATGACACGACGGCGAAGCTGCTGGACGCGGTAGGCCTGAAGTACGACCGCCTCGCCTGGCCCCTCCCCAGCGGCGCGCTGCGGCACTACCAGGCACTGCTTCTGTGCAACCTTGACCGGGGGATCAGCGAACCGGCGAGGGTCCAGGACTTCATCAGAGAGGGCGGCCGGGTGGTCCTGCATCAGGTGACGCCCGACAGTCTGGAGCTGACCCAGCGCGTGGTCGGCCAGCGCTTCGTGCTGAAGGAGATGGGCCGCGGGCCGGTGTCACTCACTCAGCGGGACGGCCCCGCCGCAGGCATGAGCAATGAGGAGTTCGCCTGGATGCCCGCCGGGCCGCCAATCGCCGGCTTGCCCCTGCCCACAGGAGACATCGCCGACTACACGGTGAGCGCGCTGGTCGCAGGGCCTACCCATCACACCACCCCCGGAGTGTTGGTCTCCGGCCGGCTCGGCACCGGCCTCTGGGTGGTGGACCAGGTGAAGTGGCAAGACGCGGGCCCATTCGCAGAGAAAGCCGAGCGCTACCTCGCCATCCTGCTCACCAACCTACAGAGTCTCCTGAATCATGGTGACAGACCATGATTCAAGAGACTCCCCAGGGGAGCGTCTGGCGGCCTTCTGAGAGGTTCTCTTGCATCAGGGTAAGACCCCTGATGCAAGAGACTCTGTAGGCTGTGCGCCGGCCGGGTAAACCGCACAGGCACACAGCGCGCGCGGCTTCGGCAGCTCCCCGGAATCCGGGCGGCATACGCGCGCGGGTGCGGGCGTCACCGACTTTGGTGGGTTTGAAGGTGCATTCCTGGCAGCCCGGTCCTCGGGCGACGCGTGGAGCGGGTAGCAGGGCTCTTATAGATTCTCTTGCATCAGGGTAAGGCCCCTGATGCAAGAGAGTCTCTCAGAAGGGCACCAGGCGCTCTCCTGGGGAGCCTCTTGAATCATGGTCTGTCACCATGATTCAAGAGACTCTGTAGATCAATCTGCCCCGTCCCCACTCCTGTGGCTCACACCTTGTGGCAGCGGGTGTGACCGACTTTCCTTGGTTAGGCGGCCTGACGCCCGCCCCTTGACGATATCGGACGTGGTTCGTATACTGCACGCCAGAGACGCGTCCCAGTCTCTCCCCACTCCGTGTCCCTGCAGTGCTTCTCCTGAAGTCAGTACGGTGTTGCTGCATCGTAGTGGCCGCTCATCCCGCTTCTGGGAAGGAGCAGGACGAGGAACAGCAGGGCCTCCTCAGCCAGGCAGGCCGGATCGGGTGCGACGACGCTAGCCTCGCGTGTGCGCCCAGGCCGTGTGTCTGGAGACATGATGCCGGTGCACCCTCACCCGTCTGGGAAAGATATGACTCTGCGCCCACCGACCGGCTGGGCCCTGCGGCCTGCCAGTGCAGAGCCCGGCGGCCGTATCGCACTCGGGGCTCGGGGTGGGGTGCGCGGGCGGTGGTGGCGGGGGCACACCAGCCACCTGACTGGGGCGTCCCCGGCGCGTCACTGCTCGGCAGACTGACAAGGAGACCAGGCTATGCCCATGACTTTCCAGCAGATTGCTGACCTTGCCAACAACGTCGTGGCTGCCCTCGGCAGGCACGGCGTCCTACCCCTACACGTGGGGAGCCTCGCGTTCCTTCCGTGGCGACCGCCCGGAGGGCTCTACGCGTTCGACGACCTGCAGTTGCTCGTCAAGGACACGGACCTCCCTGCTGTACACACGGCGATGAGCCAACACTACAGACTCGTGACGTGGGACCGGGCGGCCCGGAGACCAGTCCCGGCCCCACCCGGGGCCATCGGCCAGGCCTCTCCTCGCAGCCCCGCCTGGGCCTACTCGGACCTCGCGCCACCGGATCCCCTGTGGATCCAGTTCCACACCACATGGCGCCACGGACCACTCCTGCTGGTCAATCTGGACCACTGGTTCGACCCGGGGATGCGGGATCCGATCCCGGTCGTGCCGCCACTGGGACCAGCGGATCGCCCACTGCCTTGGGCGCTGCTGCTTTGGCAGGCGTCGATGGTCACCATTTGTGCGTCTGACTGCGCGCTCAGTCTCCCCGGCGAACTCGACAAGCTCCGCGCGGTCGCCACCGATGTTCTTGCTAACCCCGGCGCGACCAATCAAGTAGCGGCGCGAGCCCCCGCCTACGACCAGGAGTACCTCTGTCGCCTCAACCGTTTTTCGGATCCCATCCTGGACTACGCCAACGGTCAGGGCATTAACCCGGCCCTCTTGATCGCGCCCCCAGGCGCCGTCGGCGCCGCTGATCTCGACTACGGCGTCCTGTACGATCTGCGCCATGCCATGGACGCTCTTGCCCATCGCTACGGCGTGGGCCTGCCTGCTGCGGTGATCGCAGCCATCGGGACGGGCACCGGCGTGCGTCCGCGCAAGATCTGGGATGACACCGGACGTCTCGGCACGGCCGGCTTCAGCGTCCACCACCAGCTCACCACCTATCCCGGCCTGTCCGCAAGCGCGCTCCTGAATGCCGGGCACGCACATACTGCCGCCGCTGGCCTCCCACTGCGCGGGTACTGGAGTCTGTGCACGCCCGCTGACCTCGCACGGATCATGTCGTGACCACCGTTGTAGACTGGCGACAAGCTTTTCCTTCTACTGAGTCTCGCCTGATGCAGTGAGGGCGAGACTCAGACCGAACACGTCAGGAAGCTTCACGAACCCTCTGCCGCCGCCACTGCAATATGTGAAGCTCAATAGAACGCGATGCACTCGATCTCACCGAACGGGATGACCCCAGAGGTGCTCGTCCAGTTGCGCGCCCCGATGGCGTGGGCGTACCGGGTCTCGCCCGGAGCGTAGCTGAACTGGGTGAACCGGCCGCTGCGGATCAGCTCGCTCGGGCTGCGCAGTGAGTGGCGGTAGAGCGCAGGGACTACCGCATCGAGCTGCTCGCCCTCCCGGAGTTCGAGCCGGGCCGTCCGCCAGAGCCGCATTTCGCCGAATCTCACCGAGGCGAGAGAGACGAAGGGCAGGAAGCGAAGCTCCTCCTCGATGATGCACTCCAGGCCGCCTCCAGTGAGCACATGGGCATCAGACACCTCCTGGTAGGAGCGGGAGCCGCCCCGGCGTGTGGTGACGCGAGCGTCTCGCCCTCGGTAGTGCGCCGCACGCGCTTCGGCCAGCGCCGCAGTCAGCGCCTTCTCGTGGCCAAGGGCGTGGCAGGCGTGGGCGAGCCGCAGCCTGGCCTCGGGGGTGGCCCCAGGAGCCTCGGCAGCCTCGGCGATGGCTGGCAGGTCCGCGGCCTCCACAGCCCAATACTGCTCGCGGGCGATCTCGTACTCGACGTCGCGCAACAGAGCGCGCGCCTCTTCGGCCTGCTCCCCCTCCAGCTCCGCGGCCCGGGCGCGCAACTGCTGGGCCGCGGCGTGATAGTGGCCGGCCCGCTGATAGGCCACGGCGAGCGCCTCCCGCACCGCGCCCAGGAAAGGCGGTGTCGCGTCCAGCGCCGCCTCCATCTCTTCGAGCGCGCGCAGGTAGGTCGGGGTGCGCCCGTCAGTCAGCGAGAAGTGACTCTCCCGCTCCGGGCCGGGAGGGCGACGGGCCTGGCGGGCGCACTCTACGACGAAGTAGGCGCGGCCCAGCGTGAACCGGGCGATCGCCAGGTGAGGAGCGAGAACAGCGGCGCGCTCCGCAGGCTCGACGGCCCCATCGGCGTTGCCCTGGGCGAGGCGAACCTGCGCCAGGTCGGTGAGAATCTCCGCGGACTTGGGATCGAGCTGGGCCGCCGCTTCGAGCTGCTCCGAAGCTCGGCCCAGTGTGCCCCGAGAGGCGAAGGCCAGCCCGATGGCATGGTGGAGCGCCTCGTCTCCCGGGTACGGCTCGCGAGAGGCCGCCATCTCCAGGGCCGCCTCCTCGGCCTTTCCCGAACGCAGGTGCTCAATGACCAGCCGCCGGCGTTCCCGCTCCGTCATGCTGCTGCTCTTGTGGCAGCGGAGGCGCCAGGTTGATACCGACGAAAAACGATCCCCGCGCCTTCCGCCAGCCCAGCGTGTAGTCCAGGCAGTGCACGGTCCGCGTCACGGAGACCATCATATCACGTGTGTCCCGACGTTCAAGATCATACAGGTCCGCCACCCGCAGGCTCCAGCGCCGGCTCAGCCGCAGCCGCAGCTCGGCCAGCAGCTCCCGGCCCACCTCGATCTGGTCGAAGAGGAACGGCGTGGCCCCCGAACCAGTGCGGGTGACGTAAGAGAGCGAGAGCCGCTGGTCGCGGCCGCGCGCTAGCTCCAGGCTGTGGCGCAGGAAGCGGATGGTGAGCTGATCACCTGGTGAATAGTTCGACCTCCGCCAGCCGAGCGCATGGCTCAACCGGAGGCCCCGGCTCACCGAGTAAGGCGGGAGGGTGAGCAGGCCGCTGATGGTGGATCGGTCCGCCCGGGCGCGGATGTCGGCCTTGAAGTGCTCGGTCTCCGAGTATGACCCTCGCAGCAGCTCCGCCCTGAGGTGGAGGCGGCGGCCCAGCGGCAGGTCCTCCAGCGTGGCGCGCAGCTCCGGCGACCGGTTGACCATCACGTTGGCCAGCCCGGTGGTGAACTCGTCGGGCCGCAGCTCCCGGTCCGTCGAAGCCTCCCTGCGCACATAGCCCGCAGCCAGCTCTACCGGCCCCACCCGCCGCTCGAGCTTGAGGTAGCCGCGAATCCCGCGGAAGCTCGTGTAGCGGTATGAGAAGCCGGCGAAGCTGGGGTCTCCGGGCCGCCCCAGCAGGTACGAGATGGAGGCGTAGGGTCCGTCCTCCCGGTCGAAGCCGCTGGCGGGGAAGGGAGAGGCCGCTTGCTCACCGAGCTGGCCGACCGAGACGCTGTAGCGAGGAAGAGTGAGCAGCCTCCGGCCGCGGTAGATCACGTGCGCGCGGTCGAGAGTCAGCCGGCCGGACTCGGGCCGCCCTCCTGCCCCGGCCTGTCGGGCGGTGAGCGTGATGCTCTCTGCGCCCAGGATATAGTGGGGCTGCGCCGAGTCGCAGGTGGTGAAGTAGGCCTGACGGGCCACCACTTGCTTGGGCGAGAAGTCTATCTTCGCGCCGCGGATCACCACCCCCTGCTCCTGCACCCGGGCGTTCTCCAGCGAGCCCTCGCCAGTGCGGAAGTTGTACTCCAACCTCTCGCCCTCCAGTCGGCGGCCCTGCTGCACCAGGGCGAGGTCGCCGGTGGCAGTCACCTTGCCTGTGACTCGGTTGGCCTCGATCTGCTGCGCATGGAGGGCAGCATCCCCGTAGCTGAGACGAGCCTGGCCGCTGGCCCGCGTCACCTCGTCGGAGAGATCGAGCAGCACCGCGTCTGCCTCGATCGCCATCACCTGGGGAGGGGGTTGCTCCGGCCCGGCAAGGGCCGCGCCGGAGGCGAGCAGGGCGGCGCCCAGGGCGAGCAGGGCGGGTGCGGCGGCAGGCATCGGGTCAGAACCCGATGGAGACAGCGGTCTCTGCCACTCGGTCCCGCAGGGGAGATGTCTCGAGGGCGTAGTTGGAGTACTTCGAGAGCGAGTAAGACAGCTTCAGCGAGGTGGACGGCGTCAATCGGTAGCCGATGCCGAAGGATGCCAGGAAAGCCGCGTCCAGCGGCGCTAGGCCCTGCCCCCGCCGGGCGATCTCCTCGTAGGCGAGGCTGAGAGTGAGTGCGGGCCCCAGCCCGTACTCGTAGGCGGTGCGCAGCCGGGAGATCAGGGGGTCGCGCAGCGCTGGCTCGGCCGCGCCCACGCCCTCTGAAGTCATGGCCCGCTCCGCGGCCGAGGCGGCGAAGTAGTTCAGCAGCTCCGGCGGGCCTGGGTTCCGCTCATAGCTGAGCGCCAACGCGCCCGGGCCGAGAGGAACCCGCACGGTGTCAGTCGCGGGGCCACTGGGCGCGAGCCCGCTGGCCCTCGGGGGCGGGCCCAAGCTCCTCGCTCTCCACTCCCGGATCGCCTTCGCCTCCATCCTCCGCAGCGCTCGCAGCACCCCCGCTGGCTCGAAGCTCAGGTCGCGCAGGATGTCGCTGAACTCGCCGGTCAGCCGCGCCAGATCAGAGGCCCCCTGGGCGATCTCGTTCTCTGACCCCATTGGGCTCACCCTGAGCACACGGGCGGCAGCATCCAGCAAGGCCCCTGAGTCAGCGTCAGCGGGAAGCGCGGCTACCGCGCGGTCCAACTCGCTGAGGGGCGCGAGCAAGGCGACGCCGAACTCGAACCGGGTGAGCTGGGGCTTGCCCGAGAAGGTGGCTGCCCTCTCGGCGGGGAGCCACCCAAGCTCGACCAGGCGGGCGCACGCGGTGTAAGACCAGTGACCGGCCGGCACTTCGGTGAAGGGATCTGCCCCCAGCCGCCCCGCCGCGCTCACGAGCAGCATGACCACGAGAGGCGCCGCGAACCGCCTTCCGAGCGCCGTGGCCAGGGATCTGTCCGGCCGCAGGATGCCGCCGCGCCGAGAGCGCCCGACGGCCCCGCCCCGCGCCTTCCTAAGTAGCCCCGGCAGGCCGATCGGCCCCGTCGGTAGGTCGCGCACAACCTCCGGGGGCCGGCCCTCCACATTGGCGCGCATTCCTGCGCTCCTCCAAACAACAGCCAAAAGATTCTACCATAACCCAGGGCGAGGGGCAATACGCGCCATGAGGGTGTGACCGCCAGGACTGGGTGGCGGAGCAGCCTGTGGGAGCGGCTAGGCCCTTCGGCTGCCGCTTGTGGCAGCCCCGTCCACGGGGCGATCGCAGACCGGGCAGGCAGCGTGCTCCGCCTCGGGCCGGCGGTTGGGCTCAGCGGGAAGGACAAGTGCTTGCTTGTGTGGTAATGAGCAGCCAGGTAGCTCGACCCGGGCTTGGGTCCTTGTCGAGAGGGGCAAATGGGCCGCCTGCGCGGTGGCGGGGAGGCTCCACAGGAGCTGGGGGCGCTACGCCGGGCAGTGTGGGGTAGCGACGAAGCTGCGGCGACCGCGGCCTGGCGAGAGCTGGGGCGACAGGCGCAGCGGGACCGCGCGCCGCGTTTGGGGCACAGTCTGGGGTACGGCCCCGAGCCGGCGCCGGAGTGCGAACGCATTCCCGAGGCGGCACAGAGCGCGCGCCGTTTCGTCCTCGATGTGGCTCAGGGCCGGCTCAGCCTTCCTTTCACCTCTGCCGTTCCCGCGCTTCAGCAGCTCGCCAGGGCGGAACCCGAGCTCATCCTCGGCCTGGTGCGTGACCGGGACCACACCCTCTCTATGGCCGCGGCCATGGCGGTGGGCAGGGAAGGCGTCCGGTTCCGGCAACAGCTCGCTGACCTTGCTGGCAGCCCCGAGCTCGCGCTGCGCCTGGCGGCCGCGGCCGGCCTGGCCGAGGCCGCCGCGGCCGGTGGGCCGTGGGCGGTGGAGCAGCTCACCCGTCTCCTCCGAGATCCCAGTGGCGAGGTTCGCTGGGCGGCGGCCGCCTCCCTGGGCCGCGCCCGGGGGCCAGAGGCGGTGCGGCGAGCGCTCCACTGGCTGAACTGGACGGCGGCGAGTCGGGACACTCGCGTCGTGTCAGGAGCGGCCTTCGGCGCGGCTGCGCTCTACCCGGCTGCCCGCAGGGCGAGCAGCGAGCTGCTGTTGCGCCTAGCGGAGGGCAGCCCGGAGGCGCGGCGGGCCGCGGCCGCAGCGATGCGAGGCCTGCCTCGCCGGGCAGTCGCGAAGGTTGCGCAACGCTGTCTGAAGGACCAGCATGACCCCGGCGTGCGCGCGCTCGCTGCCATCGCCCTCGGCCACTGGGCGGACCAGGGCAACAGCGTGGCGCGACGGGAACTGCTGCGCCTTGCCAGCGACCACAGCGCCCTGGTGCGGACCGAGGTGGCCAGGATTCTGGCGGCCCGGCCGGGCTGGTGCGACTGGGTTGTGATCGAACGCATGGCCGGCGACTCCTCGCCCCTGGTGAGAGCCGCGCTCGCGGAGGGGCTTGGCGAGCGCGCGGGTCGGGAGCACTGCGATCTGCTGCGCCAGCTTGGCAACGACCGGGCGGCGGCCGTGCGCGCTGCTGCGATCCGCAGCCAGGGACGGCTTGGGTTGCAGCGACCTGTGCACGAGGCCTGCACGGCCCGGGAGCCGGCGGTGCGAGCTGCCGCCGCCGCTGCGCTTGTCCCCAGCGGGCCCGCGGACACCAAACTGCTGCTTTCCCTGACCCATGACCGGCAGCGCGAGGTCGTGCGGGCCGCGGCGCGCACGCTGAGCGGCCACCTTCTCAGGCTGAGAGGGCCGGCCTGGGCGCGCGTGCTCGAGCTGGCCAACGACGAGGTGACGGCCCTGGCCGCCGCGGAGGGGATCGCGGCCGCACTCGACAACAACCCGAAAGCCGCGCCGCAGGTCCTATCCAGCCTCTCTCGCCTTACCGTCAAGACGCTAGCGCAAGAGGTGGCGCTCACGCGCTCCGCAGACCTGCTCCCGACGCGCTACGGCACGGCCTTGGCTCAAGAGACTCGTCACTCGTGGCAACCCAGGGAGGCAACCACCAACCTGCTGTGGCAGGTGGCACGAGCTGCGCATACGCCCGAGCTGGCCGACCTTGCGAGGGCGGCGGCGCGCGTCGCCGAGGGTGGCGAGGAGCTGGGCGGCGCGCTTCGCGACCTGTCGGCTGCGCTGAGCGAGGTCGAGCACGCCAAGCTGGCCCAAGTCTGCGCCTGGCTGGCCCAGTGCGCAGAAGCCAGCGGCGCGCAGGACATCGGCCGCGCCGCATCGGCGGCCCCCACTCCGCTACACAACTCGGCCGCCTACCTTGGGGCCGCCGCGCGGTCAGTGGCGCGGGCGCTCCGCACACCCTCAGCCCTCTCTCGGAGTCAGTGTCTTGCGAGAGCTGAAGCGGCTCTTGAGGCGGGGCTGGCCTTGGACCCCGACCGCACCGATGGTCTGCTGGTCGGACACATCATCCGGCGCTGGCAGTTCATCGTAGGTGAGATGGCGGAGAGCAGCGCCCCCGCGGAGGTGCGACTGAGTGTCACCTCGGACACCGTCCTGGCAGGCCCGGAGACCGCCCTGCTCATCGAGCTCGAGAACCTGGGGAAGGGCCCGGCCTATGAGCTCGTGGTGCAAGTGGAAGGGGCGGGGCGCGAGCGGCGCCTCTCGATGCTGCCCCCGAGCTCAAAGCAGAGCCTCAGCATTGCTCTGGGCCCTACCAAGGCCGGCCGCATCTCGGTCAGGGTCGGGCTCACCTACCGGGATGCCTCGGGCCGGCGGACTGGCCGCTTCGACGGAACTGTGACGGCCCTCGGGCCGGGCAGCTTGCGCACACTGGTCAACCCCTATGTGGTCGGCAAGCCGCTGCCGCCCGAGAGCGCGATGTTCTTCGGCCGCGCCGCCGAGATGGCCTTCGTGGAGCGGGCCCTGGCAGAGGAGGGCGGCGGCTCCGGGGTGGTGGTGCTCGTCGGCCCGCGGCGGACTGGCAAGACCAGCCTGCTCAGGAGGCTGGAGCAGCGACTGAGCCGCTGGTGCAGGCCCGTGTTCGTGGACGTGCAGGGCATGTTGGTCTCCGGCACGGAGGCCTTCTTCGGCGAGCTGGCGCGGCGAGCGATGACAGGTGAAGAGCCTGCTCTCCGAGACGGCGATGCCGTCCCCTATGGCACTGGGGCGGAGATGGTTCGGGAGGTGACGGATCGGCTCGACCGCAGGGTGGTCTTGCTGCTGGACGAGTTCGACGATCTCGAGGAGAAGGTTCGCTCCGGCCGCCTCGGCCCTGAGGTCTTCGGCCAACTCCGCCACCTGATTCAGCACGGGCGCAACATCGGCCTGGTGCTGTGCGGCACCCACAGGCTGGAAGACCTGGCCGGCGAGTACTGGTCGTTCCTGCTCAATCTCGCCTCCTATCAGCGGATCGGGACCCTGGAGCCGACGGCGGCCGAGGAGCTGATCCGCCTCCCCTTGGGCTGGATGGGGATCCTGTGTGAGGACGCGGCCGTGGAGCGCGCCATGGCGCTCACCGGACGGCATCCCTACCTCCTCCAGCTTCTCGGATACCGGGTGGTGGAGCTCTGCGTGGAGGCAGGCGAGGCCGCGGTGCGCACCAGCCTGGTTGATGCGGCGGCTGACACGGTGGTCCAGCAAGGGGAGATCCATCTGCGCTATCTGTGGGAGAGCGCAGGCCCCCTCGGGCAGCCCGTCGTTCACGCCCTCGCCGGCCAGGAAGCTGGCTTGACCGCGCGAGAGTTGACTGCGGCAACGCGCCTGGGCTCTGCTGCCCTGGCGCGGAGACTGAGAGCCCTGGCCGCGGCGGAGCTGGTGGAGGAGCAAGGCGGTCGCTACCGCGTTCAGGTTGGCTTGCTGGAACGCTGGCTGAGGCAGAGCTTGGCGGCCTGAGGGCTGCTGCCGCACAAAGGGGTCGAGCGATGGCCAATCCATTCTTCAACAGGGGCCCCATCCGGGAGCCCAGGTTCTTCTTCTCCCGGCCTGGGGAGACGCGGGAGATCTTCCGTCTGCTCGCGGGCAGTCAGAACTGCTCCCTGGTGGGGCCGGTGAAGTCGGGTAAGACCTCCCTGCTGCTGCACCTGGCGCGGCCCGCGGTGCTCGCCGGCCATGGGCTGTCACCCGCCCAGCACGCAGCCGTCTACATCAGCTTCGAGGGGCTGGCGAGGCTGACCGCAGAGCAGTTCTTCCACCTCATGGCTCGGGAGCTCGCCCGTCAGAGCGCCGGCAAGATCGCCTTGATCTGGCCGAGGTTCGAGCCGCGGGACGATCTGAGCTTTCTGGATCTGAAGGGGATTCTCGACCAGGTGGAAGTGGCCGGCGAGCGCGTGATCTTCCTCCTCGACGAAGTTGAGTTGGCCGCTGACAACCCGGCCTTCGACCTCAACTTCTTTTCTGCGCTCCGCAACATCGCCGCCCGCCCCGAGGTGTGCTTCGTCACTGCCACCGAGCGCCGCCTGCACGAAATCCAGATCGGGGGACGAGAGGTCGGCTCGCCCTTCGCCGATCTTTTCTCTGTCATCCGCCTCCGGCCCCTGGACCCGGAGACCGCGTGGCAGTCGGTGAACGGGCTCGCCCTCGAGGCAGGGATTGACTTGCTGGCGGAAAGGGACCTGGTCGTTGAGCTGGGAGGCGGTTGGCCGTACTATCTCCAAGTGGTTGCTTACGAGACCTTCGATCAGCGCGCCCGCGGCGGCCCGCTGGGCGAAGAGCAGCGCCACTACGTGAACTCCCGATGCTACGAGCAGCTCGAGCCAGTGCTGAGTATGCAGTGGGATCGCCTGGACCACGGAGTGCGAGAGGCTGCGCTGGCCGCGCTTGATGAAGGCAGCGGCGCGCCCCCGGTTGAGGGCCTGACCGTGGCGACCAAGCAGGGCGCGCAGCCCGCGAACGGCCTGGTCGCGCGTTTCCTGGTGGAGCGGAGAAGAGATCAGAGCGGGCGCGCCGAAGACTACCGCGCAGCCGAGGAGCGCGGGGCCCTCGACCTGGCACTCGCCAGGCCCGATCGAAACCTGATCTACGGAGTGGTCCGAGCGCTGATGCGCGCGGTGGAGGCGAGGGACCGCTATGCCCGCGGCCACGCTGATCGCGTGGCGCGGCTCGCGGTGGCCGCGGCCAAGGAGATGAGATGCCCCGAGGAGGTGACCGAGGGGGTGAGGGTGGCGGCGCGCTTGCACGACATCGGCCGGGTGAGCATCAGCGACATGATCCTCCTCAAGCCAGGTCCCCTCACCGAGCTGGAGACCGAAATTGTGCGCACCCACCCCCTTGTGGCAGCCCAGATCCTGGACGCGCTGGAATTCCCCTGGTCAGTGAAGCCCGCGGTGCGGTATCATCATGAGAGGTTGGATGGCAGCGGCTATCCGGAGGGCCTGATGGGGGAGGAGATTCCCCTGGGCGCGCGGCTGCTGGGCGCGGCCGATGTGCTCGCCGCCATGACCGCCGACCGCCCGCACCGGCGGGCCCTCTCTCAGGAGGAGGCGCTGGCGGAGCTGGCCGCTCACGCTGGAACCAAGTACGACAGTGAAGTGGTCAGAGCGCTGAGCCGTGCGCTGGAACGAGGAGTGGTGTGACCCAACTGGAGCTGGGACCAGCCGGGCTGCTCAGGCCCGACTACGAGGAGCTCGAGCAGGAGAGGAGCCAGCAAGCGCCTGCTGGGGAGGCGGAGGTCGGCGAGTTCGGAGAGCCCGCGCCGGCCCCACCCGACATCTCCCAGGCCCGGTCGCTGCTGACTGAGCTGGTGCCGGCCGGCATGGGGGAGGTGCTGGTCACTGATGTCTGGGGGCGGCCCGAGCCCTCGAAGAAGCGGGAGCCGGCTCGCCCCAAGCCCGATGAGCTCGGCACCGGCATCTGGGAGGCGGTGGAGGTGAGGCTGAAGGCGCAGGCTCTCGCAGAGCAGCCAGGCCCCGCTCAACCGGCGGACCGGCAGCGGGCCTGGGAGACTCGTCAGGAGCTGCGCGAGCTGGGGCTGCTGCGAGAGCGGCCCCTGGTGATGCACGATGCTCGTGTTGAGCACTACTGGAACCAGGTCAAGGAAGCGCGCGGCAAAGCGGCCCAGGCGGTTCTGGACCCCTACACTGAGCTGGTGTGCAACTTCGCCGATGTGAAGCCCGAGCTGGCGGGCGAGTACCTGCGGAACGCCAGAGACTACCGCCAGGACGCCGACCCTCTCGTCCAGTTGGGCCGCTGCTACATGGCGATCGGCAAGATCAAGGGTGCGCGCAGCGTCTTCCAGGCGGCGGCGAAGAGAGAGCCCTACGCCCCGGACGCCTGGTGGCATCTGGGCCTATCCCATCTGCTCTCCCGCTCCAATCGGCAGGCTGCCGAGGCGCTCCAGAACGCAGTTGACCAGTCGCCCGGGGACTTCCGCGCCGAGATGGCGCTGGGAGTGGCGCGCTATCACCTGCGCGACTACCCGGGCGCGGAAGAGCTCCTCAGGCGGCAGGCCGGGAACAGTGGGCCCCGCGCCGCGGTGCGTTCCATGCTGGCGTGCAGCCTCCGCATGCAGCAGAAATGGGACGACGCGCGCATCGAGCTGGGATTCCTGCGGCAGAGCAAGGCCGGCGACTGGCCCGTGGTCGCGGAGCAGTGCCTGGACTGCGTGGAGCGCGGGGAGCAGAAGCGGGCCGGGCCCCTCCAGGCGCGCCGCAGGGCGAAGCAGATGTGGAAGGCCCTGGCCGCAGCCGGCGGCACCGCCGCCTGGATCGCCTACGCCAGAGCCGAGGACCTGTTCCGGCGGCAGGCTCCCTGGGCGATCGTGCCCCTGTTCCTGCTCGCCCTGTTGTTCACCCGTGGACTGCGCGGGATCTCCGGTAGGGAGCTTCCCGGCGAGTTCGGGAATGCCGAGCAGGGCATCCCCTGCTGGCAGGCCACCACCTGGATGCGGCCCCGCCGATCGGAGTTCTGATGAGACCCTGGCTCCCCTTGCTCCTGGCGCTCACGCTGGCCGGCCTCTCTATGCCGGGAGTGGCCGGGCAAGGGCCCCCGCCGGTGGCGATGATCCGACTGGAGGGCGCGATTGACGTCCCCTCCAGCGAGTACCTGGAGCGAGCCCTGGGGGAAGCGCGAGCTCAGGGGGCGCAGTGCCTGCTGGTAGTGCTCAATACCCCGGGCGGGCTGGGCGAGTCCATGCTGAAGATGAGCAAGGCTCTGCTCAACTCCCCGGTGCCGACCATCGTGTACGTATCCCCCGCGGGCGCCTCCGCCTTCTCCGCGGGCACCTTCATCACCCTCGCCGCCAACATCGCCGCGATGCAGCCCGCCACCACCATCGGGGCCGCCCATCCGGTGGAGTTGATCGCGCTGCCCGGCCCGGAGGAGGAGAAGCGCGGCAAAGGTGAGAAGGCGGAGAAGCCCTCCCGCGACGTAATGATGCAGAAAGCGGTGAATGCTTTCGCTGAGCAGATTCGCGTGATCGCCGCCGCGCGGGGACGCAATGCCGACTGGGCCGAGCGAGCGGTGAGGGAGAGCGCCACGCTCTCCGCCGCAGAGGCGCTCCGCCTCCACGTGGTAGACGTCGTCGCGGATGACTCTCGGGACCTGCTCGCGAAGGTGGACGGGCGAGAGATTTCGCTCCCAGAGAGACGCACCGCGTGGCTCCAGACCGCGCACGCGCCGGTCGCCGAGATCCCGCCCACTGTCCGGGAGAGCTTCTTCCACGTGCTCGGCAACCCGAATCTGCTCCTGGTGCTGCTGGTGCTGGCCGGCCTGGGCATCATGTTCGAGTTGCAGAACCCCGGCGCCATCCTCCCGGGGGTCATCGGTGGTCTCTGCCTCATCCTGGCCCTCTACTCGATGGCCGTGCTCCCGGTGAGCTACGCGGGGGTCGGGCTGATCATATTCTCAATGCTCCTGTTCCTGGCGGAGGTGAAGGTGGTCTCACACGGCATCCTGACGGTCGGCGGCGTGATCTCCTTCGTGATCGGGGCGCTGATGCTCACCGGCTCCTCCGCCCCCTGGCTGCGTGTCTCCTGGGAGGTCATCATCGTGATGGCCATCCTCATGGCGCTCTTCTTCCTGTTCGTGATCGGCGCCGCGGTGCGAGCCCACATGCGCAAGGTGGCGACCGGCAGCGAGGGGATGATGCACCAGAGAGGGCGGGCCCTGGGGGCGCTCACTCCCACCGGCGAGGTGTTCGTGGAGGGCGAGCGCTGGCGGGCGCGCGCGGCCGAGGGAGAGATCAGGGAGGGGGAGGAAATCGAGGTCGTGGGCAAGGACGGGCTGACCCTGCTTGTGCGGCGGCGATGAAGGCAGTCGCGGGAGGCCTGAAGAACAGACTCTAGGGCGGGCATTGCCATGCCCGCGGCCAAGGCCGCCGCGGGAGAGCTGTAGGGCGGGCGTGCCCACGCCCGCCGCCAGTACCGAAAGGAGCGAAAGGTGGCAGCGCAAGGATACACATTGGCTATCGTCATCGCCGTCGTGGTGTTCGTCATCATCATCCTGGCCGCGGCGATCCGCATCCTCCGGGAGTACGAGCGGGCCGTCATCTTCCGACTCGGGCGGCTCATCCCGGTGAAGGGACCGGGGCTGATCCTGCTCATCCCCGTGGTGGATCGCATGGAGCGGATCAGCACCCGCATCGAGACCATTGATGTCCAGCGCCAGGAGATGATGACCAGGGACAATGTGCCCGTCACCGTGGACGCGGTGATCTACTACCGCGTGGTCACCCCCTCCGACGCGGTGGTCAAGGTCCGCAACTTCAACAAGGCCACCTACCTGCTCGCCCAGACCACGCTGCGGAGCGTGATCGGCCAGTCCGAGCTGGACGAGCTGCTCTCTGAGCGGGACCGCATCAACCACCGCCTCCAGGAGATCATTGACGAGCAGACCGAGCCCTGGGGCATCAAGGTCACCCTGGTCGAGGTCCGCGACGTGATCCTGCCGGACACCATGAAGCGGGCGATGGCTCGCCAGGCCGAGGTGGAGCGAGAGCGGCGGGCCAAGATCATCAACGCGGAGGGCGAATACCAGGCGGCCCAGCGGCTCACCGACGCCGCGGGCATCATCGCCTCACAGCCCATCGCCCTCCAGTTGCGCTTCCTTCAGACCCTGGCCGAGGTCGCCTCCGAGAACAACTCCACCACCCTCTTCCCGGTCCCCATTGACCTCTTCACCCCGTTCGTCAAGGCCGCCGCAAAGACCGCGGCCGGAGGCCAAGCCGGGTAGACTGCCGGGCGGCCG
>Ga0315307_1000060_pt1 | contig 44228 bp, 41 predicted proteins | sample TDP2_MG_FD_203079 | JGI IMG/M metagenome (GOLD analysis project Ga0315307, IMG submission 203079) | Freshwater sediment microbial communities from Lake Towuti, South Sulawesi, Indonesia - TDP2 | ecosystem: Environmental > Aquatic > Freshwater > Lake > Sediment | place: Indonesia: South Sulawesi...
GCTGAGGATGGTGGTCTCTCTGGGCCTGATCGGACTCAAGGGACATAGCTATGTGGTCTTGGAGGCGCTGCCGGAGCTGCCGGAGGTGCAGATCGCGGCGGTCGCCGATGACGATTCCGGGGCGCTGGAACGGGTCGCCGATTTCCCGGGCGTGACCGCTGACACCGGCACCTACTGCGACTACCGGGAGCTGCTGGCCAACCATAGGCTCGACATCGTAGTCGAGGCGGGAACTGACCGCGACCGCGCGGAGGTGCTGGTCACCTGCGCCGAGCGCGGCATCCACCTCATCTGCGAGAAGCCGCTCGCCAAGGACCTGAGGGCGATGGAGCGCGTGGGAGAGGCCGTGGAGCGCGCAGGCATCACCTTCACCATGCTTCTGACCATGCGCTGCGAGCCGCCCTATCTGGCCATTGGGCGCGCGGTCGCAGATGGTCTCATCGGGGAAGTCGTCCAGGCGGGGGCGCAGAAGTCCTATCGGCTGGGCGAGCGCCCGGCCTGGCAGAAGAGCCGGGAGACCTTCAGCGGGATCATCCCCTTCATCGGCATCCATGCCCTGGACCTGATCCGCTGGACCACGGGCCAGGAGTTCACCGAGGTGATGGCCTACTGCTCGAACCTGGGCCATCCCGAGATGGGCGACCTGGAGGACAACGCGTGTGTGATCGCGCGGCTCAGCAATGGCGCCTCGGCAGCGATTCGGCTCGACTACTGCCGACCGGCGGCGGCCCCGACTCACGGGGATGACCGTCTCCGCCTGGCGGGCAGCCGCGGCGTCATCGAGACTATCGGCGGCCGCGTCACCCTGATCACCGAAGAGGAAGGTCCGCGGGAACTGCCGCTGCCTCCGCCCGTCAACTTCTTCGCCGACTTCCTGGATGCGGTGCGGCGCAGGCGCGAGCCGTTCATCCCCTTCGCCGACTGTGTGCGCATCACGGAGGTAGCCCTCCGGGCGCGTGAGGCCGCTGAGGCTGGCCGGCCGATCAAGATGGCGTGGTAAGGCAGGTCGCAGATGGAGACGGGCAAGTGCGAGGCATCCTCACCGGAGAGGGAGACATGAGAATCGGGAGTCACTTGGTGGTGTGGTTAATGACGGGTCTGCTGGGCGCGGCGCTGCTTGCGGGCTGCGCTTCGGCCTCGCCGGAGAAGCGCGCGCTGACTGAGCGCTGGCTGTTCGTGATGCGCAGCATGCGCACGCCCGAGCAAGTCGAGCGCACCATCGCGCTCTTCTCGCGGGCGGCCGCGGCCGGGTACAGCGCGGTGGTGCTCTCCGATGGCGCGCTGCTCTCGCCGGAGGTGGCGGATCCGGCCTACCGGGGGAATGTGCTCAAGGTGCAGCAGGCCGCGAAGGCGCACGGCCTGGACCTGATCCCGTGTGTGATGCACGTTGGCTATGGCGGCCATGTGCTCGGATATGATCCCAACCTCGCCGAGGGCTTCCCGGTCAAGGACGCCCTCTTTGTGGCGCAGGGGCGGGAGGCGAAGCTGAGGCCTGATCCGCCGGTCTCGCTCCGGAACGGTGACCTGGAGCAGGCGGAGGGCGATCGGTTCTCGGGATGGGAGATGCAGGACAGCGTGGGCACGGGCAGCTTCGCGGACACTCAAGTCAAGCACGGCGGCCGGATGTCTGTGCGCATGGAGAACATCTCCCAGGCAGAGCCGCGCTGGGGGCATTCGCGCTTGATGCAGCGGGTGAAGGTCCAGCCGTTCCGCCAGTACCATCTGTCTGCCTGGGTGAGGACTGAGGGCTTCGAGGCCACCGAGAGCGCACGCCTGCTGGTGTTGGCGCCGACCGAGAAAGAGCGGGCCCTGGGTGACCTGGCAGTCCGGGTGGAGCGCACTCAGGAGTGGAGGCGCTACGACCTGCTCTTCAACAGCCTCAGCTTCGACGAGGTGCGCGTCTACCTGGGGTGCTGGGGAGGCAAGGGCGGCCGCATCTGGTGGGATGACGTGACCCTGGAGGAAGTGGGCCTGCTGAATGTGCTGCGCCGCGACGGCTGTCCGGTCTCGCTGCGCGGGGAGGACGGAACGGCCTACGAGGAGGGGCGCGACTTCGAGCCGCTGCGTGATCCCCAGCTCAGGGCCTACCCCACCTGCCACGAGCCGGTGCCGATCAGGCTGACCCGAAACTCCCGCATCCCCGACGGCGCGCGGCTGCGGGTGAGCTACTACCATCCGCTCGCCACGCCGAGTGACCAGGTGATGTTCTGCCTGAGCGATCCGAAGGTGTACGACATCTTGCGCGAGCAGGTCAGACAGGTGAACGAGCTGCTCCATCCGAAGGTCTTCTTCATGCAGCACGACGAGATCCGCATCGCCAACTGGGACCAGGCCTGCCAGAGCCGCGGGCTCACCCCTGGGCAGATGCTGGCCGACAACGTGCGCCGCTGCGTGGAGATGATCCGCGAGATGCGAGCCGATGCCCAGATCTGGGTCTGGTCGGACATGTTCGATCCGATGCATAACGCGGTGGGCGACTACTACGCAGTCAACGGAAGCTGGGCCGGCTCCTGGGAGGGGCTCGACCCGGGCGTCGGAATCGTCAACTGGTATGGCCAACTGAGGGGCAAGAACGCCAGGTTCTTCGCCGACCGCGGGCACAAGCAGATCCTGGCCGGCTACTACGATGGCGATGAGGACGGCTCGGGGATCGCTGACTGGCTGGCGAACACGCAGGGCATCCCAGGAATCATCGGGGCGATGTACACCACCTGGCAGGACAAGTACAAGGCCGTGGAGGCCTGGGCGAAGCAGGCCTGGGGCGAAGGCGGCCCATAGGGGCGGCACTGCCGTCGCGACCGCGGTGGAGAGGAGAGCGATGACCTCACGGGAACGAGTTGCGCTCGCTCTGAACCACCGGGAGCCCGATCGCGTGCCCATTGACCTGGGCAGCAGCGTGGTCACCGGCATCATGGCCACCACCTATGCCAGGCTTCGAGAGAAGCTGGGGGTAGACGGCACTCCACCGAAGGTGAGCGATCTGCTCCAGATGCTGGCGGAAGTCGAGCTGCCGGTGGTGGCGCGGCTGCGGTGCGATGTGGTGGGGCTGATCCCACTGTTGCGCTCTTTCGGCATCGCCAACCGAGACTGGAAGCCGTGGCGCACCTTCGACGGCACCCAGGTGCTGGTCCCGGGCCAGTTCCACTACCGGGTTGACGAGAACGGCGACCTGCTCATCTCGCCGGGCGGGGACATCAGCAAGCCGCCCAGCGGCCGCATGCCAAAGGACGGATACTACTTCGATATCATCGTTCGCCAGGAGTCCATAAACTGGGATCACCTGAACCCGGAGGAGTTCGCCGAGCAGTTCACCCGGCTCAGCGATGAGGAGCTGGAGCACCTGCGGACCAGGGCCGACGCCCTGCACCGGAACACTGACTACGCCATTCTCGGTGGCTTCGGAGGGGGAGGCCTGGGCGATCTGCCGCAAGTGCTCGGGCCGGCCCTGGACAGGCCCAAGGGGCTGCGCAACTTCGACGACTGGATGGTGGCGCACCTCACTCATCCGGAGTACATCAAGGCGATCTTCCATCGGCAGAGCCAGCAGGCGATTGAGAACCTCGAACTCTACCGCCAGGCCGTGGGTGATCGCATCGTGGCCATCTTCATCTCGGGAACTGACTTCGGCACCCAGCGGCAGGAGTTCATCTCACCCGACATGTACCGGGAGCTCTACTTCCCCTTCCACAAGAGGATGAACGACTGGGTGCACCGGCATACGAGCTGGAAGACCTTCTATCACTCTTGTGGCTCCATCTATCATCTCATCCCGAGCCTCATCGAGGCCGGGGTGGATATCCTCAACCCGGTGCAGTGCTCGGCGGCGAACATGGAGGCGCCGCGGCTGAAGCGGGAGTTCGGCGACCGGCTGGTCTTCTGGGGCGGCGGCGTGAACACACAGAAGACGCTCCCCTTCGGCACACCTGAGGAGGTGAGCCGGGAGGTGGCCGAGCGCATTCGCGCCTTCGCCCCCGGCGGCGGGTACGTGTTCAACTCCATCCACAACATCCAGGCGAACACGCCGGTCGAGAACCTGCTGGCCATGTTCGAGACCGCGCAGGGGGTGGGGAAGTACCCGATCGGCTGCGGATGAGGGGGTAGGCGCGGCGTACAGGACGGCGGCGGGCATGGGAATGCCCGCCCTACAGCGCCGCGGATGCCAGGGGTGGGACGGGAGGGTGGAGATGGGTGAGGATACCAGGCCGCGAGTGCCGCCAGGTCAGCAGGTGATCGAGCACTTCCCGGTGCTCCACCTAGGCCCCGTGCCGCGATTCGATCCCACCTCGTGGGACCTGCGCGTGGAGGGAGAGGTGCGCGAGCCGCGGCGCTTCACCTACCAGGAGCTGCGCGCGCTGCCCGCGGTGATTGACACCTCGGACTTCCACTGCGTGGAGGGCTGGAGCCTGCTCGACTGCGCCTGGGAGGGGGTGCGGTTCTCCGATCTGTGCGATCTGGTCTCTCCGACCGAGCGCGCTCGCTTCGTCACCATCGGGTGCGAGCGGGACTACACCACCAGCCTCCCGCTGCCAGACATGCTGGAGCCCGATGTGCTCCTCGCCTGGGGCCTCGACGGCAGGGACCTCACGCCCGAACACGGTTTCCCGCTGCGTCTGGTGGTACCAAGGAAGTACGCCTACAAGGCCGCCAAGTGGGTGCGCTGGATTCGCTTCACCGCCGAGCAGGAGCTGGGCTACTGGGAGGCGCGCGGCTACAGCAACAGCGCCGACCCGTGGCGTGAAGAGCGCCGCGCCTGAAGCGGCGAGGCCCCGTTCCCCTCATCGTTGTGATCGCGCGATCTGCGCGGAACGCCCCCCAGTGACGGCCGTCAGCCTCCTGGGCTCCTATGGAATAACCCGTCGGGACCTCCGGCCGCGCTCTCGCGCCAGCCAAGCGCTATCTTGCGGTCTGCGCCCCCGGGCGACATGGCGGCGGAAGCCATCCTGGAAGACGAAAGCGTCGCGCTGTGGCGAGAATACCGCGCCACCCGCGATGTGGGCCTGCGCAACAGCCTGGTGCTTCGGCACATGGGCCTGGTGTACCAGATCGCGAACCGGTACGCCCCGCTGGCGCGCGACTCCGCCGACGACCTGGTCCAGGAAGGCTGCCTCGGCCTGATCCGCGCCATCGAGCGCTTCCAGCCGGACTACGGGGTGCAGTTCTCCACCTACGCCTACCCAGTGATCTCCGGAACCATCAAGAACTACCTCCGGGAGCGGCGCCGACTGCTTGGCCGCGCCCGCTGGTCGGGAACTGACAGAGGGGGACTCGAGCTCTCGGCGGATGGCGAGGAACTGGTGCCGCCGGAGTCGCTGGAGGATCTCGCCGGCCAGGTGGAGGAGGACTTCGCCGACCAACTGGTGGACCGGCTGGTGGCCGGGAACCTGCTGCGGCGGCTGCCGCGGCTGGAGCGCCAGATCATCAAGCACTTCTTCTACGAGGACCTCACCCAGCGAGAGGTGGCGCGGCTGGTGGCCCGGAGCACCAGCCGCATCTCCCGCCTGCTGCGGCGGGCGCTGGAGCGCGTCCGCCTCCTCCTGGTGGAGATCCAGGAAGAAGAGGGCCGCCTGGTATACCCATCTGAGGCTGTCCCTCAGCTCATCGTGCCGTCAGTGGTGGACCCGGAGACCAAGCTGTTCAGCTCCCGCCATCTCCTGCGCAGCTTGCACCGTGAGATGGCGCGCGCCCGGGCCCTGCGCGCGCCCCTCAGCCTGGCGCTGGTGCGGCCTGAGGCGCCCTCCGGTCCGGTCACTGCCGCGTCGCTGGCCGAGGCCGCGAGGCACATCTACCAGCAAGTGCGCGTGCTCGACTACGTCTTCCGCGCCGGCCCCGCGGAGTTGGCTCTCATCTTCAGCCTGCCGCCCAGAGAGACCGGGCTCATCTGCCAGCGGCTCCAGGAGACCGCGACCTCGATCTCTCTGCGATGCGCCATCGCCACCCATCCCCACGATGGCGACTCGGCCTCCGCGCTGCTGGAGGCGGGCTATCGGCACCTCGACCGCGTCGGCGCGACTCATTCGCTGGCTTGACAGCCACTTGTCCGCGCCCATAGAATGACCCCGCTGTAGCTCGGCCCCGACGATGACCTACGGGCTCATCTCCGACATCCACGCCAACCTGGAGGCCTTCGAGGCCGTGCTGGCCGACCTGGCCGGCGTGGATGCCTACCTCTGCCTGGGCGACATCGTCGGCTATGGGCCCGACCCGGGGGCCTGCATTGACTGGCTCTGCGCGCTGCCCCAGCTCACCTGTGTCGTCGGCAATCACGACCTGGCGGCGATCGGCCGCTACGATCTGGGCTGGTTCAACCCGTATGCCCGCGACGCGATTGTGTGGACCAGTGATCAGCTCTCACCTGAGCACAACAGCTATCTCGCGTCACTGCCCCTGACTGCCGAGGCCGCGGGCGCAGTGTTGGTCCACGGCGCGCTGCCCGAGCACATGGAGTACACCACGACTCCGCAAGAGGCCATGACCACGTTCGAGGCCTTCTCGGGGCCGCTCTGCTTCATCGGTCACACCCATGTCGCGGAGTACTACCGCCACCGGCCCGGGACGAGGCTTTGCGCGCAGGCCTCTCTCTGGTCTGGCGGCCGGATCCTGCTGGACCCGGAGGTGCGCTTTCTGGTCAACCCCGGCTCCATCGGGCAGCCCCGCGATGATAACCCGCACGCCAGCTTCGGCATCTACGACACTGATGCTCGGGTCATCGAGGTGAAGCGCCTGCGCTATGACATCCGGGCGGTTCAGACGAAGATGCGGAAGGCGAAGCTGCCGAGCTACCTGATCGAGCGGCTGGGCCGCGGCCACTGAAGTCGAATGGCTTCGGCCCGTCCCCACGTCGTTGGCAGGGGGGCCGCTCTGCCGGCTGCTCGGCGCGGGATCAGGCCCAGATCCAGGCGATGTAGTAGTAGGCCGCCGGCGCGCTGAAGAGCAGGCTGTCGAAGCGGTCCAGCACCCCTCCGTGGCCGGGCAGGATCGTTCCCGAGTCCTTCACCCCCGCCTGCCGCTTCATGATGGACTTGGACAGATCGCCCAACTGCCCCACCACCCCGATGATCGCCCCGAGAGCGACCCCGTGAATCAGCGGCAGGCCGCACACGCCCCCCAGGCCGGCCGCCACCACCACGGCCCCGAGCCAACCAGCGGCCGAGCCCTCCACGGTCTTGCCAGGGCTGATCTTCGGGCACAGCTTGTGCCGGCCGAGGGCCTTGCCTATCCCGTAGGCCGCGGTATCCTCCGCCCAGCAGGTGAAGATCAGCAGCACCACCCAGCAGGCCCCGCGTTCCACCACTAGCCCGGATCCGAACAGGAACATGCTCTCGAAGAAGAGGCCGCGGAGCTTCACCAGGTAGCTGAGCAGGAAGGGAAGATAGAGCACCCCCAGCACGACTGCTCCTGCGTTGGCGACGGCCCCAGGTGGGGCCGGCCTGAGGAACTGCTCGACCAGCGCGGCCCCCACTGCGAGTGCCAGGAGCTGGGGCAACAGGTAGCTGGGCTCAGTGGTCTTGGCGCCTCCTGCGACGGCCGTCGCCAGCAGCGCCACGGCCGCGAGGTACCCGATCCACCGACACGGCTTCAGCCCGGAGCCAGCGGCCAGCCGGAAGAACTCCCGCAGGCCGAGCAGGGAGAGGAGGATGACCGGGATGCCGAGATACCATCCTCCCAGATAGGTCAGTGTGAGCAGGACCGGGATGCCCACAATAGCTGTCAGCGCGCGCTGCCACAACACGCCTTACTCTCCCCCCTGCCCGCCCTACAGCAGGTTTGCATCATTGAGCGCGAAGGTGTTTGGGGGAGCCCCGCTGCGGGCCCCCCGCAGTGTCGGAGGGGATGCGCGATCCTGGGAGGGACTAGATACCTCCGCCAGTGTTGGTGCGGTGCGTTCGGCTCATCGGCCGCGGCGGGGCCTCTACGAGGTAGGCGCTTCCGGCTCTGCGCTCAAGCGCTCGAGGGCGTAGTGGAACTCAACCACCTCTTCCGGCGTGATCTGGCCCATCTGCTCGAAGCGCAGCAGATCGGTTGTGCTGGGAGCAGACCGGGCCTCCTGGAGCACCGATGGATCCCAGTCGCTCTCCTGCACCAATTGCTCGCCGATGCGCTTGCAGCGGCCGCAGCGATAGCGGACGTAGACATAGTGCGGGCCCATCACGCTGAGATAGAGCCCGGTCCGGATGACATCCCGTCGCACCACCCGGTGGCCGCAGCCACAGCGGATCACTGTCTGGTGAATTGGCGTATACCCCCTGGCAGTGCTCTGCCACTCAGCTTGGTCGCGACCCGCCCCTTGCCCTCCGGGGGCAGGAACGCGACGGTCACACGATCACGACGCCCCGCTCGCCTTCCTCGATGCGGCCAATGCGGTAGGCGGTCTCACCTCTCCCCGAGAGACGTGAGGCGGCCGCGTCGGCCTCCGCCTCTGACACGATCAGCACAAACCCCACGCCCATGTTGAAGGTGTGGTACATCTCCTCGTCCGGCACCCGGCCCAGGTCCTGGATCAGCTCGAAGATGGCCGGCACATGCCAGCTCTTGCGCTGGATCACCGCCTGGCAGTTGGCGGGCAGGCAGCGGACCACGTTGTCCGGCAGGCCGCCGCCGGTGATGTGGGCCATGCCCTTGACCTCCGCCTCCTCGAGCAAGGGCAGAACCGCGGGCGCGTAACAGCGATGGATGCGCAGCAGCTCCTCGCCGATGGTGCGATCGAGGGCCGGCAAGTACTGGTCAACGGGAAGCTCGGCGATCTCGAAGAAGAGCTTGCGCGCCAGCGAGTAGCCGTTGGTGTGCAGGCCGTTGGAGGCGAGGCCGAGCACCACATCGCCGGGCGCGATGCGGTCGCCGTGGATGGCCTTACTGCGTTCCACCAGGCCGGTGATGAAGCCGACCAGATCGTACTGCCCCTCCTGGTACATCCCTGGCAGCTCGGCCAGCTCGCCGCCGACCAGCGCGCATCCCGCCTCCCGGCAGCCGATGACCAGGCCCTCGATCACCTCGCGGATCAGCTCCGCGGTGAGCACGCTCGCCGCGATGTAGTCCATGAAGAAGAGCGGCCGCGCGCCCTGCACCAGGATGTCGTTGACGCAGTGGGCCACCAAATCCTGGCCTACGGTGCGATGCCGGTTCATCATGCTCGCCACCATGAGCTTGGTGCCGACGCTGTCCACGCTCGTCACCAGCAGTGAGTCTGGGCCCGCGTGCTCGGCAAGGGAGAACATCGCGCCGAAGGTGCCGACATCGGTGGCCACCTGGGGGGTGAAGGTCGAGCGGATGTGGGGCTTCACCTGGTCCAGCGCGGCATTGGCGCGGGCGATGTCCACTCCCGCGTCCCGGTAGGTGATGGGCCCGGCTAGCTTCCGTCCGGCACGGCCTCGGCGTGGCGACACGCGGCCTCCTCCAGGTCGAGTTTGCTCAGCCTCACATCCTGCGGGATGAGGATCGGGTAGCGCCCGGTGAAGCAGGCCAGGCAGAGCTTCGGCCGGGGAACCCGGAGCGCCTTCAGCAAGCCCTCCACAGACTGGTATCCCAGGCTGTCGGCCCCGATGGTCTGGCGGACCTCGTCCACGCTGCAGCGGGCCGCGATCAGCTCCGAGCGGTTGCTGGTGTCTATGCCGTAGTAGCAGGGCCAGCGATAGGGCGGGGCGCTGATGCGCACATGCACCTCGGCCGCGCCCGCCTCGCGGATGATGCCGACGATCTGGCGCTTGGTCGTCCCCCGCACGATTGAGTCGTCCACCACGGCCACGCGCTTGCCTTCCAAGGCCTCCCGCAGCGGGTTGAGCTTCACCTTCACGCCCAGGTCGCGCAGGCGCTGATCGGGCTGGATGAAGGTGCGGGGGATGTAGCGGTTCGTAATCAGACCCTGACCGAACGGGAGCCCGGAGCGCTCGGCGAAGCCGATGGCCGCCGGCCATCCCGTGTCAGGCACCGGGATCACTAGGTCGGCCTCGGCCGGCTGGTCCTCGGCCAGTTGCTGCCCCAGACGGCGCCTCGCCTCGTGCACGAGGCGCCCCAGGAGCTCGCTGTCGGGACGGGCCATGTAGATGTACTCGAAGACGCAGAGGGCGTGGCGGGGGCTGCTGACCACCTGGCGGGAGCCCATCCCTTCCTTGTCGCTCACCACCAGCTCGCCCGGCTTGACCTCGCGGACGAGCTGTGCTCCGATCACATTCAGCGCGCAAGTCTCGGAGGCGAACACGAGGGCCCCGCCATTGAGCTGACCGATGCACAGGGGCCTCACCCCATAGGGGTCTCGCGCCGCCATCACCGACTGCTCGGTGAGAATGGTCACTGAGTAGGCCCCGATCCAGCGGGGCATGCATCTCGCCACCGCCTCCTCGACGCTCCCCGTCTCGGCCGCCTCCTCGACCACCATCCTCAGCATGATCTCGGTGTCGCTGGTGGCCTCGAAGCGGTGGCCTCTCGCCTCCATCTCCCGGCGGAGCGCGAGGGCGTTCACCAGGTTGCCGTTGTGGGCGAGGGCCACCTTTCCCCCCCGCCATTCAGCCACCATCGGCTGGGCATTGGCGAGGGTGGTCGAACCGGTCGTGGAGTAGCGGGTGTGTCCGATGGCCAGGTCCCCCCGGAGCCGATGGAAGGTCTCCTCGTCGAAGATCTGGGAGACCAGGCCCATCTCCCGGTAGCTGAGGATCTGGTGCCCGTCAGAGACTGCGATGCCGGCGCTCTCCTGGCCCCGGTGCTGGAGCGCGAACAGCCCGAAGTAGGTCAGCCGGGAGACATCTTCGCCAGGCGCGTAGATTCCGAAAACACCACACGCTTCGCGCGCTTCGGGGCGCGCGGCCAGCGGTTGATAGCTCATTGGTCCTTCTCGTCCTCGTTGCCCTCGTTCGCGGCGCAGCAGGCAGACTCGGCGTGCAGCTTGCAGCCAAGGCCGCGATGAAGCCGCCCTCCGCCAGCCGGGAAGTCAGCCTCAGTGCCCATCCTGCTTCCTCTACTGAGCTTCGCATATTGCAGTGACGCCGGCACGGGGTTTGTGGAGCCTCCTGACGTCTTCTGTCTGAGTCTCGCCCTCACTGCACTAGGCGAGACTCAGCAGGCTCAGGCCCAGTCCTCGCGGCTCACTGCTCGATGATCGCTGGGATCGCCGATCGCCACACTCGCTCCATCTCGGCCACGGCCAGGCGGATCATCTGGTTCCTTTCGGCCGCGATCAACAGCTCCTTCCCCTCCACCACCCCTAACACCTGCGCGGGCACTCCCTGTCGCGCGGCCAGCAGCTTGATCTTTTCCGCGTTCTCCGGCGTGGCCGACAGCACGATTCGGGAGGGCGACTCGCCGAAGAGCCGCGCGTCCATCCGTAGCTGTGACTCTCCCTCTGGGAGCGTCACCGTCGCGCCCAGGCGACCCCAGATGCAGCACTCCGCCAGCGCTACAGCCAGGCCGCCATCGGAGCAGTCGTGCGCCGAGGCCGCCAGCCCCTCCCGGATCGCCTCCAGGCAGGCCGCCTGCACCTTCTTCTCTCGCTCCAGGTCGAGGCGGGGCGGCCGGCCGGTGACTTGCTTGTGGTAGCGCTTGAGGTACTCGCTGCCTCCCAGGTCTTCGCGGGTCTCGCCCAGCAGCAGGATCACATCTCCCCCGCGCTTGAACCCGATGGTGCAGTGGCGCCGCACCTCCTCCAGCACCCCCACCACGCCGAGCACGGGGGTGGGATAGACCGCCGTCTCCGGCGTCTCGTTGTAGAAGCTCACGTTCCCGCTGACCACGGGCAGGTTGAATGCACGGCAGGCCTCGGCCAGACCCTCGACACAGCGCTTGAACTGCCAGAACCGGTCGGGCTTCTCGGGATTGCCGAAGTTCAGGCAATCCGTCACCCCGGCCGGCTCCGCTCCCACGCAGACCAGGTTCCGGGCCGCCTCCGCCACCACCAACTGCGCGCCCACATAGGGGTCCAGGTAGCAGTAGCGCCCGTTGCCGTCAGTCGTCACCGCGATGCCCTGCTGGTATCCCTTCAAGCGAAGCACCGCCGCATCCGCCCCCGGCGTGACGACGGTGTTGGTCTGGACCATATGGTCGTACTGTTGATATACCCATTCGGCACTGGCGATGTTGGGGCTGCTGAGCAGGTCCCGCAGTACCGCGCTCAGATCCTCCGGGATGGGCAGCCGGGAGAGGTCGGCCGACCGCGCCTCCCGGTAGTAGGCCGGCTCCTCGGCAGGCAGGTAGTAGACCGGCGGGGTGGCCAGCGTCTTCGCCTCGACCTCGGCCACGATCTGTCCATTGTCCCGGATGCGGAGGACCCCATCTCCGGTCACCTGCCCGATGACCACCGCGTTCAGCCCCCAGCGGTGGAAGACTCTCAGTACCTCCTCCTCGCGGCCCTTCTGGGCCACGATCAGCATCCGCTCCTGGGACTCGGACATCATCATCTCCCAGGGCTCCATGCCCGCCTCCCGGCGGGGCACCTTCTGGAGTTCCACATCCATGCCGTGGCCGCCCGCGGCCGACATCTCGCAGGTGGTGCAGGTGATCCCCGCAGCCCCCATGTCTTTCATCCCGACGACGGCCCCGGTGCCCAGCGCCTCCAGGCAGGCCTCGATCAGGCACTTCTCCGTGAAGGGATCGCCGATCTGCACGGTGGGCCGCTTCTCCTCGTCCGCGCCGAACTCGTGGCTGGCGAGGATGCTCGCGCCCCCGATGCCATCCCGGCCGGTGCTGTTGCCCACGATGATCACCGGGTTGCCGGCCCCCGCCGCCCGGCTGGTGCAGATCTTGTCGCTCTCCACCACGCCGATGGCCATCACGTTCACCAGGCAGTTGCCCCGGTAGGGCTCCTCGAACCTCAGCTCGCCCCCGATGGTCGGCACCCCCAGGCAGTTGCCGTAGAAGGCGATGCCGCTCACCACCCCGCGGAGCAGGTAGCGGGCCCGCGGCTCATCCAGCTCCCCGAAGCGCAAGGGATCGAGCACCGCGATGGGCCGCGCGCCCATGGTGAAGATGTCGCGGATGATGCCGCCGACTCCCGTGGCCGCGCCCTGGAATGGCTCCACCTGGCTGGGGTGGTTGTGGCTCTCCATCTTGAAGAGCACGGTCAGCCCTGGGGCCGCCTCGATGCCGCCCGCGTCCTCGCCCCGCACCCGGCTGGCGTACTTGCCCCCTCTCGGAAGCAGGGTGAGCAGGGGCCTGCTGCGGGGATAGCCGCAGTGCTCCGACCACTCCACGGAGAACATCGCCAGCTCGGTCCGGGTTGGCTCGCGGCCGATGCTGGACAGGATGCGCTGGTACTCCTCGTCGCTCAGGCCCAGCTCCCGCCACATGCGGGGTTCAATCGCCATTGATTCACCTTATCCCGCCAGCGGCCATCTGCGTCTTATGTAGGGCGGGCGTTGCTACGCCCGCCGGCGGTTTGACCAGGCGAGAACGTTCATCTCACCTTGGAACGGCCACTCATCGGAAGTCGCCACAAGGCCTGCGCGCACTGGATTCGCGCGCACATACTCCCACTTGCTCTCATACGACTCGTCGCTCCGCAGCAGGTGGTCGAAGAACTCGGCTTGCCAAGCAAAGGTCTGCATCACCGCCTTGCGTATCTCACGCTGTGTCCAGCGCTTCCAGCCTCCGACAAAGCCGCTGAGGGACTTCGCCTCATCCCCGAGGGGAGAAGCGAAGAAGTGCACGTGGTCCGGCATTATCACATAGCGGCCCACCAGCCACCTATAGGACATTCGCGCCACCTGCCAAGACTCGGCAAGAACAGACGCAACGCGCGGCTGCGCGAGCACAGAGCGACGGTCTCGCACACAGCAGGTGATATAGAACAGCGGAGCAGCGATGCGCTCGGAGATACGATCGAGACGACGCAAGTGACGCCGCACCGGGCGGCCCGTCCCCTCATCACTTGCGGCGGGCATGGGAATGCCCGCCCTACAGTCCTTCTTCATGTCCTCACGCATCCGCATTGTGCCTCTTTGTAGGGCGGGCGTTCCTACGCCCGCCGGCCGAAGCCAGGGGTAGGAGGCAAGCTCCTGCCCCACGAACAAGCGCTATCTACAGCTTCAGTCCGTTGATGTGCGGACGCAGTGCTTTTTCCAGGCGCATCATGGCATCGATCATCGCGTCCTCAATCTCGGGCCAGCGCCCCTCTGGGTCACGATGCCCGCCAGCTTCGACCCGATACGCAATGCGACAGGCCTTTCTCCCTTCGAGCCGCTGCCACAGCAAGGGGCCACCAAACGTAGCCTCGATTTCCTCCTTAGACTTCGCGATCGTGTCGAATATGGCCTTGTTCTCTGCCTCTTGCTCGCGTGCGATGAAAAGCTCCACACGGCCCTCATGCCGACCGATGACGTAGTTCAGCCCCAGGCCACTCATCCCCGCACTTGCGCCGATCCAGCCCCCGGTGCCAGGTGATATCCCAGAGTGCAGCGTCGTCTTCTCCTTTGCGCGATCCAGGAGTTGGGTCCAGAAACGTCGGCGGATCACCGCGCTCTCGGCGAGGTGCGTGATTGTCTTTCCGGCCTTTTTGATTTCCTCGCTTGGGCCCACAATCAACGTTAGCAGGGGCGCGAGTGGAGACTCCCCAATCGGCAGCGCTTCCACGTTTACCCGGAAGGCTTCCACCTTCACCAGGTGAAAAGCTGCTGCGGACGTCTCGTTCAACCACGACACCGCGCCGACGTGTTCGGGTCTGGGATCGGCGGCGATCCAGATTCCCGTCTTGGCCCCAATAGCTGACAGATAGGTGACCAGTTTCCCCAGATGGTCATGGTCGGTCTGCTCAAGCTGGCATTCGATCACCACAGGGTCGCCGGCATCGTCTTGTGCCACCAAGTCCACGCTGAAGGTGCCCGCGGTCTGCTCCCGTTCAGCCCCCGACAGCGAGAGGTGAACGGTCTCGCTTAGGCTCTCAAGGTTCTCTTCCAGCCACCTCGTGAAGTCCACCTCCTGTCTCCATACCTCTCGCAGATCCACTCGTTGCAGCTTGCCGATCATGACACACCTCCTGCCTTGAGGGCCGTGCACGTGTGGATGCTTCTGCACGGAGAAAGGTGTTCTCCTGCAAGCAGCGCGCACGGTCCCGGGAAGCGTGGACATGACAAGCGCCGCGGGGGGAAGGAACACCTCTTCCGTTGCTTCGGTAGCGCGGTGCATGTCTCATAAACGCCACGGCCCCTCATGTCTCGGTCCTGCTCTGTAGGGCGGCGTCTCCGTGCCCCGTCAGAAGTCATCCTGAGCCAGGCGAAGGATCTGTTCTAACGTCTCCAGCCTCATATGCATGATTCTGAGACAGCCCCCGTGCTGCCGAAGCGGCAATCGGCGGGCGTAGGTACGCCCGCCCTACAGCAGGAGGCTTTCCCATACCAGCCTCCCATCTCCAGACCCCAGGAGGGGATCCGTGCACCGCTCCGGGTGGGGCATCATGCCCATCACATTGCGCTCCCGATTGCAGATTCCGGCGATGTTCTCCAGGGACCCGTTTGGATTCGCCTCCGGCGTGGTCTCGCCCTGGGGCGTGCAGTAGCGGAAGACGATCTGGTCGTTTCGCTTCAACTCCGCCAGCGCAGCCTCATCGCAGTAGTAGTTGCCCTCCCCGTGCGCGATGGGGATGCGCAGCACCTGCCCCTTCCTCATGGCGCGAGTGAAGGCAGTATCTGTGGTCTCCACGCGCAGGTACACGTACTTGCAGACGAACTTCTGCCCTGCGTTCCGCATCATCGCGCCCGGCACCAGGCCAGCCTCACACAGGATCTGGAACCCGTTGCAGATACCCAGCACCAGGCCGCCATTGCCCGCAAAGTGCGCCACCGCGCTCATCACCGGCGAGAACCGGGCTACCGCGCCGGTCCGCAGGTAATCGCCATAGGCGAAGCCGCCCGGCAGGATGATGCAGTCCAAGCCGCTAACATCGGTGTCCTGGTGCCAGATGTAGTCCACCGGCGCGCCCATCTCATCGTGCACCGCGTGCCAGGTGTCGGTGTCGCAGTTCGAGCCGGGGAATACCACCACGCCAAAGCGCATCCCAGTCGCGGTCGCCATCGGCTAGCCCTCGACCTCGACGCGGAAGTCCTCGATGATGGGATTAGCGAGCAACTTGCGGCACATCTCCTCCACCTGTGCCTGGAGCTCGTGTCTGGGCGCGCCGTTCAGCTCCATCTCGACGAACTTGCCGATCCGCAGGCGGCCGACATTGGCGTAGCCCAGGTTGTGCAGCGCCTTCTCCACGGTCTGCCCCTGGGCGTCCATGATGGTGCGCTTCAGAGTGATGATCACCCGCGCCTTGGCCATCGCCTCGCCTCCTCGTACTCCCTGCAAGGGGAATGCGGCCCGCCTGGTGTGAGCATTCTGCGGCCCCTTTGCATCTCCCTCTGGCTCCTTCGGGGCCCAAAGGAACGGCCCCTGCCGCGGGGAATCGCGCAGCGGACTGCTGCGTTCAGGAGTCAGTGGGATGCATCGCTCTCCCAGAAGCCGTTTCATAGCTCGCCAGTGGGGGCGGGCGATGAAACGGCCTGCTGCCAGCGGGGCGTGTTCCAGGCGCATTTCATGCCCGCACTGTGCTGCAACCATGGTTGGAGGGGTATGAAATGCGCTCCGATCAAGTGAGCGCGCCGCCGACGCGGCGCATCGGCCCCGAGGCCTTCGCTCCTTCAGACGAGACCGGGCTGTGGTGGCTCACGAACGCCGGCTTCCTCATCAACTCGCACGGCACTCTGGTGATGATAGACCCGGCGATCAGCCTGGCCGACGAGGAGCAAGCGGTCAGCGAGACTGGCCATCGCCTGCTGGTCGGGCTCCCTATCCAGGCTCACGACGTACCTCGGCTCGACGCCGTGCTCTACACCCACGGCGACTACGACCACTTCGCGCCGCGCACCGCCCGGGAGCTGGTGCGGACCGGCGCGCTGTTCGTGGGGCCGCCTCCGGTCGCCGCGGAGGTGTCAAAGCTGGGCCTGCCTCCTGACCGCATTCGCGTGGCCAGTGCGGGCGACAGCTTCGCGGTGGGCGCGGCCACCATCACTCCGACCCCAGCCGACCATCCGTGGCAGCTCCGCGATCCCGCCAAGTTCGGCCCGCCCTGGAAGCCGGGGGACTGCTGCGGCTACCTGGTCGCCACGCCGGACGGGAGCATCTGGCATCCGGGGGACACCAGGCTGATGGAGGAGCACCTACGGCTGCGCGGCGTGGACGTGCTGCTGCTCGATGTCTCGCGGAACCAGTACCACCTGGGGGTGGACAGCGCCGCCCGCCTCGCCAACCTCCTCGAGGTCCCCCACATCATCCCCCACCACTATGGCAGCTACGACCACCCCGACCCCAGTTCGTATAACCCTTACAACGGCGACCCGACGGAGGTGGCGGCGCTGATCGAGAACGCGCACAACCGCTTCCACATCATCGCGCCTGGGGACAGATTCGCAGTGAGAAGGACTCCCTGACCCCCTGTTGGGCAGAAGCTTGCCTCCTGCCCATCTGTAGGGCGGGCATGTCGCCGAAGGCGCATGCCCGCCGCTCACCTCTCTTTCCCGATCACCCTCATGCCACCCATGTACTCCACCAACACCTCCGGCACGGTGACGGTGCCGTCCTGGTTCTGGTAGTTCTCCAGCACGCACGCCAGGGTGCGGCCGACGGCGAGGCCGGAGCCGTTGAGGGTGTGGACGAACTCGGGCCGGGCACCCCGCCCCCGGCGGAAGCGCACGTTGGCGCGGCGGGCCTGCCAGTCGAGGCAGTTGGAGCAGGAACTGAGCTCCAACCACTTGCCAGTTCCCGGGAACCAGGCCATCGGGTCATAGGCCTTGGCCGCGGCCATGCTCATCTCCCCCGCGCAGAGCAGGGCCAGCCGATAGGGGAGGCCGAGGCGCTGGCAGACCGTCTCCGCGTTGCGCACCATCGCCTCCAGTTCGTCCATGGAAGTTTCGGGCAGGACGAACTTGAACATCTCCACCTTGTCGAACTGGTACTGCCGGATCAACCCTCGCGATTCGCGGCCCGCGCTGAACTTCTCGTAGCGGAAGCACGGCGTGTAGGCGACGTAGCAGCGGGGCAGCGTCGCCCCATCGAGGATCTCATCGCGGTGCAGGTTGGCGAGGGCCGACTCCGCGGTGGGGATGAGGAACATGTCGTTCTCGCGGACGTGGAACTGGTCGTCCTCGAACTTGGGCAGGTGGCCGGAGGCGATGAGAGAATCCCGCCGGGCGATCAGGGGCGGGGCGACCTCACTGTAGCCGTGCGCCCTGATATGCAGGTCGAGCATGAAGTTGATCAGGGCTCGCCGCAGTTGCGCGCCCGCGCCCTTGAGCACCTCGAAGTTCGCTCCGGAGATGTTGGTGGCCCGCTCGAAGTCAATGATGTCGAGGTTGGCGCCGATCTCCCAGTGTGGTTTGGGCTCGAAGTCGAACTGCCGCGGCTCGCCCCACTCGCGGACGATGACGTTGTCGTCTTCGGTAGCGCCGTCCGGCACCGCGGGGTCGGGGATGTTCGGGATGAGCAGTGCCTGGCGGTCGAGTTCGGCCTCGGTCCCTCGCACCTGCACGTCGAGGTCCTTGATGCGGTCGCCGACCTTGCGCATCTCCGCGACCAGCTCGGAAGCATTGCCCTTTCGCTGCTTGATGTCCGCAATCTCCTCGCTCACCCGGTTGCGCTCGGCCCGGAGGGACTCGACCTCGGTCAGCAAGGCGCGCCGGCGCTCATCGGCCCGCAGCAGCGCCTCCAGCGGCGCGTCGTCATAGCCGCGGCGCTTCATAGCGCGGCGGACAAGCTCGGGGTCAGAGCGGATCAGACGGATGTCGAGCATGAGCAGGACCTCGTATGGCTACTCTGGCTATTGTAGGGAGCCCGCGGAAACGTGGCAAGAGGGTATTGACAATCGTTGATCTTGGTGATACAATGAGGCCGGCTCTGGCGGGCGAAGTCATCGGGGAAGGCGGCAGGCTCGGCCGCGACCATGCAGGGTTTCACCGGAAACCGCGCTGCGTGGTGGTTGGGGAGAGGCAGCCGAGCAAAGTAGGAGGCGACGATGCGGGTAGATACCTCGCTGAGGCCAGAGCGGAGGTGGTTCCTGGAATGGGTGCCCACAGTTCGCGCGAAGCTGGTGTTGTACGAGAAGGTGTTCGAGGCACTCTACCTTCGACCTGCCGAGATCCAGCGGGTGGTTGATGCCGCTGTCCGCGCAGACATCCTTCGAGATGCGTTGCGCAATCATCCGGCCGAGTGGCAAGACGGCCCTGAGGCCCTTGGCAGGGGCGAGCCCTTGCCCAGTATCATTGCGGGGCTTTTCGGCGAGGAAGTGCCCACATCGGTGGCGCTGGTGGCGCTGGAATCGCTCGTGCGAGAGGCCGACGAGAGCGATTCCTTAGATGTAGCGGTGGGGCGTGCAGTGCTGGCACGGGAGACCGAACGATCTGCTGTGGGAGAACCGACCTATATCTGGCTGATAGAGGTTGGGCAGCAGGGAAGAATGACAGTGTCGGTCCGGCGGCGGTCGGAAGTGGCGGGAGCTCCTGCCGGGCTGGTGAAGGTGACCGATGCTCGCTAGGAACTCGGGAAGATCAGCATGAGGACAAGAGCTGCTGCGCGCGGTGGAGCAGAGAAGCGCCTCGTTCTTCGGTTGCGAAGCCCGCTCGGGCTGGCCTTGGAAGACTACCGTCGGGCCAAGGGGTGGGGGCTAAACGAGCTGGCGAGGATCGCTCGGGTCCATCCGGCTCAACTCAGTCGCCTGGAGGGTGCGCACCAGGTGAGCGCTCACGCCTCCACCCTCCGGAAGCTGGCGACGGCCCTGGAGGTAGACGTAGATCACCTGCTGCGCCTGAGCGAACTCAGCCGCCGCTACCAGTGGAGCACGGATACGCCGGACCCGATCCTGGCCGAGGCCGCAGCGAGATCGGGTCTGACCTGCGATGTCGAGACCGCGATCGAGCGCGACCCCACCATCCCGCCCAAGCGGAAGAAGTGGCTGTTGGAGTGCGTCGCGCTCGCACGCAGGTAGGTTCCAAGGCTCCTCCGCGGAGCAGTCGTCGTCACAGCGAGGGCGTGCCTACAGCAGCGACTTCAGATACGCCAGGTCGTCCCGCGTCCGCGCCAACAGGTCCGCTCGCGACAGGGCCTCGTACTCGCTGTGGAGGCTGATGGGGCCGTCGTAGTTCGCTGACTTGAGCAGCTCCAGCACCTGCTTCCAGTCCACTATGCCGTCGCGGAGGGGAAGCAGACGATGCTCCCACCTGCGCTGCCCCTTTCTCTCTACCCTGAACCAGCCCGGGCTCTTGACGGCCACCAGGCAGAGATACTCGCGGATCATGCTGAAGGCCATCGGCAGGTCCTCGCCATCAATGGCGAGATGGCCGGGGTCAATGTAGATGCCGATGTAGCGAGGGTCGAAGCCCTTTACCAGGTGCATGGCGCCGGCGCAGTTGGAGCCGTAGTAGGGGCCGGAGTGAGTGTGGGAGGCTACGCAGACATTGTACTTCATGCACAGCTTCTGGAAGCCCTCCAGCGCGCGCCGGACCTTGTCCACGCCTTCCCAGTAGGGCTCGCCTCGCCACACCCAGTAGCCGAGCTTGATGCGCCGGCAGCCGATCTCCGCGCAGGCGGCAAGCAAGGGCTCGACCCCCGGCTTGGCGGGGTCTATGAAGTCGAAGTTGGTGGTCACCAGGCCCACCCTTAGCCCCCGCGCCGCCCATAGCCTCGCGGCCGCGGGCAGGGCCGTGGACACGTTCTCTGGGTTGATGGGATAGCCCGGCCGCACGCACAGGTCGAAGCCGCCGAAGCCCACGTCGAGCATGGTCTCGGCGAGCTGGCTGGGGTTCAGGTCCTTCAACAGCTTGGTGAACATGACGAAATGCATCACTCATCCCTCCGTGCAGGTCGTTCTCGCCTCGATGCTGTGCGCCAGTCGCCGGTCACCCGGAGAAGGAGGCTGCCACAGGCTACCTCAGCTTCGGCACCATCCTCCCGTGAGCCTTGAACAGGTCGTCCACGAGTGAGTAGATCTCCTCAACGGTCAGCTCGGCCGAGAGGCGCGGGTCGAGCAGGGCGGCCTGGTAGACGTGCTCCTTCTTGCCGGAGAAGAAGGCCTCCACAGCCAGCTCGTGCACATTGACCGTGTTGCGGATCACGGCCGCCAACTGCGGCGGGAGATCGCCCACGTGACAGGGCTGGATGCCGTTTCGATCCACCAGGCAGGGCACCTCCACGCAGCAGCGCTCCGGCAGGTTTGTGATGATGCCGCCATTGCGCACATTGCCGTAGATGAGGCAGGGCTCACCGGTCTGGTGGGAGTGCAGGATGGAGCCGCAGTATTCATGGCTGCGGCGCACCTCGATTGGCCTGCGGCTCATCATCTCCCGCTTGGTGCGCTTCCAGCGCCTGTCTGACTCGACGCAGCGCCGCAGGTACTCGTCCAGCGGGATGTGATAGCGCTCCACCAGGTCTGGCCGGTCGCGCCGGATGAACCAGGGCACATACTCCGAGAAGTGCTCGCTCGATTCGCTCACGAAGTAGCCCAGCCGCTTGAGGGCCTCGAAGCGCACCGGATCCCGCCGCCAGACCTCGGGCTTCGCCATCGCCCGCCGCAGCCGCGGATAGGCGTCCTTGCCCTGGTACTCGAGCTTGAGGTAGAAGTCCATGTGGTTGATGCCCGCGGCCCAGTAGACCAATTCCTCGTAGGGGATCCCCATGTACCGGGAGAGCTGCCAGGCGGTTCCCTGCACACTGTGGCAGAGGCCGACCGTTTGAATGCTGGTGGCGCGCTGCACCGCCCAGCACACCATCGCCATCGGGTTCGCGTAGTTGATGAAGATCGCCTTCGGGCACAACTCCTCCATCTCTCGCGCGATGCTCACCATCACCGGCATGGTGCGAAGCGCCCGGAAGATGCCGCCGATGCCGTTCGTGTCCCCGATCGTCTGGCGGAACCCGTACTTCTTGGGGACGTCAAAGTCTATCTTGGTGGCCGGGAAGCCGCCCACCTGGATGGTGTTGACCACATAGTCGGCCCCCTCGAGAGCAGGCCGGCGAGTGCGGTGGGCGGTGATCTTTGGCCTGGCTTCCAGCGCGGCCGCCACCTTGTGGGCCATCCGCTGGGCCACCAGCAGGCGGTCAGGGTTGATGTCCATCAGCGCGATGTGGGGCTGCTTCAGCTCGGGCCAGGACATGATATCCCCGAGCAGATTCCGCGCGAACACCACACTGCCGGCCCCGATCATGGCGATCTTTGGTCTGTTGGGCACTCCCGGCCTCCTCAGCCTCGCTGCGCGCCGCGTTCGGCCTGAGTCGGCCCGTCCCCGCGGCATGTGTGCTCTCCTGGTGATTCTCGCTCTCCATACCGGCTCCTGCCTGCCGAGCCCAGCCCAAGGAAGCGAGGGCGAAGCTCAGATAGGGCGGCGTTAGCACCCCCGTAAGCCTCCCGCAGGCCGCTTCTGTGTGCGAACTGGAATGACGTAGAGGGGGAGCGAGAGGAAGCGCGGCGAAAACCAGTTTCTGGGCCCACGAGGACGGCAAGAGGGTGCAGGGATGCGCATTAGACCGATGACCCGTGATGACCTGCCGCGCGTAGTCGCCGCGTGGAATGCTATCCTCGTTCACACCCAGCTCACCGAGAAGCACTTCGGCGCGGTGACGCTGGGTGATCCCAACTACGAGCCGGAAGGCGTGCTCGTCGCGGAGACAGATGACGGCGAGCTGGTCGGCTTCAGCGCCTGCGTGGTGCGCCGGACCGTGCCAGGTAAGGATGGCGGGGGCGGGGAACACAACTTCGACCGCTGCTTCCTGAAGGGGTTCTTCGTGGCCGGCGGCGACTCGGGTGAGCTGGCCGCCAAGGAACTGCTTGCCAGGGCGGAGGCGTTCGGGGCCAGCGCGGGCAAGTCCCAGGTAGTGGTCACCATGTACGATGGCCCGTACATCTACCCGGGCATTGATGTGCGCTATGAGCGGCTGCGGGCCCTGATCATGCAGCATGGCTACCACGACTTCGAGACTATTGAAGACGTAGCTGTGAATCTGCGCTCCGCCGAAGTCGAGCAGATGCTCGCCGAGGCACGGGCGACCGTGCCACCCGAGGTGAAGCTCGCCACCTGGGAGCCAGGGATGCTGCCCGCCATGCGCGCCTTCGTGGAGGAGGGCGAGATGCCTGGGTGGTTCCCGATCGGATGGGAGAGCGGGTACACTCGGGCCCGCGAGACCACGCTCGTCCTGATCAGGGAGGAGGAGATCTTCGGCTGGGCGCAGTTCCACCCCCGGCCTCCCTCCGCGGCCTTCGGACCAATCCTGGTGCTGCCGCGGGCGCGGGGGCGCAGCTACGGGGGCCTGCTCTTGCTGGAGTCCATGCTCCGCTGTGCACGGGCCGGCTGTGAACGTATGACCGCGGGCTGGGCGAACACAGGCTTCTATGTGCGCTATGGATGGGATATCATCTGCCGATACGCGGTGTTGCGGAAAACGCTGAAGTAGAGGAGGTGAGTATGGCTGAGCGGCTCGCGATAGATGGGGGCACACCGGTGCGGACCAAGGGCTTCCCCACGCGGGGCGAGGGCATGGGTGATGACGAGATCGCGCAGCTCACTGAGGTGGTCCGCTCTGGGCACCTGTTCCGGGTCGGTGGCAGCAAGACCAAGGAGGTGGAGGACCGGTTCGCCGCGCTGCTGGGCATGAAGCACGCCCTCGCGGTGACCTCGGGCACGGCCGCAATCCACACCGCGGTGGCCTGCATCAACCCGGACCCCGGGGATGAGATCATCACCACTCCCTTGACCGACATGGGAACCGTGATCGGGATCCTGTACCAGCAGGCGATCCCGATCTTCGCGGACGTCGTCCCGAACGGATACCACCTCGACCCGGGATCGGTCCGCAAGGCGATCACCCCCCGCACCCGCGCCATCATCGTCGTCCATCTCTGGGGGATGGCGGCGGACATGGAGGCTTTCCTCGCCATCGGCAAGGAGCGCGGCATCCCCATCATTGAGGACTGCGCCCAGGCCTACCTGACGGAGTACCACGGCCGGCTGGTCGGCACCATGGGAGAGATGGGGTGCTTCAGCTTGCAGCAGTCCAAGCACATCACCTGTGGCGATGGCGGCCTGGTGGTCACCAACCGTGATGATCTCGCCGCCCACGCCCGGCTGTTTGCTGACAAGGGATGGGATCGCTCGTCGAGCGACCGAGGGCATGCTTTCCTGGGGATGAACTACCGGATCACGGAGCTCCAGTCCGCGGTCGTGCTCGCGCAACTGGGCAAGCTCGAGGGCTGGGTGGCCCGCCGCCGCGCCCTGAGCGACCGGCTCTCGGAGCAGCTCGGCGGAATCCCGGGCCTCTACCCGCCCAAGCCCAGCGCAGTCTCCGGCAACACTTGCTGGTACTTTCCGCTCCTCGTCCGGGAGGAGGAGTTCGGCATGGACAGGAAGCGCTTCGTAGAGGCGCTCAATGCCGAGGGCGTCCCCTCCTGGATCTGGCTGGCCGGCAAGCCCCTCTACGCCTTCGACGCGCTGGGCAAGCAGATCACCTTCGGCACCTCGCACCACCCCTTCGACTGTGCTCGCGCCTCCCGCCGCGTCGAGTATGGGCCAGGGCTCTGCCGCAATGCCGAGCAGGCGCTCCGCGAGCTGGTGGTGCTGACCGTCCACGAGTTCTACTCCGACCAGGATGTTGACGAGATGGCGGCCGCCATCCACAAGATCGCCGCGGCCGCCCGCAAGTAAGCATTGGTGTCGGGCAGGTTCGCGCCGCTGGCCGAACCTGCCCTTCTGCTACAGGAGGCCTCATGGATTTCGCGAACCCATTCGCCGCGCCCGGCCAGTGGTACAAGGGCAACCTCCACACCCACACCAGCCGATCCGATGGCATCATCGAACCGAAGGAGGTGATCGGACGCTACCGGGAGGCCAGCTACGACTTCCTCGCGCTGAGCGATCACAACACGGTCACCGAAGCGCCCAGCCCGAGCGATGACTTCCTGCTGCTGCTGGCCACCGAGATGAACGGCGACCGGACCGAGGTGGGGGAGGAGTATCACGTGCTCGCCTTCGGGCTGACTGAGGGCGGGCCGGTGCCGGAGGCGCCAACGGTGCCGGAAGCCATCGCCTGGACCCGGGAACGCGGCGGCGAGGCGGTGATCGCTCACCCGGCCTGGTCAGGGCTGGTGGTCTCGGATCTGCTCAAGTACGATGGGCACCTGGGAGTGGAGGTGTTCAACACCGGGTGCCATTTCGAGAACGCGAAGGGCTACTCGGCCGCCCACTGGGATGATGTGCTGGGCCGCAGCCGGCGGATGTGGGGCTTCGCAGTGGACGACTGCCACAACCGGCTGAGCCCCAACCATCCTCTGGACACCGCTCGCGCTTGGACCCTGGTCAAAGCGCGCCAGCTCACTCGCAAGGCGATCCTGGCCGCGCTCCGCGAGGGCCTCTTCTATTCCTCCTGGGGGCCGGCCATCCACGAGATCGCCGTCTCCGGCGACCAGGTATATGTCCGCACCTCACCGGTCAAGGAGATCAACTTCGTCGCCCAGCGGTGGTGCGGCCGGAGCTTCTTCGCGAAGGAGCAAGCGGCTGTCAGCGAAGCGACCTATCGCCTCTCCGGCCGGGAGCAGTACCTGCGCGTGGAGTGCCGCGACATCGAGGGCCGCTGGGCCTGGTCGAACCCGATGTTCTTCGCCGAAGCGACCTGAGTACAGGGCAGGGGCGCCGCAGGGATGGCTGCCGGGTCTACAACGGCAGCTTCACCGGCTTTCCGGTCTCGGCCGCGCGGTAGATGGCGACCACCACCTCGAGGGCCTTGCGGCCATCCAGGCCTGTTACCGGAGGCTCCTTGCCACCTCGCACGGCGGCGGCGAAGTCATCGTAGAAGCTGGTCAGAGACGAAGGGTGGCCCGCCGCGAGCTCGCGCCTCACCCATTCCCGGGCGGGCAGGTCCTGCGTCGCCTCCGTCACGTAGGCCTCCACGACCCCGCTCCAGAAGCCGAACCGGACCTGGCCCTTGGTGCCCAGGAGGGCCATATCCCAGCCTGCCTCGCCGCCGAAGAAGGAGGAGCTGGCGTCCACCAGGCCGATGGCGCCGTTCTCGTAGCGCAGGCAGGCCAGCCCCAGGTCCTCCACCTCGACCGGGGTGCAGAAAGTGCCGGTCTCGGCATAGGCGCGGCTCACCTCCAGGCCAGAGAGGGCGCGCGCCAGGTCAATGTTGTGGATCACATTCGTGATGATGACCCCGCCGCCGCTGCTCGCCTTCGACTTGCGCCATTCGGTCTTGGTCCGGCCCGAGAAGCCCCCTGTCCAGTAGGAGGGCTTCTTCTCGCTCAGGCTGCGCACGCGGAGCTCAATCACCTCGCCGATGCCGCTCGACCTGACCAGCTCGCGGGTCCACACCGCGGCCGGCAGGTAGCGCAGCGGGAAGCAAGTCGAGAAGGCCACGCCCGCCTCCTGACAGGCCGCGATCATCCTGTCGGCATCACGCAGGTGGGCCGCGAGGGGCTTCTCGCACAGCACCGCCTTGCCGGCCCTGGCTGCCTGCTCGACCAGGCCCGCGTGGGTGAAGGCCGGCGTCGCGACAGTCACAGCTTCGACGTCAGGCCTGGCGAGCAGCTCCTCCACGCTGGTGGTGTAAGGGACGCCGAACTGCTCACCCAGGCTGCTCGCGGATGACTCCACAATGTCCGCGCAGGCGGCGAGTTCGACTCTCTCGGCGGCGGCCATCGCCTTGGCGTGGGCCGGCGCGATATCGCCGCAGCCAATCAAGCCGAACCTCAGCTTGCTGCTCACCGCTGTCTCCCTCCGCTTCCGAGCCCTCGCCAGCTCACCGGGTGGCGCCGCGCAAGTAGTCGGCGAACCGGGGGACCTCGATCATGGCGTCCTTTCCCGGCTCCTCATACTCGATGGAGAGGAAGCCCCGGTAGCCGGCCTTGGCCATGATCTGGTTCACGCGCCGGTAGTCCACATAGTCGTGCCGGTCGCCGAAGCGGGAGGTGGGCTTGGCATGGGTCATGATGGCATGGGGCGCAGTCTGCTCGAACTCCGCGTACGGGTCCTGGGAGTAGTTGCCGAAGTCCAGCAAGGCCCTCACCCAGTCCGAGCCGACCGCCTCCAGGATGCGAACCAGGCCCGCGGCCGTCCCCGTCAGCCCGCCGTGGTTCTCCACGCCAATCATCACCCCCACCTGCTCCGCCTTCTGCGCGCACTCCTTGAGGCCGGCCACGGCCCACTGAAAGGCTTCCTCCTCGGTGTGCCCCTCGGGGGCCGGGCCGGCGAACACCCGCAGGCAGGGCGCGCCCAGCCGCAGGGAGATATCCAGCCACTCCTTGGTGAACTCGACGTGTTTCCTGCGTTCCTCCGGCGTCGCTAGACAGAACGATCCGCCGATGGCGGTGCCCGCGAGGCAGAGTCCGTTGCCCAGCAGCCGGCGCTTGAGCGCGTTCAGGTAGGCCGGGCCGGTTTCGGGGAAGTAGTACTGGGTCAGCTCTACGCCCTCCAGTCCGATCTCCGCGCAGACCTCGAGGTACCGCTCCAGGGTGAGCTTGTTCTGCCTGAAGTAGCTGTTGAACGTGTAACCCGCGCAGCTCAGCTTCACCGCACACCTCCATGCAAGGGGACTGCCGGGCAGCTTCCGCACCGGGTGGGGCAATCCCTTTCGCAGCAGGGGAAGGAGGCGCGATGGGCGGGGCCGGGCCTGGCGCTGTCGCTCGTCGCCTCAGGAAGCTTCCAGGGCCTGGGCCTCTGGTGCGGGGAGAGGAGGGAGGAGGGGGCGGCCGGTCAGAGCAGCGCGCTGGAGATCGCGGCGAGCACCTTCTGAGGGGCGGCTGGCTTGCGCAGGTAGTCGCTGACGCCGAGTTCCCGGACTGTCGCCTCTTCGGCTGGGTCATCGTGGCCGGTGAGCACAACCACCGGCACGCCGCTGCGCATGACATTGCGCAGGAAGGAGAGAACCGAGATGCCGTTCTCCAGGGGGAGGCCCAAGTCAAGCAGGACGAGGTGGGGAGACTCCGGCTCAGGGGCAGTCAGCGAAACCATGGCGGCTACGCCGTTGCGCGCCTGCACCACCTCGTAGCCATGCCTCACGAGCAGCTCGTTGAGGACATTCATCACCTCGATATCGTCCTCGACCACCAAGACACGCGTGGGCCGCGTATCCGAGCGCTTCATTGCTGCCATCTCCGACTCTGAGTCCGGCCCTGCTGCCGCCCGGAATGCGGCAGAAGCCGGTCCTTCTCGGCCTGCTCGCTGCGGTCCTTGAGAGAGAACCTGGCCCCAGGCGGCGAGACACACCGCGCCTCCCGGTTGCCTACACGATGTCTTGCATTAGGCTAATGGGCAGCCGTGCACAGAGGTGCTCTACAAGGGCTCTATCCGCCGTCTCTTGCATCACCGTCGTTACGGTGATGCAAGACACGCTGTAGAAGGCGTCCCTCTGGCCGCTCCTCCCTTGCGCGGGCGGCCTTTATTGGGGCGCTGGAGTGGGAGCGGGCTCGGCCCTGCTTCGCAGCACCGAGTCCACCACTGCCAGCAGCTTTCTCGCAGACACTGGCTTGGCCAGGAACTCGCTGATCTCCAGGCCTCGATCTCGGATGTCAGACTCGAGATCCGGGCGCCCCGTCAAGACCACCACAGGAATGCGGCTGGTGAGGCCATTGCGCCTCAGAATGGTGAGGAACTCAACGCCGCCGTAGCGGGGCAGGCCCAGGTCGAGCACGATGAGTGCAGGCCAGTCGCAGTCCGGCGCCATGATGGCGGCCACCGCCTCCCCCTCGTCCGCGGCCACTCCCACTCGGTAGCCCGCACCCTCCAGAATGTCCCCGAGCAGGGCGCCTACCTCGGGGTCGTCGTCCACCACCAGGACATACTGCCGGTTCTGAGCTGGGTCTCCCCGGAGACGCCGCTGCGCGTGGAGGGCGCGCTCCAACTGCCGCGGCGCCAGCGCCCCCATGTCCACCAGGATCTGGCCGATGTGCTCACTGGTGAGCCGCTGCCTGCGGAGCGCCTCGTGCAGATCCTCCTCCGTGATGGTCTCGTTCGCCAGTAAGAGCTGACCCAGGAGCGCGAACTCTCGCTGCTCGCTCATCTCTTCAGCACCGCCTATGGGCCGCGCCCGTCGCTGCTTTCCCCCTGGTGGTGTATGTTCCATGCTTTCAGGCGAAACTGGGGTCCCGGGGCCGCTGGGGGCGCCGCAGAGCGTCTGTGAGCGGCTCAGACTGGTAGTGGAGACTTGAGCAGGAGAGCTAGCGCAGGAGCGCCAGCAGCCACCTGGTCAGGGCGGCGATCCCCGCCGACCCGGGGATGGTGAGCACCCAGGCCCACATCACCCCGATGGTCACCCCCCAGCGAACTGCCGACAGCCGGCGACTGGCCCCCACGCCCACAATGGCGCCGGTGATGGTATGGGTCGTGCTCACGGGGATGCCAGCTAGGGAGGCGCCGAAGAGGGAGAGCGCGGCCGAGGTTTCGGCGCAGAAGCCGTCCACTGGTTGGAGTTTCGTGATCCGCATGCCCATGGTCTTGACGATCCGCCAGCCCCCGGCGAGGGTGCCCAGGGCGATGGCGGCATGGGCGGTGAGCACCACCCAGATGGGCACGTAGAAGGTGGGCCCCAGGTACCCGGCCGCGAACAGCAGCGCGGTGACGACGCCCATTGTCTTCTGCGCGTCGTTGGTGCCGTGCCCCAAGCTGTAGAGCGCCGCGGACACCAACTGCAGCCGGCGGAAGAGGGGCGCGGTGGACCTGGGCGAGGTGTGCCAGAAGAGGCGACTGACTAGCTGGCGCGCCCCGTATCCGACCAGCAGCCCAATGGAGGGCGAAAGCACGATGAAGGCCCCGATCTTCACCAACCCCCAGACCACCAGGGAGCCGAACCCGGACTGCACCACCGCGGCCCCGGCCATCCCGCCGATGAGAGCGTGCGACGAACTGGTGGGAAGCCCCAGATACCAGGTGAGCACATCCCACACGATGGCGCCCACCAGAGCCGCCAGGATCACGTCGTTGTTCACCGCCTCGGTATGGACGACTCCCTTGCCGATGGTCCTGGCGACGTGCATCCCGAAGCCGAAGGCGGCGATGAAGTTGAAGGCCGCCGCCCACCCCACCGCGTAGACGGGCCGCAGCACCCGGGTGGAGACCACCGTGGCGATGGAATTGGCGGCATCGTGGAAGCCGTTCAGGAAGTCAAAGGCGAAAGCAACGACGCAGATGGCAACCACATAGGCGGAGATGGGTGGCGTCATGCGCGGGTGACTGTTATGTCGGTATCATCGGGAACGGGATCTCTCGTGTCGGCAAACTCGCAGTCGCCTCCCGCGCTCAGGTGTGCTTCACCACGATCCCCTCCACGATGGAGGCGACATCCTCGCACTTGTCCAGCGCATCCTCCACGTGGTCGTAGATCTCCTTCCACTTCAGTGCGTGGATGGCCTCGGAGCCCTTGAACAGCTTCGCCAGCGCCTTGCGGCTGTCCTCATCGCCCACGTTCTCGAGTCGGTGAATCTCGATGCAGTAGTCCAGGATACGGCGCGCGTTGCGCATGTCGCTCAGCCCCGCCACCGCCTTCTGGACTACCGAGGTGGTCTCGGCCAGCACCTTCACCAGTTCCACCATCTCCGGGCTGGGCGGGCCGGCCTCGTAGAGGTACATGCGGTCGGCCGTGGCCTCGATGTCATCCAGCACATCATCCAGGCGGCCGGCGAGCTCGTGGATGTCCTCGTGGTCGAGGGGGGTGACGAAAGTGCGGTTCAGCCGGTCGGCGATCTCGTGGGTGGTGATGTCTCCCTCGTGCTCGACCTCCTCGATCTGGCGGCGCAGCTCAGCGGACTTCTCGGGGTTCTCCACCAGCCTCACCAGCAGCTCCGCTCCCCGCACCACATTCTCCGCGGCCTGGGTGAACAGCTCGAAGAAGCGCTCTTCCTTTGGCACGAACCTGAGCTTCATCTGCCCACCTCCCGCCAGGGCCAGCCCCGCATTCTGCTGGGCGGGCCGAGGCCGGATTCTGCTTCCCCCGCGCCCTGACCTTTTGGCTTCGGCCTCCGCCAGAGGCGAATTGTCAGCTCCGGCGACTCAGGCCGGGAAAGGCATTCCCTCGCGGTGAGGCGAACCAGGATGGCCCCAGAGGAGAGGCGATGACGCCCAAGGAACGCATCAGGCGCGCCCTCGCACACCAGGAGACCGACTTCTGTCCCTATGAGCTCTACCTCGACGGGGCCTCCCGAGAGAGGTTGGCGGCCCTCACCGGCGACCCGGGCTTCGACCGCGAGATCGTCCACCATATGGCCTCGGTGAGCATCGGCTACCCCGAGACCGGCCAGCGAGTGGACGACCATCACTACACCGATGCCTACGGCGTGATCTGGGAGGACTCCTTTCCTGGCGAGATCGGCATGGTCCGCGAGCCCATCCTCCGGGAGCCCACCCTGCGCGGCTACCAGTTCCCCTCGCCCCATGTCCCCGGCCTCTTCGACACTATGGCGGAGCAGATCGCGCAGCACTCCGAGCGGTACGTGAGCTGGGGCATCGGCTTCAGCCTCTACGAGCGGGCCTGGACGCTGCGCGGCATCGAGCCGTTTCTCCTGGACATGATTGAGCGGCCGGCCTTCGCGGACGAGCTGCTCGACCGCATCTGCGAGTTCAACCTCGGGCTGATAGACCGGGCCTGCGTCTTCGCCATTGACCAGGTGCGCTTTGGCGATGACTGGGGGTCGCAGCGCGGCCTGATCATGGGGCCGAAGCTGTGGCGGCGGTTCATCAGGCCTCGCTTCGCCCACATGGTTCAGCGAGCCGCCTCCTATGGCAAGACCACCTTCCTCCACTCCGATGGCGATGTCAGCGACATCATCCCTGACCTCATCGAGATCGGCCTCACCTGCCTCAATCCGGTGCAGCCGGATGTGATGGACATCTACCAGGTCAAGCGCGAGTACGGGGGGCACATCGCCTTCCACGGCGGGGTGAGCGTGCAGCACCTGCTGCCCGACAGCACGCCGGAGGAGCTGCGGGTGGAGGTGCGCAGGCTGATCCGCGAGGTCGGCGCTGGCGGGGGCTTCATCATCGCGCCGACCCACAGCCTGGGCCGGGACATCCCACCAGAAAATCTGCTGGTGCTGGTGGAGGAGTTCACCCACCAGGGCCGCTGATGTGCCGCGCGGGACCTCCGCGCCAGCCAGAGACGGATGTTAGGCAGGAGCTTGCCTCCTGCCATTCCAGAAGAGCGGAGGACTGCATGCCCAAGACCCAAGTCGGACCGACGGAGTACCTGAGCGAGACCTTGCAGGCGCTCGCCCATCCGGGGCTGCTGCTGGTCTCCCTCGACGCGCGCCGTCGCCCCAATGCCATGACCATTGGCTGGGGCGCGATGGGCGTTTTCTGGGGAAAGCCGATCTTCATCGTGCCGGTGCGCGGCTCGCGGTACACCCACCAGTGCATCGAGAAGACCGGCGACTTCACCGTGAATGTGCTGCCGCGCAAACTCGCCGATCTCGCCGCGTTCTGCGGCACGGTGTCGGGCCGGGACCACGACAAGCTGGCGGAATGCAAGCTCACCCCGGTCCGGGGCCAGCGGGTGAGGTCGCCGATCATTGACGAGTGCGTGCTCAGCTACGAGTGCAGGGTGGCCCACGCCAATGACCTCCTCCCCAAGGCCCTGGCGAAAGAGCTGTTGCGCGCCTGCTATCCCAAGGGCGACTACCATCGCTTCTACTTCGGCGAGATCCTGGCCGTCCACGCTGACCCCAACCTGCGCCGGCGGCTGTAGGGCGGGCGCGCCCACCAAAGCACATCGGGCAGGAGACACGCTCCTGCCCTACGGGCCGCGCACGACCAAGGAGGACAGACTAGACATGAAGGCCATACTCTACTTCGATGAACCGGGTCCGCAGAACACGGAGGCGGTGCTTGCCGCTGCGCGGGAGAGAGTTCGTAGGGCAGGAGCGTGGCTCCTGCCCGGATAATGGCACCCATGCGCCATTCCCGTCTTCCGCGAGTGGACCTCAGGGGGCATACCTACTTCCTGACGTGCTGCCTTGACGGGCGGAGGCCTCTGTTCAGACGTGCTGCGTTAGCCGACACCCTCATACTTCTTTACGCCGAGGCAAGAGAACGCGGCGATATCGCGCTCCACGGTTACGTGGTAATGCCCGACCACTACCATGTCGTGCTGAGTCTCCATGGCGAGGCTTCGATCAGCGACGTAGTGCGGCGGGTTCATAGCGCTCTTTCCCGCAAGGCCAAGAGGGAGTTCGGGATCACCGGTAGGGTCTGGCAACGGCGGTTCTACGATCACGTGGTCCGCGATGATAAGGATTGGCAAGACAAGATAGGGTACATGCACGCGAACCCGGTGTCCGCCGGTTTGGGGGAGGAGCAGACGGAGTATCGCTGGTCAAGCGCACGGTTCTGGCGGACGGGCGAGGGGTTGGCAGCGTGTGATCCGCCGTGGTGGTAAGGAGGGCATCGGGCAGAAGACGCGCTCCTGCCCGCGAAGCTCCTGCCTACGAATCTGCCCCGCGAAACTTACCGATGCAAATGACAGGCGCCATGGCTAACGCTCCCGCCGGGCCGGCCAGGTTCCACGCCATCATCTCGGGCCGCGTGCAGATGGTGGGCTTCCGCGCCTTCGCGGAGGAGCGCGCCCTGCGCTACGGCGCCACCGGCTATGTGCGCAACCTCTCCACCGGCGAGGTGGAGGTGGTGGCGGAAGGAGATCGGTCGCTGCTGGAGCAGTTCCTGGCCGAGCTGAAGAGGGGGCCCCGCGGGGGCTTGGTGCGAGACGTGGTGGTCAACTGGGAAGCGCCTCGGGGGGAGTTCCGGGACTTCTTCGTCCGCTTTGGATGACATCTGTGAGGCGGGCTTTGCTGCGCCCTGCCACATGGGAGGAGAAACGAGCATGGAGATCGTCGCCATCTGCGGCAGCCCTCGGGGCGGGGGCAATACCGCTACCCTGGTCGAGGCGATGCTGGAGGGGGCGCGCGAGGGCGGGGCCACGACCACTCGCTTCGACCCCACGAAGATGCGGATCGCGGACTGCGACGCCGATGGCATGTGCTTGGAGAGCGCCGAGGCCGGCTGCATCGTGCAGGATGACATGCAGCAGATCTATGGCGCGCTCCGTCGCGCCGAGGGCTGGATCTTCGCAGCCCCGGTGTACTTCTGGAACCTGGCCGCGCCGCTCAAGCGGGTGATAGACCGCTGCTACGCCTTCTATACCCGGGAGGGCGGCTGGCGGCTCGGGCTGGAGGGCAGGCGGCGGGGGGCGGTGATCGTGGTACAGGCCGATGCCGAGCAGGAGACACCCAAGCGCATCGCCGACTACCTCGTCAGCGTGATGCGCGATCTGAAGGTGGAGGTGATCGGCCAGATCGCAGCGGGCAGCCTCGGCGACCCAGGAGACGCTGCGAAGCGGCCGGACCTGCTGGCGCGGGCCCGAGAGCTGGGGCGGAAGCTCGCACCCGGCGCGGGCGCCAACGAGGCCGCCAAGCCTGACCGCCAGCGTATTGGACTTCCGCACGAACTCTCGCCTGACGCGACCATACCAGACTTTCGCGAGGGGCCGGGGAAGAGCGCACAGCGAGCGGTGCTAATAGTGGATCACTCGGGGCGGGGCGACTACCCGACGATTAGAGAGGCGGTCGAGGCGGCCCAGCCTGGGGACCAGGTCGTGGTCCGGCCGGGCCTATATGCTGAATGCCTTGTGGTGGACAAGCCGCTTGAACTGATCGGTGAAGGTGAATTAGGCGATGTGGTCGTCCGGGCCGAGGGCGACCATGCTATCACGTGCGCGGCCAGCATGGGGCGCGTCGCCAACCTGTGCCTCCACCAGATGGCCGGCGAAGGTGCCGGTGCACACATCGTGGACGGCCGGATCGAAGTTGAGAACTGCGACATCACCAGCCGGGGGCTCGCCTCGCTGATTGTGCATGGGAACGCTCGGCCCTACATACATGGGTGCCGTATTCACGACAGCGTGCAGGGCGGCGTGTTCGTCCGCCAGCGTGCGATGCCAGTGCTTGAGGCCAACGATATATGGGGCAACGCGTACTCCGGCGTGGAGATCAGGGATGGCGCAGTCGTCACGCTCCGCGCGAACAGGATCCACGAGGGGAAAGGTCCAGGCATCTCTGTGCACCACGAAGGCAGTGCGATAGCGGAAGACAACCATATCGTGGGTAACGCGGACGGGGTTCTTGTGCACAGCGGGGGAGCGGCTACGCTCTCGCGAAACCGGATTGAGGGGGCCTCTCGGCACGGGCTGATGGTGAGCGGGCAGTGTACCGTCACTGCCGAAGGCAACGAGATTCTGTCCAATCGAGAGGCCGGGGTGTTTCTCGACGACGGGGCCGGCGTCACGCTGCGGCGCAATCGCGTATACGGCAACGGGTGTCTGGGGATCTGTGCCCGTCCTGGCGCGCGAGGTCTGGTGCAGAGCAATGACCTCGCCGGGAATCCCCGGGGAGGGTGGTATGTGGAGGCCGCGGCTGCGCTGGGCATCAGGCCGGGTGGCGGGCTCAGAATGCAGGGCAACACGGGCGACCCAGCCACAGAGCTCCCACCTGACTGCCCTTACCGGCAAGCATAGGGCTAGTAGGCGCTGAGCCAACCCTACCGGGTGGCGTGGCTCTGCCTGGGCCCAGTGCGCCCTGAACGGCACTGCATGGGTCTGCTGGTGGCCGTCGCGGGCTCTTCAAGGGATGACGGGCCCCCGGGTGAGGCGCGGCCCCTATCTCAGAAGGAGCGGAAATGAGGGTGACAGGGGACCGACCCCCACCATCTGAGACTCAACTTGACCGGCTCCTCCACAAGGCCAGACGCAATCTGGCGGAGGGCAGATCGCCTCGCCACGGCTTCACCGCGGCCCAGGCCGAGGGGCTCTCCTGCCGCTATTCGCGGTTCGAGGACCTGCGCGACGAGGAGGGCTTCCTGACCGACAGCGTCCTCGCCTTGCAGCGGCCCGACACCCCGCGGCCGTGGCTGCACCTGATGTGCAGCAACCACGATCGCGAGACCGGGATCGCGGGCTGCTTCTGGGACCCCACGGGCCTCGGATTCCTGTGCTATGACAGCGTGCTGGCTGGCCCGGTCACCTCGCACAAGGACACCAGCTATGTGCCGACTTCTCCTCGCAGCACCGATGTGCGGCAGTTCCTGCTGCGCGAGGAGATGGACGGCAGACCGCGCATCTGGAACATGCTCCCCCAGATCGGCCGGGACATGGAGAAGTACGCGGGCTATGCCTGCCGCTTCGGCCTCGGCTGGGTCACCATAGAGAGCGCGCGCCACCAGGTCCGCTCGCGGCTTCGCGTGTTCGTACCTGTGGACGATCCCTGTGAGGTTTGGACGATCACGCTGACCAACACCTCGGCGCGCCCCCGGAGGCTTCAGCTCTTCACCCGGGTGAACTGGGGTCTGGAGAGCCATCCGTCGTACTACTTCGACCCGAGGGTGACCTCGCTTGGGGACCATCTCGAGGACCTGCGCGCCATCGTCGCGCTGAACCGGCACAAGGCGAACGCGCTGCCCCGGACAGGCTTCATGATGTCCAGCGCGGCCTTCCAGGGATTCGATCTGTCCGGAGAGGAGTTCAGTGGTGGCGGCCACTTCCGGCCCTTCCCGCGGGCGGTGGAGGAGGGGAGGTGCCGCAACTCTCTGGGCCTCCAGCCCTACCTCGGGCTGGTGGGCGCGCTCCAGTTCGACCTCACCCTGCCCGCCCGCGGCTCGCGCGCCCTGCACATTCTGGTGGGCCGCACCGAGGGGGAGCCAGACCAGTATCGCCGCCACCTGGGTGAGCTACGGGACAGGTTCTTCTCTGGCCGCGGGGTCGAGAACGAGTTCGGGCGACTTCATCAGTCCTGGCGTAAGATGCTCGACCGCGTGTCACTGCGCAGCCCCGACGAAGAGGTTGATCGCCTCTACAACATCTGGCTCAAGTACCAGCAGCACAACACCGCCCGCTTCATCCGGGCCCTCGACCAGATCGGCTACCGGGACGTGCTCCAGGACATGATGGGCATCTGCAACTTCAACCCCGAATACGTCCGCGACCACTTGCCCACGGTGCTCAACTACCAGCTCGCCGACGGCCGCGCCATCCGGCAGTTCTTCCGCTATCCCAACACGAACGCGCCCAATGATGAGCGCATGTACGCCGACAGCCCGGTGTGGATCGCGGACACCCTGGTCACCTACCTGGAGGAGACCGGGGACTTCGACATCCTCGACAGGCAGGTGGGCTTCTATGACCTCAAGACCCACCGGCAGGACAACAGCGCTACCAAGTCGGTCTACGAACACGCCTTGCTGGCGCTCGAGGGGCTGTTCCAGCGCCGAGGCCAGCACGGGCTCTGCCTGATTGGCCACGGCGACTGGAACGATGCCATGGATGGCCTGTCGAGGCGAGGTGAGGGGGTGAGCACCTGGGTCTCGGTGGCCCTGATTCACGCGTCTCAGCGGATGCTCCAACTGGCGCGCCACCTCGACGATCAGGCGGCGATCGCGCTCCTCACCGAGATCATCCGCACCATGACCCAGACGGTGAACGAACACGCCTGGGACGGTGATCACTACGTCTTCGGGTTCAACGACGACGGCGTTGCCATCGGCTCGCAGGCCAGCGAGGAGGGCCGGGTCCACACGGTGACGAACACCTGGACCCTGTTTACCGGTGTCGCCGCCGCGGCCGGCCGGGAGGAGCAGGTGCTGGGGGCGCTCAAGCGCGTCTGGACACCGATCGGGCTGGCCACCGTGGACATCCCCTATACCATGAAGAGCCGCGAGCTGGCCGGCCGCATCGCCGACATGGTCCCCGGCCAGTTCGAGAACGGCGCGGTCTACACTCACGGGCATTCCTTCTTGCTCTACGCGCTGGCCTGCATGGGGCGCGGCGATGAGCTCTATGCGGAGCTCAAGTCCTCCCTGCCCGGCAACACCTTCCCCGACATCGCCACCGGGCCGCCGCACCAGCAGTCCAACTTCGCGGTGGGGCCCTCTCACCCCAATCACGGCATGAACCTCTACAGCAACTTCACCGGATCAGCCAACTGGTATCTCAAGGCTATGGATCGCATGATCGGAGTGCTGCCGCAGTTCGACGGCCTGCTGCTCAAGCCGACCGCGCCCTCAGCCTGGAAGCACTACCGGCTGCGCAAGCACTTCCGCGGCGTCAACTTCCAGTTCGACTTCCATCACCCCAGCGGCCGGAGCCAGGTCAGTTCCGTCACGGTTGACGGCAGGCCCCTCGCGCCCATGGAGGGGGAGTTCAAGATCCCACTCGCCGGCCTCGCCCCCGGCTCGACGGTGAACGTCGAGGTGGTCATGTAGGCGGGCGCGTCTGGCCGGCACGCCTTGCCCTTTGGAGGGCGCGTGCACAGGAGCTCTGGCGCGGGCGGTGGAATCCGTCTCAGATACCACTGCAAGGGATCTACTGGGTTTCGCCGGGAGAGGTAACCGCGAAAGCCAGACAGACCGCCGCCAGAGCCTGCTACAGGCTCCGGGCACGTCACTATCATCTGCGAAGCGCAACGGTGATGCGCGCCAGCACGCCTCCGACTGACCAGCGCCTGCTCGCCCGGCCTCGCCGGAAGCCGGTGATGCTCCAGGAGATCCATGCTGCTCCCGAGCGCGTGGAGGTGCTGCTCTCCCGGGAGGCGGCCGGCCTCAACCGGGCCCTCGCCCGGTTCCGAGAGAAGCGTCCGCCCTTGATCCTTGTTGCGGGGCGCGGCACGTCGGACAACGCCGCTGTGTTCGGCCGCTACCTGTTCGAGCACTTCGCGGGGATTCCCGTGTCCGGGGCGGCGCTCTCGCTGTTCACGCTCTACCCGGCGCCGATGCACTTGAACGGCGCGCTGGCGATCGGCCTCTCGCAGTCGGGGGAGAGCCTGGATGTGGTTAAGGCACTGCGGGGCGCGCGGCGCAGCGGGGCCTTCACCCTGGCGATCACCAACACGGCCGGCTCCTCACTCGCCCGGGCCGCCCACCACACGGTTCTGCTGCACGCCCGGAGAGAGCGCGCGGTGGCGGCCACCAAGACCTACACCGCAGAGCTGGTGGCGATGGCCATGGTCTGCCGGGCGCTGGGCGGAAGGCTTCCCGACTCAGACCTCGAAGCCCTTCCTCATGGCATCCGGGTGGCCCTCACCTGTGAGCAGGCGATCGCCGAGCTGGCCCCCCACTATCGCTACGCGCCTCGCTGCCTCTGCCTAGCGCGCGGCTTCAACTACGCCACTGCTCGCGAGATCGCGCTGAAGCTGATGGAGACCTGCTACCTGGGGGCCTCCGGCATGTCGGCCGCCGATTTCCTGCACGGGCCCATCGCCTTCGTGGACGCGGCGACGCCCATCGTGCTCCTTGCGGCCGACGGTCCGACCTACGGGTTCATGGTGGAGGTCGGCCGGCGCCTTCAGGCCCAGGGCCTGGATGTCCTGACCTTCACTAATCGGCCCGGCATCGCTCGCGTCTCTGCCCTGACTATTCACTGCCCAGTGAGAACGCGCGAGGGCCTCTCGCCCATCCCCTTCGCCACTCTGGGTCAGCTCTTCGCTTGCCATGTTGCGCTCGCGCGGGGCCTCAACCCGGACGCGCCGAGGCGGCTGCGCAAGGTGACGCGGACGCGGTGAGCGAATAGGCGCGGCAGATCACACTCGGAGAATGCGGCATGCGGACTGCTGTGCTCTTCATCGCGCTTGGCCTCACTGCGAGCTGCCTCAACGCGGCTCCCCCAAAGGCTGCGCCCCCGCTGCCCAAGGCAGTCGGCCTGAAGGCCCCGACCGCCAAGCAGATCGCGGCCGCCAAGAAGCAGGGGAAGGTACGGGTGAAGCTGGAGAGCGCCAAGGGGGTCATCCAGCTCGAGCTCGATGGTGCCGCCGCGCCGGCGGCAGTGGCCAACTTCCTCAACCTGGTCAAGGCCGGCTTCTACAACGGGATGCCCTTCCATCGGGTGGAGCGGGGGTTCGTGATTCAGGCGGGAGACCCGAAGCTGGCGAACCGACCAGCGGTCGGCTATACCATCCCGGACGAGGTCTCGCCGATCCGGCATACCCGCGGCACCATCGCCATGGCCCGGCTCTATCGCAGCGGCCAGATGGTGCCCAACTCCGGCGACACCCAGTTCTACATCACCCTCGCGGACACGCCCCATCTGGACCGGCTTGGCTTCACCGCCTTCGGCAAGGTGATCGCGGGCCTCGATGTGGTTGACAGGATCGGGCTCGGCGACAAGATCACGAAGGCCAGCGTGGTAAGCAAGGGCAAGCCTACTCGCCGGGCGCGCTAGGCACGCCGCGTTCTGCGCGGGCGGCCCTCTGCCGGGCTAGCGCACCAAGATGTCGGCCCGCTTGAGGGTCACGCCGGCGGCCCGCACCTCCACGGTCGGGAAGCCCGGTGAGGCGGAGATGATCTCCGGGCCCTGCGGCGCCGCGATGATCGTGTCCTCGGACTTGGTGCCAGCGATGGAGGGGTTCCAGGCGAAGCCCTGGTAGGGCGCTACCAGGTCATCCGAGGCCGCGGTCGCCCGGTACTCCCGGGTGGCATAGCCGGTCGGCCCGCCCTGGTGGTGGAGCTTCCACTCGTCCCGGTGCCCCTGTGCAGCATAGGCCTCCAGGCCCTTCTGGAAGACATCGCCGATGCGGCCTCCCGGGCGGGTGTTGGCGATGAAGGCCGCGTCCACTGCGGTCACCGCCTTGTGCTTCTTCGCCAGCTCCGGAGAGACGGGCCCGAAGCTCACGATCCGGGTGGCGGAGACGATCAGGCCGTTCCTGCGGCCGCAGACCACCAGCATCACGGTGCGCGTGATCTTGTTATCGGTGGGCAGGGGATGGCGGTACTTGAGCAGCCGCTCATCTGCGGCCACCAGCGCCACGATGGGCGAGATGCCGCGACTGAAGTGTTGGACCGCGAGCGCCGCGGCCGCCTCGTGCTCGGTGTGGCCGGGCTCCAAGCTCATGCACGCCTCTTCGATGGCCGCCCCGACATCCCGGCCTAGCGCGCGGTAGCGGTCCACCTCTGCGGGCGTCAGCGACCAGCGCAGCCGCGCGATGTCCTCCGGGCAGGCAGTCGCCCCGGGGAGCGCGACATCAGAGGCGATCCTCTGGCCCCCGGTGAGCCTGGCGACGATGGGCGCAAGCGCGTCCTCGGACCACGGGACGATCTCCTCCCCGAATCCCTGTCCTCCCATCTCCTCATCCGTCAGCCGAGGGCGCTCCACATTGTTGGTGATCAGCACCTTTCGGTCCCGGCCGATGAGGAGCGCGCCCACCCCCGCCTCCGCGGCCAGGCTCACGTGGCTCTGCCCGCCTCCGGTGAACCAGGCGAAGTTCTCCACTCGCGCCAGCAGCAGGCCGTCGAACCCCTTCGCCTCCAGGAACTCTCTGACCCGCCGCTGCTTCTCAGCCAGCTCAGAAGCTGTCGCCATCACCCTCCTCCTGTTGCCGCGCGCCATTGAACTTGGAGGCGGAGCGTTCGCCTCGTTCGCTCGGTCACCTTGTAGCGCTCGCCGATCCGCAGTCCCGCCACCCATACGATCTCTCTCGATTCCCTGGACACCACCAGCGGAGTCCACGCCCGGCGCGCTCGTGGGACCTTCGCTTCAGTGAAGAAGTCCTGCAGCTTGCACCAGCTCTGCATGCCCAGCGGCAGGAAGCGGTCGCCATGCCGCCAGGTGCGGACGAAGAGATCAGTGCCTGTCTGGTCTGCATCCAGCACCGCCAGGTCGCGGTCTGCTGAGAGCGTCACCTCCTCAGACAGCTCCGCGGTCAGCGTCACGCCAAGGTTGGCGATGACCAGTCGACCCGGCACCGGCAGGTCCCATTCATCAGCGGGCCCTGGTGAGCGGGGGGACGCGGGGGCGATCACCACGCGGCCGTAGGTACGCTCCGCGCGCCACCCGCCCGATAGCTCTACGACCGAGCCGGTCCTGCCGGCGCGGGCGAGTGTCACCAGGGCCTCGACTCGCTCCAGCCCAAGGTCGCGCTCATCGCCCTTAGCGCGCGCCACCGCGGCCCGGAGCACTCGCCGCGCCACCGCCAGCGGCAAGCCGGCAAGGCCGTCCAGCGAGAGCGCGATCGCCTCGCCCTGCCTTCCTGCCATCTCCGTTAGAGCTCCTAACACAACCCGGGTGCGTGCTGTATCAGAGCCAATGCAGCGGCTGTCAGCGGTGCCGAGAGGAGTTCTGATACAGCTTTTCAGCGCCTGCGCCGCCTGCTGGGACAGGTACTCGTTCTCCCCGCGCATCACCTCGGCCAACCGGCAGAGCGCGGCCACCACATTCGGCTGGATCTGCTGCAGCATCGGCATCAGGTCATGTCGAATCCGGTTGCGGGTGTAGCGGCGATCCAGGTTCGAGCGGTCGAGGCGGTAGCTCAGGCCCTCCGCGCGGCAGTAGCCCTCTACCTCCGCGCGACTCACCCCGAGCAGGGGCCGGATGAGCCGGCCTCGCACCGGGGCCATGCCGGCCAGCCCCGCGGGCCCGGCGCCGCGCAGCAGGTTCAGCAGCACGGTCTCGGCCTGGTCGTCCGCGGTGTGGCCTGTGGCGATGCGGCTCGCGCCCATCCCGTCGGCCGCCTGCGCGAGGAGCCGGTAGCGCAGCTCTCTCCCCGCGGCCTCCAGCGAGAGCTTGCTGGCGCGGGCATGGCCGCGCACATCAACCTTCTCCGGCCGGAATGGGATCCCGCAGCCGGCGGCCTGGGCCGCGGCGTGGTCGGCGTCGGCATCGGCCTCTGCGCCGCGCAGCCCGTGGTGCACGTGGCAGGCGCAGAGCTGGAATCCTAGCCGGCCCCGAAGCTGGGCCAGGGCGTGGAGCAGCGCGGTGGAGTCTGCACCCCCGGAGAGCGCGACCAGCACGACCTCTCCGGGCGCGATCATCCCGTGGGCGGAGATCGCAGCCGCCACCCGCTCCACGAAGCCGCGCACCTCAGTCCTCGAACAGCAGCTCGGGCAGGCGCCAGCCCTCCTCGAGAAAGCGCCCGGTGGCGGCCGCGTTCACCTCGTCGAAGGCCTCCGCCTCATCTCGCCCACCCCCCCACACCGCGAACGGCACCGGCTCCCGGGCGTGGGTGCGAGTGGAGATCTTCGTGTAGTGGTCGGCGAGGATCATTAGGCGGCACTGCCGCCAACTCCGCAGCGGCTCCAGGAGCGGCCCAACGACGTGCTTGTCAATCTGCTCGATGGCCCACACCTTCCGCTCCGGGCTCCCCTGGTGGGCGGCCTCATCCGGCGCCTCGACATGCACGAGGATGAAGTCATACTGCTCCAGCGCCTCCAGCGCGGCCCGCGCTTTGGCCGAGAAGTCTGTATCCAGGTTCCCGGTCGCGCCGGGCACCTCGGGCGCGGCGAGCCCGGCGCATCTGCCCACCCCCCGCACCAGGTCCACCGCCGCGATCACCGCGCCCGGCGTGCCCCGCTGGAGCGGGAACGATGGCAGCAAGCAGGGCCGCCCCTGTCCCCACAGCCAGATCATGTTCGCGGGCAGCTTGCCCTGGTCCCGGCGCCGCCGGTTGACCTCATGGCCATCGAGGATCTCCAGCGAGTCGAACATGAGCTGGCGAAGCATGCTTTCGCCTTCTCCCTGGGGAAGGTAGGGCTCGATCGGGCTGCCCATGATGTCGTGCGGGGGAGTCGTCTTCACCTCCACCGAGCCATCCCGCCACACCATCACATGGCGGTAGCTCACTCCGGGGTAGAACTGCACCCGCCTCGTCGAGAGGGCGTCGCTCACGACGCCCATCAGCACGTGCGCGTCAGCGGTGGGGATCTCGCCTCCGGAGTAGTCAACCAGCGTAGCACCGTCGCAGGTGACCAAGTTGCAGCGGAAGGCGACATCTGTCGGGTTCAGCGGCACCTCCAAGCTCGCCGCCTCCAGCGGCGCGCGGCCCGTGTGGTAGCGCGAGGGATCGTATCCGAGGATGGAGAGCGCGGCCACATCGCTGCCCGGCTCCATCTCGTCCGGGATGGTCTTCGCCAGGCCGCAGATTCCCTCCCGCGCCCCCAGGTCGGAGTTCGGCTTGCGCGCCGCCTGCAAGGGCGTGAGGCCGCCAAGTTCGGCCTGCGGCTCGTCGGCCGCGCCATCCATGATGATGACCACGCGCTTGGGACCGGGGGCGGAAGCGGGGATATCCATAACAGGGCGAGTATAGCAGCGCGCCCGCGAGGGGGTCAATGCGGCTGGTCGGCGGAGGCGACCCCGCAGGCCCGCCGTCTAGGCAGGACGTTCCGCTGGGGAGGTCTGCGTGGCGGCTTCGGCCGGGGCGGGCAGAGGGGCCGGGGCCGGCTTCCGCCAGCGGAACACGATGTGGACCGGGGCCTTCCCCTTGACCACATGCCCGCCATCTGTGTTGA